>WNFS01003767.1_pt1 | contig 11536 bp, 22 predicted proteins | sample 5400141 | NCBI WGS metagenome assembly WNFS01 (sample SAMN13153358, study PRJNA577476) | soil metagenome | isolation source: 60 cm saprolite under Madrone tree | place: USA:California | collected 2016-06-14 | reverse complement strand
CCATTTCGCGGGCGATGTGAAGCTCGGGCTGGCGAACGACATGCTGGGACTCATCGCCTTCGGCTTCGGCTTCGGGTTGCGCTCTCCCGGAAACGGATTCGCGAAACAGATGTGCCTGCAGCACTCGGCGCGCGCGATCGCAAAATTCATGACGCACACCCAGGGCGCCGGGATCCGCGTGGAAATTATCGATCCGTGAATAAAAAACCGCCCCGAAGGGCGGAGGCTCGGTCGGCCAAGGAGGAGCAGACTTTTACTGGCACTGTACCGGAGCGAACTGCGCCGGCACGGATCCGGACGGAGCGCCCGCTGCGATCACGCCCTTCGACGTCACGTTCGTGGACGAGGTGCAGGCCCACTGCATCACGCCGGAAGCGCCGGCGGCGAGCGCAGCGCCGCCCATATAGGGCGACAGGAGGATAGTCTTGCCGGCGATCTGCGCGGGGGCCGCGTAGGTGATCGTGATCTGGCCGATCGGCGCGGCGGTGCTGATGCCAACCGAGGTCACGTACTGCGAGGTCATCGCGCCGAGCGCTGCAGCGGCAGCCGTGACGCCCGCCGTGTCGTTGCTCGTGAAGCCTTCTTCGACCGCGATCTTCGCCGCATTGGCGAGGGATAGGCCCTCGGTGACTTTGGCGCGAACGGTGTAGGTCTGGTACTGCGGGATGGCGATGGCGGCGAGTATCCCTACTATCGCCACTACGATCATCAACTCGATCAAAGTAAAGCCTAAAATCCGGTTACGCATTTCGTTTCCTTGGGTGAAGTGAAGTAGCTATCTGCACTTTCCGGGCCATGCCCTGGATTGCCGTCCAGGGCGCCGGACTGACCATTCCGGTCATATTTCTTAGGCGCGATTGGTCACATGTGCCCTCCCGTGTCACATCGGCGCATCGATCAGCCACGCAATCAGAAACGGTAGCCACAGCAGCCCGATCACAACGGCGAACCAGAAGATTGGGCGGAAGATCACGGACGAATACTCCGGCAGCTGGGCTCTCCGTTCACTACCCCGGAAGTCCTTCGCGTACTTTGCTTCCGCGATGCTCGTGCTAGCCCACGCGCTTGGCCTTCGCGCAATGGCATTTCTGAGCTAAACCCAGCTGTCGAAATATTCATTCCAGGAGCTTGACCGCATAAAGCTTCGTGCCCCCGCTCTCCTGATAAGCCTTCTCAACTTCTGCACGCGTGATCATCGCTCTTTCACTTCCGTGAACGTCACGGTCAGTACCGTCTTGATAACCTCATCAGGCGCGAACAGGCTTTTAACTTCTATCGTGTAAACGATGGATTTGCCATCTATGATGTCTTGCGCGAACCGACGCAATCGTTCCGCGAAGGCTTGAGTTCGTTCTTCTTGGCTCGCAGTCATTCGAGGATTGCTGCCGAAAGTGTGAAAATCGTAGGCGCTCATGTGCATTTTGGCCGCTCGATCAACTCTGAAACTTCGAAAGCTCTTTCGCGCCAGGCGACCACTACCGACTCCAGAAGTGTGATCGAATTCTTTGGCGGAATTAGCCAGCCAACCGTTGGCTGCTTCTCGATCACCATCAGGCGTTCTTCCAGTTCGGCGACTCGCTTTTCGGCTGCTTCCAGTTTGCGCTCTGATGAGCGGAATGCGGCGATAGGATCGGAGTCAAGGAGGATTCCGTTCTGCCGCTCCAACTCCTTCACCCGTGCCTCGGCCGCTTCGGCGCGCTCCGCCAACAATCGGACACCTTTTACTTCTACCAACGTGTTGTAGTGTCTCTTCCATTTCTCAATCTCCGCATCCCGCTCGGCGCACTTGCGCATCAGTTCGTCGCGCTGAGATTCTAGGGTCTTGCGCTGCGTCTCGAACAGAGCGTCCCGCTCGGCGCGGGCGGCAAGGGCGTAGGCGCGCATATGAGTGGCCCAAGCATCGTATACGGGCTGGCTCATTAGCCTCATGAAAGGCTCAGGCAGCGGCGGCAGATCGTCGGCAGGGGTCAAAGGATTGGCTCCCGTGTAGGATGGATCACTCATGCTTCCGCTCCGGCTTGGCGCATTAAACGGTTCTGTCGGTTCTACAAAGGTAGCCTTGTACGGTCCGTGCGTTTCGACCCGCTCAATAGATCCCTGGATCGGCTTCGGCGCCGCGGCGAGCAATCGTAAATACTCTGCCCAATCAGCTTGACTTGTGTGATCGTAGATATGTCGCATCGCGGGATCAGTACCGCTGTTAATGGCATCTAGCACTGATTTCGGAAGCTCCTTCGGCACTAGCACGAATCGCTCGCGTTGAGCGAGAGCGGCATCGAGAGTTCTTATGTGTTCGTACCACTTGTGCCAATCAGGGCCTGTAGGATTGGAAGCGAGATTTAATTCAACGTAAGCCCTACGCGCCTGCTCCAGCAGCCCCCACACATCCGGCACGTTCTGCACATCCGGCGGGGAGGTCATGGCTGTCGTCCTTATGCGATGTGGACCGTAATAGATTCGATCATCCGAAGTCGTCACACTCTCCTCCCGCAGTGAAGGCGGCGCAGCCGGTGACCGGTCATAGGCCGAGACTTGCTTTCCGCGCGTCTTTGATGGTCAGCAGATGCGCGCGGGCCTTCGGATCGTTCGCTTTTCGGCAAGCAGCCTGGCAATCGGTCCAAAGCGCGGCGAGTTGCTTCGCGTCGGGCGCTTCTCGCAGGACCAGCTCCCAGTCGGCGATGATGACCTTGCCATTCGCGGCCGGCTTCTGCGCGGGAGGCTTATCCTTGCCGCCTTTGGCCCACTGAGCGATCGATCGGCCCGATGACTCGTCGAGAACTTCGCCCGGCGGGAACATGGTCCGGTGCTGCTCCTGAAGTTTGATCCATTTCGGAACGCCCGGATGATCCGGCATGAGAAGCGCCGAAGCCGTCAATTCGAACGGAAGCGACTTCTCGCAGATCGGCACCCAGCCATCCGTGCTAGTAAGAGTCTTCTTCGGAACAATCACGGTCTTGCCGTCTTGCTTAGCAATCTCCACTTTTGGCTCAGCACGAAAGCAGAGAATCGCGTTGGCTCTGACTTTTAGGAGGCTATAGACCATTCTTTTGTGCTCAAGCTTCGGCTTCGCCCATGACAGCAGTTTCACCCGCTCTCGCTTCTCCAAATCCTTACCAGCCAGCCGGTCCAACTCGGCTTCCTGCATATCCATGCAGCCGCCCTCGCCCGCCCACGAATGCGACATCGAATCCACGACGATGCATCCATAGCCGGCCTTGTCGGCGGCCTCGATCGCTTCCAGATAGCGGGCTGGACTGAATGGCTGTTCCAGCTCGGCCACATCGAACTTGAATTGATCGGCGTAGTGCTTGGAACGTCCGCGTTCGGTATCGATGACCGCGAACGGCTCGCCCTCGCAGATGCCGGATGCCATACGCAACGCGGAGAAGGTCTTGCCAGAACCAGAGGCGCCCGCTACACCAATCAGAAGATTGACGTTGCTGCGGACCGCTCGGCCGAATGAAATGCTCATATCGCTGCTTTCGCTTTGTAGAGACTTTGCCGCGTGAGCGCAAGATCAACGCTCAACTTGACGACGGCTTTCTCAAGATATTCGATACGCGTCTGCATTGCGGCAACTGTTATTTCGGTCCAGATGGGTTTCCCGCAACGGAAGGATAAACTAGGATCGCAAGGAGGAACCTTACGGCATTCAACAGTCTGATTCGCAATCATGCTAATTTCCTCTGCTCAAAATTCTCCAGCGCCCACGCGGGCGGGCTCGCCCAAGCGATCTGTTTCGGATATCCAGGCCACTTGCCGCTATCTAGGCACTGCTTCCAAAGCTTGCTAGCGAACTCGCACTTTTGCTGCCCGAGGTCCAGCATCATTGGATCCACGCCGACGAGCGAGCAGGCGAATGGCTCGGAGCGCTCTTGGACGAGGAAGATGAACGTTGGATTCATGATAGGGAACGGCGCGTCATCTAACGGTCCGCACGCCATCGCGTCATATGCTTCCAGGTAATGCGCAACCTGCACGTCGTAGCCCATCGCGATGATCTGGCGAGAGAACGAGAGCGGGTCGGCCGTCTCGGTGGATTTGTAGTCGAGCACAATTGGCCGATCGCGCACCTGTAGATCGAACCGCGCGCGCTTCCAGATTCCGCCTGCCTGCCAGATCACCGTACGCTCGGCGAAGCAGTCTTCTATTCGCAACTCCAATTCCGACTCGCGTAGATATTTCTTCGCGACCTCGACCATCTTGCGCACCGGCCCGATGTGCTTCGTCAGGAGCGGCAGCTTGCCTTCGAGCCGCACCTTGTCGCGCATGTCCTTCGCGGCATTCGTGCGCCAGTCGTTGAACGGGCACTCCACCATCCGATCGTCGCCCTCGAGCAGCAGCGAGTGCGCGGCGGATCCACGGTCGAAGTCTTCGGATTCTTCCGGACGATGATGAGGATTCAGGCGGGGGCTGGCAAACCAGGCGTGAAGCGGGCTTTGCGTCACGAGGATCTTCGCGATCGAGGATGAAAGGCTCGGCGAAGGAGCCGGGTCCTGGTGATAATCGCTCGCTGGCATATCGTCGTAGACGTTCACGCCCTGGTGGCAGACTGCAACAATGCTCATCTCATCTCCAAGCGTTGAACATCCGGCGCAGCTACTCCGCGCTCATCTCGAAAAGTTCCTGCGTCGCATGCACCTTGCCTTCGTTGGCAGCACGCATATTCTTGATTGCCTGCCGGTAATACGACGCCTTCAGCTCGACCCCGATGCCACGCCGGCCAGCCACAACCGCGCCGTAGACCTCGGAGCCGATACCCATGAATGGCGTCAGCACCGTCTCGCCCGGATTGCTCCACAGCACCAGGATGCGGTCGATTACGTCAAGCTGCAGCGGATGGACGTGCTTCTCATCTTCGCTGTCGCGCGCTTCGCGGAACGGGAGCACCCGCCCGATTCGTACATCATCCCAAAAGGCGCTCGCGTACTGTCGCCAGATCCAATGCGAATAGCGGTTCTCCGTCTGCTTGCCGATCCAGCCGCGATACTTCAGCACGTCAACCGGAGGCCGACGCTCGCCTGCGTATTCGGTCAGGCCGACCGGATGCGCGATCGGGATTTTGTTTTCGCCCGCTCGCCGGAAGACGAGCAGGTAATCGGCATTGGCGACGCTGCAGCGCGACGAATCGTCCACGATCGTCTTGTGCGCCAAGCTCTTTTGCAGCGTGCGGTTGCGCACCGCGAGCGGCTCTTTCCACACGCTATAGCGCGCAACGTAGTGGAAGCCATGCTCCTTATGCAGCCGGATGATGTCGCCCGGGAAATCGATCAGTGCATCGGTACCGCTGTTGCCGGTTGGCACGTCCGTGCAATGCACCGACGTCATACGGCCTGGCATGGTCAGGCGCGCAACCTCCTGCACGGTGAAGGCGTAGTGCTTGAAGAACTCATCGTAGTCGGCGCAGTTCGATAGGTCGCGGTCGTCCGAGCTGTAATGGTACAGACCGCCGAACGGAGGCGAATAGATCGAGAGTGCAATCGAGGCAGCCGGCAATGATTGCATGACCTCGACGCAATCGCCGTGATAGAGCGCGAACCGGTCGGTAATCAATTGGTCATTGACAGCCACGGCGGCGACTCCTGTACTTTGGTAAATGGCGAGGTACGCTCGAGGTGCATCGCGCTGTTCATCTCGCGCACCAGATGCGAGAACATCCGATCGGCTTGGGATGCCTTGCGCTGCAGGTTTTTCAGGACTCCAATCTCGCCCTCGGTGGTCACGATATCGACTGTGACCGGCTTGCGTTGACCGAAACGCCAGCAACGCCTTACCGCCTGGTAATACTGCTCGAAAGAATGCGACGGGAAAAGCGTGATGTTGTGGCAACTTTGGAAATTCAGGCCGAACCCGGCTATCTTCGGTTTCGTAACAAGCACGCGCACCTTGCCCTGAGCGAAGGCTATGAGCCGTTCTTCTTTTTCTTCGTCCCTATCCGCACCCGCTACTTGAACACAGCCCGGAATAGCCTGTTGCAAGCTATCGCCTTCTTCGTTCAGGTGACACCAGACCAAAGCCTGATCGCAGGTGCTGTTCACGAGCTCGGCGACTTTGCCGACGCGATCGCTTATCGTACGGCGCCGCTCCTCGCGCTGCTCTTTGAGTCCAGCAGCCGGCAGAGCGAACAGCATTCCATCGGCTAGTTTGCTTGCCTCGACTAGATGTTCGCGCTCGCTAAGCGACGGCAGAACAAAGTTCGCATCATCGAAGCCGAGGTCGGACGGCCGACGCATCGCGCGCGCCCAGGAGCACACCCAACGCCAGAAAGGCAACTCGGCATGGCCCTTGAAGCGCCACTTCACGACCTCACCTCGAATGCGCCCGGTCGCGCTGTTGTTCTGATCGTTCTTGAAGAAGCGATTGAGCATATCCATGTGGCCGAGATAGCCGAGGGCCTCGGACGAGGTACCAAGTTCTATGTAATCGTTCGGCGCAGCGGTTGCCGTCGCGAGTAGGCGATACTCAATCTTGCGCATGAAAGTGGAAATCTCGGTGCGGCGCGCGCCGTCGAATGACTTTAGAATCGACGATTCGTCGCATGCAACGCCGCGGAAATCAGTCGGTGTGAACTTGTGCAGCAATTCATAGTTAGCGATGTTGATACCGGGTCTAATGCCGCCGTCGCGCGAGCGATGCACTTGGATGCCGAACTTCGCAGCCTCCACGACCATCTGCGCGCCGACGGCCAGCGGTGTGAGAATCAGAACATTCCCGTTCGTGTGCTGCACTACGTTCTGAGCCCACACCAGTTCGATTGGAGTCTTGCCCAGGCCGCAGTCGGCGAAGATTGCAGCACGGCCCTTGCGCACCGCCCAATCGACGAACGCTATTTGAAAGTCAAACAGGAACGACGGAAGAAACGGCGGCGCGAATCCGAACTCATTGGATGAATGCGACTTAGCGAACAGAAATGCCTGATAATCGCTCACGTCATCCCCTCGATCGCCTCATCGATCTTCTTTCGGAAGTGCCTCTGGATTCGCGGCACCAGCCGAAACGTCGGAAAGCGCACGTCGGCGGACTGGGCGAAGTACAGCGTCTCGCCGTTCGAGAAGCTGATCCGCTCGCACGCGCGGCCGTTGACCGTGACGCGGTGGATTTCCTTGCGATGGCTGGCGAGCGGGAGGGGGATCATGGTTTCTGCCATACGATGCGCTGCCAATCGCTACATCCGAAATGTTGGTACATCTCGATTGGAGGACAGAAGCGAAATTGTTCGCAGAATGGACGGCCGGCAGGAACGAGCGGTCCATTCGAATCAAGCCATCGGCAATGCCTGCACTCGTGCGGCACATCTGGAGATTTCTGCCTCTGTTCCAGTACGGCGTCGATGTCCCGCGCAAGTTCCTCGCTGTCGATCAGTCCATCGCCATCCTCACACATGACGCGAGCGCGTCGCAACAGATGATCTCGGATATCGCTCATCCTCACTCCCTCACGGCTTCGGCGAACTCGGGGGCGAACAGCGCTTTGCCACTTCGACCAGCCAGAGGGCGAAGGCAAGCGGCGTGCTATCGAATTCGCGCTTCGATACGCTTGGCCGGCAGTTCGCTTTATCGCGACCGGACCAGAGGCCGATTGTGTGCGTCGGCTCATCCAATCTAAGAGGCATCGCTGGAATATCGTTCCGCCTGATCCCGACGATATAAAGTCCGGTCGGCTTTGCAGCGCGATGGCCGAACCAGTGTTGATGAAGCGGCAGATACCAGCCGCCCCAAAGGTCGTAGCAATCGACCAGGAAATCACCGTAACTTTTACGCCACTGGATTCCAGACTCAAGCCATAGCGTCGATTGCTGCGGATGCTCAAGGACGCCGCCGTCTCGCCTGACTACCTTCACCGCGAATCTTGCTAGATCCTTTTCGCTTGGATCGGCTTTCGATTTGTGACGAAGGCTGGCCCAAAGACGGCACGGCGGATGCGCGACAACCGGATAACCGCCAGTCCATTTAAGCGCGTCCCGATCCTCGTCCCACACGTCCACATCCGGCAGCGTCTTGTAAACGCTGTCGCGACGGGCAAACAGGACGGCGACGGTCATTCGACCAGCTCTACCGTCACCCGCCCCACCGGCCGCCTGAACTTGATACCTCTGCGCGCCCCCTTCCTCCGATCCTCGTACCAGGCCGGATCATCGATCAGCATCGGGCGCATTGAACCGTCTTCGCGCTCGACCATCGTCATGCCGGCCAGGATCGAGGGCAGCCCGCGGGCGAGACGGCGGAAGATCATGGCGTCGAAGCGGTCGATGCATTGGGCGTAAGTCACGTGGCAATGATGCGCAACGCCGGCTCTGACATACATGCTCCAGCAGTCTTGAGCATCTTCCTCGATCGAGCGGCGAACGGCGTCTACGATTCTCATAAATTTCTCTGCTCCAACATCGCATCGGCCATTTCGTAGGCAACTTCTGCGACGTCAACGCCGTCAGTTTTTGCTCCGAGAGGAACTTTCGCGATGGCATCCGCCATCAGACATTGCATTGCTTTGGCCGCGAAGTAATCGCGCAGGCTCATGCCACCAGTGACGACACGATGCAGATGACCGGCTTCATCTGCTACATTGATGATCGTCGGAAACGCCGGCCCTCCGTCATCGCGCTCGCTCATGCCTGCCCCTTTCCAGTCATAAGCCAGAGTCCTGTGGGAAATTTAAATCCTTATTGAGCCCGCGAATCAGTCCTTCCAACCTTGCAATTTCACGATCGCGCGGATCATCTCGCGGTTCGGTTTCGGATGCTTCGATACCGAATGCTGCAAGCCATTCGTCCGATGCTTCCATGCATTTCGTCAGATAGACATTTGTCACTTGCCGCAACTTGTCCAATTTGGCCCTGAGACTTTCAATCTCGTCTGCGGCTTCCTTGCGATCAGACAGCAACCAGCGCCAGTCGATACCGTGTTGATCGCGCGGCAATTCATAGGGCAAACGCAAGCGCTCCACGATATCCATCGGACCGGTCGCGCTCACGCCCGCCCCTTCGCCTGCTCGTGTTTCGGAAAATATAGCGTCCCTTCAACACCGCTGATAAGGCCGGTCTCAGGTGAGCCGACGAAACTCGGCGCCCATGCGTCTTTGCAGACATTGAGCCAAGCTTCGTAGCTCGCGGTATCGTTTCCGCATGCGCTCGCTCCGGTATCCGCAAGCCAGCGTGCCAACTCTTCGGCAGTTGCGAAGGCCGGACTGATCGGTGTGCCCTCCGAGGTATCCTCATACATCATGTAGTGAGTACGCTCGGATTCGGGCCAGTTCGGCATGTAATCGCTCAAGTCAGGCGCCTGCCCGTACCAGTCGATTGCCTCTTGCAAGCCCTCGCTGTTTGCCTTCTCAAGGAAACCAGAGCCGTCGTATCTCTCGCCCGGATAAAGAGGCTTGAAGCGTCCAGTCTGCTCATCTTTTGGATGCTGCCAATCTTTTGGCACCATTCGTACTTCGCGTCCCATCATTGACCCCCTTGATCCTTGCCGGCTGAATGCTTGATGTGCGCAAAGGTCAACCTGATGTTCACCGGCTCATACAAATTGTGCTGCGGATTCTCGTCCAGCCGATAGTCCGGATGCAGCACCCAGCTATGGGCGAGGTAGGCTTTGGCCTCGGAAATCGTCATACGGGTTCTTCCATTGGCAGCCGGTAACTCATGCCTTCACGCTCCGACACCTGATTGAAAGCATCGATCACGGCTTTTGCCAGATCGATCCCTTCGCGTGCGGCTAGAAGATCGGCATAGATGATCGTATCGGCTATCTCCTTGGCAAGCTTGGCGACAAGTGCCGGCCGATTCTCATTGTTCTTCGAGGCGATTCCGCCGTCCACGCGTGCAAGCTTCTTCGCCACATTGGCGGCCTCACCGGCTTCGCCGCACATCGCGCCGGCCCATTCAAGAGCCGACCAGCCGTCAAGTGTGCCGCCGTGCCAGTAGCGAGCGCGATCAACGTTGACCGCACGAAGGACCGCCAAATCAAGTGAATGTTTCATCACCACCCCGCAAAGTTGACCGCCGTGTCGAACAGGAGGCACGCGAGCGCCCCGACAATCGCCGCCGCGATCCAGTAGTCCCAGCGATGGGCGGATTCCTGGAGGTCGAGCATGGAGGGGGTCATGGGGATTCTTCCGGCTGCTGAGACTTGAAGATTTCCTTCGCCTGCTTGTGCATCTCGTTGGCTCCAACGCTCGCGCCTTGATAGAAGGCTACCTTTAAAAGCGATAGCATCATCTTCTGCTCAGCCGGCCAGAGGCGTTCCGTTAGATGCGCGTACATGGCCTGTGCTTTGGGCGGGAGTGCTTTGAGATCGAGATCCATGCAATCACCTCTGCGCGTCGAATCGATCCCAGTCGAACGGCTTTCCAGTCTCCAGATCGATGCACTTCCCTCCCATATACTCGCGCTGCGCCTCGTGCTCCTTGTGCCCTCGCCAGATCGCGCCGAGCTCGCAGATGAGATTCCAAGTGGCGTCATGGATGGCCGACTGTCGGTCGTAGGTGCGGCTCTCAAGATGAGAGGATGCATCGAGGTCGGAGCCGTCGTCGGCTAGCATCGTCACCGTCACGAGGACCTGATCGTCGCCGACCGGCTTGACATTCGCGCGGTACGTCTCGCCGTCCCACACGTGCGTCGAACCGTCAAGGATCAAGCGCTCGGAATCGAAAGAGTCCATCTTGGCCTCAACCTCCAGCGGATCGCGTTTGCCCCACGCGGGGCGGTCGTTTTCTGAGTCGGTCATGAGCGTTGTCCGGTTCGAGCAAGTTCGGCTTGATATTCTTGCTCGATAAGTTCGCACAAATGGACGTAGCTTTCGGCGAGACGCGTATCCATCCGCAGCGTATGCCAGTCCAGTCGATCGCCTTGGTTAATCCAGTTATGAAGAATCTCAATCGAGGTCATCGCTCATACTCCCAGCAAAATTCGCCGCGCGATGCTCAGCGGCGCCCCGAGACTGCGCAGGTACGTCGCCGCTTCGAGTATCGAGCCGGTCGTCATCAGCATCATGGCGAGATAGGCGACGTCGGACCAGGCGGCGAGGCCGGGGAGGTTCCAGAGGCGTTCGATCGGTTTCATTTCGCTGGCTCCTGATTCGATGGATGCATCGTGACATACCTATCTACGGTTGTCAACGAGATATCTTTAGCCAGTATTGACGATTGTAGGCATAGTCCGTACCATTTCGCCACATGGGCACCGACAGCGCGCGGCGCGGGCCGCCAATTAGCAAGGAAAATCAACGCCGTAAACGCGAAATGGCGAAGCTGCGGGCGTCTGGGCTTTCGGATGCTTTCATCGGACGACGCTTCAATCTGAGCCGTTCACGTATCGGCAAGATCCTTGGGCCGCGCAATGGGCAGTAAGCGCGCGCTATCCCCTAAAAAATGAGGGCCGCGTAACTCTTCGTTGGCGCCTTCTTCCGGCGGGCGTATAAAAACCGGACAATTCGCGCGCGGGTGCGGGTGCGATTTCGGTCGCTGCCGCGGCGTGGTGGCCTACACCATCACGCAGCCCGCTTCTCGACCCGACTTGTAGGAGTCCGTCGAATGCCGTCGT
>WNFS01003766.1_pt1 | contig 11537 bp, 9 predicted proteins | sample 5400141 | NCBI WGS metagenome assembly WNFS01 (sample SAMN13153358, study PRJNA577476) | soil metagenome | isolation source: 60 cm saprolite under Madrone tree | place: USA:California | collected 2016-06-14 | reverse complement strand
GGGCGATGCGTTGGCAGTCGATCGGGTGGTGTTCAGCGGCGGGTTGACGGCGCGCGTCGCCGCGCATCCGCTCGTGCGCGTGGAGGGCGGGGAAGTGCGGGAGCTGCCGGCGGGCCCGGAGCCGTGCGTGGTCGCCACCGGCCCGCTCACCGGCGAATCCCTGGCGCGGTCGATCGCGGAGGCGGTGGGCGCGTCGCAGCTTGCCTTCTACGATGCGATCGCGCCGATCGTCGCGGGGGAATCCGTCGATCGCTCGGTGGCCTTCGAGCAGTCGCGGTATGGCAAGGGGCAAGGGGCTGACTATCTGAACCTGCCGCTCACGCGCGAGGAGTACGAGCGCTTCGTGGACGAGCTGCTCCGCGGGCAGAAGGTGAAACCGCACGAGTTCGAGGAGCCGCGTTACTTCGAAGGCTGCCTGCCGATCGAGGTGATGGCGGAGCGCGGACGGGACGTCCTGGCCTACGGGCCGATGAAGCCCGTGGGACTGACGGACCCCCGCACCGGGCGGCGGCCGCACGCCGTGGTCCAGCTCCGGCGCGAGGACATGGCCGGGACGGCCTGGAACCTGGTGGGCTTCCAGACCCGCCTGACCTGGCCGGAGCAGAAGCGGATCTTCTCGGGCTGCATACCGGGCCTGCAGGAGGCGGAGTGGGTGCGGCTGGGCCAGGTGCACCGGAATACGTTCCTCAACGGCCCGCGGGCGATTGCGCCGGACGGCTCCTTGAAGTCGCGGCCGCACGTGTACTGCGCAGGGCAGATCACGGGGGTCGAGGGGTACGTCGAAAGCGCCGCGTCGGGACACGTCGCTGCCCGGCGCATCCTTGCGCGCCTGCAAGGAACGGAATTCGTGCCGCCGCCGTCGACCAGCGCCATCGGCGCCCTGCTCCGGCACGTGAGCGGAGAAGCGCACCCTCCCGGATACGAATACCAGCCGACCAACGTGGTCCACGCGCTGTTTCCGCCGCTCGCCGAGCGCCACCGCAAGCACGAGCGGAAGGCGCTCTTGCTGGCGCGCGCGCGCCGCGATCTCGCCACCTGGGCGGCGCAGAACGGCGTGGCGCTGGGTCCCGACCCCGCCTCATGGCAACCCAGCGAACTGCGGCCGTAGCCTTCCTCTGCATCTGCTGCACGCAGGCTCCGCCCGGGCGGAAGCTGGCGTCCGGAGTCGCGCGCGGCCTGGTCGCGCACGGCGGCGCCGTGGCGTTCCTCCTCGATGCCAGGCATCCCGACGATCGTGGGGTCCCCGACGATCTGCTCGCGGGAGACCTGTGGCTCGACGACCGGAGGGTGGGCCGCGGAGTCTCCACTTTGGACGGCGCCTATGCGTTCGCACCTCGGGGAAGCGAGCTGGCCTTCCTCGGAAGCTGGCGGTTCCGGGAAGGGGAGGGCGAGCTGTGGGTCGCCTCGCCGGGCAGCGCACCGCGGCAGGTGTCGAAGACGGCGCATTCGTTTGCCTGGTCTCCAGGCGGCGAGCTCGCGTTCGTGGCGGACGACCGCATCGGCATCGACGATCGCTCCGTTGCGCTCCCGGGAGTGCAGACCATCGCCTGGTCTCCCGACGGCAAGCGTCTCGCTGCGCGGGCTTCCGCCGCGGCGGGAGGGACGCTCTGGGCCGTCGATCCCCGATCCGGGTTCGCGCGCGAGATCGCGATCGCCACCTCGGATTTCGTCTTCGCTCCCGACGGCGCTCTCGCGGCGCTGGGCCCCCAGCCGGCGAAGGGCGGAGATCGCCCGGTCCTGCTCGAGGGGGTCCGCGTGGCGGCGGCGACCGCCTTCGCCTTCTCGCCCGACGGGCGCGAGCTGGCTCTGCTCTCGACCGGGAAGCAGCCCGGGGAACCTGCCGGGGACCTGCACCGGATGCCGCGGTCGGGCGGCCCGCCACGGCTCGTCGCCTCGCGCGTGACCGAATGGCGCTGGAGCAGCGGCGGCGATCTGCTCTGCCTGGCCCGGTACGACGCGCGGGCGCGGGCGGGTACTCTGACCGCGTCTCCGCCGGCCGCCGCGCCGAAGGAGCTCGGACACCGCGTCCAGAGCTTCTCGGTGTTCGGGCGCCGCCTGCTCTACGTGGTCCAGGCCCCGGAGAAAGGTGACTTCAAGCTCGAGCTCTGGGGGGCGGACCTCGCCTCTCCGCAGCTCGAGCCGCGCCGGATCGACGAAGGCGCATACGGCTGGCAGCTGTCACCGGACGGCGCGACGCTCTACTACAAGGCCCGCTGCGCCGGAGGCGCGAGGAGCTGCTCGCTGCTGCGGGCCCCATTTTCCGGCGGCCCTCCGGTATTGCTCGCGGCCAACGTCGCCGGGTTCGATCTCTCGCGCGACGGCCGCCGGATCCTCTTGCAGCAGCCCCACCGCGGCGCGCCCCGCGCGGTCGACCTCGCCGTGGTCGCAGCCAGCGGGGGTCCGCCGGACCGCGTGAAGGCGTTGGTGGAGGAAGCCGATCCGAGCTCGGGATTCGCAGACGAGTCAGGGCGTCACGTCGTCTATGCCGTGCTGGCTGCGGGCCGGAGCGGTGTCTTTCTGGCGGATGCGCCCTGAACGCAGCAGAATCCGCGCGTGCATCGGGAGATCGAGGAGTTCGCCGCGTATCTCGAGCAGGTCGAGCGCGCCTCGCCCCACTCCCGGCGCGCGTACGTCTCCGATCTGCGGCAGCTGGCCGCCTTCCTCGAGGAGCGCGGGACCGTTCTGGACGCCGCCTCCCGCGACGATCTGCGGGCGTTCCTCGCCTCGCGCTTCGCCGCCAACGCTCCTGCCACGCTGGCGCGCAAGCAAGGCAGCCTGCGCGCATTCTACGAGCACCGGGTGCGGATGGGGCACATCGCCGACAGCCCGGCGCGGCGGCTCGTCTTCCCCAGGCGGCGCCTGGCGCTGCCGAACGTGGTGTCGGTGGACGATTGCTTCGCGCTGATGGCTGCGCCCTCGTTGCGGACGGCGGCGGGGCTGCGCGACCGGGCGGCGCTGGAGCTGCTGTACGGAGCGGGCCTGCGCGTCTCGGAGCTGGTGGGCCTGAACGTCGAGGACCTGGCGAACGACTCCGTGCGCGTGCGCGGAAAAGGGAGCAAGGAGCGCATCGTGCCGCTGGTGCGCAACGCCCGCGCCGCCATCGACGCCTATCTCTCCCGCCGCTCCGAGCTGCGTCCCCAGGGGCCCGCGCTCTTTCTCAACCGGCGCGGCGGCCGGCTGACGGCGCGCAGCGTTGCGCGGCACCTGGCCAGGTACGCCTTGATCGCCGGAGCACGGCGGCACGTCCATCCCCACGCGCTCCGTCACAGCTTCGCCACCCACCTGCTCGACATGGGCGCCGACTTGCGCGGGATCCAGGAGCTGCTCGGCCACGCTTCTCTCTCGACCACCCAGCGCTACACCCACGTCTCCTCGGAGCGCCTTCTGCAGATCTACGAGGACGCCCATCCCCGAGCGCACGCGCGCCCGCCGGCTAGGATGGGCGATCGCGGCGGGCGCGGGCGATCGTGAGCTGGCCTTCGAGAAAGGCGAGCATCGGGGTTCCTTCCGCGGCGAGCTGCTGGGGGAGGAACGATGCCCGCGTGAGGCCGGGGAGGGTGTTCAGCTCGAGGAAGACGGGGCCGCGCGCCTGGGCGATGACGTCCGTGCGCGAATAGCCCTCGCATCCCAGCGCACGGTGGGCCGCCAGCGCCATGCCCTGCGCGGCCGCCGAGATCTGGGGAGGGACCTCCGCCGGCGTGATCTCGCGGGTGCCCTTGCCCAGGTACTTGCCCTCGTAATCGAACGCCCGTCCCTGCTCCAGGCGCACCTCGCTGGGCGGGAGGGCCCGCGCGCCGCCGGGACCGTCCACCACGCCGACGGTCAGCTCCGTCCCGGAGATGAACTCCTCGGCCAGGTACGGTTCACCGGACTCCTCCATCTTGCGCGCGGCGGGGTCGACCTCGTCGGGAGAGAGCAGATGGTACAGGCCCACGCTGCTCCCGCCCGCCACGGGCTTGGCCACGACGCGGCCGTAGATGGCCAGCATCTCGCGCATCTCGTTGCGCATGATCTTCGGATCTTTCGAGAGGTGCACCGAGTGCGCGATCCGCACCCCCGCGGCGTTGACCACCTGCTTCGCGACCTCCTTGTCGAACGCCCGCGCGGAAGCGTCGGCACCGGGCCCGGTGAAGGCGACGCGGCGCGCTTCGAGCATGCGCTGGACGGTTCCGTCCTCTCCTTCGCCACCGTGGAGGGCGAGCAGGTACACGCGCGAAGGCTGGCTCTCGAACGCCGCCACCACCGAGGGAAACTCCGCCGGTCGTGCGGGAAGGAAGTCGCGCTCGAAGGGTCGCTGGAACGCGGCCAGCTCCTCGCGCGTGACGCGGTGGACTGCTCCCGACGGAGCGAGGAACCAGGCCTCCGCCTCGTCGAGCACCGCCGATACGTTCTGCGCGGACGCGACCGAGACGCGCCGCTCGTTGCTGGTCCCCCCGAAGAGGATGGTGACGTCGGAGCCGGACATCGTACGTGAACGTAGCATCGCACGTGCCAGGGCGCAGCGTTAGCATGCGGACGATGGCGATCCGATCGACGACGGTCGTGTGCGTGCGCAAGGATGGAAAAGTGGCCCTCGGCGCCGACGGGCAGGTCACGCTGGACAAGACGGTGTTGAAGCACGGAGCGAAGAAGCTCCGCCGCCTGGGCGACGGGTCGGTGCTGGCGGGCTTCGCGGGCGCCACTGCGGACGCGTTCACCCTGTTCGAGCGCTTCGAGGGAAAGCTGAAGGATTTCAACAAGAACCTTGCGCGCGCAGCCGTCGAGCTGGCCAAGGACTGGCGCACCGATCGCTTCCTGCGGCGCCTCGAGGCGCTGCTGGTGGTAGCGGACAAGGAACGCACGCTGATCCTCTCCGGCACCGGCGACGTGGTGGAGCCCGACGAGGGCGTGGCGGCCATCGGCAGCGGCGGACCGTATGCCCAGGCCGCGGCGCTCGCATTGCTCCAGCACTCCCAGCTGGGCGCCCGGCAGATCGCCGAGGAATCGCTGCGCATCGCCGGCCGCATCTGCATCTACACCAACGATCAGATCTCCATCGAGGAGCTATGACCGCAGGCAAGGACTTGACGCCGCGCGAGATCGTCGCGGAATTGGACCGCTACATCGTCGGACAGGCCGCCGCCAAGCGCGCGGTGGCCATCGCGCTGCGCAATCGCTGGCGCCGGTTCCGGCTGTCCGAGGAGCTGCGCGACGAAGTGATGCCGAAGAACATCGTGCTGGTCGGGCCCACGGGCGTGGGCAAGACGGAGATCGCGCGCCGGCTGGCGCGGCTCGCCGGCGCTCCGTTCGTGAAGGTGGAGGCGTCCAAGTTCACCGAGGTGGGCTACGTCGGCAAGGACGTGGACTCGATGATCCGCGACCTGGTCGAGGCCGGGGTGGCCCTGGTCCGCGAGGAGCGGCAGAAGGAGGTCCAGCCGCGCGCGGACGAGCTCGCGGAGGAGCGGCTGCTGGATCTGCTCCTCCCCGGCTCCCGCGACAGCACCCGCGAGAAGCTGCGCGGGATGCTCCGCGCGGGCGGGCTCGACGACCGGACGGTGGAGGTGGACGTGCAGGAGAGGGCCACGCCGACCATGCAGATCTTCGGCACCCAGGGCATGGAGGAGATGGGCCTCAATCTCCAGGAGATGCTCGGCAACCTCCCCTTCGGGAAGAAGAGCAAGAAGCGCAAGCTGTCGGTGCCGGAGGCGCGGCGGCTGCTCGCGCAGGATGAGGCGGAGAAGCTCGTCGACAAGGACACCGTCGTGCGCGAGGCGCTGGATCGGGCGCAGTCGAACGGGATCGTGTTCATCGACGAGATCGACAAGGTGGCGCTTCCTGCCGGGCAGGCCCACGGGCCGGACGTGTCGCGGGGCGGCGTGCAGCGGGACCTGCTTCCCATCGTCGAGGGGAGCACGGTGAACACCAAGTACGGCCCGGTGAAGACCGACCACGTGCTGTTCATTGCCGCGGGCGCGTTCCACCTGGCGAAAGTCAGCGACCTGCTCCCCGAGCTGCAGGGGCGCTTTCCCATCCGGGTCGAGCTGGAGGCCCTCTCGCAAGCCGACCTGGTCCGCATCCTGGCCGAGCCGCGCAATGCGCTGACCCGCCAGTACTCGGCCCTGCTGGGCGCCGAAGGCGTCGAGCTGGTCTTCGACGCCAGCGGGATCGAGGAGCTCGCGCGCGTCGCGCAGGACATGAACACGCGCACCCAGAACATCGGCGCGCGCCGCCTGCACACGGTGCTGGAGAAGGTCCTCGAGGACGTCTCCTTCGCCGCACCCGAGCATGCGGGCAAGACCATCCGAGTGGACGCCCAATACGTGCGCGAGAAGCTCGAGCGCGTCCTCAAGGACGAGGATCTCTCGCGGTACATCCTGTGACGGCCGGGCGCAGTCTCAGGCCCAAGCGTAGCCCCTGAGTTGGCTGCGGTGGCCGGCCGTGTCTGAGGCTCAACCGTAGCCCCTGAGCCACCTCCGGTGGCCGGGGCTAACTTCGTGGCACTGCGCGCTTCGCCACGGCCTGGCCGCGTCCCACGATCTGGACCACGCCCTGCTCCAGCAATTCGCAGAGGATGCGGGCCGTATCGAGGCGCTTGAGCCCGCAGATCGCGTACAGGTCATCGAACGAGACTTCCCCGTCGATTTGCGCCAGCACGAAACCGGCGCGCGGGTCGAGGTTCAGCCAGATGATCTCGTCGGGCGGAATCGCCGTCTTCGGCCGGGCGTCCATCGCGCCGATCTTGCTCTCGTACATCAGCGTGAGATTGTGCTCGCAGGTGCCGTGGAGCTGGAGCGCGTCCTTGTCGGTTGCCTTGCGCTCCAGCACCTTGTTGAGGAGCTCCAGGGCCCCGGAGAAGTCGTTGAGCGCAACCAGCTCGCGCGCTCCTCGCATCCACACGTCGGTCTCGTCGTCCGAGACGGCCGCGCTGGGCGCCGCGACCTTGTGGATCGACCAGGCAGCGTTCCCGCCGTCGCCGGTCACCTCGGGCTGGGGGATGGCGAGCGAGGGGCCCTCGTCCCAGGGATTGCGCGGTGGCCCGGGCTTCTTCTGCGCTGCAGCGGCGACCTTGGGGGCGGCCGCGGACTTCTTCGGTCCCGCCTGGGCCGCGCCGGCCGGAGGCGGATTCCGGGCGGGCGAGCCAGCCGGCGTCGGCGCCGCGGCGGGCGGGACAACAGGCGCCGGGGCTGTGGCGGGCTGTGCCGGCAGCCAGGGATGCGGAGCAGGAGCGGGCGCGCCCGGATTGGCCGATTTGTTGGCGGGCGACATCACGGCGTGGATCCGCTCCAGCGCGGAGCGCAGGAATTCGCGGGCGCGCAGGTTCGTCGGCTCGAGCAGGTACGCCTCCTCCCACGCGCGCACCGCCTCCAGCATGCGGCCCTTGCGGTAGTGGTCCAGTCCCTCGAGCAGAAGGGCCGAAAAGCGGTTTCCGCCCTGGGCCATCTAGGGCGCTCCCTTGCCGCGCTCCAGGGCCCCCTTGAGGGCCTGCAGCATCCGCTCGAGGCGATCGATCGATCCCGCCAGCGCCTCGCTTTCCTTCTGGGCGAGTTGCAGGCGCGCGACCGAAAGCGCCGCCTGCGCGCGCTGCAGCGGCTCCTGACCGAGGCCGTTCTGGGCCGCGCGCGTGAGGCGCGGCCAAAGCGCCTCGAACTCGCGGAACAGCTCCTCGACCCTCGTCTTGCGTTCCTGGAACTCGGGATCCTCCTTCTGCCCGAGCATCCAGTCCTCGTTGGACCGGGCCGCCTTCTGGATCTCGTCCTCGGTGAGGCCGGAGGAGGCGGTGACCGTGATGCTCTGTCGCACTCCGGTCTGGACGTCGAGGGCGGAGACGGAGACGATGCCGTCCGCGCTGATGTCGAAGATCACGTCGATGTCGACCGCGCCCCGGGGAGCGGCACGCAGCCCCGTGAGCATGAATTCGCCCAGGAGCTCGTTGGCGACCGAGACCTCGCTTTCGCCCTGCAGCACGGTGATCTTGGCGGAGGTCTGATCGTCCTTGACGGTGGTGAAGACGTGGTGCGCGCTGGTGGGGACGGTGGTGTTCTTGGCGATGATCTTCTGGAAGAAGCCGCCGGCGATCGCGATGCCGAGGCTGTGCGGGGTGACGTCGAGGAGCAGCATCTCCTGCTCCTCGTGCAGCAGCATGGCGCCCTGGATGGCCGCGCCCAGGGCCACCGCCTCGTCCGGGTTGACGTTCTTGGCCGGCTCCTTGCCGAAGAGCCGCCGGACCTCCTCCTGGATCTTCGGCATGCGCGTCTGGCCGCCGACGAGGAGCACGTCGCCGAGCTGCCCGGCGTGGACCTTGGCCTCGCCGAGCACGCGCTCGCAGACCTGCACGCAGCGCCGCACCAGGTCGGCCGTCATCTGCTCCAGCTGGTCGCGCGAGAGCGTCGACTGCAAGTGGAGCGGGCCGCTCTGCGGCGAGGCGGAGATGAAGGGCAGGTTGATCTCCACCTGCTTCACCGAGCTGAGCTCGCACTTCGCTTTCTCGGCGGCGTCGCGCAGGCGCTGCAGCGCCATCTTGTCCTTGCGCAGATCGGTGCCGTGCTTCTTCTGGAACGGCCCCGCCAGGTCATCGATGATGCGGCTGTCGAAGTCCTCGCCGCCGAGCAGCGAGTCGCCGCCGGTGGCCTCGACCTCGAAGACGCCCTTGAACATGTGCAGCACGGTGAAGTCGAAGGTGCCGCCGCCGAGGTCGAACACGGCCACCTGCCGCTCGCTCTGCGCCTTGCCGAAACCATAGGCCAGCGCCGCGGAGGTGGGCTCGTTGATGATGCGGATCACCTCCAGCCCGGCGATGCGCCCCGCGTCCTTGGTGGCGTTCCGCTGCGCGTCGTTGAAGTACGCCGGGCAGGTGATCACCGCCTTGGTCACCGGCGCCCCGAAGAACGCCTCGGCGTCCAGCCGCAGCTCGGTCAGCACCATCGCCGAGATTTCCGGGGGAGAGTACTGCTTCTCCCCGAGCGTGATGCGGACGTCGTCGTGCGGCCCGGCCACCACCGAGTAGGGCATCCGCTGGATCGCCTCTTGCGTGGTCTTCGCCGACCAGCGGCGGCCCATCAAGCGCTTGACGGCGACGACGGTGCGCTCCGCGTTCGTCACTGCCTGGCGGCGAGCGAGCGCCCCGACCAGGCGCTTGCCGTTGCGGGCCATCGCCACCACCGAGGGCGTGATCCGGTAACCGCTCCGGTTGGAGATGACGGTGGGCGTGCCGCTCTGCACCGTGGCGCAGACGGAGTTGGTGGTGCCCAGATCGATGCCGATGACCAGCTCGCCCAAGATGTGCCTACAGCGCGCGGAGGAGCGCCCTGGCCTCCTTGTGGTCGGGGTTCTTCTGCAGCAGCGTGGTCAGCTCCGTTCGCGCCCGCGCCTTGAGCCCGTTGCTGGCGAAGAGGCGCGCCAGCAACATGCGCGCGCCGAGGTCGTCCGGATTCAGCTCCACCGCGCGCAGGGCCCAGGTGGTGGCAGAGCGCGCATCGGAGCTCTCCTGCGCGCAGCGGGCGGCGCCGATGGCGGCGAGGAAGCTCGTCGGGTCGTTCTGGAAGGCGGCCGCGTAGGCGGTGATGGCCTCGGCGAAGCGCTTCTTTTCCTCGCGCTCGCGCCCGGAGGCCAGCGCGGAGTTGGCGCGCGCGCGCGCCTGCTCGCGCTCCAGCTCCACCAGCTTCTCGCCGATCTCCTTGCGTTTCGGATCCAGCTCGCGGGCCGCCTTGAGGGCGAAGACCGCCTGGGTGCGCTCGCCGTTGAGCGCGTGCTCCAACCCCTCTTGGTACAGCTTCCGGGCAGCGCCGATGCGGGCGAACCCCTTGGTCCGCAGCATCCGCTCCCGCCGCTCGCGCGCGCGCCGCTCTTCCTCCACCAGCGAGAGCTCGCGGCGCTCCAGCGCCACGCGGTCGCTCTTCGACAGCTGGGCGCGGTGATCGCGCTCGTAGCCGGCCCGGGACTCCTCGTCGGAGAGCACCTGGTACGCGGCCGAGAGCCGCTGGAACCATTTCGAGAGCAGCGGGCCGAATCCGCCGACGTCCCTGCGATACCAGGCATCCGGATGGAAGCGCTTCGATTTTTCCAGATAGGCGCGGCGGACGGTTCCGCCGTCGGCGTCGGCCGCCACGGAAAGCAGCTCGTAATGCGTCAGCCGGTCGCCCTTGATCTCGAGCTCTTCGAGCTCGCGCTGCATGTCAGCCGGAAGATCGATGTTGCCTCCGGGCCTCGCCGCCGCACCCAAACGGGGTCCCCCTGCCAGCAGGCCCTCCGCCCGCCAGTGACGGCAAGATATCCCACGGCGCAGGGGGGAGAAAGATCCGTCAGGCCTTGGCTACGGCCTCGGCCAGCAGCTCCGAAGCGCGGTCGATCTCCTCGTCGGTCACTGTGAGTGGAGGTGCGAGTCGTACCACACGCTCCCCGATTGCATTGACCAGAAGCCCGAGCTCACGGGCCTTCGCCACCACCTTGGGCGCCAGATCCTCCGACAAGAGGAGCGCCCGGAGCAAGCCCGCCCCGCGCTCGCCCGAGCTGCGGCCGCCGACTGCCGCGAGCCGCAGCGACAGCCGCTCACCCGCGCGCTGCACCCGCTCGAGGAGCCCTTCCGCCAGCAGATCCATGACGGCCGAAGCCGCGGCGGTGGCGAGTGGATTCCCGCCGAAGGTGCTCGCGTGCGTCCCCGGCGTGAAGACCTTGGCGACGTCCTCGCGGGCCAGGAGCGCGCCGAGCGGCACGCCGCCGGCGATCCCCTTGGCCAGGGTCATCGCGTCCGGCTCGATGCGCTCGTGCTGGTGGGCGAAGTAGGCCCCGGTGCGGCCCATGCCGGTCTGCACCTCGTCGAGCAGCATCAGCGCGCCGTGCTTCGTGCACAGCTCGCGCACGCGGGAGAGATAGCCGCGGGGTGGAGGAAGGACGCCCGCTTCTCCCTGCAGGGGCTCCAGCAGCACAGCGCAGGTCTTCTCGGACACGGCCGCTTCGACCGCCTTCGCCTCGCCGTACTCGAGGAATCGGAAGCCGGCAGGCAATGGCCCGAATCCCTGCTGGTACTTGGGCTGTCCCGTGGCGGCCAGCGAGCCCAGCGTGCGTCCGTGGAACGAGTTGTGGAAGCAGAGGATCTCGATCCGCTCCGGATGGCCGTTCACCACCTGGTAGTGGCGCGCCAGCTTGATCATCGCCTCGTTCGCCTCGGTGCCGCTGTTGCAGAAGAAAGCGCGCTTCAGCGTCTTCGTCTGCGCGGTCAGCTTCTCCGCCAGCCGGACCTGCGGCTCCGTCACGTAGAGATTCGAGGCGTGCCAGAGCAGCCTCGCCTGTTCCATCAGCGCCTCTCGCACCCGCGGGTTCGCGTGTCCGACGCTGACCGTCGCTATTCCTCCGATGAAGTCGAGGTACCGCTTGCCGTCCGCATCCCAGACCCAGGTTCCCTCACCGCGCACCAGCGCGATCGGTTGCGTGCGATAGTTCTGGAAGAGGACGGACTGAGCGCGCTGCACCAGTTCCTGATTCGTCATGACTTCACGAGTCTAGCATTGAGCTCTGTGCGCTCGGGTATCGTTCGCTGAGACGCCGCCGGGTTGCATGGCCCT
>WNFS01025532.1_pt1 | contig 11539 bp, 12 predicted proteins | sample 5400141 | NCBI WGS metagenome assembly WNFS01 (sample SAMN13153358, study PRJNA577476) | soil metagenome | isolation source: 60 cm saprolite under Madrone tree | place: USA:California | collected 2016-06-14 | reverse complement strand
GTCCTCGTCGACAAGCGGACGCGCGTCCTGGTGCAGGGCATCACCGGCAAGGAGGGCGCCTTTCATGCCGCGCGCTGCAAGGAGTACGGAACCCAGGTGGTGGGAGGCGTCACGCCGGGCAAGGGCGGAAGCACCCACGAGGGATTCCCCGTCTGGAACACGGTGGAGGAGGGCGTCAAGGCGGCCGGCGCAGACTGCGCGCTGATCTTCGTGCCGCCCCCGGCCGCGGCCGACGCGATCATGGAGGCGGCCGACGCGGGCGTTCCGCTCGTCGTCTGCATCACCGAAGGCGTGCCCGTCTCCGACATGGTTCGCGTCAAGGCATTTCTCGGGCGCGCGTCGAGCCGGCTCATCGGCCCCAACTGCCCCGGGTTGATCTCGCCGGGCAAAGCCAAGATCGGCATCATGCCGGGCCACATCCATAAGGAAGGGCCGATCGGCGTCGTCTCCCGCAGCGGCACGCTGACCTACGAGGTCGTCCACCAGCTGACCCAGCGCGGCCTGGGCCAATCGTCCTGCGTCGGGATCGGCGGCGATCCCGTCAACGGCACCAACTTCATCGACGTACTCCGGCTTTTCCAGGACGATCCGCAGACCGAAGCCATCATGATGATCGGCGAGATCGGCGGCACCGCCGAGGAGGAGGCCGCGGCCTTCATCAAGGCGCACGTGACGAAGCCGGTGGTCGGGTTCATCTGCGGCCAGACGGCACCGCCGGGCCGCCGCATGGGCCACGCCGGCGCCATCATCGCCGGAGGCAAGGGCACCGCGGCCGAAAAGATGAAAGCGCTCGAGGCGGCCGGCGTCACCACGGTCAAGAGCCCCGCCGAGATGGGCGCCACGGTCGAGCGGATCTTCAAGAAATAATGGAAGTTCGAGCTGAAGCGGGCCGCCGAGCCCGAGGGCGAAGAGCCCGATGATGCGAGTGCTGAGTAAAATACGAAAGGATAAGCCAATCCGATGGCCGTAGAGCGCACGCTGACCATCATCAAACCGGACGCCGTCGCCAAGAACGCCGCCGGCCAGATCATCGCCCGCTTCGAGAAGGCCGGCCTCAAGGTCCTGGCCGCCAAGCTCGTCCACCTCTCGCCCGCCCAGGCCGCGGGCTTCTACATCGTGCACAAGGACCGGCCGTTCTACGGAAGCCTCTGCGCCTTCATGACGCAGGGTCCGTGCATGCCGATAGTGCTGGAGGGGGAGGGCGCCATCGCGCGCCTTCGGGAGATCATGGGTGCGACCGATCCCGCCAAGGCCGCGCCCGGGACGATCCGCAAGGACTTCGCTGTGTCGATCGAGGCCAACGCCGTCCACGGCTCGGACTCGCCGGAGTCGGCCGCCTTCGAGATCCCGTACTTCTTCGGCACGACGGAGATCCATTCGCGCTGAGCCCGGCCGACTCCAACTTCTACCCGGCCGTGCTCGGCCGCCGCCAGCGCCTCATCACCGGCATCGTGGGTATCGGGTTGGGATTTGGCGGGCCCTTCCTGCTCTCGGTCGCGATGGTCGCCACCTCCGGGGATCCGAGCCTCCTCATCCTGCCGTTGCCCTTTCTCTGCGGGCTCTGGGTCATCCAGGGGCTCGCACCGGCAGGGTACAGGCTCGAGCCGGACGGGATCAGGATCGAGCGCCGGTGGCTCTCGCGGGCTATCCCATACGCTCTCGTCCTCGGGGTGGACCGCGAGTCCCGAGCGATCGGCGGATTCGGCGCCGTCGGGCTCAATGGCCTGTTCGGCTCGCAGGGGCCCCGGTGGAATCGCCGGACCGGCTGGCACTATCTCGCCATCACCAACACCACCAATCTCGTCCACATCCATACCCGGCGGCGCCTCGTGGTACTCTCACCGAGCCGCCCCGACGAGTTCACCGCGAGCGTTGCCCGGCGAATCGCCAAGGAGGAGTGACCGTGACGAGCCGGATCGAGCTGGCCGTGTCCATTCCGCAGACCTTCCCCGGTCGCCCCGTCGATGTTGGCTTTATCCGCAGATATCTGGCGCGGGCCGAAGCGCTGGGCTTTCACAGCGCCTGGGTTGTCGAGCAGGTCATCGGCGCGATTCCCAGCCTGGAGCCGGTCGAGCTGCTGACCTACGCCGCCGCCGTCACCACGCGCATGCGGCTCGGCTCGGCGGTCCTGCTGACGGCGCTGCGTGATCCCGTGCACACGGCCAAGAGCCTGACCACGCTCGATCACTTATGCTCCGGCCGGCTCATGGTGGGCGTGGGGCTGGGCGGCCAGCCCGCCGTCTATCCGGCCTATGGCCTCAGCGCGGAGCGGCGCGCCGAGCGCTTCGCCGAGGGGATCGAGGTGATGAAGCGCCTCTGGACCGAGCCGCGCGTTACCTTCGACGGCCAATTCTTCAAGCTCAAGAACCTGCCGCAAGAGCCCAAGCCCGTGCAGAAGCCGCATCCGCCGCTCTGGTTCGGCGCCCATCATCCCAACGCGCTCAAGCGCACGGTCGAGCTGGGCGACGCCTTCATGGGCGCGGGTTCGCTCTCGACCGCGAAGTTCGCCGAAGAGGTCAAGGTCCTGCGGGACATGCTGACCGAAGCCAAGCGAGACGCGGCGGCCTTCCCCATCGCCAAACGCGTCTACATCGCCGTGGATCGCGACAAGGCGCGGGCGGGGAAGCGACTGACGGAATGGTTCGGGGGCTTCTACGGCAGGCCGCAGATGGCCGAAGAAGTCTCGGTGTGGGGGCCGCCCGAGGAGTGCGTTGCGGGGCTCCAGCAGGTCATCGCTGCCGGCGCGGGCATGGTCATGCTCAATCCCGTCTTCGACGACATGGAGCACCTCGAGATCTTCGCCTCGGAGATCGCTCCGAAGCTCTCCTCCTGACGCTCGCCGGCTCAGGACGGCGCGCGAGCGCCCCGCCGGTCTCGCGCCCACGTCATCACGATGAAGGCCGCGAGCCCCACGGCCAGGATCGCGGCGAATAGCGCAATATCGTCCTTGAATGGCCCCCAGGCGTGCCGCCGCCGCTCGAGCCAATCGCCGAGACCGTAGCCCGCGCCGTAGCCCGCGAGCACGGGCCACGGGACATAGCAGATGGCGCCCAGGAGGTTGGCGCCGAAGAAGCGCAGGGGCGGCATGCCTCCCGCGCCCGCGAGCGGTCCCGCCACGGTGCGCAACCCCGGCACGAACCGCGCGATGAAGACCGCGCGCGTCCCGTAGCGCGCGACGAGCGCCTGCGCCTGGGCCACGCGTGCCGGCGGCAGCGGCAGACGCGCGATCGCCCGCTGGCCGTAGTGCCGGCCCGTCCAGAATCCGAGGTTGTCGCCGATACTCGCGCTCACCACGCCCACGATGATCACCAGCGGCAGGTGGAGGCGCCCGTGCCACGCGAGGTAGCCGCCGAGCACGAGGACTGACTCCTCTGGCGCGGGCACGCCGGCATTGCCGAGGACGACGATGACGAGGATCGCGGCGTAACCCAGATGCTGGAAAAGATGGCTCGGGTCGAGCACGGCGGGCGCGAGCATAGCACGTTGACCCGCTCCGGCATTGACAGGGCTCGGCGCGTGGCCAAGACTGGAATCCTATGCGGATTCTGGTGGTCGAGGACGACAGAAAGGTCGCGAGCTTCATCCGCAAGGGCCTCGAGGAGGAAGGCCATGCCGTCGAGGTCGCAGGCGACGGAGCTGCCGGGATCGAGCGTGCCATCGACGGCTCGTCCTGGGATCTTGTCGTGCTCGACGTCATGCTGCCCAAGGGCGACGGGTTCAGCGTGCTCAAGGCGATCCGCGAGGAAGGCCTGCGCGTGCCCGTGCTCATGCTCACGGCCCGGGACGCCGTCGGCGACAAGGTCACGGGCCTCGATCTCGGCGCCGACGACTACCTGAGCAAGCCGTTCGCTTTCGAGGAATTCCTCGCGCGCGTGCGCGCCCTCCTGCGGCGCGGAGGCGGCGCGCCTGCGCCGGTCCTCCGGCTGGCCGACCTCACGCTCGACCCCAGCACCCGCGAGGTGCGGCGCGGGGCCCGCCGTGTCGAGCTGACGGCGCGCGAGCACACGCTGCTCGAGTACTTCCTGCGCAACGCCGGCCGCGTGTTATCGCGGCCCATGCTGGCTCAGCACGTCTGGGGGCTCGACTTCGATCCGGAGAGCAACGTGGTCGACGTCTACGTCGGCTATCTCCGCCGCCGGATCGAGGGGCAGGGAGAGCGGCGGCTCCTGCACACGGTGCGCGGCGTCGGCTACGTGCTCAAGGACGAGCCGTGAGGCTCGTGAAGAGAGTTGAGCCGTGAGGCTCGTGACGAGGAGCGAGCCGTGAGGCCGCTCTCGATCCGCGCGCGCCTCACGCTCTGGTACGTGGGAGCGCTCCTCGCCATCCTGGTCGTCGTGAGCGCGTTGTCCTACTCGGTGCTCCGGTGGAACCTGCTGCAGGAAGTGGACGCCTCGCTGGTGACCGTGGCGCAGATCGTCCGCGAGAACGACGAGCGCGGGGCCGGCGGCTCCGAGGTCGAGCGGGCGATCCGCGAGATGCTCGGCCCGGGATTCTCCGACCAGTTCTTCCAGTTCCTCGACCCGGAGGGGCGTTCGCGATTCCACGCGGGCCGGCCCCCCACCGCCGCGCTGCCGCTGTCGTCAGAAGCGCGAAACAACGCCGCGCGCGGGATATCATCCAGGTCTCGGCTCCGCTCGCGCGAACGCGAGGGGCGCTGACGCGCTACCTGACCACGCTCCTGACGCTGTTGCCGGTGGCCGTCGGCCTCGCGGCCGCGGGCGGCGCCGTCCTTGCCAGGCGCGCGCTCTCGCCGGTGCGCGGGATGTCGGAGACCGCGCGCCAGATCACGGCCCAGGACCTGGGCCGAAGGCTCGTGCGGCGCGGCGCCGACGACGAGATCGACCACCTGGCCGACACGCTCAACGCCATGCTGGCAGGGCTCGAGGCGGCTTTCGCCCAGGCGCGCCGCTTCTCAGCTGACGCCGCCCATGAGCTCCGGACGCCGCTGACGGCTCTCAGGGGCGAGATCGAGGTCGCCCTGCGCGCCGCGCGCTCGCCCGAGGAATACCAGCGGGTGCTTCGCTCGAACCTCGAAGAGGTCAAGCACCTGATCCGCCTCGTCGAGGATCTCCTGCTCTTCTCGCGCTCCGCCGCCGCCTTGGGGCCTCCGCGCGGGCGGGTCCAGCTCGAGCCCCTCGTTCTGGAAGCGCTCGAGGCCGGCGCGCGCCGCGCCCAGGGCGCAAGCGTCACGGTTCTCGCCGACAGCCTCGAGCCGGCGGTGGTGCTGGGCGAGGCGGGGGCTCTTCGGCGCGCGCTCGGCAACCTCGTGGACAATGCCATCAAGTACACCCCGGCCGGCGGCAAGGTCGAGCTCTCCCTGCTGGTGGCCGACGGCCAGGCCCAGATCGTGGTCCGCGACACCGGCATCGGCATCGACGCCGCCGACGTCACGCGCATCTTCGATCCGTTCGTGCGCCTCGACGCGGCCAGGAGCCGGGACGCGGGCGGCGCGGGGCTGGGCTTGGCCATCGTGCGCGCGATCGTCCTGGCCCACGGCGGCTCCATCACCGTGGACAGCGCGCCGGGGGCCGGCAGCCGCTTCACGGTCCGCCTGCCGCTCGCTCCACCCGCCTGACCATCCGGGACGGCGCCCGGCCGTCACCTTTGGCGTCCTGCCTGCCGCAAACCGTCACTTCGCTGACAGCAAGGACGGCCAAGATCACCACAAAGACGCACGTTTGGTCCGTTTCCCAGTGGCACAGGGCGTGCACGAGCGTCCGGCATGGCGGAGCCTGTCCTCTCGCCCTCTTCCAGAATTCGGCTGCGCCCCGCCATCATTGTCGCCGTGGTGTTGGCTCTCCTTTGGCTGACCGCCTACTGGCACCTGCATCAACTGAGCTGGGATCTCGTCCAGGTCTCGCGCCCTGGACCGCGCGCGCTTGCGCTCTACCTGGCCGGGAACTATCGCGACGCCGCCCGCGCATATCGCGCGGGCCAACAGGGCCGGCTCGAGGCGCAGTACGTGGAAGATCCCACCGGGTACTGGGCCCTCCGGGCGGGCGACCTCGACGAGTCGGAGCGACGAGCGAAAACCACGCTTGCGCTGGTATCGACCGCCGTCGAGCCACAGATCACTCTTGGCGAACTCGCCCTCGAGCGTGGGCAGCGGCCGGACGCCGTGAGGATATTCGCCGACGTGCTCCGCCGGTATCCGGACCACGTGGACGCTCGGTATCTCTACGCTGTCGCCACGGCGTACGCAGGCGATTCGGAGTCGGCCATCCAGAGCCTCAATCGCGCGCTCCGAGCCAACTCAAGCGGCGAGCGCGACACCATCCTCTACCGAATCATGGAGGTAGCCGGCGAGCTGCGTGAGCGGCCGGCGGAGCAGCAGCCTCTCTGCCTGCTCGCTCATCTGCATCGCTACCTTCGGATCTTCGATGAACGGCAGGGCCTTACAGCCATGGACTACGCGCACCGGGCCATCAAAGCCGGTGACCGGCCCGCCGACGCATATCTCACGCTCGGGATCGTACATGACAAGCGCGGAGAGTACGAGGCGGCTCGCCGCTCGATGCAGCAGGCCATCGCAGTGGATCCCCGTCACGCGGAGGCCCTGCGCTGGCTCGCCGTCGAGGCGAGTACGGTCGGAGACACCCTGCTGCAGTACCAAATGATGACGAGAGCCTTCGAGGCCGCCCCAACCGACCCTTTCTACCTTCCGGACCTCGAGCGCGTTCTGGTGGTCAAGCTAGGTGATCCGCTGGGAATGGCGACGCTGATGGAACGTGCCATCGCGCTCGACGCGACCAATGCCGAGGCGCATGCGCAGCTGAAGAAGGCGTTGACCCTTCTCGGCGATCACGACGGCGCACGGCAGCAATCCCAGCGCCTCGCGGCACTCCAAGCAGGTCGCGGAGAGGCGCGGTGAGCGGCGCGATCGATCGCGCCGCGAGGCGGGTGCTCCGCCTGCGGGTCCTCTCGCTGTTCCTGCTCTGTGTACTCACGTTCTGGTTTGCCGTGATGACGGGCACCTACCGCACTCCGAGCCGGCTCTCCGCATTGACCATACTGCTCGGCGTCATCGTGCTCACCTTCGATGCCCTGCTCCTGGCACGGCGTGTGTCGAACGCCACTTTATCAGAGACTTCGAGTCACCTGCTCGATGTCGGTAGCCGCTTCGCTCCGCTCGTCGTCCTCAACCTCATGGTGCTGAACGTCCTGGCGCCGGTGATCGGGCACGTGGCGGCCTTGATGTCGAATATCTCAGTATTCAAGACGGGGCTCACACTCTTGGGCTGGCTTTCCGCGCAGGCTCTCTTCGGACTCTTCGTCCTGGGCATTGCTGGTGTGCTCGCCGTCACGGGCATGCGTCTCCTCGACCGTGCCGTTCTCCGGTGGCGCCCCGTCGAGCGAGCAGTGACACTCGGGGACCGTGCGATCGTCGGTCTGACCGCCCTGTACTGCGCGTGGGCCATGCTCCTCACCTTCAACGGAAGCCTCGATCGGGGGGAGTCCGTCGCCCAGCATCGAAGCGAGATCCTGAGCGTCTGGGGAGTCCCCAATACCCCTCTCTGGTGGGCGGACGTTCGCTCCTGGGATGAGCCGGGTGGCCTCAAGCGTGTGCTCATTTTTCCCGAGCGCGACCAGGTCGTGCCCACGCTCTTGAGCGCGGGACAACGGGTGCGCGTGCGAATCCGGTCGGGATTCTTCGGGCTGCCGTGGGTGGAGAGCATGCGGCTCGACTTCGAACACGAGCTCGAGCCACTCGTGGCCGCTGCCCCGTCGGCGGCTGCGCCGCGCAAGCAGCTCATCGAGCTGCTGCTCCGAGACGGTCGCTGGCCCGAGGCCGCGACGCAGACCGCCATCTATACTCGGTACCATCCCGGCGACCGTGTGCTCGTCGAGCGGGTGGCAGGCGCGCTGCGTGCGGCCGGGCAGGTCGAGTCGGCCATCGCGGTTTCCCAGACGCGAGGGACGCGATGATGCGCGCTTCGTCACAGATCTTCGCCGCCGGCGCATTGCTGCTCGGCACGATTTGCCCGGCGGCGGCGGAGACCTACCGATGGGTCGACGACGATGGCGTGGTACACCTCAGCAATAGCTCGGCGCGGTTCGAAACGCATCAGCGGCGCGCGAGCCCGGACCGGGCCGTTGCCGCCCGCGAGTCGCAACCGCGGAGCTCAGCATCCGGGGCGCCCTCGGACAGCTCCAAACCCAAGGAAAGCGCCGGCGTCGGTCGGATGGACAACGTCACCACGGAAGTGATGCGCCTCTCCGGTCTCGACTTCCAAGCCGAGTTCCTGGGGCTGATGGTCCAGGGTGAGTTCGAGCGCTTGAGGAGCTTGGGTTTCCGGCCGGGCGGCGGGGCCACCACAATCATTACGCAAACCTTCAGCCCCGACACGCTTCGGAGCAACATGCATCGATCACTGGCGCGATCCCTCGACCAAGAACGGATCGGCACCTTGCTAGCCTGGCTCCGAACCCCACTCTCGCAGCGCATTGTCTCTCTCGAGAGCGCGGCGGCGACGGCCGACCATCAAATGCAGATGATCTCCTTCATCAATCAGCTTCCATCGACGCCGCGGGCTCCCGCCCGTCTCACGCTGATCCACCGCCTGGAGCGGGCCGGCGACGTGGCGCAAAGCTCGGCCATCGTGATGGCGGCAGCCGGCGCGGCGCTTCGGCGGACCTTGGGGCGCAAGTCGGCTCCACGCTCGATGAGAACTACCGGCTGCGTATCATGCTCTCGCTGCTGTTCACGTACCGTGATCTCAGCGACGCCGAGCTCGGCCGCTATGTGGACGTCCTCGAATCACCTACCGGCCGGTGGTTCAGCCAGGTCAGCCACTCGGCTTTCCTCGCATCCCTCGAGCCCCTCGAACAGCCGAAGCGAACGGGCATCGCCACCGCAGCAGGAAGAAGCGCTAAACAATCGGAGGCGGCCGCGACGGCCGCCCCAAAGAAATGACTCTTGGCGAGCCTGCTGAAAATAGTCTGAGTATGGAAGGTCACCATTCCGGCCAAGCGCCATCGGTCTTCAGAAAACCGAATCCTGCCGCGACACGCTCTGCTCGACCGGATGCGGGACCGGGGCCTGCGGATCCTTCGCCCTCATCCACCGGCCCCGAGACACCCGGGTCGGACCTCTTCCCCCGGCCACGCTTCCGTGGAGAGGGAAGCACTCTCTTCGGCATGCATATCGTCAACGTGCTTCTGACTCTCGTCACGTTCGGCATCTACTACTTCTGGGCCAAGACCCGGGTGCGCCACTACCTGTTCGGCCAGACCGAGATCGCGGGTGACCGGTTCGCCTACCACGGCAACGGCAAGGAGCTTCTCCTGGGGACTCTCAAGGCCGCGCTGATCTTCGGCCTCCCCATCCTGGTGCTGAACCTGGTCCGCGATGTTTTCGACGTGCATGCGCTCATCAAAGTGGTCGCCGGGGTGATCTCCGGGAGCCTCGTCTTCGTCTTCTTCCCCGTCGCCTTGGTGGGCGCCCGCCGCTACCGGCTCAGCCGCACATCCTGGAGAGGTATCCGCTTCTCCTTTCGCGGGCACGTGTGGGATCTGATCAAGATCTTCATCAATGGCAGTTTCTACACCGCCCTCACTCTTGGGCTCTACACTCCGTTCTTCCTCGTGAACCGGCAGGCCTACCTCGTCACGCACTCCTATTTCGGCAGCGAGCGGTTCGATTTCACCGGACGGGGGAAGGATCTCTTGTCTCCCTTCGCGGTAGCACTGCTACTGACGTTGCCCACGCTCGGCCTGTGCTGGGTCTGGTACCTGGCGCGAAAGCGCCGCTACTTCTGGGACCACACGCGCCTTGGCGCCGCCAAGTTCAGCTGTAGCGTGACGGGCGAAGCGCTGCTTGCACTTTGGGTGGTCAACGTACTTCTGCTGATCTGTACTCTGGGTCTGGCGTGGCCCTGGGTGCGCACGCGCAATATACACTTCGCCTTCCAGAACCTGGCCCTGAGCGGCCCCCTGGACCTGGCTCGCATTCGGCAGCAAGCGCAGTATGCCTCGACCGTCGGAGAGGGGCTGACCGGGTTCTTCGATTCAGGTTTCGATTTGGCCTGACGCAGGGCCAACGTCGGCTCGCTTTCCATCATGATGCGTTCCCAATGGCAAGCCTTCTACCTTGACGGCCAAACGGCCATCCGTCACGCTGTGACCGTGCGGCTCATGCGCGAGGGTCTCGAGGTCGCCACCGAGAACAGTCGGACGCGGCTATGGCCCTATCGAGAGATCCGGCAGACCCAGGGCTTCTACTCGGGCGAGGAGGTTCGCCTCGAGCGGGGCGGGGAACAATCAGAGGTGCTTGTGGTGCCAGACGTGGAATTCCTGACCAGCCTTCATGAGGCAGCCCCTCAGGTGGGCCGACGCTTCCACACCCCTGCGCGTCGAACGCACCGGAAGCGGCTCACCGTTCTGGCTGCTGTAGGAGCGATCGCGGCCACAGTGGGCATCTATCTCTGGGGCATCCCGGCCCTGGCTGCCATCGGGGCTACTTTCGTTCCCGTGTCCTGGGAGGAGCGCGTCGGCCAGTCGGCCGTGTCCTACCTTGCGCCGCCGCCGCAGCGATGCAATGCCCCGGAGTTACAGACGGCCGTGCACCAAGTCTTGGAGGTCCTCACGGCAGCCAGTCCGCGTTCCCCCTATACGCTACGCGTCTACGTGGTCGACTCCCCGGTTGTCAATGCGTTGGCGATCCCCGGCGGTCACATCGTGGTGTTCCGGGGCCTCCTCGGGCGGACGCGCAGCCCCGAGGAGCTCGCTGGCGTGCTGGCCCATGAGCTCCAGCACGTCCTGCGGCGCCACGTGACGCGTGCCACGATCCAGAATGCCTCGACGGGCCTGCTGGTGGCGACTCTCACCGGCGACGCCACCGGTCCCCTCGTCTACGGTCTACAGACCGCGCGGGCCCTTGGCAACCTAAGCTACTCGCGGCGGGCGGAGGAGGAAGCCGACTCGGAAGGAATGAAGATGCTGTTGGCGGCCCGCGTCGACCCTGCAGGGATGATCGCGTTCTTCGAGGCGCTCGAGAAGCAGGAGGGCACCCAGACCGCTGCCTTCAAGTATCTGTCCACGCACCCGATCGCCAGCGATCGCATCGCCCGGCTCAAGGGCATGGCGTCGGAGTGGCGAAGCACGCCGGTGAAGCTGTTGCCCGGCACCGACTGGGCGAGGCTGGCAAAGCTCTGCTGATCGGCTTCGCGCGCACGCACTACGCGGACGATTCGTCCGCCGCTCGCCCCGCCAGCCTGAGAAGCTTCTCATTCCACTCTCATTCTCCTCTCACGTGCGCCTGCTACGTTTGCTTTCGGCAAGACGCAGCGCATTTCACACACTGAGGAGGAGACCTGTATGAAGACGTGGCTCGGAAAGACGAGATGGGGCTGGCCAGCGCTGGCCCTCGTCGCTGCGCTCGCCGTGGGCGGCGTGACGACCGGATTTGGCCTCACCAAGGGCACGCACGTGCCGCTGTGGACGGAGCAGTCCGCGACCATGACCTCGGCGCCGACCGTGCAGGCGCCCGATTGGGTCAAGATCGGCCGCGAGCTGAAGCCGGCTGTCGTCAACGTCAGCG
>WNFS01008973.1_pt1 | contig 11539 bp, 8 predicted proteins | sample 5400141 | NCBI WGS metagenome assembly WNFS01 (sample SAMN13153358, study PRJNA577476) | soil metagenome | isolation source: 60 cm saprolite under Madrone tree | place: USA:California | collected 2016-06-14 | reverse complement strand
TTCGTCAGAGACGCGAGCACCGAGGGCACGCCGGACAACGCATGGTCGACGAGGCTCGTGGTGATCTGGACGACGTGGCCGCCGCCCCGCTTCTCCATCTCGGCGATGGCGAACTGCGTGATGTGGAAGAAGCCGGCGAGGTTGACGCCGATGATGGCGGCGAAGTCGGCCTCGGTGTAGCGGGTGAAGGGCCGGGCGATGAAGAGGCCGGCATTGTTGACGAGCGTGTCAATACGCCCGAACCGCGCCACGCCTTCGGAGATCGCGCGTTCCGCCGTCTTCCTGTCCGCGATGTCGCCGGCCACGGCCAGGACATCGTCATCGTCCGACGGCTTGACCGACCGCGCGGTCGCGACCACCCGGTAATTGCGCTCGCGATACGCCTTGACCAGGGCCCCGCCGATGCCCTGCGACGCACCGGTGATGACGGCGACTTTCCTTCCGGTATTCATGGCACTTTCCTTCATGCTTCCGAAGTGTTGGAGAGTACGCCGGCGGCGCCATCCGGCCGGGCTTCCAACGTCGTCGTCGTCATGCCCCGAGTCTCCCCGAGGTCTCGCGTGCAGAAAAGTGAATAATTGTGATATGACTGTTCTCGATATGGGAAACATCGACCTGACCGCACTCGAGATCTTCAAGACGGTTGCCGAGCAGGGCGGCATCGCCAAGGCGGCGGGCCGCCTCCACCGCGTGCCGTCGAACGTGACCACCCGCGTGAAGCAGCTCGAGGAGCGCCTCGGCACCAAGCTGTTCCTCCGCGGACACCGCCGGCTCGTGCTCTCCGCGGAGGGGCGCCGCCTCCTCGGCTACGCGGACCGGCTCCTGCACCTCTCCTCCGAGGCGGAGGCCGCGCTGCGGAGCGACGCGCCCGCCGGCGCGCTCCAGCTCGGGGCCCTCGAGAGCACCGCGGCCACCCGCCTCCCCCCCATCCTCGCCCGCTATCACCGGAAGTATCCGGAGGTGCGGCTCGAGCTGGTGACCGGCACCACCGGCGCCCTCGTCGCCCGGGTCCTAGGCCACGAGATCGAGGCCGCCTTCGTGGCCGAGCCGTACACCGGCGACGACCTCGAGGGCGACGCGGCGTTCAGCGAGGAGCTGGTGCTGATCACCCCGCGCAGCTTCCGCAAGATCAGGAGCGCGCGGGACGTGGGCCACACCACCCTGATCGCCTTCGCCACCGGCTGCTCGTACCGCCGGCGGCTCGAGGCGTGGCTCGGGGCAGCCCGGGTCGCGCCGGAGCGGGTCATGGAGTTCGGCTCCTACCACGCGATCGTGGCGTGCGTCGCGGCGGGCGCCGGCATCGCGATCGTGCCGCGCTCGGTGATCCGGGTCAGCCTGGGCGCGGCCGACGTGGCCACCTCCCCGCTGCCCCCCGCGGTGGCGAAGGCGCGCACCTTCCTGGTCTGGCGCCGGGGCCACCGGTCGATCGCGCTCGACGCGCTGCGCGCCGAGATCCGGCCCACCGCGCGGCCCGCGCCCGCCTGACCCGTCCCGACCCTACTGGAGTGGCTGGAGCGGCACGACGTCTACGATCCAGCCCCGGTCATCATCGCGAAGGGGCTGTCGAAGCGGTAATCGGACGCCGATCTACCCGAGGTAGGCCCGCTGCACCCGCTCTCCGCGATCTGGAGCGCCAGACTCGCGTTCTGCTCGACGAGCAGGATGGTGACCCCGGCCGCGTGCAGGTCGCGGATGATCTGAAAGATGGCGCGCACGATCAGCGGCGCCAGCCCCAGCGACGGCTCGTCGAGCAGCAGCAGCCGGGGACGGCTCATGAGGGCGCGGGCGATCGCCAGCATCTGCTGCTCGCCGCCGCTGAGCGTGCCCGCCATTTGATGACGCCGCTCGGCGAGGCGCGGGAAGCGCGCGAACTGCCGCTCGAGGTCGGCCTGGATCTCGGCTCCGTCCGAGCGGGTGTAGGCTCCGAGCACCAGGTTGTCGACCACGCTCTGGCGGGCGAGCATGCGGCGGCCCTCGGGCACCTGGGCGATGCCCATCCGGACCACGTCGCTCGGCCGCGCGCCGCTGATGTCGCGGGCGTCGAAGGCGATGCGCCCGCGGTGAATGGGGATGATCCGCGAGATCGAGCGCAGCGTCGTGCTCTTACCCGCGCCGTTCGCGCCGATCAGGGTCACCACCTCCCCCGCGTGGACCTCGAGGCTCACCTGCTCGAGGGCCTGCACGCGGCCGTAGCGGATCGTGAGGTTCTCGACCGCGAGCAGGGGAACGCCGGGCACCGCGGGGCTCACGTGCTGTCGCCCAGGTAGGCCTCGACCACCGCGGGGTGCTTCTGCACCTCGGCCGGCGGGCCCAGGGCGATGAGCTGGCCGAAGTTCAGCACCGCGATGCGATCGCAGAGGTGCATGACCAGCGGCACGTAGTGCTCGATCAACAAGACAGTCAGGCTCAGGCGGGCGCGGACGCTGCGGATCAGGTCGCTCAGCGCGCGCTTCTCGCCCGCGTTCATACCCGCCGCCGGCTCGTCGAGCAGGAGCAGCTCCGGCTCGAGGGCCAGCGCACGGGCGATCTCGAGCCTCCGCTGGTCGCCGTAGGCGAGGTTGCGGGCGCGCTCCTCGGGCCGGTCGTCGAGGCCGACCAGGGCCAGCAGCGCCGCCGCGCGCTCGCGCGTCTCGTGCTCCTCCCGCCGGGCGGCGCCCAGCCCGAGCACGCCGCTCACGAGGCCGCTCCGGGTGCGCACGTGGCGCGCGATCATCACGTTGTCGAGCGCGGACAGCTCGCCGAAGAGGCGCACGTTCTGGAAGGTGCGGGCGATCCCGCGCTCGGCCACCCGGTGGGGCGGCAGGCCGGTGATGTCCTCGCCCCGGTAGCGCAGGTGCCCGCCGCTCGGCGCGGTGAGGCCGGTGATCAGGTTGAACAGCGTGGTCTTGCCGGCTCCGTTGGGCCCGATGAGCCCGAACAGCTCGCCCCGCCCCACCGCGAACGAGACCTCGTTGACCGCGGTGACCCCGCCGAACCGGCACGTGACCCCGTCCACCACGAGCAGGTCCGCGGCGGCCGGGGGCGCGGCGCTCATCCGGGGCGCGCCCCGCGCCGGCCCAGGCGGCGAAGGAGGCCGGGCGTGATGAGCCCGTGGGGGAAGAACACGGTGCCGATCGCGATCAGGATCCCGAAGATGATGAGCCGCCCGTCGCGCAGGAACGCGGCGAGCCACGCGGGCAGCACGTCCACCCCGGCGATCCCGCGCAGCGCCTCCGGCAGCGCGGTCAGCACGAGCCCGCCCACCACCGGGCCCACGAACGTGCGCGACCCGCCCACGAGGACGAAGGCCATCAGGTTGACGCTGGTGTCGAACGTCCCCTGCCGCGAGTTCCAGGTGTTGATGAAGTGCGCGCTGACCGCCCCGACCGCCCCGGCCAGCACCGCGCTCGTCGTGAACGCGAGGACCTTGTGGTAAGTCGGGTTGATGCCCATCGCGGCGGCGGCCAGCTCGTCCTCTCGGAGCGCGACCAGCGCGCGCCCGGTCCGGGTGCGCTCGAGGCGCGCGACGAACAGCATCGACACCACGAGCAGCGGGACCGCGAGCCACATGTACTGGATCGCGCTCGAGAACGGCTGCGGGATCCCGAAGATCCCGATCGCGCCCCCGGTCACGTCCAGGTTCAGGGCCACCACCCCCAGGATCTGCACGAAGGCGATGGTGGCCAGGGCCAGGAAGATGCCGCGCAGCCGGAGCGCGGGCACCCCCACCGCGAGGCCGAGCACGCCCGAGACCACCGCGGCGACCGCCATCTCGAGCAGCACGAGCGAGACCGGATAGAGCCCGTCAGCGGCAGGTAGAGCGTCAGCGCCAGCACCGCGGCGAGGACCATCGAGACCAGCAGGAAGTCGTAGGTCGCGAGGAAGCTGGCCACGCGGGCCTAGACCTTCTGCACCGGGGCGCGGCCGAGCAGCCCCTGCGGCCTCACCAGCAGCACCACGAACAGGAGCGCGAACGGCACCGCCTCGCGATAGGCGATGTACTGCGCGGGCACGAACGCCTCCGCGAGCCCGATGATGAGACCGCCGACCACCGCGCCCGGGATGTCGCCCAGGCCCCCGAGCACGATCACCGCGAGGCCCTTGAGCCCGAAGGCGATCCCGAAGTACGGGCCGGCCACGCCGACGCTCAACCCGATGAGCGTCCCGGTCACGCCGCCGAGGAAGCCGCTGATGACGAACGTCAGCAAGACCAGGCGGTCGGTGTCGATGCCGAGCAGGCTCGACGTGGTCATGTCCTCGGCCACCGCCCGCAGCGCCTTGCCGGTGCGGGTGGCGTTCATGAGGTACGTGAGCAGCACCAGCATGACCATCGACACGCCGAAGATCACCACCTGGACCGTGCGCACGAGCACCGGCGCGGCCGCGGTGCCGAAGTTCACCGCGCTCGGCAGCCCCTGGAGGGGATCGGGATAGGAGTACGGCTCGGCTCCGAAGAGATACTGGGTGATGTTGACGAGGGCGACCGCCACCCCGAGGCTCGAGACCAGCGTCAGGAGCGGATCGGCGCCCCGCGCGCGCAGCGGCCGGAAGGCGAGGCGCTCGACGATGACGCCGGCCAGGGCCGCGACGATCGAGCCGCCGAGGAGCGCCAGGACGAAGGGGAGCCGGAACGGCAGGGCGGCGCCGGCCAGCAGCCCGTTGATGCCGAACTGCGACCCGGTCAGCGCGTAGGTCGCGTAGGCCCCGATGGTGAAGATCGCGCCGTGGGTGAAGTTGATGATGCGCAGCACCGAGAAGATCAGCGTGTAGCCGAGGGCGAAGATGGCGTACACGCTGCCGATGGCGAGGCCGTTCAGCACCTGCTGGAGCAGGAACGTCCGGTTCACTACTTGACGAAGACGAACGTGCCCTTGGTGCCGTCGGGGTCCATCTTGATCTGCGCGACGTAGGCCTGCTTCTGGACGATCTCGCCGCCCATCCCGGGTCCGGTCGTGAACGAGATCTCCCCCAGCGGGGTGTCGTACGTGCCGGAGATGAGTTGCTTGTTCAGCTCGACCCGGAGCGCGGCCAGCTCCATCTTGGCGATCGGCGACTTCTTGTCGAGCGCCCGCAGGGCCTCCACGAACACCTGGATGCCGGTGAAGGCCTGGGCGCTGAACTGCGGCGGATCCTTCTTCTGCTTGTCCTTGTACACCGACTTGAACTCGTCGTTGATCTTGCTCTTGTACGCCGGGCTGTAGGCCTGCGCGATCAGGATGCCGTCACACTTGGCCTTGCAGATCGGGAAGATCGCGGCGGTATTCACCCCGTTGCCGCCGACGATCAGGCCCTTGTAGCCCAGGTCGCGGAGCTGCTTCACGAGATTGGCCCCGTCCACCTGCAGGCCGGAGATGATCACGAGGTCCGGCTTCACGTTCAGCACGTTCGTGATCTGCGCGGTGAAGTCGGTGTCGGTCGTCTGGAACGTCTGCACCGTGGCCAGCTCCAGCTTGAGGTCCTTCACCGCCTGCTGGAACGTCTCGGTCTCCGACTTGTTGAAGGCGTCGTTCTGGGCGTACAGCACCGCGACCTTCTTCAGATCCTTGTTGATCTCCATCGCCGCCTTGACCGCGTTGGGGGCCACGATGGCCACCGGCGAGGAGACCCGGGAGACGAACTCGCCGATCTGCGCGATGCCCTTGGCGGTGTTCGAGGGTCCGATGACCGGGACCTTGGCCCGGACCGCGAAGGGGTCGGCCGCGAACGCCTGCTGGGACAGGCTCGGGCCCATGATCCCCACGACCTTGGCCACGTTGATCAGGTTCTGGAAGGCGTTGATGGCGGTCGGCTCGTCGCTGCCGCCGTCCTGGAAGATCAGCTTGATCGGGCGGCCATTCACCCCGCCGTGCTTGTTGAAGTACTCCTCGGCGATCTGCGCCCCGAGCACCTGCTCCTGCCCCGCGAGGGCGACCGGCCCGGTCTGGGCCACCGAGACCCCGATCGGGATCGGCGGGTCGGCGGCGAGGCCGACCATGGCGCAGCACAGAACCGCGATGGCGATCGTCGAGATGGACACGCTCACGCGAAGGCTCATGGTCGATCCTCCCCTGTCGGCGGTGGAATGCGCGGGAGTCTAGCACGAAGCGGGCCGGTCGGCTGGAAGTCCCTTGCCGGATATCGACGTTGTGCTACTCTCTGGTCATGTTCCGAATTAGTCGGCCCGCCATGACCACGGAGAACTCTCTGAGCTGACGGTCGGCACATCACTCTCACGTATCCCACGGCCGTCAGGGTTCCTGGCGGCCGTTTCGTTTCCCGGCAACGGCCCCCGGGTCGCTCTACACCAGACAAGGGGAGGCGAGCATGTTTGCCACACCGGGGCCGCTTGACTTCGTCGCCGTCGCGACCGCCACGCGGGAGTTCTGGGAGCGAGAGCATGTCTTCTCGCATCTCGTGGCCCAGAACCGGGGGGGGCCGCGCTTTTCCTTCCTCGACGGCCCGATCACCGCGAACAACCCGATGGGGATCCACCATGCGTGGGGACGCACCTTCAAGGACGTCGTCCAGCGTTACCGGGCCCTGTGCGGCTACGAGCAGCGATTCCAGAACGGCTTCGACTGCCAGGGGCTGTGGGTGGAAGTCGAGGTCGAGAAGACACTGGGGTTCAACTCGAAGCGGGAGATCGAGGCGTATGGACTGGAGCGCTTCTCTCGCGCCTGCCGCGAGCGGGTGACCCACTTCGCGCAGGTCCAGACCGAGCAGTCGCAGAAGCTCGGCCAGTGGATGGACTGGCCCAGCTCCTACTTCACGATGTCCGACCCCAACATCGAATGCAACTGGGCCTTCCTGAAGCGGTGCCACGAGCGGGGCTGGCTCTACATGGGGCATCGTCCGATGCCGTGGTGCACGCGGTGCGGCACCTCGATCTCGCAGCACGAGATGCTGGACGCCTACGCTGAGCTCACCCACGAGTCGGTGACCGTCGCCTTGCCCCTCCGGGACCGCCCCGACCACCGGCTCCTCGTGTGGACCACGACGCCGTGGACGCTGCCGGCGAACGTGGCGGTGGCGGTTCACCCGGAGCTCGACTACGTCGAATGCGCGCTCGCGGACACCGTCTACTACGTCGCCGCCGGCCTCGCCGGACGCTACCCCGCGCTCGGTCCTCCGCGGCGCACCGTCAAGGGCGCCGCGCTCGTGGGGCTCCCGTACGTCGGGCCGTTCGACGATCTGCCCGTCCAGCGGGACGTGGAGCACCGGGTGATCCCGTGGGAGGAGGTGTCCGCCGCGGAGGGCACCGGCATCGTTCACATCGCGCCGGGCTGCGGCCTCGAGGACTTCGACCTCGGCCGCCGGCACGGGCTGCCCGTCATCGCCCCGGTGGATCCCGAGGGACGCTACCTCGACGGCCTGGGGGCCCTGTCGGGGACGCCGGTCGTCGACGCCGCCGCGCCGATCACCCGCCGGCTGAAGGAGCGCGGCCTGCTCTTCGCGCGGGCCGCGTACCGCCATCGCTATCCCACCTGCTGGCGGTGTGGCCAGGAGCTGATCTTCCGCGTGGCGGACGAGTGGTTCCTCAGCGCGGCCGAGATCCGGCCGCTGGCCCGGGCCGCCAACGAGCGCGTCACGTGGCTCCCGGGCCACATGCAGCTCCGGATGGACGACTGGCTCGCCAACATGGGCGACTGGTGCATCTCGCGCAAGCGGTACTGGGGCCTGCCGCTGCCCTTCTACCCCTGCGAGTGCGGGCGCCTCACCGTGGTCGGCTCGCGCGGCGAGCTTCGGGAGCTGGCCACGGACCCCACCGCGGTCGACGCGGTCCCGGAGCTGCACCGTCCGTGGCTCGACGGCATCGTCATCCGCTGCCCCCACTGCGCCCGGCCGGTTCGTCGCATCCCCGAGGTCGGCGATTGCTGGCTCGACGCCGGCATCGTCCCGTTCTCGACGCTCGGATACCTCGAAGACCGCGAGCGGTGGGAGCGCTGGTTCCCGGCCGACTTCATCGTCGAGGCGGTGGGACAGCTCCGCGGGTGGTTCTACGCGATGCTCTTCATGTCCACCGCCATGGAGGGCACGAGCCCCTACCGGACCGTGCTGGCGCACGAGCGGGTGCTGGCCGCCGACGGGCGCGAGATGCACAAGAGCTGGGGCAACGCGGTCTGGCTCGACGACGCGCTCGACCAGATGGGCCCCGACGTGATCCGCCACATGTTCGCGGCCCAGGCGATCACCGAGCCGCTACGGTTCAGCTTCGAGGCGGCCCGGCACGTCAAGCGGCGGTTCCTGACGTTCTGGAACGTCTACAGCCTGTTCGTCACCTACGCGAACCTCGACCGCCCACCCCTGCAGGGGCCCGAGAGCCTCCCGTCGCGCGTGGCGCCGCTCGAGCAGTGGCTGCTGAGCCGACTGCAGGCCACGATCGCCGAGGCCCGGGCCGCGTTCGACACCTACCAGTTCCGCCGGGTCGTCACCGCGGTGGATGCGTTCGTCCACGACGATCTGTCGAACTGGTACGTGCGGCGACGCCGGCGCGAGTTCTGGAAGGGTGCTCTCGACGACGAGAAGCAGGCCGCGTTCCAGGTCCTGTATCACGTGCTGGTGCGGGTGTGCCAGCTCCTCGCCCCCGTCATGCCGTTCATCACCGAGCACGTGTACCAGAACCTGGTGCGCTCGGTGTCGCCGGAGGCGCCGCCGAGCCTCCACCTCACCCGCTTCCCGGAGCCGGACGCCGGACGCGTCCAGCCCGACCTGGAAGCGGACGTGGAGGCGGCGCGAAGAGTCTTGACGGTGGGGCTCGCGGCCCGCAACGCCGCCGGCCTCAAGGTTCGGAAGCCGCTCGGCCGGGCCATGCTGGTCGCGCCCCCCGAGGTGGAGCGCGCCGCGCGGGCCTTCGAGGGAGACATCCTCGACGAGCTGAACGTCGAGCGCCTCGAGACCGTGCCGGGCCTCGCCGACCGCCTCGCCCTCTCGGTCGGGCTCGACATGGACGACACCTCCACGCTGCCGCCGAATGCGGTGCCCGCCCTTCGCGCCGCTCTCGCCGCGCGCCCGGCCGGGGTCGTCCGCGACGCCTTGCTCGCCGCCGGCCATGTGACGCTCCCGGTGGGGGACGTCGAGGTCAGGCTCGGGTGGGCAGATCTCAAGTTCACGGTGGAGGGCCGGGACGGCTGCGCGGCCGCCGTCGACCGGGAGGTCATCGTCGCGCTCGACACCACGATGACGCCCGACCTCCGCCGGAAGGCCCTGGCGCGCCATCTGGTCCATCAGATCCAGCTGATGCGAAAGGAAGCCCGGCTCAACGTCGAGGATCGCATCCGCGTCTCGGTGGAGGCGCATGGGGAGGTCGCGGAGGCGATCGAGGAGCACTCGCCCTACATCTGCGGGGAGACGCTCGCGGTGGAGCTGCGCTGCGGGGCCCCGCCCGGGGACTGGATGGCGCGAGCGGTCGACCTCGAGGAGTCGCGGGTGAACGTGGCGGTGACCCGCGCTTGACGCCGCCGCGGTCAGTCCCCGAGCTGGCCCACCACCGCGGCCCACAACGCGTCCATCTCGCGCAGCGCTGCGATGTCGACGGACGTCCGGTGCACGGAGGTGTTCACCATGACGAGCTTGCTCCGCGGGTCGACGTAGATCCGCTGCCCGCGCACCCCCCAGAACACGAACATCCGGCGCTCGCCGGCCATGATCCACGTCTGGTACCCGTAGCCGAGGGACGGCGTCGGCCGGCCCGGCCGCAGATGCGGCTGATTCGTGGTCGTCATGTCCATGACCCACGCCGCCGGGATCACCTGCCGGCCGCGCCAGTTGCCGTCGTGGGCCATCAGCAGCGCGAGCCGCGCGAAGTCGCGCAGCACCGCGTTGAAGCAGCAGAACGTGGCCTCCTGCCCCGAGTTGTCGACGAGCCACGTCGCGTCGGCCTCGGCGCCGATCGGCTGCCAGATCTTCGTCTCGAGATACTCGGCGGGCGGGCGACCGGTCGCACCCCGTAGCACCAGCCCCAGCACATGGGTCTCGGCCGAGGAGTAGGAGAACCGGGTCCCGGCCGGGGCCGCCCGCTCGTTGAACGACGTCACCGCGCTGGGGCCGCCGGCCCCGCGCAGGAGATACGTGTTCAGCACGAGCGTCGAGACGTCGTCGCTGCCGCTGTAGTTCTCCCGGAAGCGCACGCCGGACGACATCTGCAGCAGGTGGCGGAGCGACGTGCGTCCGTACTCGGTGCCGGCCAGCTCGGGCACGTAGGCCGCCGCCTGATCGTCGACCGAGCGGATGTGGCCCTCGGCGATCGCGATGCCGACCAGCATCGCGGTCACGGTCTTGGCCATCGACCACGACGTGAAGCGCTGCCGGTCGGTGCGGTCGTACTGGTAGCGCTCGACGAGGATGGTGTCGCCCCGCGCGATCAGCAGCCCGGTCGTCAGGCTTTGCGCCAGGTAGTCGTCCAGCGCCGGGATGCGCGGCTCGGCGACCCGCCCGAGGCGCGAGGGCTCCGGCGCCTTGTGGACGGGCCGGCTCGGGAAGAGCTCGTCCATGTGGCTGTGGGAGCCGACCGCGTTCCCGACGCTATAGAACGTCGCGCGGCTGCCCTTCGGGTAGCCCGAGGCCGCGCCGAGCTCGTCCGCGTCGGGGCCGGCCGCCGCGAAGCGGGGCCCGGGCTCCTCGCGGGACGTCGACGTGTCACGCGTCGGCGACGCCGGGGATGCGCAGGCGGCCATCCACACGAGCAACGCGAGCGTCCACGCTCGCGGGCGCGCCCGCCCATTCGCCTCGGTGCGGATCATGGCCCTAGACGGCGTGGGCGGGCCGCTCCACGTGGGCGAAGTGGCTCAGGAGGAGCCAGGTCGGGAACGCGCGGACGAGGTCGCGGGGGCCCTCCACCCGCAGGCCGCCGTCCCGTACCGCCTGCGCGAACGTGAGAGCTCCCGTCCACACGCGGGCCATGGCCCCCGCGTCGGCCGCGACCACGAGGTCGACCTCGAACCCGGGATCCTTGAGGCAGACGTCCGATCCGCTGCGCTCGAGGATCAGCCAGCAGGTCCGGAAGGACCGGCAGCGGGACGGGAAGGCGCGAAAGTCGAAGCGGACGACGGTTCGACGGTCGGGAAGTCGGGTGAAGGCGATGCGCCGACGCACGTTCCACATGAGCAGCATCAGGTCGAGGTTGTCGGGGTCGAACTGGGCGGGGGCCCACCGCTGTCCCCACTCCCCGAGCCGCTCCAGGACCGGGCGGAGCTCCTCGGCCGCAGGCGTCGGCCGATACTCCCGTCCCCGGCCGCGGGCGAGCGGCCGGCTCTGGACGACGCCCGCGGCCTCCAGCTCACGCAGCCGTTTGCCGAGCAGCGTCCGCGAGATGAGGGGCATGCCCTGCCGGATCTCGTTGAACCTCCGCCCCCCGGCCAGCAGCTCTCTCAGGATCAGCGGCGTCCAGCGCTCGGCGAAGGTCTCGCACGCCATCGCGATCGGGCAGAACTGACCGTAGCCCTTCATGTTGGCTCGAATCTAAGCGCCCCGCCCCGACCGGGCAAGTCCATTTTATGGTCTTGGCGCCGCCGGGGCGGCCGGCCATCCTGTGGACGTCAGAGACCGGGTTCGGAGACGAAAGGAGCGCAGACATGAAGACCTC
>WNFS01011223.1_pt1 | contig 11542 bp, 14 predicted proteins | sample 5400141 | NCBI WGS metagenome assembly WNFS01 (sample SAMN13153358, study PRJNA577476) | soil metagenome | isolation source: 60 cm saprolite under Madrone tree | place: USA:California | collected 2016-06-14 | reverse complement strand
ACCGACCCGGTGTTGTCGAAATCCGTAAAGGTGACGTACAGAGTAGTTGGGGTTACTGGGTCTGCCGCCATCCAGTCTTTGTCGAGGAAGTGGGTCCTACCGTTAGCCATCGCCACCACAACGGGGTTGCCGAAGGTCGAGCCACCGTCGGTGGACTTTGATATCGAAATCTCCGTCAATGGGTTCCCAACGGAATCGGTGCTTTCCAGCAGGGACGACTCGTAAAAGGTAAGCGAGTTGGTACAGACGTTCACGAGATCCCCGGAAAGAATATTGTTAACGTTTGTCCCCGGGGGCATGAAACCCTTGTCACCAAAGCTAGTACCGGTATTAGTGGAGCGCCAGAACCCATTGAAGCTCAAGCCGATGCCGCTGACGGGAAGCGTCTCGACAAACGAGCCGGAATCATTCGCGCCAACGACAACATTGGACCCACACCATGCCGTACTGCTCTCGCTGTGGACCCTTCCGCCCAGGACGGAGCCGCTGTCCGTGTCAGGCAAAGGAGGATCGGAAAAGGCATTTGTGGCGCTCGCCGGCCGCCCCAGCAGCATACCTACTTCCGCCCAGTTTTCAGCCAAATTTCTAAAGTTCTGAGCGCCTGCCGACAGGGCTTTCCGTTGCAGAGGCGGCATCCGGTCGAAAAAGGTCTTCGCCAGTGCCAACCGCGTTGTGATTGCCTGCCGCTTTTGCTGCGCGTCCTGGCCGAGTGCCAGGTGTCCCGCAACTGCGAACAAAAGAAACCCAGCGATAATGCGGGCCAGTGCGTTTCGCATATTACCCTCCTCCGGAAAAGTAGTTTGAGGTCGAGGGTTGAGGGACTTATTTGGGGTCGAAATCGCTGCGCCTTACGCAGGCCACAACGAGGTCTCTTTTAATTTCGGCACAGTATTGTCCAGAGTTCCTGGTCTGTCAAGAAGAAAGGGCGCGGACCTCAAGGTTCCGAACACCTACGCGGCACATGTATGTTTGTATAAGTATTCGGCCAGCCGAAAAAACAAAAGGCATCTCCTGGACCGCCACGCGGGTTTTGATACTGTCAACAGCGATATTCAATGCCTGGTCATCAAAGGCTATCTCAAACTTCAGAAAGCTCGCAGTATCGTATCCATCAAGCTTCCCCAACTCGACAGTCGCCGGATCTTTTTAATTCCGCGGTCCTTCTGATACACCCGACCCAAACGGAGAAGAGAAGTTTGCCATACATGAAACTCATCGTTTGGTGAATAAAACGATGGCCATGTCTTGATTTTGCGCGACCACTAAAAAGAGCTCTGTGGGAACCAGGGCCGAAAGCTGACGAAATACGGGTGCACGCCGAATCTGACGTGCCAGTTCTCGATCGGACCTCTTTTCCTTTTGCTGGTCAGCCGTCGGTTCAGCATTGCTCCGATCGCGTTGATTTTACTTTCGTATTGTCAGATTGCTGGGCAGGAGCCGTATCTGGTTCTTCCGCCAGGAGCAGGCTGCTGACCTGCAACTTGGTACAAAAATATTAGGATAACCAAGTACGATATCGAACCTTTTAGTCTGCTTTGCAGAGTCTGTCGGCAAACCTAGCGTTCACATAGCACTTCTTTTGGCTAACTGAGCGTACAGCGGATATCAAGTCATGTGCCGCATCAGACTTCGCCACATACCCGTACCCACCGGCACGGAAAGCTTCTCTGATTGTTTCGATTGTGTCATGTTGACTCAAAAAGACTATCTTTGACAAGGGAGACATTCTGCGAATGCGTCGAGCAGCCTCTAGTCCGTTCATGCCCGGCATGGAAATATCTAACACAATGACATCTGGCTGAAGCTTCTCAGCCCTCTCCACCGCTTCGATTCCGTCGGCAGCCTCGCAAATCACCTCAAAATCGGGCTCGGCACGGAGTAGTGCACAGATACCGCGCCTCACCATTTCATGGTCGTCCACGACAAGAATGCGGAGCAGGTGAGGCATGGCGTCGGCGCGAGGCTCAAAGCACGCTAGCAGGCAGCTTATGAAGGAATCAATACAGTGGAGTGTGTATTGGCTGTCGCTTCAGTGGGCAATTGCCCGCTCTGCTGCCCAGTCGTTGATCCTGACCACTCACTCTCACGCCCAATCAGCGCCGAAAATATGATCCTTCCTTGTCGTCTTTTAAGGTGCATGCACACACGGGCGAGTTGGCCCATCTAAACAGAAAACAGGTGTCGTGAGCCGGCCGTTCATTGACTCTACAGACCTCCGCAACCAGATCGGCCCAGGCAACACTCAGAGTGAGTGAGCACTCTTCGAAAGAACAGCAGCGCAAAAGCAGGGTGCGACCAGAGCAAAAGCCCAAGCCTTCGCTCCAGATTACTGAATCGAGCTGGCAACAGACGAAAAGGCATTATTCGCATTAGAGCCAACGAGACGAATAGTACCGACCACTAGTACCAAGATCACCGCTAGCATCACGGCATATTCCGCGATGTCCTGACCGGTATCATCTTTCCATAGTTGTAGAGATTTCAAAATCACTCCAAAACCTCGGGGCAAGAGAGCCATGCTGGGGGGAGCCGGCATGGCCGTCACCACCCGACCAACTGCCAATCACGACGTTACCTCCCCCAAGGTCGTCATGACAGCAAATCCAATCGAGGGCATAGCTAGGTTATAACGCAGCTGTTCCGATTGCCTGTTCACTGTCGAACTTTGGCATAGAAAATTTCAGTGTTGCTCGACAGCTCACGATTTACTTTCGCAGTTAGCTGCTACACAACGTTGCCCAAGCATCGAAGTGTTCTACAACAGGAGATGTCTAAAATGGAAACCAGAGTGGAACGTGGGCAAAGCAGTGAAGATCGGTTCACAGGCGCAATTGAACGGCAGACTTCCCAAGCTCCTTCGAGTTTATTCTTGGGCCTGGCTCTCGGCTCAATGGCCGCGTCAGCAATTTTAAAGCTCAGCGGTAAAGACGATTGGGCACTGTTCGTGGGCCAATGGGCCGCTCCCTTTCTCATCGTGGGAAACTACAACAAAATGGTGAAGCAGGATGGTTCCGACGCCTTGAATCGTTCTGCTGCCTAGCACTTGTGGCAAGACCAACATCGCTCGCTGCGGGAACGGAACCAGATCGCTTCTTCTTGTCCCGTAAGCGCCTTGTACTCTCGTGCGCTTTTACAAGAACCCGGGAGATTTCTCAGATTGGAACACTAGCGACTACTGTCGTTCCATTCTCCGAGGAAGACAGCTCAAGCTTTCCACCCAATTGTCGCAGGCGCTCGTTCATACCCCGTAATCCAACTCCGAGAGCGCCGATCCAGTCTTGGCCAGATTGTTCCAAAAGGTGTGGAGAGATGCCTTTCCCTTTGTCTTCTATTTCCAAAGCACACATTCTTTGCCTCATCAACAATCGGATGTGTGCCACCTGGCTTCCAGAATGTCGGTGAACATTGGTTAGGCTTTCTTGCAGAACGCGAAACAATGCCAACTCAGATTCGCGAGGCAGGCGGCCAAAGTCTGTCTCGACCTCAAAACTGGTCTTGATGCCGCTGCGAGCAGAAAATCCGTCGAGGTACCACGGAATCGCCGATTTCAGACCCATCTCTTCCAGCATAGGAGGATACAGGAGATAGGACACTGTTCTAACTTCTTTGACGCAGTCCTCAGCTAGGCAAATGCATTGCGCGAGATCCTGAGTGGGCGCATCTTGTTCTTGTCCAGTGGCGAATGCCAGTGAGTCCAACTTTATCTTCAACACCGCGAGATACTGCCCCAGACTGTCGTGAAGCTCCCGGCCAATGCGTCTTCGCTCCTCATCTTGCGTGCGCAGCAGGTGCAGCGACAATGCCCGCAACGACTTCTCTGAATTCTGCAATCGCCGCTCTGCAGTTCGTCTTTCGGCAACCTCATTTTCTAATGCCTGCTGTGCCTGCCTTCTTTCGGTAAAGTCTCGGGTGACTTTTCCGAAACCCACTAATTTTCCTGCATCATCTCTTAGAGCGGTGATGATCACATTCGCCCAGAATTTTGATCTATCCTTGCGTACTCGCCAGCCTTCATCCTCAAACCGTCCCTCTTTCGCTGCTATAACCAATTCCCACTGTGGTTTTCCGCTCCGCACATCTTCTTCTGGGTAGAAGCATGAGAAGTGCTTACCGATAATCTCTGCGGGCTTGTATTGCTTCATGCGTTCCGCTCCGAGATTCCAACTGCTGATGTTGCCCTCAGTGTCGAGCATGAAGATCGCGTAGTCCTGCACAGCTTCGATTAGCAACCGGAATCGTTCCTCGCTGTGACGCAACGCCAGCTCTTTTTCGAGGACCTGAGCTTTCTGTTGCAACTCCGCGATGCTGCGAAGGCGTTCTCCTTCGTTGCTTAATCCTAAATAACTCTCGCTAGGAACCACGCCCGAGTGTTGACCACACATCTTCAGAAATGGCTCAATGTGCCTCTCATTGTTGAAGCCTGTAATTGGGTAAGCACAGAGGAGAGAGAAGGAGTGGGTTTTCGCTAAGTCATTCCAGAGTTCCTCGACCCGAATAGCCTCCTGTGGCCTTCCCTCTGCCCACAGCAACGCGACAAGTTCTCCGAAGACAGCAATGCGGCAGTCTTTGCCATGAATAGCAGTTCGGGCTCGCTTCAAAACTCCGCCGATAATGTCGTTGAAGCGCGTCTCGTCGACCGAACCGTCTACTATGAGTCGCGTCAGAGTTTCTTTCGCGTCCACTGCGACGTATCGCCCTTGCAAGCTCGCTTTAGCTATGTCCAATCCCCGTGCGGATAGCCGCCGTTCCAGCTCTCCACGATGGGATGCTGTTGCTAGGACCACGGCAGCATCACCCACCGCAAGTGCCCCGCCAATGAATCGACTCAATACGTCAATCAGGAAGCCGTCGTCTGTATACAATTGAACAACGTGTCCATCGTGATCGTGCCTTGGAGCGTGCGTTAGGGACGGGACTAGTTGAAGACCGGGATTAGACATCGCAATACTCACCTTTCGCCTCCGCCAAAATTATGGGTATTGATATGGGCCTGGTAATGATCGTGTCTGGGAGCGAAGTCTATACAGGAACTACTGTACTCCCTTAGCTAAAGTTGAGCACAGCCTGAACAGAAGGCAGATGCGACGCTATCTTGGAGGCGGCAAAAGAGCGTTAGCGACTGTGGGAGGGGCAGGGCGAAGCCAAACTCTTCCTCCCCCTTCCCTCCTTATTCTATGCTCTCTTCCTCTCACTTTCTTGGTCATCCTCTTCCTCTTCAACACTGGGAGCGCGGCGCTGTCTTGACTGGTCGCCTCGATATTCCCGCTCGGTCCCTGGTGCGCGACGCTGCTGCTCATCCCCGTGCTTCTCCTGTTCACTAAACGGGTTGTTCTGCTTCTGCTGAGACTTCTCTTTTTGCTTGCCCGACTGCTGCTCCCGGTTCTTTTCGTCTGCCATCGTCACAGCTCCTTATAGTTGAAGATTATTTACCGCCAGCAATCAGATGCCTCTCACGCCAGCAAGATGTCTCTCTCTACGAGCTGTGTTCGCCGACGAACCAAGAATTAAGTTGAGGTCTTATGGTTGGCCTCAGCCTAAAAACACGAGCAGTATTCGATGCACCATCGAGGCATCACATGACAAGGACACCTTGTGTCATGTTTCAACGGTCATGTGGCGGCTAAGATTCTGGCTCTTGCCATTGCGATGAAAGCAGTTTCCTGAGTCAGTAATGTTCTTCTGGCCTTAGATTTCTCTTCGTGAACCGAATGCCGCACTCTCGAAAAATTACGCGAAGGTTAACCCCATATTCTTCACGCGAAGTAGCGCAGCCCCGCACGGTATTTCGGAGCACGAGTGTACCCCCTGGCGTCGGCCAATGTCTGTACTGGCCGGAACAATCTCGGCTCACTGCCTACGATCCGCCTTTAGCTAAGGCTCTACAGTGAATCGTTCTGGCTCGTACAGCGCCAAGTGGATGGTCTTTGCGCGGCCCTTGCCATAATGTTGGATACGACTTCCTTTCCTTCCTGCTTTTCGGTAGGGATCGACACAGGCGTCGGTTGGCGATCCGCAATTCTCCAATCACATTACAAGTTACGGGGCGGATGAACTCAGCCCTTGGGTGACTTCAAAATCGCGCGGATTCGCGCAGAGGGATGTATGGCAATGAGATTCAAGACAAGGATATTAGCCGTGCTGACAGCCGCAGTTTTGGCCAGCACAATGGCGGTTGCCGCCGAGGAACCGTCGGAACAAGTCAAACGAATGGATGCAGCAGCAACAGTTTTAGACGAAATCATGGGAACTCCGGATAAGGGGATCCCGGAAGAACTTCTCGATTCTGCGAGGTGCGTGGCAGTCATACCGTCGATGGTCAAAATAGGTTTTGTCTTTGGAGGCCGGCACGGAAGAGGAATCGCGACCTGCCGTACCAACTCCGGATGGAGCGCGCCTGCACCTTTCACGGTCACCGGAGGTAGTTGGGGATTGCAGATCGGCGGCGAGGCGGTCGATGTGGTCATGCTGGTAATGAACGACCAGGGAATGGAAAAGATGCTCTCAAGCAAATTTAAGATCGGCGCCGATGCCTCGGCTGCGGCGGGGCCGGTCGGCCGGCATGTGGAGGGCGAAACTGATTGGAAGATGCGCGCTGAAGTGCTCACTTATTCTCGGGCTCGCGGCGCTTTTGCTGGCCTCACTGTGAACGGCGCATCGATCACACAAGACAAGGACGGAACCCGCATTTTGTACGGCCGGATGATCCCATCAGCTCAAATTCTAAAGGGACAGGTGAAAGCTCCCGAGGGTTCGCATAAATTCCTGGCGACAGTAAGAAAGTACGGTACCGAGGCAAACATTGCTGAAGCATCAGATCGTCGCCATCCGACCTCGACAGACGACACCCACCCTCGAGCATTGAGTTCGACGGAAGCAAAGGGCGCAATTGAAGAGAAGCTCAAAAGGGAGCCGGGCTTGGACAGTAAAGACATCCGGGTTACTTTGACTCCCGACGTGGTGACGCTGTCCGGATCTGTCGTCAGCAGTGACGACCGTGACAAGGCGGTGCGGGTCGCGAGATCGTATGCCGGTGATCGCGAAGTCCAAGATCATTTGTCAATTCAGAGGCCCGACTAGTTTGCACCTTTGCCGCGTTCGAACGAACGCCCGTCTCCCCGAATAGGTGCGTGGGCGCAATTGGCACGAACTTACATTTACAGGAGGAAAAATGATGAAAGTTGATTGCAGGAATATTGCTCGCACACTCTTGTGCACCGGTCTGCTACTCGGCGTCGGAGTATTGGTACGGGCGCAAGAACCAACCAGTCAGCAGGCTCCGCCAGCTGCAGACAATACCAAGACTAATGAACGGGATCGAAGCGCGAACGAGCCAACGGCAGATCAGCAAAAAGACAATCGTTCTGACCGCGACATCACACAACAGATACGACAATCCATCATGAAAGACAAATCACTCTCCACCTACGCGCACAACATCAAGATCGTCACTCAAAACGGGCAAGTGACATTGAAAGGCCCCGTGCGATCAGAGGACGAGAAGCGAGCAATTGAAGCCAAGGCTGCTGAAGTGGCCGGCGAGAACAAAGTCAGCAGCGAACTGAACATCAAACCGCAGCAATAACATTTCAGATTAATAAGGAGAAGTAAAACATGGCAGGTAAAAACACAGCAGTATTTGGCATTTATCCGAATCGCACAAGCGTGGAAAGCGCGGTCGATGCTCTAAAGACAGCAGAATTTCGTAACTCTGATATTTCCGTGCTGTTTCCCGAGAACACGGGCACGAAGGACTTTGCCCACGAGAAAAACACTAAGGCGCCAGAAGGCGCCACAACCGGCGCCGGAACCGGAGCATTGCTGGGCGGCGGACTGGGGTGGCTGGTTGGCATTGGAGCCCTCGCGATTCCCGGGCTCGGACCGTTCATTGCTGCAGGGCCAATTGTGGCGGCCCTTGCAGGAGCAGGTGCCGGCGGTGCAATCGGCGGTCTCACAGGCGCCTTGATTGGCATGGGAATCCCGGAGTACGAAGCTAAGCGTTACGAGGGCCGCGTTAAGGATGGCGGAATACTGCTCTCCGTGCATTCCGACGATTCTCAGTGGACAAAAAAGGCTAAGGAAATTCTGGAGCGGACAGGTGCCCAAGATGTTTCCTCGACCGGTGAAGCCGCTTCCGAAAAGGGTGATAAAGCCCGTCTTGGCGAAGTGGCTTGATCACGAATTGAAAGACCTGTTTAGCGCAGAGAATCAGTTGCTCAAGGCGCTTCCAAAGATGGCCAAAGCTGCGTCCTCGGACGAACTCCGAGCTGGCTTCGAAGAGCATCTGGAACAAACCAAAGGCCACGTTCAACGTCTGGAGAACATTCTCCAATCGCTGGACGAAAGCCCAAAGGGCAAGAAATGTGTGGGCATGGAGGGCTTGGTGAAAGAAGGAGCCGAGGTCATGGCGGAAGACTTGGAAGAGGCGGTGATGGACGCTGGACTGATCGGCGCAGCCCGACGCGTGGAACACTATGAGATTGCCGCGTACGGGGCGGTCAGCGAGTTAGCCAAAGCTCTCGGAGAGACGAATCACGCTTCTTTGCTGAAACAGACTCTTGAAGAGGAACAGGCCACCGACGAAAAATTGACGGAACTCGCAAAAGAGATCAATGAACAAGCAAGTGAAGAGAGCTCTCAGGACAACCGGGACGAATCCAAAAAGACGCACAAGATGCCGAGGCGTGTCGCTTAGTTGTAGCGCCGTACTGCAAGTGGAGAATCGCAGAACCCCTAGAAGTCGAAAAGGGAGTGAAGGGGCATAGGGGAAAGATAGTTGCCAAGAACAACAAGCACGACGGCGGAGAAGACGGAAGAACAAAGTAAAGATTCGGCGTAAGAATCAACAATCAGAATACATAGGAAGAGGAGAGAGGAGTGCGCATGGAAGACAAAGTTCGTAGTGGCGTTGCAGAGGGTCGTTTCACGGGAGCCATTGAGTCGCAGACGTCCAAAATCCCAAGCTCCGGCTATTTGGCGGCAGCATTCGGTGCTATCACCGCTTCAGCTATTCTGAAGATCGTGGGCAAGGATGACTGGGCGTTGTTTGTGGGACAGTGGCCGGCGGCATTTTTGTTAATGGGTGTTTACAACAAGATGGTAAAGCAGCACGGCTCAGATGCATATAGCAAGGCTGCCTGAGAGTTGAGTCGGACCGAGTGGTTGCCTCCGAATATGGGGGCCCCTCGGTCCGCCGAATTTCGAGCAATGCCTTCGACGCAGCAGAACGAGCGGTAATCTACAAGGAGAACAGAGTATGTCGATTCTGGCGTGGATTGTGTTGGGTTTGATTGCGGGGTTCATAGGCAGCAAGCTAGTGAACAAGACTGGCGAAGGCGTGATCTTAGATATCGTACTGGGAATCGTTGGTGCCATAGTCGGCGGCTATTTGTTCAGTATTTTTGGGGCGCATGGAGTGACGGGCGTAAACCTATATAGCCTGTTTGTGGCGGTGATCGGCGCTGTGGTCGTCCTGGTTGTCTATCACGCGGTACGGGGAGGTCGATCGCGCTTGTGAGCGACACGTGCAAGCGAGCGACCGTCAGGTCTCTAATACTCCCTTCACCCACCAGAGTTCACAACCCGGACAAATCGGCGGGCAATGACAGGTTGAGATTGATGTCGGCACTCGCCGATGAGAAGTCAAGCGGCCAAATTCAAATCCCAGTCGGGAGCCCCGCGACCACTCGCGGGAAAGAAACCCAACGCTGGCGCCGCCAAAGTCCTTTTCCAAAAACTCGGGCCTGGTCTCATCACGGGGGCGTCTGATGATGATCCCAGTGGAATCGCCACCTATTCGCAAGTAGGCGCACAGTTCGGCTATGGCCTTCTCTGGACCATGGTCTTGACCTATCCACTCATGACCGCGATCCAGGAGATCAGCGCCCGGATCGGAAGGGTCACCGGAATCGGCATCGCGGCCAATCTGCGGAAAAACTATCCCAAGCCTGTTCTCTATTGCGTGCTGATCGTGGTGACAGTAGCCAATATCTTCAATTTGGGGGCGGATATTGGCGCCATGGCAGCTGCGACGCACTTGGTCCTGCCGGGAAAGGTCGGTGTGTTCATTGTGATTTTTGGAGTCGCGTCGCTGGCCGGAGTGTTGTTGGTTCCATACTCAACGTACGCTAAATACTTGAAATGGCTTACCGTGTCTCTCTTCGCTTACGTGGCTGTCGTCTTCTGTGTCCACGTGTCATGGCGCGCCGTGCTTCACGCGACCGTGCTTCCGCACATTCAACTCACAAAAGAATACGTTACCGCGCTGATTGCGGTGCTAGGGACCACCATCAGTCCCTATCTCTTTTTTTGGCAGGCTTCACAAGAGGTCGAAGAGGTGAGGAACAATCGCGGCGAGAAACCGTTGAAGCGCGCTCCTTTGCAAGCGCAGGAGCAACTGGGGCGCATCCGTATCGATACTTATTTAGGCATGGCCTTCTCCAACATCGTCGCATTTTTCATAATTTTGACGGCCGCCGCGACTTTGCACACTCATGGCATCACCGAGATTTCGACTTCCGCCCAGGCGGCCACGGCGTTAGAACCGCTGGCGGGCCGCTTTGCGTTCCTGCTTTTTGTCTGCGGCATCGTAGCCACCGGCCTTCTTGCAGTGCCCGTGCTCGCGGCATCGGCGTGCTACGGAGTTGGCGAAGCGTGCCGCTGGAAAACAAGCCTGGAGCGTAAGCCAGGAGAAGCTGTCCGATTTTATGCCGCCATCACGATCGCGACTTTGACTGGGCTGTCGCTCAACTTCCTCCATATCGATCCCGTTAAGGCGCTGTTCTGGGCCGCGATTCTAAACGGAATCGTCGCCGCACCGCTGATGGCGGTCATCATGACTATGGCCTCAAGCCAAAAAGTGATGGGAAAGCTCGTCATCCCGGCGTACCTGAAATGGGTGGGTTGGCTTGCCACAGCGGTAATGCTATGCGCTTGCATCGGCGTCTTCTTCTTCACGTGGAAATAGATCCGCTCGCCTATCACGGAGGTAGCTCAATCCTTCATGATCGCGTTCCCGGATATGCGGGTGGTCATGGACGAGGTGCTTGCGCGGGGTGACCGCGCTGAGTACGACTGGACGTTGATCGGCACAAACTCCGGGCCGGGAGGCACTGGACAGCGGTGGCTTCCAGCTTTGGCCGATTGGAGCGGATGGACTCATAGCCTCCTCGCAGGGCCACTTCGACAGCTCCGAAAACCATCGTCAACTAGAGCTCTCCTGACTTACGGCCACGCACGGTGAGCAGCACCATCGGACCCATAGGGAGGCCGACGCGCAGCAATCCGGAATCCAGGTAACAGCGAGAAAGATTCTGTGAGCCAGGGTCGGATCGCGGTGGGGAGACGCGGCCTGCTGCGGGGCGGACATGGTCCTGATCAGATCACGCCATGATGCGCCGCGGATGAGAATCAACAGCTACCCGGAGGATGTAGTTCGGAAAGTGGGGATGGGTATGCTCGCAGGATTTCCCGCAATAGTCCATGAAACTCATCGTTCCGAAGGGATTTTCGCCCATTTTTCCTGATGGTCGAGTCAAGCAAAAGG
>WNFS01003760.1_pt1 | contig 11546 bp, 8 predicted proteins | sample 5400141 | NCBI WGS metagenome assembly WNFS01 (sample SAMN13153358, study PRJNA577476) | soil metagenome | isolation source: 60 cm saprolite under Madrone tree | place: USA:California | collected 2016-06-14 | reverse complement strand
GCAGGTCATTCAGCTCTGCCACGGTCCGGGGGCTGGCGTTCATGGCGACGTCGTATTCGAACTCGCCGATCTTCGCGGTGCCGGACGGCAGCACGATGTTCTGCTGGCCGAGGGCGGTGACGACGTCGGTGGGGGACAGCCCCTTCGACTGGAGCAGGCGCTGGTCCAGGTCCACCATGACCTGGCGCTGCTTGCCCCCGTACGGGAACGGAATGGACGCCCCGGGGACGGTCACGAGCTGGGTCCTCAGGAAGTTGAGGCCGACGTCATTGAGCGCCGACTCGGAGAGGCCGGACAGGGCGAGCTGGAGAATGGGCACCGTCGACGCGCTGTAGTTGATGATCAGAGGCGGCTGGATGCCGGGCGGGAGAAAGCGCAATATGGTCTGGGAGACTGCCGTCACCTGCGCGTTGGCGGTATCGAGGCGCGCGTTCGGCTGCAGGAAGATCTTGACCATCGCCTGGCCGTTCACCGTCGTCGACTCGATGTGCTCGATGTTGTCCACGGTTGTGGTGAGGATCCGCTCGTACTGTGTCGTGACCCGCCCCTCCATCTCTTCCGGGTTGAGGCCGGTGAATGTCCAGGCCACCGCGATCACCGGGATGTCGATGTTCGGAAAGATGTCGGTGGGTGTGCGGAGGACGACCACCGGGCTCGCGATGAGGATCAGCAGCGCGACCACGACGAACGTGTAGGGGCGGTTGAGCGCGACTCTGACGATCCACATACCTCAGCGATCCTCATGCATGGTCGGCGTACGCAGCCTCTGGATCTCTGTCTGGGACAAGAGCACGTTGAGCCAGGCCGCGACCGAACGACACGTTCTCTCCAGGGGTCTCGTAGAGCATGATCAAGAGATCATCCGGAGAAATCCCGGCAGCCGCGACCACGCCGTCGTTCAAGGCCTTCGACTTTGCGGCGCCAGAACGGTCAGGTGCATCGTTCGGCGGATCGTGTATCCAAGAGACTCATAAAGCGCAATGGCCGGAAGGTTGGAACTAAACACGTGAAGAAACGGCCGTTCGCCGCGATCGAGTACTGCCCTGGTGACTGCTGAGACGAGATCGTGGGCATAGCCATGACGACGATGGTCAGGATGAGTGCAGACGGCGCTGATTTCCGTGAAACCGTCGATTTTCACGCGCTCGCCAGTCATCGCGATCAGTTGGCCATCGACGCGGATGCCGAAATAGTCTCCCAACTGGTTCGTGCGCGCGGCAAACGGACCCGGTTGCGACTCCGCCACGAGTTTCAGCATTTCGTAGACAGATGAACCATCGAGAGGTTCCACATCTCGTCGTTGCATCGGCCCGGCAACCCGTGTTGCGATCATCTGGTAGGCTGTCTTCGCAACAAGGATTTCAAAGTGTTCTGTTGGTGGTACGGGCTTGACGGTGAACATCGCAACCCGATCGCCTCGCGGAACGAGTGGGAGGAGCGATGCGAAGCTGGCCGGCGAAAAATCCCGGATGGCGGCGAATGGTGCCACGTCAGCCATGTACCGGCGTGCGCGATCGTCACCCTGCGAAAATTGAATCTGTCGAGCATTCAGAGCGTGCCAGATCACGTTATCCAGCGGATGTGATTCGCGGCCTGTTTGGTCTGGTACAGCGACAAACACCGTGTGTGGCAGTGTCATTCTCTTCTCCCTGCAGGAGATTTGGCGTAATGGGCGCGGGGAGCAGACTTCGATCGTTTCGCTACTACTTCTTGGCCGCGAGCCCGAGCCGCGTCTCCAGCAGGAGCTTCACCTCGGCGGCGGCGGCGCGCCACAGTGCCCCACCCGACTTCTCGTACTCGGCCTGGACCTGCTTCCGGAACTCGGCCAGGGCCGCGTCCTGCTGCTCCTTGGGGGCCCCCTGCGGGACGGCGTCCAGCGTCCGGACTCGGATCCCGACTGTCTTGCCCGTCGCGCCGTGCGCGCGCTCGAGCCAACGGCCGATCTCGTTCCAGTCCTTGTTGAAGAAGACCACCACCGGGATGGACTGGTAGCCGTTGTTCAGAAAGGTGTCGCGCAGGTCCGCGTTCTGGTCGCGGAAGAACACGCGCAGCTCGGCGCCGGGCATCGCCTCGCAGATGTGCGCGATCAGAGGCGAGTTGCGGTGGACGTCGCCGCTCCAGTTCTCGGCAAGCATCAGCACGTACTTGACCTGGTTGATGCCGCCGAAGAACTTCCGTTCCTCGTCGGTCAGCTTGGAATTGGCGTAGTTCTGCTCCGTGCGGGCTCGAGTGTCGCCCATCTGGGCCATTTAGTCCTTCCAGTTCAGGCCGGTGGCAAAGCGCTTCGCGTCCAGGGGAGTCGTGAGTTGAGCCATTTCGTCCTCGCTTCGGTGAGGGGCTATGGGACCTCTTGCTGCTACCGTCTAACCTCATACCCTTCAGATGTCGTGCGCGTCACGGACGATGCGCCCGACCGTGATGTCAGAACCGACGGTCACCCGAGGTATGTATATGCATATGTAATGCCGTTGGATTATCGCTGCCAAGCACGTCGCTGCTGACACCGTCCAGGGGACGTTGATGCGCCGTCCAGCGATCGGCTAGCGGAGCTGGTTTTCCAGTCGGCGTTGCTGCGTCGCGATGGCTGGCCCGACCGGCAGCTAAAGAGCGTCAGCAAACCGGCAAACGGGCAGATCGCCGAAGGCGGTCCGGCCGAGCATTCCTCTTCATCGATCGGCCTGTGCGTTCGGCCCCCGGGTAGACGGCCAGCCCCCACCCAGCGCCCTATAAAGCTGCACGATCGCGGTCAACTCATCGCGCTTGAGATCGGCAAGCTGCAGTTGGGCGTCGAACAGGCGAGTTTCAGCATCCAGAACCTGGAGATAGCTGTCGACGCCGCCCCGATAGCGGAGCTGCGACAACCGGACCGCCCGCTCGCGCGCGTCCACTAGTGATTCCTGTTCGGCTCGCTGCTCACGCCGCTTCGCGATGTCGATGAGGCTGTCGGAGACCTCAGTGAACGCGGAGCGGACGGCCTTCTGGTAGGTCGCCAGCGCCTCCTGGGTCTGGCCTTCGGCGAGGCGCACCCGCGAGCTGATCCGCCCCGCCGTAAAGATGGGCACCGCGGCGGTGCCTGCGATGTTATAGACGAACGCGGACTTCTTGAAGAGCTCCCCGAGGGTGTCGCTCTGGATCCCGAGAAGCCCAGTGAGCGAGATCTGCGGGAAGTATTGGGCCTTGGCCGCCCCGATATTGGCGTTGGCGGCGATGAGTCCCTGTTCGGCCGCGCGAACGTCAGGTCGATGCTCGAGCAATGCCGAGGGCAGGCCGGCGGGGACGACCGGGGGCAGGCTCTGCGCCGTCTCGTCGAGTGTCCGACCTCGGATGATCTCGCTAGGGTTACGCCCGGCCAGCAGGCTCAGCGCGTCTTCGGTGCGTCCAATCTGGCGCTCGATGTCCCTGAGCGTTGCGCGGGCCGTGTAGAGGAGGTCCTCGGCCTGCGCCACATCGAGCCCGGTGGCCGCCCCGAGGTCTCGCTGCGTCCTGGTGAGCTGAAGGCCCTGCTCGCGAGCCTGAATGGTGTGGCGGGAAATCTCGAGCTGGAGGTCGAGGGCGCGGAGCCGAAAGTACGCGGTGCTGACGTCGGCGATCATCGTAATAAGTACGGCGCGCCGTATCTCCTCGCTCGCGAAGGACTCGGCGCGGGCCGATTCCGTGAGGCGGCGGATCCGGCCCCAGACGTCGACTTCCCAGGTCATGTTGAGTGAGAGCATGCCGAAGCTCAGTTCGGAGTTGGCCCCGAGAGGCAGCCCGCCCGTATCGTTCTGGGCAAGGCGGTCCTTCTGCAGACTGCCCCCGCCGCTGATCGTAGGGAACATCTCCGAGCGCGCGATCCCAACCTGGGCCCGCGCCTGCAGGATGCGGGCTGCGGCAATCTGCACGTCGTAGTTCTGGACGAGCGCAGTACGGATCAGCTCCCGCAGCGCATCGTCCTGGAACAGGTCGACCCACGCGATGTCGGCGATCGATGCAGGGTCGCGCACGTCTCCGAGAGCGAACCGGTACTGCGCCGGCGGCGCGGTCAGCGGGCGGCGATAGTCGGGTCCGACCATACAGCCGGTGAGCAACGTCGTGAGTGCGACTATGCTGAGACCGCGCTGAGCTACGCCCGCAGTCATCATGTCCCCCCGGTGCTCGCTGGTAGGCGACGCGGACCCCGGCGCGAGCGGACTTGTGACCAGTGATATGGCAAGCCCAAAGGGCACCGTCGGTTTTCATCCAAGCTGGGCATCGGCCTGCTGCAGCTCGTTTTGGCGCTTCACGCGGAACCACAAAGCGTAAAGCGCGGGCAGGAATAGAAGGGTGAGCAGCGTGCCAACACCGACACCGCCGATCAGCACGTAGGCCAGTGACCCCCAAAAGCTGGAGAAGGTCAGCGGAATGAAGGCGAGCATTGCCGCCAGCGCCGTGAGAACCACCGGGCGCGAACGGCGCACGGTGGATTCCACCACGGCTTCATAAGGCGTGAGTCCCGCCGCGAGATCATGGCCGATCTGGTCGACCAGAATCAGCGTGTTCCGCATCAGGATACCGGCCAAACCAATTAGTCCGAGGATCGCGTTGAAGCCGAAGGGCGAGTGGAACATCAGCATGGTTGGCACAGCGCCCACCAGCCCGAGCGGCGCGGTCAGGAAGACCATGAACATGGTAGAGAATGAGCGGGTCTGAAGCATGATGAACGTCAGCATCAAGAGAATCATCGGCGGGAACAATGCCGCCAAGGCAGTGTTTGCCTTGATCGATTCCTCAACCGCGCCGCCGAGGTCGATGCGGTAGCCGGCAGGCAGCTTTTCCATGATCGGCCCCAGCCTGCCCAGCACCTGCAAACTGATATCCGGGGGCTGAACACCGTCGATCACGTCTGCCTGTACGGCGATGTATTGCTCGCGGTTATACCGTTTGAGAACCGCGTCCTCCATGCGCGTTTCAAGGCGGGCAAGCTGAGCCAGCGGCACTGATTTGCCGTCTTTGGTAGTTAGCGTCAGGTTTCCCACTTCGTCGAGATTGCGGCGCTCGGATTTCGGACTACGCAGGACCACATCGACCGAACGGATGCCTTCGCGCATGGACGTGGCCGGGAGGCCGTTCAGACTGGTCGCCAGTTGCTGACCCGCCTCCTGCGGCGTAAGGCCGATCAGCCGCAGGCGATCTTGGTCGAACATCAGCCTCTCGATGGGTGTGCGCTCCGTCCAATCCAGGTGCGCGTTTCGCAGGTTTGGATTCGAATCCATGACGTCTCTTACTTGCAGGCCGATCTTGCGAATGACGTTGGCATCCGGGCCGACGACGCGGAACAATACCTCGTAATTCACCGGCGGACCGAACACGAACTGCCGCACCCGCACACGCGCTTCGGGGAAATTCCCAGCCTCAATCATGGTGCGTATTTTGGCCTTCAGTGCGTCGCGCTGGTGCGGCCCCTCCGTCATGACCACGATCTGAGCGTAAGCCGGGTTGGGTAGCAGCGGGTCGGAAGCCAGCACGAAGCGCGGCATCCCTTGCCCGATATAGCTTGTGACCACCAGGGCTTCCGGCTCCGAGGCCACCACCTTTTCGATTTTGCTCACCGTCGCTTCAGTGGCCGACAATGCCGCTCCGGGTGGAAGGTTGATATCGACGAGCAGTTCCGGCCGATCGGTGCGCGGAAAGAATTGTTGCTCGACGAACCGCATGCCGAATACGGCAGCGAAGAACATGGCCACAACCGCAATGCCGACAAACCATTTGTAATCGACGACGGTGCGAATGAGGCGGCGGAACCGCTCGTAGTTGGGCGTCGAGTAGATTGCGTCATGTCCGCCTTCGACGGTCTTGATGGTCGGGAGCAGTGTGACGCCCAGATACGGCGTGAACATCACCGCGACCAACCACGACATCATCAGCGCGAATCCGACGACCCAAAAGATGTTGCCCGCGTACTCGCCCGCCGCGGATGCGGCAAAGCCGATTGGCAGGAATCCCGCGATGGTAATGAGCGTACCGGATAGCATAGGGCCGGCGGTCGACGTCCATGCATAGGTAGCGGCACGAACCCGGTCCATGCCTTCTTGCATCTTCACCACCATCATCTCGATTGAGATGATCGCGTCATCGACGAGCAGGCCGAGAGCCAGAATCAGCGCCCCAAGAGAGATGCGGTCGAAATCCCGCCCTGTCAGCAGCATGATCACGAAGACAGCGGAAAGCGTAAGCGGAACAGCGAGTGCTACCACAACACCGACACGGAAGCCGAGCGTGAAAAGCGTTACGATCATCACCACCGCAAGCGCGACGAAAAACTTGAGCATGAATTCGTCAATGGCCTCGTCGATAATCGTTCCCTGATCGGACACTCTCGACAGCTCGAAGCCGACCGGCAGCTGCCTTTGTATCGCTGCCTGCTCCGCGCCCAGCGTTTTCCCGAGCGTCAGACCGTTAAAGTTCTTGCGCATGACGACGCCAAGGATGAGCGACGGTTCGCCGCCGTGGTGGATGACGAACGTAGCAGGGTCAACATAGCCGCGCGTGACTTCAGCGACATCGCTAATACGAACGATCTTCCCGTTGGCGTTGACCGGAATGTTCCTCACCGTGGCAACGTCATCAAATGCGCCATCGAGTCGCAAGTACACGCGTGGCCCGGTGGTATCGACAAAGCCCGAGGGGGTCACGTCATTCTGCAGCTTGAGAGCCTGAATAAGATCCCCCGCGTTAACGCCGAGGGTCGCCAGCCGCTGGTAGGAAATCTCGACATAGATCCGCTGGGCCTGTTCGCCGAGGATATTGACCTTCTCTACGCCATTGACGCGAAGCAAACGCTGGCGAAGGTCTTCTGCCTCCAACACCAACTGTCGATGCGGCAGTCCCTTCGCCTTGAACGCATAGAGGGCGAAATACACGTCGGAAAACTCATCGTTCACGATTGGCCCGATCACTCCCTTTGGGAGAGTCCCAGCCTGGTCCCCGAGTTTCTTGCGCGCTTGATAGAGTTCCTCCGGTAGGCGCGCCGGCGGGATGTAATCTTTGAAGAACACCTTCATGAGAATCGTGCCCGGATAGGCGGCGGTTTCAGCGCGGTCGTAGTATTCCAGCTCCTGCAGACGCTTTTCCACCGGGTCGCCGACCTGGTCCACCATCTCCTTGGCAGTGGCTCCAGGCCAGGACAAGGCGACCGTCATCACCTTCACGGTAAATTGCGGGTCTTCGGCGCGGCCGAGACGTAGGAAGGCGAAGACGCCGCTGATGAGGACGACGAGGATAAAGAATAATGTGAGCGTGCGCTCACGCACTGCCCATGCGGACAGATTGAAGCCGGTCACGGCGTGTTCTCGGATTCGTTGACGGACGCCACACGCACCTTGGCCGCGGGCTTGAGAAGATGTGCGCCGAAGGCGACGATATGTTCGCCAGGTCTGATGTCCCCCACGATCCCCGCGGTCTCCTGACCCAAATGCGTGACCGTGATCCGCCGGAGCGCCACCGTGGAGTCGGCATCATTGATCACCCAGACGCTCGTGCCACTGCCCGTGTCGTAAAGTGCGCCAATCGGGACTTCGTAGCCATCCTGGTTGCCGGCGGTGTCGGCTTCATAGACCACTGTCACCGTAGCGCCCAGCGGAGCATCCTTGCCGCCGTCCAACAGCGTGTAGCGTGCCTGGTACGTGCGTGAAACGGGGTCGGCCATTGCGGAGAGCTCGCGCAGCCTTACTGGAAACCGCCGCTGCGGCTGGGTATATAGGTACGCGTACGTGGCACTTCTGGCCTTGCCGAACGCGTTTTCCGGTAGATTGACTACAGCTTCTCGTGCGCCGTCGCGCGCCAGCCGGACTACGACGTGGCCGACCGAGACGACCTGCCCCGCATCGGCGCGCACTTCCATAATGACGCCGTCAGCGTCAGCCTTCAGCACCGCATAATCGAGCTCGTTGGCAGCACGACGGGCGTCAGCCTCGGCGACTTTCAACCGGGCGGCGCTGGCATTCGCGGCGGCCAACGTTCGTTCGTACTCCTGTTGAGAAACCGCGAGGGCCTCGAGCAGCTGTTTGTGCCGGTCGGTATCGGGCATGGCACGTTCATATTCGGCACGCGCGGCATCGACTGCTCTCTCGGCGGCTCTGCTCGCCAATTCGAGGTCAACAGGGTCTAGCCGCATCAGGGGCTGACCTCTCTTGACGTTCTCGCCCTGATCGACCAGTTTCTCGATGATCTTCCCCGACACGCGAAAGCCGAGGTCACTCTCCGTGTGGGCATGGACGGTGCCGGTATAACGCGGGGCCGTCGTATAGGCGTTGCCGACCGTGAAGCTCCGCACGATGCGGGTGGTATCCTCCGCGACCGCAGGCTTTTCGCCTCTTCCGAAAACGACCACGCCCGCAACGGCGACAACTCCAAGGACAATAACCAGCCAGTAGTTCCGGAACGGCGATGAGCTCTTGTAGCGGCTGATGTTCATGCCGAAGTCAGTCCTCCTTCGGGCTCCACGGCCCCACTCTCGTCCGCCACTCTGTGTTGAGATGCCAGCCGGGGCCGCGCCGATTCGCTCCTGACCATGTGGCCACGTCCAGGATAATGCATATACATATAAAACCGTTGCCTTCGAGGATAGCGACTCGTAGCACGACGCCATGAATCGAGTGGACATCGGGCTGACAGGAGGAAACAACCGCGCACGGCAGTCCCAATGTGTCTGCGACACGCTCCGCATGGTCACCCGGGTGGTGACCCAGCTGTATGACGAGATGTTGCGACCGAGCGGCCTACGCGTAACTCAGTTCAACATTCTCGCCACCATCTCGCGCCTAGGCGAGGCGAACCTAAGGCAACTCGAGTACATGCTCGCGATCGACCAGACGACGCTGACGCGGAGCCTCAACCTCCTGGAGCGGGATCGTTTGATCGAGCGTGTTCCGCACCCCGAGGGCGCATCAAGGTGATGAAACTCACATCTAAAGGGAGAAGAGCCCTGGAGGCCGCGCGTCCGCTCTGTGCCCGCGCTCAGGACAAGGTGCCCCGCGCCTGGGGTACGAAGCATGGGCTGACGCGCAAGGGTTGCTGGCCCACTTGCTTCGTGTCGCCGTCAAGAAGCGGAGGCCGATCCGGGGCCAGAGCCGTGTCCAGCTGAGCCGAGCACGAGAGGAAGGAGTCTGATAGCAGGGCGGGGGATGTGATGTCTATCGTGAGGCGGATTCGCGGGCGCGTGCATTACGGCTGAATCGTCGTGGCGGTGACGTTTGTGACCCTCCTGGTCGCCGCTGGCATTCGGTCCGCGCCTGGTGTGATCCCGCTCGAGTGCAGCTCGGGTGGACGTGCGTGACCGTGTCGTTCGCGGTCAGAGATGCCATTCGTTGATCACGATAACGTGATTGAGGCCGGCCGTGAGACGCCGACTGTCAGACGCTTGACCGATAGTTATGGTTGATATAACCTTAAGTCTGATGGAGGCCGTGATGATCGCCAACTGGGCGCGGCGCGACGCAAGTGTCGGCTCCGCTCCCTATCTTCCGCTCGGTCCCGGTCGATGATCATCGAAGGACAAGCGATCCTGAGCGCTGCTTCACGAGGTGAGACCGGTGTCATGGGGGGCCGATGCTTCGTGCTGTGATTTTCGATTTTGACTTGACGCTGGCCGACTCCACCGCCGGCGCGATCGACTGTATCAACCACGCGCTCCAATGCCTTGGACTGCCCAATGCCCCCGATCGCCGCATCCTCGAGAGCATCGGCCTGTCCTTGCCTGATACGTTCGCGTACATCACGGGAAAGACGGATCCGCCGATGGTGGAGGCGTTCGCCCGCCACTTCGTTGCGCGAGCCGATGAGGTCATGGCAGACCTCACGGTGCTCTACGAGTGTGTGCCTCCTGTGGTTCGAACCCTGCAGGCGGCAGGAGTGGCTCAGGGGATCGTGTCGAGCAAGTTTCGTTACCGAATTGAACGCATCGTGGCTCGTGAGCAGCTCGTTGACTGTTTTCCGGTGATCGTCGGCGCCGAGGATACGCCGTACCACAAGCCGCATCCCGCCGGCTTGCTCCAGGCGATGAGTCGTCTTGGATGCCAACCCGATGAGGTGGTCTACATCGGCGACCATCCGGTAGATGCCCAGGCAGCTCGCGGGGCCGGAATCAGCTTCGTGGCGGTGCTGACCGGGATGTCGGAGCGCCAGGACTTCCTCGAGAATCAGCCGCCGCTCGCTATCATCGACAACCTGACGAGGTTACCTCAGCTACTGGGTGTCGTACGACTTTGTGAGCAAGTTATGGGCGTGCCAACCTTAAGTCGAGTTGGTCCTCGATGAGGACCGAAGGCGATCTGCTTGCCCCGAGTGTGGCGCGGCCCGCGGGCGTCGAGGCGTCAGTGGTCGTGGCCGTGGTCATTTTCAGCATTCGCCCCACCGCCGGTCGCGCTGGCTTACAGGTCCTGCTCGTCCGGCGAGCGGTGCAACCGTTCTCGGGGTACTGGTCGCTTCCCGGCGGTAAGCTCTGGGGGCACGAGGCGCTCGACGAGGCGGCTTGGCGTCAGCTCGTCGAGAAAACGGGCCTGCGCGCCTCGTATCTGGAGCAGCTCTACACCTTCGAGCTCTGCGATGTGTCGCGCCAGATGGACGCGGCGGTGGTCGCCTACTACGCGCTCGTCCGCACCGATGGAACCGAGATCGCGCCAGGGCGCAAGACCATGGAAGCCTCGTGGTTCCCGGTCGACCAGCTCCCGGCCGAGCTCGCGTTCGACAACGACGAGATCCTGCACTACGCCCTCCAGCGGCTGCGCGACAAGGTGGAGTATGCTCGTGTCGCGTTCCAGTTCCTGCCGCCATCCTTCACGATGGCGCATCTGCGCGCCGTCTACGAGGTGATCCTGGGACGCCGGATCGATCCGACGAATTTCCGCCGTCGCGTCGAGGCGACCGGCACCATCGTTCCCACGGGCGAGATCGTCGCCGGTGGCCGCCACCGTCCGCCGGCGCTCTATCGCTGCGCTGAAGACCCGATAAGCCTGATCAAGACACCGCGGCCCCGCCGGCCGCTCAGGTCGAGTCAAGACCTGATGCCCCGGACCACAGCCGCTTCCTAAGGAGCATTCGAGCCTGACGCCCACTCAGTCACACCAAGTAAAGGTTCAGTAAACCTTAACATAGCCCTGAACGCCGGAGAGGAGCACACAAATGACCAAGCTTTCGATCGCGGAGCAAATCACGGCAGCGCCGCGCCGTGAGCTGTGTAGTAGCGAGCTCACCTGGGACCCCTGGGTGCACGATGCCAGACCGGAGGCGCCGCGCTCGCCGCGCTACGGCCCGGGCGCCAGTCAGTGGGACGCGATCCCCGCGTCGGCTCCAGTGCAAACGGAGATCCCTGAGTGCTACCGACGCATGCCGGAGGAGGAACTCGCGGATCGCATCGCGGTCGCGAAGGCCAGCCTCGGCTCGCGGCTGGTGATCCTCGGCCACCACTACCAGCGTGACGAGATCATCCATTGGGCTGACTTTCGTGGAGACTCCTTCAAGCTCTCGCAGCAGGCCGCCGCCCGCAAGGAGGCGGCCTACATCGTTTTCTGCGGTGTGCACTTCATGGCGGA
>WNFS01003759.1_pt1 | contig 11546 bp, 15 predicted proteins | sample 5400141 | NCBI WGS metagenome assembly WNFS01 (sample SAMN13153358, study PRJNA577476) | soil metagenome | isolation source: 60 cm saprolite under Madrone tree | place: USA:California | collected 2016-06-14 | reverse complement strand
GCGGCCCGCCAATAGGTCGGCGAGTTCTCCGTTGAGCCGGTCTACGATCGAGGTTCGCAGCAACATGCTTTGAACCTCGCTCGGCTGGCGGCCGAGCATTTCTGCCATCAGGTACTCTCCAATCGCCCTTTCGGTGCCAGAGAACTCGGCCACGAAACGCTCGGGATCCCCGTGACCGCCTAACGAGATCACCGCCAAGCGAAGGCCGGCGGCCCAACCTTCCGTGCGTTCGTACAACGCGGATGCCGCACCGTCGGAGAGGCTTATCCCGGATCCAGCAAGCAGTTCGCGCGCCTCGATCACGGTGAACCGCAGGTCGCTGGCCCGGATTTCGGCGACCGCGCCGGCAAGCCGGAGCTGGTGCAGCCTGAGCGGCGGATCCCGGCGGGACGAGAGCACGACGTGCGCAGAGCTCGGCAGGACCGCGAGCAAACGCTCGAGTTGTGTGAGTGCGTCAGCCGAGGTCAGCTCGTGGAGATCGTCGATGATCAGCACGACGGGCTCGTCCTGATCGGCGACCTCGGACACGACTCTGTCCACCAACTGATCGGCCTCGAGCGCAGCGGGTAACGCGGGTTGCGTCTCAGTTTCGATCGAGCCCGCCGACCTTCGGATCGCGTCGAGTACGCCGCGCCAGAATCGCTGTGCATCCTGTTGGTCGCGGTCGACGGAAACAAATGCGACGCGACGAAGTTTGCTCGAGCGGTCAGTCCACGCCCGTAACAGCGAAGTCTTTCCGCTTCCCGGCGGCGCTGAGATGATCGTGACCCGTCTGGTCACAGCGCGATCCAGGCATTCGAGGAGGTTTTTCCGGTCGAGCAAGTCTCCAAGCCTCCCTGAGTCAATAAGTGCACGGCACGTACCTTGGAGCCAGGTACTATGTGATATGTTACACATGACGCATGAAATTGCAAGATGAAGTCGCTCTGCCAGATTTGGAGCGGTTGCTGTCACCAGCCAGACCCGGAGGTGATCGGGGGAGCCGACTCCGGCTTGAACCGGCTTCGTTCGAATCCGTCCTAACGTCGAGCCTGCGTGAACAGGTCCGGCGCATCATCCGCGGACGAATCATTGCCGGCGATATCGTTCCGGGCGCGATCTATTCGATCCCGCAGTTCGCTGCTCTACTAGGTGTTTCGGCCACGCCAGTCCGCGAGGCGGTTCTTGACCTAGGGAACCAGGACCTGGTTGAGGTCGTGCGAAATCGAGGGTTCCGCGTGCCAGACCTAACTGAACGCGATATCGATGAGGTGGTCCAACTCCGCCTCATGCTCGAGGTGCCAGCCGTGATCGCGATCGCAAAGGATCCGCCAACTCACCAACTCCCCGACCTACGACGCATGACTGGCGCCATCACAGCCTCTGCCCAGGCGGGTGACCTTGTCGGCTTCGTCGAAAACGACAGAGACTTCCATTTGGCGTTGCTGAGCTGCTTTGGGAATCAGCGCTTGGTGGCGGTTGTAGGACGGCTCCGTGATCAGAGTCGCCTATATCGGGGTCTGGCAGACACAGGTCCACTAATGGATTTCACCCGCGAGCACGACGAACTATTGGACGCCGTTGAGCGAGCCGACCCAGCCGCTGCGGAAAAGGTCATAACACGACATCTCAAACATGCAAGAGACATCTGGGCTGGGCGCCAAGAGGACGGGAAGATCTGATGGTCTTCATTGATGGGCCATGGCCCCGGGCCTCGCGCCGATGACTGGCGCCATCGCAGCAGTCAGAGAGGTTTCATTTAGTGCCCCCCCGGGCGCTTGCGAGCAAGCCCCCGCGTCTAGCGCTTGACGCCGGTGGCTAACGATGGAATCGACGGAAGAATTTCGATGGTGACCGGCGCGGCTTCCGGTATGTGAGCAGCGACCGCGCGCGAACTTGCCGCACAGGGGGCGGTTGTCTTTGCAGTCGACATTAACGAGGCAGCTGCCACTTCAGTTGCCGCTGAGATTCACGCTCGAACGATTGTCGGGGATGTGGCCGAGCCCGGATTTTGCAACTCGGCCGTAGCTGCCGTTATCGACGAATGCGGCAGAGTGGATATTCTGATCAATGCCGCCGGCGTTATCGTTCGCGTGCCCGCGTACGAGACTACCGACCAGCAGTGGCGGCGTATCTTTGGAGTGAACGTCGAGGGGATGTTCTACATGTGTCGCGCGGCAATCCTCGTAATGCGAACGCGAAATGCCGGGGCAATCGTCAACTTCGGTTCGATTTGGGGGGAGGGGGGCCAGCGCTGGTCACGCAGCCTACGCGGCCACCAAGGGTGCCGTTCACCAGTTGGCTGGATGGAGGAAGCGCTGTGGTCGACGGGCGTCCCAGGGACCATCGGCTTCAACCCTAAATGCGATCGGACGACGTCTCGAAGACTCGGGTTTGGAATTGCCAGGTGTCCCCACGGGGTGCGCGACCGTCCTCCTGAACTCAAATCCCGCCGCCTTTGTGTCCTCAGGTGACCTGCCATGACCGCCCGTTTCCGGGAATGCGTGACCAGGCTGTGACCCGTCGAGCTTCCAGACCCTGACCTTGGCGCTATAAACGGTGAAGGAAGAGCAGCCTCGGGGCCATGGCGTAGTTGAGCTGGATTAGCACGATCGTAGCGATGCTGATTCGAGTGTCGAATATGGACAGTGCGGTGGCGATTCCGTAAAGCGATTGTGCGATTACGGCACGGCGACGGATTGCCGGCAGCAGTATCGCTTGCCTCGCCGCAGAGAAGAGGCCGGTTCGAGCGGCATACTCGACGGCAGCCGTGTTGACTGCTCCGAGCAAGAAGATGTTGAACCAGTACTCGACGACCGCCATCCAGGACTGGTAGTACGCCGCGAGTAACGCGGTCGAAAACGGCACAAGCGTTACGAACAACAAGAAAGCCAGCATGATCCACGTGTAGTCGCGATCGGTTCGCTCGACTTCACTCGACTGCGTTTCCTGTGCGACCCAAAAGATGCCTAAGGTCAGAAAGCTCATGAAGTAAGTGACCACGTTCGGCATCAGCTCTAGAAGTGCGTGCCACAAGTTACCCGCGTCGTGGACCTCCATGGCGGTCGGTACGACCAGTGTCAAGACGAGAAGCGTCATTGCGACTCCAAAAATTCCGTCCGAGATCGCGTCCAGTCGCAAACGACTTCTCGCTGCAATCTCGTTGTAGTACCGCCTGCGATTCCTGGGCATCTGCTAGTTGCACCGTCCGGTCTGGCGTGACGGCAGCGTGGTGCGAGCGATCACGACGCGACTCGCGGCCTGAGGACCTGCCAGGCCCAATCGCGAAAAGTGGTCGGAGTCGACGACTCCGGAGTGCGCTTCACGGCGTTGTCGATCCCATTCCCTTTCGCGATCCACATGTCGACGTTGCCCTGGGCCATGGCATCAGACATTCCCCGACCCATCAGCCGCGCCTTGAAGGCGTCGTTCGAGATCCGTTCGAACCGCACTGGCCTTCCAAGGACCTCGGACAGAGCTCGGGCCATGTCGTTGTATGACAGGTCCTCGGGGCCAAGGACCGGAACGCTCGCGACGCCGGTCCAGGAGTGGTCGAGGAGCAAGCGCGCCGCTACCCGCGCGACGTCGCAGGTCGCTGCGCTGGGAAGCTTCCGATCGCCATCGATCGGCAGAGCGAACACCCCGTTCTTGGTGATCGCTTCGAACTGTCGAAGCAGGTTGTCCGTGAAGGACGGCATGGTCAGTGCCCTGTAGCTCACGCCAGAGCTCGCGATCAGGTCATCCATCGCAAAGGATGCTGTGGCCAATCCTGCGTGTGTGGCCCACGGAGTGCCGCGGCCAAGCGCAGAGACCCCTACCACCCGCTTGACGCCCTGCTGGCGCAGAGCTTTGGCGGCCGGCCGGGCGAAGTCGACGTAAGCCGTTTCGACGCTTGCGGCCCGAGGGTCGGGCGGGACGACCCAGAAGACAGAGTCGGCATCCTGAAATGCTCTATTGACGACCGCGCCGTCACCGTGGGAACCGACCACGATCTCGACTCGGTTCCGGGCCTCGGGTTCAAGCCGGTTTGGATCGCGCGCGATGACCCGAATCGACTCCCTGTTCGACAGCAGGTCTTGCAGGACCTGGGATCCGATATTGCCCGTAGGCGTCGTTATGACGACCATTGGTTTCCTCCTCTTAGGAAGCGGCCGGCTCGATCACCGCGGTATAGCAATGCTACCCTAGCACCTTTAGTAACGCTAGGAAAGCCTGCTATTATTCCGGCATGACCGCCCCAACGCGATCTCGCGCAACCCGAACCCGCCAAGCGCCAACCGTCCAGATCCGAGTCATCGAAGCCGCCGCCGCGCTCCTCGCGGAATCCGTAGACGGTGATGTATCGACGCGGGAGATCTGCGCTGCCGCCGGGGTGACCGCGCCGACGCTCTACCACTACTTCCGCGACAAGGAGAGCCTGCTCCGCGCGGTCGTCGACTTCGGCTGGACAAAGTTCCTGGAAAGCAAGCGCACCGTCGCTGCCGTGGTCCACGACCACATCGGCGACGACATTCGGGCCGGCTGGCATAACCACATCGAGTTCGCGCAGAAGAATCCAAACTTCTACAGGCTGATGTGGTCGCCTGGAGTCGCCCCAAACAGCGTGGCTCTACGCGACGCGCACCGGATCTTGTACGACCGAATGAAGCTTGGTGCGTCGAGGGGACAACTTCGCGTGTCTCCGGCCATGGCCGCGCGGATCGTCATGTCGGCAACCGTCGGAGCGGCCTTGGCGTTGATCACGCAGCCGGAGCACTACACCGACGATTCCTTCGCAAAACAGCTGCTCGAAGCAGTGATTGCTTTCGTCACGGTGGGCACGGCCACTAATGGCAAGGGACGTTCTCGGCGAGCGGCACCGCAGTCCACGACAATTGCCTCAGTCGCAGCAACTCTGAGCAGCAAGCTAGAGTCGGACCCAAACCCACTAGCGCCGGCCGAGCGACAGCTCATGCAGCAATGGCTGACAGCGCTCGCAGACACGGCAACTCACTAATGACTGCCGGCTGATAACCGCGACCCAAGCTAGAACTTAACCAAACCGATGTCGAAAGTGATTTCGCTCCAGGGACCACCGGTCCGTGCTGCCCTCGATGGCACTGCTGTGAATCTAGTGAATCGGGCTTCAAGCGACGCGACGAGTAGTCTCACGCTGAAAGTTGCCCGCTTATCGAGTCTATGTAATCGAACTTGTTGGAATGCCTGGTCAGCTCAAGGGAGAGAAGCGGGTTTACGTCGGGCAGAGTGCGAAGACGCCATCCGAGCGATTCGCACAACACAAGGCTGGAGGTTGGTTAGCGAATCCGGACGTCAGGAAATACGGGCAACGGCTCTTGCCGGCTCTGTACAGAAAGATCCCGCCATTAGCAAACCGAGATGCGGCGGAGCGTGCCGAGGCGGCGCTGGCTCGGGCTCTGCGCGAGCGGGGTTTCTTGGTCGTCGGGAAACACGGCAAGTCCGTCGAGATACGGCGTCATCTGCACTGAGCCGATGCCGTGCGATCTGAGTTCGGATTTTGGTCGGGGGCGAGAGATTTGAACTCTAAGCCTCACTGTCCCGAACCGTCATGGTTGCATGTCCTCGAGTGTCCTGGCGGTTCCGCGGATACCCGCCTGAACTCTCATTACCGCTCCTAGGTGTCCGCCCGTGTCCTCCTTGAGCCGGGAATCTGTGCCCGGCTGGGCCCCGGCCGCCTCGAGACAAGCCCTCGAGACCTCCTGCAGAAGCGGCCACTGGGCTCCAGGTCTGAGCTCGGTATGGTTGGGCTCTAATGGAAAGAAAGGTAGGACATGAAGCACTCAAACCCAACCCCGCGCTCAGGGCTCTGGAAGTGCTACTTGGCAGCTGGGACACGGTGGGTACGCACCCATTCCTCCCAGGGAAGACGCTCCACGGCAAAGCGGCCTTCGAGTGGATCGAGGGAGGCGCGTTTATCGTCATGCGTTCAGAGATCGATGAGCCGGAAATCCCCAGTGGCATCGCTATTTTCGGTAGCGATGACGCTGCCCCTGATCACTACATGCTCTACTTCGACGAGCGCGACGTCTCTCGCAAGTACGACTGGTCGATCGAGCACAACGCTCTGCGCTGGCACCGCTACTCGCCTGACTTTTCGCAGCGCATGGAGCTCACCATTGCAGACGACGGCAAGACGATCGTCGGCAGAGGAGAAATGCGCCGGAACGGCGGAGCATGGGAGCCGGATCTCGAACTGACTTACTCACGGAGTGAGAACTCAGCACCCTAGAGGAGTCTGTGCGTCGCCTGCGACCCGGCGACCTTTTCAGTAGAGCGGAAATCGACGATTCCGAATTCACTCTTTGGTCGGAGGGACGGGACACTATTTGAACCGTCGATCCGAATTCGAATCGACGGTCATAGGGCTACTCAGAGGCTGACTGCTTCGGTTTACGGGCGCCGGATCAGGCCACGGAGCGCTGTCGCATTTGTTCCGAAGCGGACGGCCGGACAACGGCGCACAGACCGGCGCCGATCAGGATGCCCGCCACAGGGACGAGAAGGTCCAACAGGTTCCGCGGGTCAAGTGTCTGCGTCTGCTGCAGCAGGAGCCCGAAGCCTAAGGCGGACAAGCCACCGAGCATCGCGCCGCCGATCCAGCCTTGCCGGCCGATGGCCACGGCCAAGAGGCCGATTAGTCCCACGATGCCGAAGATCAGTCCAAGCCCGCCGACCAAGGTGTTTGTCGCAGATCGGTCGTCGATCACCATAGTGGCCGATCCATCGCAGCTGTTGGTTGATGCGGAAAGCGCGAAGACCCGCGCGATCCAGCTGAAGTTGTTGACGACGATTGTCTCCCGGCCACCGTTCGCGCTTCCAGTCACGCTCTCGAGTCCGATCGGGATGCCGTACAGCAGCATCCGCATGGAGAGCTGGCGCTGGGTGTAGGTCGAGGCTGCCTGGATCGTGATCGTGTCCCCCTCGCGGACGTGCCAGGTAGAGGTGGTGGCCAGGTCCGCACTCCCCGAGTTGGTCGAGGTCGCGAACACCGAGCAGGCCCCGGTCTGGCCGGCCGCCGCCGTCAGAGGAGCCATACCGATCGTAATCGCGCTCAGCAGAAGGACCGCTCCCAGGATGGCGATGCGCGGTGTATTCATGTAAATAGAACGCGCGAGATCGGTCAGTTCACCGCCGCACGTTCAAATAGCAGCAGGCCGAATATGTCGGACGGGGACACCGCTGATGCCCAAGCCCCGGCTGTAACACGGGGCGCCAAAATCGCCATCGCAGAGCCCTTATCGGCGCAGACGCCTAGAGACTTCGGTCTGGGCCGCCTCTATGTCAGTCAGTAGGATGTCGAGATCTGCCTGCCGGTCCGCTTCAAGGGCACCAAAGATCGACCGCAGCACCCGTTGGCCGGCTTCCATGCCTGTAGTTAGGGTGGCGCGACCCTTCGGTGTGAGGAGGACGAGCTTGCAACGCTGATCGTCGGGGTCGGGGCGCCGCTCGACGAGTCCAGATCGTTCGAGACCTTCGATGGATTGCGTGACCGACCTCGGCGCGAGGCGCAGGCCCTTGGCCAGCGAGGCCTGGCGCAGTGGACCCTCTCGCTCGAGCACCTGCAGCACTTTCGCACGTGACAACGACAAGCCGCTGGCGATCATCTGGTCGTCGACGGTCTTTCGCACGACGTACGCCACCGACAGATATCGAAGACCCAGGTCGGCGCCAGCACGACTGCGCCTCCCTTGATCCTTTTTTGGCTTTGCCCTGCTCATTGGTGTCGACCATGCTACAGTTCATGAGGTACCTCACGACTTAGGAGGAGGCTTGATGGACAACCGACCACTCATGGTCGTCACCGGCGCCACGAATGGCCTAGGCAGGCTGGCCGCGATCAATCTCGCGATCGGCGGAGCTGACCTCGCAGTCATTGCCCGAAGCACCGATAAGGCCAGTCGGCTGCGCCAGGAGATCGAAGCCGCGGCACCCGAAGCCCAGATCGAGTTCTTCTTCGCCGATATGTCGCGTCTGAGCGAGGTTCGCCGTGCTGGTGAAGAGATCGATGCCCGGTATCCGCGGATCGACGTGCTTGCCAACATCGCGGGGGTACATGCCTTCTCGCAGCGGATCACGGCCGAGGGCCTTAGCGAGATGATCGCCGTGAACTACCTGGCCCCATGGGTGCTGACCGAAGCCCTCCGACCCAAGCTGGTAGCGTCCGCGCCGTCAAGAATCGTTACAGTCGCCTCCGACTCGGCTCGACACGCGGGTCGCATCGACCCGGAGCATGACCTAACCCTACCGAGCATTACAGCCGGCGGCAATCAACACAGCTGTACGGCCGCACGAAGTTGATGGCCATCATGTTTACGCTGGAGCTCGGGCGGCAGCTGACAAGTACCGCAGTCACAGTAACCTGCTGCAATCCAGGGTTCAACACGACAGGGCTCGGACGCGACCTGCCCCTTTCAGGTCTGTTGGAACGATTACTGACTCGCCTGGGGGTCGGAGATCCGAGGCGCGGTGCCGGCATCATCGTTCGGCTAGCGGCAGACCCCGCGGCGACGTCGAACGGTTACTTCTCGGTGAACGATGCCAAACCCCTTGAATGCCCGGCGCCGGGGAACGATGAAGTAACCCAGCAAGCCCTATGGACCGCGACCGCAACCTTGGTAACGCACGCGCTTTCGGCGACCGTATGAGCTACCGACCTCACGGCGCGTTTCCGAGGATCTGACCCGGGATCGCGCCGGCGGACTCGGGTGCCCCTTCGCACGACAATCACCCGCCTGTCCGGCGCCCTCTGGGCGTGCAGCACTACGCTTCTGCGCCAATGGATCCCAGCACCGCGGCCGCGTGGCGCGACCTCTACATCGGGACGGTCGGTGCCGGAGCATCGCTTACCGGCCTGACCTTTGTCGCGATTGCGCTGGACCCGCACCAGATCGAGCGCACACCGCTGCTCCGTTTGCGGGCTGCCAGCGCGTTGTGGTGCTTTGTGAGTGTGATGTTCATCGGCCTCGCGGTCCTGACGCCGAGGCCCTTCACCTCGGTGGCATCGGTGGCCGTGGGTGTGGGTGGGATTTCGGGAGCCGTCCTCCTTTCCGCGCGAACGATCCGTCAGCGCATCTTCCGGCAGCCGCATCCAGGCGCGACTGTCTTCCGTGCCGCCGGGAACATCTTCGGGTTCCTCCTCGCCGGTGTTGGCGGCCTTTCGCTGATCGATGTCGAGCAGGGTTGGGTGTTTGCCACGCTGGCGGCCGCGTGCGTGATCATGCTGTCGAGCGGCATCTTCGCGAGCTGGCTGCTAGTCCTGCAGATCGGGGTGCCGTCAAGCGAAAAGCGCTGAGCTCTTCGAAGCTCAAGTCGCCGACCGGTCCGTGGAAGGCGTAATCGTCGGCGAAGTACTCGCGGAGCTTGGCGTCGTCCTCGCAGGCGATCGCCTCGTCGGCGATGCGAATCAGAGCGCGGGCCAGCGGAGCTTGGTCACGGTCGAACCCAAGGCCATGGCGGCAGCGGTGCTCGCATGCCGCCCTGCAGTGTCCGAGACTTAAAGGATCTGCTCGGGCCCCCTAACCGCCTTCGCGCACACGCCGCCGATGTCTCTTGTAGATCTGGAGCTGGATTAGCAGTCCGCCGATAAGCACCAACCCCGGGATCATGGGCACGAAGAACCCCCACCAGTGCCCTATCAGAGGGTGATACCGGAGCCTCTCTTCTGGTGCGATGAGGTTCCCGGACGAGGCACTAGGGTGCCGGACCGATCTCGGCCGCTCAGGGCTCCGACCGGTCCGGTGTCAGGTGGTCAGCGATGTAGCAGCGCTGCCAGCAGCCCAACCAGAGCCGCTAGGTGCCGCCAGTCGATACGGATGTAGACGTGGACTTCGACCATGGCAGTTTTCGCTCACTTCTCAATCGGATGTGAACGCTGCCCCTTCGGACGAGACGTCTCGTCCTGCCAGGCGGGTTTCGCCTGGGCACCGCTTCAAGGACGGGCTTCGCCCCCGTGCGGCTGCGCTTTGGCGGCCATTGTACGGCCAGTCTGCTGATCTCGGGCATCGTCAAGCGCAGCTTCCGTAACGCCGACTCCGGGATGCCCCGTATTTCCTTAAGGTGTACGGAGCAGCGCTCGGGTCACGGGCCTCAGGTCGAGGTCGCGAAACCGACCCATTCCCACACCCCAGCCCACGATGGCGATGCGGAAATCACACAGGACCCTTTCCTTACCAAGTGGTCTTCGATCCCTGGCGAATTCGAGGCGCCCTTAGCTCCAACAGTCGATTTCGGCGGAGACCATTTACTTAGGTTCAAAACGTATTTAGGTTCAAAACGAAGAGCGCACCAGAGCTGACTCGTTGTTCGCGGACGTTTGGCGCGACTGTGCAGTACCGGGACTGATGAGTACTCGCGGTCGATCTCTCGGTCGCTAACGGGTCTGAGAATAGACTCGTGGTCCGAAAAGCATGTATCCGATTCCTACCAATATCAGGATGTACTCACCGATAAAAACGGCAGGCGGAGGGGGAATAGTGAAGAAGAACTTAGCCTGGTCAGCCGGAGGGAGGAGGAAGGAAAACGAGGCGTCTATTACCGCCAAGACGCCTGCGAGCTTCGCTCTTCGCAGGAACAGCGAAACCAACCCGGCAAGCGGAATCAACAAACCGACAGTGATGAAGAACCCCGCGAACGCCGGGGTCCGCAGTTCGTGTATACGAGTCTCGACTCCCAACGGAGTCAACAGGAAGCCGAGAACAAAGCCCAGCCCAAACAAGACTGCCAGTATTCCCTCTGCTCTGCTGAACGACGCCATTGTCTTGGATAACCAGGTCATCTCTTAATTCCGCCCTTGCGTCCTCTCTCTAATTATGGCCACCGACCCCTGCCCCGACTGACAGCCTCCAGGTTGGCAAAGCGTTTCGCCGACGTGTGGAGTTCACAAAGTCCATCAGCGGCGCCCGACCTCATCCCAACCCCGTTGCAGGGACGCCATCCGCGCGCAAATCGCCGCACCCTGATCGATCCGATCCCGACCGTGCTGAGCCAGGTCACTGCCGCATGTCCAAGGTTCATCGCGTCGAGGAGCCATGCCCTCTCCTCCCCACGTCGACCTAAGACAAAGATCATTCAGTCGCGCGGGTGACTCGGACCGGGGGGAGGGGGAAGCGCCAAGGCGACGACAGCAGGAAGCGGTGCCACGGCCGCTGGGGTTAGGAGACTGCGCCCGCTGAGGCGCCGGCTCGGTCGCGACTGCCTTGCGGCCGGCGGCGCAGCAATCGCGATCACATTGGCCTGATACGGCGGCTGGGTCGCGCTCAAGTCTGTCTCGGTTGCAGCCGCGCTGGCCGTGACAGCGACGTCGCTATGGCTCCTTCGACAGGATCGCGCGGCCGACTACTACAGGTCGCTTGTGCCAATGGTCGTCGCCAGCGTCGGCTCGCACGGCGGAACGAGCACCCACATCCCGATCGAGGTATCCGCCCTTGGCAAGGGCATCGCCTACAACGTGCTCATCAACCTGTTTCCGAAAGTGGACGGAACCACCGCGATAACCGGCGACCACCACGTGCCGCAGCTGGCCGCCGGCTTAGTTCAGCAAACTGAGCTTC
>WNFS01003751.1_pt1 | contig 11554 bp, 8 predicted proteins | sample 5400141 | NCBI WGS metagenome assembly WNFS01 (sample SAMN13153358, study PRJNA577476) | soil metagenome | isolation source: 60 cm saprolite under Madrone tree | place: USA:California | collected 2016-06-14 | reverse complement strand
GGGTTCGATGTCGTCCTCGGAAGAAAGAAAGGCGCGCAGCTTCGTCGAGCGTCACGGTCTGTGGAGCGACGCGCAGTTCGAGGCAGCGGCGAGCGCCGATAAATGCATCGAGGAACGCGCGCTCAAAGTGGTGCGCCTGTCGTTTCCCGACCAGCACGGCATCTTGCGCGGGAAAACGGTGCTGGCGAACGAGGCGGCTGCCGCAATGCGCAACGGCTGCTCGATCACCACGACACTCCTTGCCAAGGATACCGCGCACAAGACGGTGTTTCCGGTCTTCACGCCGGGCGGCGGCTTCGGCATGGCGGAGATGGAAGGCGGCGGCGACTTTCTCATGGTCGCCGATCCCACCACCTTCCGCGTCCTGCCGTGGGCGCTGCGCACCGGCTGGGCGCTGTGCGACATCTACTTTTCCAATGGCAAGCCGGTTCCGTTCTCGACCCGCCACCTTTATCGCCGCGCGCTGGAGCGGCTGGCCGAAGCAGGGTTCGACTACCTCGCCGGCCTCGAAGTCGAGTTTCACGTCTTCAAGCTCGATGATGCGCGGCTTGCGCCGGCCGACGCCACCTGGCCAGGCGAGGCGCCGCAAGTCAGTCTCCTCTCCCAGGGCTACCAGTATTTGACCGAAACGCGTTTCGATCAGATCGAGCCGATTCTCGAAATCCTGCGCCGCGAACTTGTCGCGCTCGGCTTGCCGCTGCGCTCCGTCGAAATCGAGCTCGGCCCGAGCCAGTGCGAATTCACGTTCCAGCCGCAGGTCGGACTCGCGCCCGCCGATACCATGATGCTGTTCCGCAGCGCCGTGAAACAGATCTGCCGGCGGCAAGGTTATCACGCGACGTTCATGACGCGCCCCAAGCTTGAGAACGTGGTGTCGAGCGGCTGGCACCTGCATCAATCGCTGCGCGAGCGGGCCTCGAGCGCCAACGCCTTCACGGCGAGTGACGACGACGTGCTCTCGCCGCTGGGCCGACAGTTTTTGGCGGGCCTTCTTGCCCATGCGGGCGCGGCGGCCGCCTTCACCACCCCGACGATCAACGGCTACAAGCGCTATCGCGGTTATTCGCTGGCGCCCGACCGGGTGATCTGGGGACGTGACAATCGCGGGGTGATGCTCCGCGTGCTCGGCGGCCGCGGCGATGGCGCCACGCGCATCGAGAATCGGGCCGGCGAGCCGGCCGCCAACCCTTACCTCTACATGGCCTCGCAGATCTGGACCGGCCTCGACGGCGTGGAGCGCATGCTCGATCCCGGCCCCTCGGCGGACACGCCCTATGAAGTCGCGGCGCCGCTTTTGCCCAAAAGCCTCGAGGAGGCGCTCGGCGCGCTTCGCGGTGACGCTTGCCTCGCCGCGGGCTTCGGCAAGAATTTCATCGACTATTATCTGCGCATCAAGGAAGCCGAGATCGCGCGCTACCGCTCCGAGGTGACGGAGTGGGAGCAACGTGAATATTTCGAACTATTTTAGGCCCCGCCTCCTAAATCCTGGCAGACGTGCAACCTTGCAGGCGCGATCGTCGCGCGATATGTTCAAACGATCGTTTGAATTTGGAAAATGAGCATGCCGTGGGCGATTAAAGTGACCCGGGTTTCGAAGGCGACGCGGGAGAAGATCATCAAAGCGGCCTCGCGCGCGTTTGCGCGCGACGGGTACGATGGCGCAAGCATCCGGACCATCGTCGCCGAGGCCGACGTCAACCAGGCGGCGATCAATTACCATTTTGGCAGCAAGGAAGGCCTTTATCGCGCCGTTCTGCAGACGGCCTTGCGCGCCCTAATGAGCGACGACGATGCACCGCAAAGCGGCAAGCTGTCGCGCGAAGCGGCATTGCGGCGCTTCGTGCGCCGGCAACTGCGGCCGATGACGGCGCGCGACGAACTCAGCGATTACGTGCGCATCTTCAACTGGGAGACGCTCAAGCCGAGTCTTGTCTTCCGCAAATTCATGGCGCGGGAGGCGGCGCCGTTCTTTGCCGCCATAACCGAATTGGTTCGCCGCTTCTTGCCGGACAACGCGACCGACAAGCAGGCTGTCGTCGGCGCGTTGTGGCTGTTCGGACAATGCAGCATCTTCGTGCGCAACGCCGAGCAGCTTGCAGGCCCGCCGTTTCGTCTCGAGCTCGACGAAAGGTTCGTAGACCGGCTCGCCGACACGATCGCAGGTTGGGCGGTCGACGGTCTCTGCCAGCCGCCAAGCAAGGCGCGCCTGGGCGGTCTGGCAGCACTAGCCAAATAGGATGCGACGGCCAAGCATCTGCCGGCGCCTTGGGCAAGTACCCCGGGTGCGCGTTTATGATTATTGAAGGGGAGGGTAGGACCGAGTGCAGCGGCGCCAACTTTTCCCTTGATTTGCCACCCTTGTTTTTCTTTCTGCCCTGAAGTTGTCTCAAACGAGTGTTTGAAAATCAATCAATCGTTTGAAATCGGAGGGAATCGTGAGATTTACGGTCTTATCGAGAGTCGCGATCAAATTCCTCGAGGTGGCCGGCGCAGGGGCCGCGAGCGCGCTCTGTGCCTATATGCTCGGCCAGTTCGAGCGCCACCCTGCGCCGGCGCCTGCACCCGCGGTCATCCAGTTATCGCCAACGGCTGCAGAGAATCGGGTGCCGGACTACCAGACGCGCGTTGCCGACCTCACGGCGCAAGTCCAAACGCCGCCACCAGCCGTGCCGAACGTGCCGACGATTGCCTCGGCCGCGAAGCTTCCGAAACTGGCGCCTGCCGCCCTGGTGCGCCGAAATCAGAAGCCGGAGCAGGGCGTGAGGGCAGAGAAGGCGCGCACCGGCGAGCCGCCGGCCATCCAGCCCGGCACCGTCGCCTCCAGCTCTGCGGGAAAACCGGCAACACAAACGGTCCAGCCCGCGACGGCCGGCGATCAAGCGGGGAATGGCGGGGAGGAAGAGCGGCCGCTGGTCGCGCGACTCACGTCCTGGTTCTTGCCCGAAAACGACAGAATTTTCGGCGAGCTGCCGCGGCCGCCGATGCCGGTCGGAGACTCGTTGCGCAGCGCCATGTAAGCGGCGCGCGATCGGTTTTCGTGGCAACGCTGGACGGCTCGCCCGCGGCACGTGCCCTCGCGCCCCCCTTGCGGGGAGAGCGCGCAAGACTCGACCGACAATCTTAATTCGGGTGAGGGGGGACGCGCTTCAAAGGGCCCCTCGCGCTTCAAGCTGCCCCTCACCACACCCCTCTCCCCGTTCGCCCGCGGGTGTCGAGGGAGCCGACCGAGCGCGCGGCGCGCAGTTTGTCAAACGGGCCGCGGATCGACGGCGTGTTGCTGTCGTTTTCGTTGTGCAGCTCAGCAGCGCAGCTGCGATGCGCAACATTTAGGCGAAGTTGCCCCGGGGCACTTTTCGGTCTGCGTTCCTCCCGATTCGCCGGTCAATGGCCCGAGTTCCGCCGCAGTTGCGTTTGATCAATAGCCGCGGGAGAACACGCCAGCGCAGATAAGGGGAGAGGCTACGGCAAAACGCGCGGCGAGGGGGCAGGCCGTGACTCGTTTTCCAAATGCGAAATTCAAACCCGCGCCGCAACTGCGTCGCGTGGCGAAATACCTATTCGAACTGGCGATCGTCGGTGCGAGCTACTTTGTTTTGGCGCTCGGCGCCTCGGCGCTGACCTCGATCTATTCAACCCCGATCCCCATCTGGCCTTCCGCCGGCCTTGCCTTGGCCGCCGTGCTCTTGCGTGGGCTGCGCGTTTGGCCGGGCGTTTTTGCCGCGGCATTCGCCGCGGCGCTGCCCAGCGGCATCGCCGATGCGATGTCTGCGGATTCGATCTTGCCCGCCTTGAGCAATGCGGCAGGCAGCACGCTCGAGGCCGTCGTCGGCGGCTATCTCCTCCGCCTCTGGTCGCAGGGCGGTAGAACCTTCAATACGCCGGCCGGCGTTGCGAAATTTGCCTTGGTTGCGCTCGGACCAGCCAGCATGCTCGGCGCGCTCGTCGCCGCCGGCACCTCCTACCTTGCCGGACAGGCGGAGTGGGAGAACCTCATCCCCCTCGGCACCGTGTGGTGGCTGCGCGATGCGGCCGGCGCGCTCGTCCTCGCGCCGGCCGTCGTCCTTTGCGCGCTCGGCGACTACCGCGGCTTCGATTCCGACAAGGTGTTGTCCTCGATCCTCGGCATTATCGCGGCAAGCCTCGTGGGACTTGTCGCGTTCAGTCCGCTGTTCGAGGACAGCGCGATGAGAAACGCGCTGGCGTTCCTGGTGGTGCTGCCGCTGTCGTGGACTGTGTTGCGCTGCGGAGAGCGGGATACCGCGACGGCGGTGCTGATTCTCGCCTGCTTTGCGGTCTGGGGCGCGCTGGCCGGCGGCGGACCGTTCGCGCCGGCGAGCCCCGACGACGGATTTTTGCTGCTGGTCGTGTTCCTGATCAGCACCTCGGTTGTGAGTCTTGCACTGAGCGCGCATGTCGCAACGCGAGGGCGCGCGGAAATCAGATTGCGCCGCCACGAGCAGATTCTGCGCGCGATGTTCAGTCAATCGGTGATGGGCTTCGCGCAAATCGACGCGGTAGGACGCGTCACGGTCGCTAACAATCGATTTTGCAGCATCGCTGAGCGCTCGGCGCCGGAACTGCTGCAGATGCATATCCAGGATCTCATCGACCCCGACGACGCGCCCGGCATGGCAGAGGCGATCCGGCACGCGTTCGCGAACGACAAGGCATTCGCGCGCGAGACGAGATATGTGCTGCCCGACGGCTCGCGCCGGTGGATACGCAACAACGTCTCGGCGATCGCCGATCAGAGCGCCGCCGTGCCGCATCTCATGCTGGTCGCCGAGGACGTGACCGACCGCCGTCGCGCCGACGACGATCTCAAGCGCGCCCATGACAAGCTGCAGCAGACGCTCGAGGAGCGTACCGAGAGGCTCGCGCACACGAGCGAGCTCCTGCACAGCGAGACCGAGCAGCGCAAGCGCCTCGAAGCCGCGCTCAAGCACGACATCGCCGAGCGGCGCAAGGCGCAAGAGGCGCTGGTGGAGAGTGAATGGCGCTTCCGCACGGTCATTCAGGGCGTCACCGACTACGCGATTTTCATGCTCGACCGGGGAGGTTACATCACCAATTGGAACGTCGGCGCGCAGCGCATCCATCAATATGCCGCGGCCGAGATCGTCGGACAGCACTTCAGCCGGTTCTACACCGAGGAGGAGGAACAGCGCGGCGAGCCGGCGCGCGCGCTCCAGCTCGCCGCCTACGAGGGCAAATGCGTGGTCGAGGGCTGGCGCGTGCGGCGCGACAATAGCCTGTTCTGGGCGAGCGCCGTGATCGAGGCGGTCCGCGACGAGGTCGGCACCCTCGCCGGGTTCGTGAACATCACCCGCGACATGACCGAGCGGCGGGAGGCGCAAGCGTCGCTCGAGCGGGCGCAGGAGCAGCTCGCGCAATCCCAGAAGATGGAGGCGCTCGGACAATTGACGGGCAGCATCGCCCACGACTTCAACAACTTGTTGATGATCGTCAGCGGTCACGCCCAGCTTCTGCGCCGCCGATTGACCGAACCCAAGCATCTGCAGGCGATCGACGCGGTGCACTCAGCTGCCAACCGCGGCGAGAGCTTGACGCGCCAGCTGCTGGCGTTCTCGCGACGGCAGCCGCTCAATCCGGTCGTTACCGATCTCAAGGCGCGCGTCGAAGCGGTGTACGAAATGCTGCTCGGCTCGCTGCGCGGGAACGTCGAGCTCAAATGCGATATACCGGATGATGTCTGGCCGGTCGAGGTCGACATTGCCGAACTGGAACTGGCGCTCGTCAACATCGCGGTCAACGCGCGTGATGCCATGCCCGGCGGGGGCTCGATCACGCTTTCGGCGCGCAACGTCACCCTGAATAAGGGCGACGGCGTGGGTCAACTCGAGGGGGACTTTGTCGCGCTCGCGATGACCGATACCGGGGTCGGCATCGCGCCCGACGTGCTGCCGCGCATTTTCGAGCCGTTCTTCACGACCAAAGCGCTCGGGAAAGGCACTGGCCTCGGCTTGTCGCAGGTCTACGGCTTCTCGCATCAGTCGGGAGGCACCGTGGTTGCGACGAGCACGGCCGGCCGCGGCACCACCATCACCATCTACTTACCGCGCCGCGAGGCAGTGCCGGTCGAGCCGATCCCGGCGCCTCCGACCCAGCCGAGCGAGTCGGGGCAGGGCATGGTCCTCGTGGTCGAGGACAACGCTGAGGTTGCCGAGATCACCGCGTCTCTCGTCGAGCAGTTGGGTTATCAGACCGCGCGCGCGGAAAACGCCGCCGACGCGCTGAACCGGCTGCGGCGCGGCGACAAGATCGATCTCGTTCTCAGCGACGTCGTCATGCCCGGGGCAATGAACGGCATCGCGCTGGCACAGGAGATCGGCAACCACTATCCGCGCATCCCCGTCGTCCTCACCAGCGGCTACAGCGACGTGGTGCACACCGCGCAGGCGCGGTTTGCGATCCTGCGCAAGCCGTTCCAGCTGTCGGCTCTGGAGAAGTCCATTCGGGAAGCGCTCGAACGCGGTACCGCGCATGAGGACGGCGAGCGCGTGCTGAAATTCGCGCGCTGGCGCGGCACGGCCGCGCGGGAGTGATACTGCACTCTCTCCCCGCCATGGCGGTGAGGCGTGCAGTGGCGAGATGCGCAGCAGCGCCAAACAAAGGAACGCTACGCGACCAGCAAGATGACGCCGCAGGTGGCGAGGACGGCAACCCAGATCAAATCGACGTTGATCCAGCCGCGGCGCAGAAAATCAACACCGGTCCAGTTGTAGACGATGAGGGACACCGCTGCGATGGTCGCGAGCATGACGGCGGAGTGAACGCCGAGCGCCGCGAGCGCGATCGGAACGTCGTACGTCGCTCCCTTTGCCGGTTGAACAGCGCTGCAAAGCGGCTGCAGCGCCGGGATCAGCATCAAGCCTGCGCCATGCCCGCTCGCCATCAGGAACGACCAGAGGACGAGACCGACAAGGCCGGTCTGCATCCCGACCCGCACGCGCCGCTGATGGCCATAGAGCGCATGCCATAGCGCCCAGCAGATGAGCACGAGCGCCGCCACCCGCAGGAGCATCGCGTGGTCGATGACGAGACCGAGCGCAAGCACGGCGAGCAGCACCGCGGCGACCGCCGCAGCATGCCCCAGCGTGATCGGAACAAGCGAGAGCAGCACGACTCGCTGGCTGCCGCGGTGTAAGCCGAGCGCCACTGCGAACAGCCACCCCATCGCTGGGTTCAGGCCGTGAAAAAGACCCAGCCCCGCGAGCGCCAGCCAGGGCCACAACTCAGTCGGGGTTACGCTCATGCCGGTGCTTGCCGCGCGGGCCGCACATCCCGCATTGATTGCTTCACGGGTAGCAATAAGAATCCGACGAGCAGTCGCCTCCTTGCAGCCGGACCTGGTGCGGCCGATGGCCTTTCGGCCAATCGATGAAGAATTTGGGATCGAACGCGATGTCTCCGGCAGGGTTGGCGTCGAGCTTCACCATCCAGCCGTTGATGCCTTCCGGGTAGAATTGCGGATCGATCGCGCCGTAGAGCGAGTTGGTGAAATAAACGCGCCGCCCGTCGCGGCTGACCTCGACCATCTGCGGCCCGCCGTTGAGCTTTCCGTTCTTCGCCGCCGGATGGCTCGCGCGCGAGACGATCCCGCCGATGCGCACCTTGCCGGTGAGCCTCGGGTTGAATGGATCCGAGACATCGTATTGCTGCAGGTCGCCGGTGCCCCAGCACGCGACGTAGAGAAATCGATCGTCCATCGACAGATCGATATCGGTGACGAGCGGCGGCACCGCTTTGAAGCCCTTGAGCACCGGCGGCAGGTCGTCGGGATCTGCGGGCTCCGCCGGAATCGAGATGATTTTCTTCACCGCCCATTTGTTGCCGTCGCGGTACCAGGTCCAGATCGAAGAGGACAGATCCTTGAGGCTGACCACGCAATTGACGAAGCCATGGGCTTTGGTGGGGTCGTGCGCGGGCCTGAGCTCGAACACAAGCTGGTGTTCTTCGCCGAAATCGATCTCTTGCAGATGCTTGCGCTTGGTGAAATCCCAGAAATGCAGGCGCCGGCCGTATTTGCTGCCGAGCAGAATTTCGGGAACGAGACCGTTTTCGAACGTGTCGGGCGTGCCCCACTCGCTGGTGACCATCGTGTCGTAGCCGAGATGCCACCAGGCATCATAGCCGAGCTGCTGCGGTCCGCGGTCGACCTCCCAGCGGCCGAGCGGCTCGAAACTCTCCTGATCCATAACGAAGACGCCGCCAGGCGCCTTGCCGTCCTTGTTGCCCAGCGCGGCCACATAGATGCCGCCGGGCCCGCAGTGGACGGTGTGCGGGCGGGTATAGCCGGTCTTGTCGGCAAGCTCCGCCGGCTCGATCACTTTGACGATTTTGGGTGCGCGCGGGTTTGGCTTGGTATCCAGAACGTAGATGCGCGAGGAGCGCAGGCCTGGGACGATGAGATAGCGTCGCTCCACATGCGGGTGCGGCGCGTTCGGGCACAAACACGACGAGCAGGCATTCCAGCCGAAATGGTGGAATTCATCCCCAACCTCGCTCGCGACCACATCGCCGATGATCTTGGCATAGGACGCCGATTTGGGATCGACGTCGACGATGGCGATTCGGTCGGCGGTTTTACGGTCCGGATCGAAGGCCGCGACGTAGGCGAGCGTTTCGGGCGGTGCCTTTGCGGCTTGGCGCGGAGAGGGATAAAAGCTCGGATCAGGCGTCCACGTGGGCATGTGCTCTCTCCTCCCGGCTTGTGTCGATGCGGCTTTAGCCTAGTGCGGAACCGGGCTGCTGTTGTGCGACTTGAAGTCGCGAAAGGCTCGCGTGCGCGGGGCGCGCGCTTTGCGCGCGCCTTCAATCTGCGCCGGTCGCCTGCATTTCGGGCATTGTAGCCCGGCACGGCCTCTTGAGTCATATGGCCGACTCTTGTACCCGGTCCGTTCCGAGGTCTGCGCCTTGCCGCCGCCACAGGAGCGCGGTGAAGAGGGCGTCGGAAACGGCCTGCTATCGCCGAGTGGTTGCGTGATGCCGCTCGCGCCGGGCGGGGGGCCGTATGTCCCGCAAGGCTGGTGGACAGGAAAGATGGGGAGTAAGACCGTTGACCAATCTCGGTTTCTGGGGAAAATTAGCGACACGTTACCGGGCCGCGCTACGCAAACAGAACGAGCGCTGAATGTCGACTAGGGGGCACGTAGTCGCAGTCACCTGTCTTGCTATGGAGGCGCGCATCGCCCTCGGGCCGGGCGTGGCGGTGATTTGCAATCATGCCTCCGAGCTCGCCGCCTCGCTCGAGGCGGCGGCCAAGCGCGGCGCTGCGGGAATCATCAGTTTTGGAATCGCCGGCGGATTGGCGCCCCATCTCGCCGCGGGCGATTGGGTCGTCGGATCGAGCGTCAGGACGAAGGAGGGGCGCTTTCCCACCGATCACGGCTGGGCGCAGGCACTGCTCGAGGCGCTTCCCGGTGCCGTCCACGCCGAGATCGTCGGCGCGGACGCCCCGATCGCGGAGCCGGCGGACAAGCGGCAGCTGCATCTGCGAACCGGCGCCGTCGCCGTCGATACCGAATCACATGTCGCCGCCAGAATCGCCGCCGCGCATCGCATCCCGTTTGCCGCCTGCCGCGCGGTTATCGACCCCGCGCACAGCGTGCTGCCGCCCGCGGCGGTGTTCGGATTGCGCCACGACGGCACACCGGACGTGATCGCTGTGTTGCGGTCGCTTGCGCGCCAGCCGCGCCAACTGCCTGCGCTCGCGCGCACCGCGCTCGATGCGCGCATCGCCGCGACGGCGTTGCGCCGCGGCCGCCGCCTGCTCGGCGCGGGACTGGGTTTTCCCTATTTCGAGGAGCTCGCGCTCGACGCCGCCCTCGCAGTCGAACTGAGCTGAATCCTCGCCATTGCTCGAGCTGCCCAAGGTGGGCGAGGCGCCCGCCAGGCGCCTGCGCGCGAATTATCCACACAATTGCTCGTGGCCGGCGGAACCAAAGCGGCCGCCGGACATGAATCTATGGCGTTCCTCGAAGGCCCCACTGTCCCCCAAGAGCCCAGGGGGAGCGCTGGCCCCGGTGAAACCCTCGCCGGGGCCTTCGATTACGCTGCCGCTGTTGCGCCGCCGCGCGTGACGGTACCTCTCGGGCCTACGATGCTCGTCATGTGCGGTGCGCGACCGTGCGGCAACGCGGTGCGTGACGCACCAGAACATACCGGACTTGCTCGGCGATCTGCGGCTGCGCTGACGCCGCCAGCAGACCTATCGTTTCGCACGATCCATCGTGTAACAGGTCGCGACGATCGACCGGCTCGGGCTGGTGCCGTTGTGGGTGTAGCACTTCTCCATCCGGTCGGGGCCGATGAGCGTGATACGGAAATAGCCGTCCGCATCCGCTCCGACGATGGTTTTGTTGTCGCTGGCAATCGCCCACGCGAACGGCTCCTTGGTATCGGCGGTTGCGGATGAGGAGCGGCCCCAGGCAAGCCGGCCGTCTTGTCCTTCCACCGTGTGCGTCGCTTCGATGTCGCGCACGCGCGGGGGATCGCCCGCGGTTTGCGAACCGGGATGATGCTCATGCGAGCCGAAGACGATCGACTTGCCCTTTCCCGACCAGGTGCCTTTGAGGTCGGGAATTGCGTCCTGCGCGCGGGTGGGTAGAGCAGCCGCGCAAACGAATGCCAACGCGAAGACGAGACATCTCATCGCTTCCTCCCGTGCTGATGGAATCGCCGTGTCAGTTTGGCTGGGTTTGCTCAAAGACAATCCGAGCAGAACATTTCGATCAGGTTCTAGCATGAAACCAGCGCGAGCGGTGGTCGCCAAGACGGCCCAGCGCGACAGAGACGCTCTTAATTAGCGCGCCGATAGCGCTGCTTTGCCGGCTCGGAAGAATTCCAGCTCCCGGCGGAGGTCCCATAGGCCGTGCCGGGGAATGGATTGGGTTGGCAAAATCCGCCGAGGCCTCGCACGTAGGCCAAACATTCCTCTGACGAGGAGAATCCGCAGCTTGTGCTGCCTAGTCTACTTCCCAGCGCAAAATTGAGCGACCTGGGCGTTTGCGCAGAATCTGCTGGCAGTCGGAAAACTGCAAGACCGGACGGAATTGAGGTTGACGGAGTTTGCTGGCACTGATTCATTCTTGTAAATGATTCGTGAGCGGACCCTTCGAACGCGCGAGAAGCTGGTGAGCAAATTGCCGATTAACGGCGAGTTGCTGCGCGGCTCGCTGTTGGAGCGCACGGTCCGACACACGAAAGATTGCCCGAAATGCGCGCGCGGCGAAGGGCATCAAGTGTTTGTTTTGACGGTGACCTATCCAGGGGGACGCACGCGTCAGTTCAGCGTGCGGCGCGAACGCGTTGCTGAGGTGCGCGGCTGGCTGAACAATTATCAGGAACTGAAGCAGGCGATCGAGACCATTTGCGAGCTCAATCATGAACTGCTGCGTCCGGAACGCCCCGCATCAAAAGCGCGAGGGAAGCAGCATGATTGAGATGCGCCGTCCGCAACTCAGCTTCGGCGACGGATTGATTGCGGAGGAAGTGAGCGATCTGCGCGAAGACTGGATGAAACACGCCGATG
>WNFS01003748.1_pt1 | contig 11557 bp, 8 predicted proteins | sample 5400141 | NCBI WGS metagenome assembly WNFS01 (sample SAMN13153358, study PRJNA577476) | soil metagenome | isolation source: 60 cm saprolite under Madrone tree | place: USA:California | collected 2016-06-14 | reverse complement strand
GGAATGGGCGCGTTCGGAGAGTCCCTGGCGCGATGGGACAATCACTGCGAGATCGACACCAACCTAAAAGACGCCTGGGGCATTCCTGCTTTGCGAATTTCGATGACGCATGGCGACAACGAAGCCGCTCTGATGGAAGACGCTGCCACCCAGGCCGCGGAAATGTTGGAGGCCACCGGAGCGAAAGACATCAAAGTCCAGACACGCGTCGAAATGCCCGGCATGGCAATCCATGAATTAGGAACCGCTCGAATGGGAGCCGACCCGAAAAAATCGGTGCTTACACCGCTCAATCAAACTCACGACGTGAAAAATCTGTTCGTCATGGATGGAGCGAGTTTCGTTTCGTCGGCGTGCCAAAACCCAACGCTTACGATGATGGCCATCACCGTTCGCGCCTGTGCGAATCTGATCGATCGCTTCCGCAAGACCGAAGTCTAGTCGCGCCGGTTTCGTCCCCGGTTGTGCCAACTAATCGCCGACAGCCATTCGCGTTTGCGTCTCTACCGGCGAGCTAACAAGCTTCCCTGCTGCGAACAATTCCGTCAAATCCAGACGCCGGCGTCAGCGTCGAGCTTTTGCCGCGATGTACGCAACTCTTGCTTTGACCATTCTTTTAACGAGCGACGCAGACAGCGGCTTGTTCAGTGCAAACTGAATCGTGCCCTTGGAGATCGTGTAACCTGCGAGATCAGCTTTGAATTCTTCGATCATCGCTCCGGTCGGAAACAGGCTGCAATGGTCGGCAAACGCGGCGAACCAGATGAGCACTTCTTTATGCTTGAACGCAGGCATTCCGTAACTTATCGTTTCCGTCGCATCTTTGGGAGCGGCGGCTTTGATCGCAGCTCGAATTTTGTTCAACGTTCCTCGAGCCGGCTCGGGCACTCTCGCCAGATACTCGTCAACCGTTTTGGGTTTGGCACCGCCTTTAGTGCCGGATTTTTTCTGCGCTTTCTTCATTCGTTTTCTCCGAACCTTATCCTTGTCACGACTGGCCTGCGCCGACTCGGTCTTTGTATCAGCTGGGCGAGAGAGATTCAACCCGCCGGCCATTTCTAAAACTTCTGCAGGACTCGCGAAACGACGCCGCTCCTGTGGTACCTTTTGCTCGTTCAGGCACTGTTACAGAATTCTGCGGAGGGAACATGACTGACGACACAAATCCACCAAAAACGAACACGCCAGCTGTTGACCGGCGCGGCTTCATCGGCTCCGCTGCCGCGACAGCCGGACTCATGATCGTGAATCCAGCATTAGTCCATGGAACTTCCGCAAATTCCGACGTGCGAGTTGGCCTGCTTGGCTGTGGTGGTCGCGGCACGGAAGATGCCAGCAATCTTGTCGATACCGGCTCGGCGCGGGTCGTTGCTCTTGCCGATCTTTTCCCGGACCAACTCGAAACGGCCCGGAAGCACTTCGACGAAATTCAGCAAGCAAAAAGCTTTCCTGCCCTCGATCCCAAACAACTCTTCGTTGGTCTGGATGCCTTTCACAAAATTCTCGCGTCCAAAGAAATCGACGCTGTCGTTATCGCAACGCCTCCCTACTTTCACCCGATGCATCTTGAAGCCGCGGTGGCAGCGGGGAAGCATGTCTACCTCGAAAAGCCCGTCGCCATCGATGTTCCCGGCGCGCTCAAAGTCATCGACATTGGCAGGCGCGCCGAAGGCAAACTCAGCCTCGACATCGGATTTCAAATTCGCGATTGCCCGCCATTCGTTGAAATGGTCCGCCGCATTCACGAGGGCGCCATCGGCAAGATTGTCTGCGGGGAGGCTCACTACTTGACTGGCTACATCGACCGCCCTCAATGGCCCAACGCATCGACCGGCGAGCGGCGCCTGCGAAACTGGATTTACGACCGTGTTCTCTCGGGCGACATCATCGTCGAGCAAAACATTCACGTGATCGACATATGCAACTGGATACTGAAATCGCACCCGCTGAAGGCCACGGGCACCGGGGGCCGCGGCGGACGTCCCACCGATGGCGACGTCTTCGGCAACTACAACCTCGTATTTCAATATCCCGATGGCGTCGACGTGACATTCAGCTCCACACAATTTGCCAAAGGCTGGTGGGACGTCACCGAGCGATTCTTCGGAACAAAAGGTACATCGCAGTCGCCGTACATCGGGCCGCTGGGCATCTGGGGCGAAGAGCCATGGCAAGCGGCCAGTTCAGCACCGAAAGACGGCGGCCAGCCGCAAGCATTCTCAGTGACTGGAAATTTTCGCTCAAACCTCGAGCAAGCCGACCCGGAGAAGAAGAAAGCTTTTGTCGCAAGCATTCTAAGCGGCAAATTTCACAATCAAGCTGCTGCCGGCGCCGAGTCAGCATTGTCTTGCATGATGGCTCGCACCGCGGCTTACACCGGTCACGAAATCACTTGGGAAGAGACGCTCCGTTCCAAACAAGTCTGGGACGCGCATCTTGACCTGAACAAACTCGTCGCGAAGTAACCAGGCACAGTCACAGAGAGGAGCGATTTAAATGGGCGAACCGACTCGTCGCGATTTTCTGAAATGCTCCGCTGGCGCCGCACTCGGGATGCATCTCGGCGCAGCAAAAACGCTTGCATCGGCGGCGGACCCGACCGTATTGAACGCTGGGCGCGCGGCCTCAACAACTCTGGCAGTGAAAAAAGGCCTCGTCATCAATATGCTCCCGGTGAAAATGAGTTACGCGGACCGCCTCAAACTCGCCCGCGACGCAGGCTTCGAAGTCGTTCAGGCGCTGACCACTCCGGACGAACGCGTCGCCGATGAGATTCAGAAGGCCGCGGCATCTTCCGGTGTCCACATTGATTCCGTCATGAACATGGCCCACTGGGACTATCCACTTTCTTCGTCCGATCCCGCCGTCGTCGAGAAAAGCATGGACGGCATGCGCACGTCTTTTCATAACGCAAAGTTTTGGGGCTCTGATGCTGTGCTCTTGGTCCCGGCGGTCGTAAACGCCGGTACTTCGTATCGCGACGCGTGGCTGCGCTCTCAAAAGCAAATCCGCGAACTGCTTCCTCTCGCCGAAGAGCTGAAAATAGTCATTGCCATCGAAGAGGTCTGGAACAAATTCCTGCTGAGCCCTCTCGAAATGGCCACCTACATTTCCGAATTCAAAAGCCCGTGGGTCCGTGCATGGTTCGACGTCGGCAACGTCGTGCTCTACGCGTACCCTCAAGATTGGATTCGTACCCTCGGCCCCCAAATCTACAAAGCCCATCTCAAAGATTTCAAACGTGGTAAGAACTCCTACAGTTGGGCAAATCTCGGAGATGGCGACATCGACTGGCGGGCAGTGCGCGCGGCATTTCTCGACGTCGGCTACAACGGCAGCGTCATTGCCGAACTTGAGGCGGGCGACGAGGCCTACCTGAAAGACGTTAGCCGCAGAATCGATAAGCTACTAATAACAGGCGCTTAACGGTGGGTTCCTCTCCCGAGTCGGTTGCCGCCAGGTCTCTCCCGGCATATGATAGCGTTTACATTTTTCACTCACATCGCATTCCTGGAGGCAGTATGGCCCGCTTCACGGCTTTCTCTCGCCCTGTTCGGCTCGCTCTTTCCCTCGCGGTCCTGCTCGCCTTCGGGGTCCAACGGTCCGCAGCCACGGAGAAGACCACACTAAACGGCGAGTGGCGATTCCGAATCGATGCCAAATCAGAAGGCGAGTCGCAGCAATGGTTCAAGACGATCCCCACCGGTACAGACATCGTCCGCGTCCCGCACACCTGGAACATCGGAAAATACGAAGACCATGAAGGCCTGGCTTGGTACTTTCGAAGTGCTTACCTCCCCGCTCTTCGCCCGCAGCAACACATCGAACTGCATTTCGGCGCCACGTTCTATCTCTCTCGCGTGTGGGTCAACGGCGTCGAAGCTGGAAAGCATGAAGGCGGTCACACCGGATACTTCCTCGACATCACAAAGCTCGTAAAGGCCGGCGAGAATCTCATCGCCGTTGAACTCGACAACCGCCCCACCGAAACCAGCATCCCCGGACTCGCGCTGAAACTGAAGCCCGGCAAAAACATCTGGTACGACTGGTGGCACTACGGCGGAATCGTGCGCGACGTCTGGCTAGCGGAAAACGAAGGCGCATTAGTGCGTCGCCAGCAAATTCGCTCGCAAGTCGGGGCTAACCCGGCGCAGGTCCACGACTCGGTGTACGTTGAGAACAACGGTGCAAAGGAGGAGAAGTTCACGGTGGTCGCCCAAGTCTATTCTCCGTCGGGCGAAGAAGTTGCCAGGAAGACTGAAACCGCATCCATCGCGGCCGGCGCCAAGCATACGGTCGAATTCGACCTCGCGCTCGACAACCCCATGCTCTGGGATCTCGACCACGCCAACCTCTATACCGTTCGAGCGACTCTCAGTGATGGATCTGGGCGCCTCATCGACGCAAACGAGGACTCCTTCGGCAACAAAAAAGTCGAAATTCGCGATCGACATCTACTCTTGAACGACCAGCAAGTTCGCCTCGTTGGAATGACGCGTCACGAAGAATCACCCTGGGAAGGACTAGCAGAGACTGCCGGAACAATAAAACGCGACTACGACGATCTAAAAATTCTCCACACGACATTGACTCGCCCTGTTCACTACCCGCAACATGAGCTAGTGCTCGAATATGCCGACCAGCATGGCATTTTGTTGATGCCCGAGATTCCGATATGGCAATTCACCGGCGCGCAACTCGCAAATCCAAAAGTTGTCGCCCTCGCCAAGCAAATGATGCAGGAGATGATCGAACAGGCCGCCAATCACCCCAGCATTTTCGCGTGGAGCGTTTGCAACGAAAGCGATATGAGCACCGAAGGCGGGCGCGCGTATTTTAAGGAAATGAAAGCGTGGGTGAACAAACTCGACCCGAGCCGCTTCGTCACCTTCGCCGACAACGATATTTCCTACGGCGCCGATCCCAAGAAAGAAGCCGCGAACGACGCTGACTTCATCATGATGAACCAATACTACGGCGCGTGGAATGGTCCGGAAGACGGCCTCATAACAATGCTCGATCGTGCCGGAAAGCAATTTCCCGACAAAATGTTCATCATCTCGGAATTTGGTACACCTGGCGTCTTCGCCACCGACACGGTGCAAGCCGACAAACTCCGTGTGCACATATTGCAGCATCAATTGGACGTTTTTCAAAAATATGACTGGATTGCCGGCGCGCTCTTCTGGTGCTATCAGGACTACAGATCCCATCGCAATCTTTGGCCCGGGCTCAAGCAAGGCTACGTTGATCACGGCGTCGTAGACGAATATCGCCAGCGGCGGCCATCGTTTTTTGCGTGGCAAAAACGCACTTCACCGGCCGTCATCGCGGCCAAGTGGAAATACATCAACTGGTACGAGACCGGTGGTTTCGACCTGACGATTTCCCGCAAGCCGCTCACTGAACTTCCGTCATATCCACTGAAGAATTACAAATTAACCTGGGAACTGCGCGACGGCGAAGGCAAATTCCTCCACACCGGAAATTTCGACGTCGCCGACTTGGACACCGAGCAAGAACTGAAAGCGGAATGGCCCGGCGATCCGAGCGTTCATCATGCAACCCTTCACCTCGTCCTGACCAACCCCCGCGGCGAAGTTGAACAAGAAGAGACCCTGCGGTATCTTTTCCCTGTCGCCGGTGGGCAGGAAATTGATCAGATGACAATCCCTGGCGTTAAGCCCTAATATCCGAAGTACACTTGAGCTCAACCTGGGATTGCAAGCAACGTCTCTGCACCATCCGTACGCGAACCGCGTTCCTGTCTCCGCGCGGGCGACCGACGGCTCCTTGAAGCTGATATGAACATCAAAGAAGTCGCGAAACTCGCTAAAGTTTCCACGGCCACTGTCTCGCGCACCATTAACGGATCCGATAAAGTCAGCGCGCGCACAGCGGAGCGCGTCCAAAAGGCAATCAAAGAGCTCAATTTTTATCCGAACACCCACGCACGGACTCTCGTCTCGGGCCGCAGCCGCATGCTGGGTCTGATCATTTCCGATATCACGAATCCCTTCTTCCCTGAGCTCGTAAAACATTTCGAAGACCAAGCCGTTCAAAAAGGCTTCGAAGTCATAATCGCGAACACGGACTACAAACCGAAGCGCATGGCAGAGTGCGTTCGCCGCATGTTGGAGCGCAAAGTGGACGGCGCCGCCATCATGACGTCCGAAGCCGATCCCTCCCTCCTCACCGAATTAGCGCGCCGCGATATTCCAATGGTCTTCATGGACACTGGCACGAATACCGCGCGCACCGCGAACATAATCATCGATTACAGCCAGGGCATCCAGGAAGCCCTGCAACATCTTTTCTCGCTGAACCATAAACGCATTGCTTTCATTTCAGGGCCGCTCAACCTGCAATCCGCGAAACGAAGACTCGAAGCCTTCATCGCGGGAATGCAGGCGCGCGGCTTGAATCCGGAGCCTGACTTAATTGAAAAAGGCGATCATCGCATCGAAGGTGGAATTTCCGCTATGCGCAATCTGCTTCGCTTGAAAGAACCGCCGACCGCGGTAATCACCTCTAACGACCTCACAGCGATCGGTGCCTTGGGCGCAATTCACGATGCCGGACTCGAAGTCCCTCGCGACATTTCTCTCATCGGTTTCGACGACATTTCCTTTGCCCACCTAACCCAGCCGCCTCTGACTACGATTCTACTTTCGCGCTCGCAGCTCGCCATAACGGCTCTCGCGGCATTGGAAAAACTCATTCGAAAAGAGAGTGGCGAGGCTGCAGACTACTTCATTTCCACGCACTTGGTCATGCGAAGCTCGACGCGAACCCTTTGACACTCAGCCCTGCGTCCGTCTTGACAAAGTACTTTGCTTGCAACAAGATAGCCCATTGCGGGAGGCTGGTGCAGAATCGAAAGCTAGAGTGTAAACGATTGCACAGTTATGGCAGCCATTCGTCTCCCGCTCATCTCTGCAATCTTTGGCTCGGATTTCTCTCGCCAAGCCGACTGCAGTCGCTCTTCGCACGTCAAAGGTAATGACCTAAGTCCACCATGGAACAGCTGTCATCCAATTCGAGCGCTGCCGCGATTCTGAATCCCCTGCTCCGTTCGTTTTCGGCCCACTTTGGCGCAAGCGTCAAGCCCAGAATTTTTCGCGCGCCTGGCCGCGTCAATCTGATCGGCGAACACACCGACTACAACGATGGCTTCGTCTTGCCGGCGGCAATCGATCTTTACACTTGGACAATAATTGCGCCGCGAACCGATCGCAAACTTGTGGTCTTCTCCCAGAACCTGAACGAGGCAGCTGAGATTGATCTCGATTCGCCAACCATCACTGCACGCGACCATTGGCTCGACTACGTTCACGGCGTCGCAGCCATGCTTCAGAAAAGCGGCGTTGCCCTTCCGGGCGCGAATCTGGCTGTTTACAGTAATGTGCCGCTCGGCTCCGGATTGAGTTCCTCAGCCGCTCTGGAAGTTTCCGTGGCGAGCGCGCTGCTTGCAGCCGGCCGTCAAACTCTCGAACTGGCGCAGCTCGCTAAGCTTTGCCAGCGCGCGGAGAACGAATTTGTCGGCGCGCGTGTCGGCATCATGGATCAGTTCGCCTCGTGTTTTGGAAGCGTCGGTAAGGCCATTCTTCTCGATTGCCGCTCGCTGGAGTACAAATTGCTCCCCCTTCCACCCGGCGTGGCAATGGTCATCTGTAACACCATGGTCAAGCATGAACATGCTGGCGGCGAATACAATGACCGCAGAGCGCAGTGCGAAGAAGGCGTCCGCATCCTGAAACGCCCATTCCCGGTTATAAAAGCGCTGCGCGACGTCACCCTCGTCCAACTCGAAGGCCATCGTTCCGATCTGTCCGATCTCATCTTCCGTCGTTGCCATCACGTGATCAGCGAAAATGAACGCGTACTCGCAACAGTTGAAGCGCTCCGGAAAGGCGCATTGGGCGACGTCGGCCGTTGCATGGCAGACTCACACCGCAGCTTGCGCGATGATTATGAAGTCAGCTGCCGCGAACTGGACGTTCTCGTCGATGTCGCCCGCGGACTTGTCGGCACAATCGGGTCGCGCATGACCGGTGGAGGTTTCGGCGGCTGCACCATTAACCTCGTCGAAGTGGGAGCAGTCGAGAATTTCAAACAAAAAGTTTTGGCCGCCTACCAAGCCGCCACCCAGATTGACGCGGAAATCTATGTCTCCTCAGCCGGTGCGGGTGTCACGGAAGTGACCAACGATGACTGAGCCTTCGCATCCATTCGACACCAGCAAGCAACCACACCGCCGTTTCAACCCTCTGCTACGCGAATGGATTCTGGTTTCGCCCCATCGCACGCAGCGCCCATGGCAAGGCCAGGTCGAATCCACGACTGCCCGAAGCGAAGTTTCGTACGATCCGTCGTGTTACATGTGTCCGGGCAATAAGCGCTCGACCGGCCAGGCAAATCCCGCTTACAAAACGGCCTTTGTTTTCGACAACGATTTTCCCGCCTTGCTGCCGCAAAGTGAAAGTGGCCGCATCAACGAAGCCGATTTGTTGATCGCCGAGACCGAAACAGGAATCTGCCGAGTTTTATGCTTTTCTCCCAAGCATCACCTCACGCTCTCCATGATGGCGCCTTCCGATATTCGCGCCGTAATCGATTGCTGGGCCGAACAATTCTTGGAACTCGGTGCGAAGGACAACATCAACTACGTCCAGATCTTCGAAAATCGTGGCTCTGTGATGGGCGCCAGCAACCCGCACCCGCACTGCCAGATCTGGTCGACTGCGACCATTCCGAATATTCCGCTGACCGAGCAGATCACACAAGCCGACCACACCAGGAAAACAGGCAGATGCCTGCTTTGCGATTACTTCCGGATCGAGAAAAACGGGGCGACTCGAATTGTCGTCGACAACGAGCACTTCGTCGCGATCGTCCCTTACTGGGCCGTTTGGCCTTTTGAAACGATGATTCTCCCTGCGCGACACATCGCATCGATCGACGAATTAAATTCGGCCGAGCGTGACGCGCTGAGCGACATCCTGAAGCGGCTAACCACACGATACGACAATTTATTCCAAACGTCTTTTCCTTACTCAATGGGATTTCATCAGCGCCCGACCGATGGCATCAGCCATCCAGAGTGGCATTTCCACGCGCATTTTTTTCCGCCGCTTCTTCGATCTGCTACGGTTCGGAAATTCATGGTTGGCTTCGAGCTACTCGGGATGCCGCAGCGCGACATCACTCCGGAAACCAGCGCAGAGCGCCTTCGCGCAGTACCGGACTCTCACCACGTTTAGCGAACGACTGCCTTCGCGCCGCTATACCGTCCATTCCAGAACTTTCCGAACGTCCACCGGCGAATTGGAAACCGTCCCCCGCGGCACTGCCGGCCCGATTGCGATCGCCGTTTCGTGCCCCTCAAACCACGCAATGAAGGACGATTGCGCCGCACCGCTCAGCCGCTGCTGATTCAGCCAGTTGTAGTAGGCGCCCATGTCCGCATCGACCAGCGACCCGGCGGGATCATCTCCTGTACTTTCCTTGGTGACCGCCAACATCTCGTTCATCGGTCGTTGGCGCTGGCGCGAAGCAAATCGAACGACTAAGGTTAACGGTTGCGCCCGCCGCAGGGCCTCTCGCGCTGCCCATTGCGCAAACGTCGTGCTGAAGATTTGCGTGCCGGATCCTTCGGTAAGCACTTTTAGATCAAACCGCGACAGCACTGGATCGGCCATTTGGTCGAGCTGAAGGTCGGATGGCCGCAGCGCAGCCATCGCAGTGCGTAAATTTTCGGGACCCATTCCCGGAGAATCGCTCTGTTTCTGGACTTTCGCCAACAAAAGGTTGCGAGCCGGCTCAAGCGCGGCGTACGAAACCGAAGTGAGCGACGGATCATGGGCAACTTCCTTACCGCCGTCGATATACCAGTGGGCGTATGGCACTGGATGCGCCTTCGCGCGTTGCGCCGCAAACTCCAACAACACGTCCAAACCATTCTTGGGATCGACCTTGGTATAGAACGCCCCGTGCACCCGCAATTTTCGAAAGAGAGGGTATTCGCTCGCGCTAACTCCGCGCCCAACAATCGTAATGCCCACTCGCGGAAGTTCCGGCTCAACCGCCGGGATCGCGCGCGCCAGTCGATCGAAATAATCCGTCGCAGCTTTGCGAAACGCATCTTGCTGGTGCGTTGTCCAAAGGTGCGACGAAAGTTGCTCCACAAACTGCGCTGGCTGGTTGACCCAGTCGAACCGCTCGAGCGCCGTTGCCAGCTTTATCTGGGCGAATTCCCTAAACCACTCTCCTCGCTGCTCGGCGGAAAGTGACACAAGGTTGGCAAGTTCTCTCTCCAACGCAAGCCGCTCAGCGGGAAACTTGTAGTCATACTCAATGACTTCGCGAAGGAGACTCGGCAAAAAACTCAGCGGCAGCGTTTGCAACACCGGCAACTTTTCCACGACCAGCTTCCGCGCCAGCGGAGCGTAGCCATTGAAATGCTCCGGCTTGAGTTGGCTCGGTAACATTGCGATTACAAAAGCTCCGCAACAGGGCGTCCCTGCGACAGCGCAGCGGAAAATCCCATGATCGCGCCAATCGTAGGCACGAGATCGGTTGAGTCAACCCGCTGGTCATGCACGACGCCTTCTCGGATTCCCGGCCCCAAAGCCATCATCCATGTAGTACGCGAGGCCACGTCGCCCGTCCGATGATGTTGAAAACCGTTCCCGGCCGAATCTTCATCCGAGTCACGGCCAAAATCCGGCAAGATGAAGAGCGTTGTTTTTCCCGAGTATTCCGGCTCGTCTTGAATGGCCTTCCACACATCCAGGCACAGCCGGTCGGTGCGCCGAATGCCGTCGACGTAGAGCGAGTACGCCCCTGCGTGCGCAATGTCGATGTCGTGCATGGTGATCCAAAGAAGGCTTGGCGCCACTTGTTTCATCAACTGCCGCACGATGTAAACCGAAAGCTCGTCGGGACTGGAGAGCGTCAAGGCATGCTGTTTGAAATCGTTCACGGAAAGCTTTAGCAGTTCCCGCAATTGCTCGAGGACGACTTCATTGCCGGCGACTTCCGGCGCAAAGAAAGGAGTTTCATAATTGTCGCGAAGCAGATGCTCGTAGTCCGGGCTGCCCTTCGTCGCGGCGGTGAGCAGATGCTTGGGCAGAATAACGCGCGCTCCTTGCCCCATGCCATATGAACGGTGGCTGCTTTCTCCGATGCGATTGAAACCGTTGCTGGGCGCAACAACCCAGGCATCCGAGGAAGGACGCCGCAGATCCTTGCGAAAATATTCAAAGACCGTCGGCGATTCGGGCGGAAGCGAAGCAAAGTTATTGATGGTCTCGTAGACGCCCGTCGCAAGACTGGCGGTAGCCACGTAGTGTCCGAGAATTCCGCGATTCACCACCTGCGTGAAAAAGCTCGACTGCGGAATCAGCTCCTTCAACAAATTGGGAATGTTCTCTTGCCCCTCCGGGGCAAATGTCTCTTGATCCCGCGCGCCGCCACCGAACGTGATGACGACAACTTTTCGGTCTTTTTGCGCCACACCGGAACGGGCGAGCAGCCTGGAAGGCAGCAAAGTGCT
>WNFS01006805.1_pt1 | contig 11566 bp, 10 predicted proteins | sample 5400141 | NCBI WGS metagenome assembly WNFS01 (sample SAMN13153358, study PRJNA577476) | soil metagenome | isolation source: 60 cm saprolite under Madrone tree | place: USA:California | collected 2016-06-14 | reverse complement strand
TCGAGGCGAGCGCGGGGCTCGAGCTCGACACGCGTGACCACACGGTCGCGCCGGCGCGCGGCGTGCGTGTGAGCATCGTCGGACAGTGGCATCCCGCCGTCTGGGACGCAGTCCACCAGTTCGGGAGCGTCTCGGCGGAGGCGTCGACCTATGTCTCGGCAGGCGACCCGCCAACCGCGACACTCGCCCTCCGCGCGGGCGGCGCCGCGGTGACCGGGACCGTCCCGTTCCAGGAGCTCGTATATGTTGGCGGTGGCACGACGGTCCGTGGCTACGTCGAGCAGCGCTTCGCCGGACGGCGCGGGGCATATGGGAACGCTGAGCTGCGCCTCTTGGTCGGTCGCTTGTCGTTTGCCGACGTGGGCATCTTGGGCCTGGCGGACGCGGGGCGGGTCTGGATCCGGCGGGACCCCTCGGATCGCTGGCACGCCGCGGCGGGCGCGGGGCTGTGGCTCGCCTGGCAGCACCGCCGTGACCGCACGCTCTCGATCGCGGCAGCCAGAAGCCCCGAGCGCACCGCGGTTTACGTTCGCGCCGGGTTCATGTTTTAGACCCGTTGCGACATGCAACACCCCGGTGGCCGGGGCTTGCTCCTCGGCTGCGTTACCCCGCTCAGCCGAACCGCCTCTTTAGCAAGGAAACCCCCAAGTCCACCAGAACGCTCGACTCGAAACCGGGAGGCGACCTTGTCTTCCAGCGCAGGGCGCCTGAAGCACCGATGGAGCCGCGACCGTAGGTTGGGACCGCTCCTCCCCCCGGTAGCCGGTATCGATGTGACGGTGATCATTCCGGCATACAACGAAGCCGCAAGCGTCGCCGACACGATCAAGAGCCTGCAAGGCCAGACCATGCCGCCCGCCGCGATCATCGTCGTGGACGACTGCTCGACCGACGGGACGGGCGACGTGGCCCGGGTGCTCGGCGTCGTGGTGGTCCGACCGCCGACGAACACCGGCTCCAAGGCAGGCGCTCAAAATTTCGGACTCCGCTACGTCCGTACGCCGCTGACCGTTGCCGTCGACGCCGATACGATCCTCGCGCGGGACGCCCTGGAATCTCTGCTGCCCGCGTTCCACGATCCGGGCGTCGCGGCGGCGTGCGGCTTCGTGCTGCCGCAGCGGGTGCGCAGCGTGTGGGAGCGGGGACGCTACATCGAGTATCTGTTCGCGTTCACCTACTACAAGCGGCTCCAGGAGTATTACGGAAAGCCGCTCATTTCCTCCGGCTGCTTCTCGATGTATCGCACCGACATCCTGCGAGCTCAGAACGGCTGGTCGAACCGAACCCTCGCCGAGGATGTCGACCTGACCTGGAGCCTGTACCAAGCGGGCCATGCCGTGCGGTTCGTGCCCGAAGCCGTCTGCTATCCAATCGAGCCTCGCACCCTCACCCTGATGGGAACGCAGCTGCGGCGCTGGTCACACGGGTTCGTTCAGAACGTCAGGCTCCACTGGCGCGGGCTTCTCGCCGTACCCTATCTGCGCTCGGCTGTGGCGGTCGCGTTCTGGGATGCGACGATCGCCGCCGCCGTTTACCTGGTGCTCCTGCCAGTCCTGGCGCTCCTCCTCGCGAGGCCCTGGATACTGATCGGGTACGTGATCGATGCCCCTGCGGTAATCGTGCCGGTCCTCGCCGGCGCCGCACGGCGACGAGAGATCCGCCGCGCGATCGCGAGCATCCCCGCGTTCTTCGTGCTGCGAACCGTCAACGCGGTGTTCTTTCTGCGCGCGGTCTGCGCCGAGCTGCTGCTCGGGCGGTCGCTGCGCGTGTACGAGAAGGGGCACTGACAATGGCGGCCGGGCTGCCGGGGACCGGGATCGGTGGGATGTTCTACCTGATCAGCTGCGGTTGCGAGGCCGCAAGTCCCGTGGGTGGAGGCTGGTGGTCGCGCTGACGGCGATCGCGGGCGCCATCCTCGCGGGCCTGTGGGCGACGAGCTGGCTCCTGGGCCTCGCGCTCAGCGCGTCACGTCGCCTCCTCCCAGCCGCTACCACGCCGCATCCGGGCAACCTGCTGCCCGCGGTGGCACTCCTCATCAGCGTCGGGACCCTGGCCGGCGTGCTGCTCGGCGTCGAGGTGTTACGCCTGTGGGTCCGCCCGCGGCCGGATCCCGAGGCCACCATCGACGAGTACAAAAGCCGGCGTGCTGTCGCGGCGGGCGAGCGCCGGAGCCGGATCCTACCGTTCGTCCTCGGAGCGGTCGTCGTGGCATACGCGCGCCCGGCGGCCGCGCAGGGCGCAACCCATGCCACTGGTCATCTCGGCCGCGCGGACTCGGCGTACACCGCCGGGGATGCGCGCGCCGCCGCACAGGAATACGCCTTGGTGCTCGCGGTCGACCCATGGAATTCCCACGCCACGTATCGGCTCGCGCAGCTGCACCGCCATGATCCCCGGTTGGCGCTGCGGCTGTTCCGCCGCTATGTCGCGCTCGAGCCGTCGGACCCGTGGGGGTACATGGCGGTGGCGGAGGTGCTGGCGCGCACGGGGCGCTACGGCGAAGCCCTCCGCTACTATGACGATGCGTTGCGCATCGCCCCCGGCGAGCGGGACGCCGTGGTGGGTCGCGCGCGGACCCTGGCGCGCGCGCGCCGAACCGGTGCCGCCGTCGTGGTCTATGAGCGGTGGCTCGCCAGCCATCCCACGGACGCCGAGGTCAAACGCGAGCTGGCGGCGGCGCGGGTGGCGGCCGCCCCCGCAATAACGCCCCTGGTGGGCGGCAGTCACGACTCCGACGGGAACACCACGCTCCGGCTGGGCGGTGCAGCCGAGCTCGGGGCTCCCGGGCCGGTCCGGGTCGGGGTGCGGGCGACCCGCGAGCAGGTCGGGGACGGGGTGACCCACGTCGGGCTCGACGAGCTCGCGCTCCGCGCCGCGGCCCGGCCCAGCGGCGCGTTGCAGATCGAAGCGGAGGGGGGAGCGACCCGGGTCGAAGCCGTGGGGGGTGCGGGGGCGACAGTCACGCCGACGGGCCAGCTGCGTGCCCGATGGCGGGATCCGATGGGCGGACCGGCAGTCGATCTTCGCGCGCGGCGCAACGTGATCGATGCGAGCCCGCTCCTCGTGACGAACCGGGTTGTGCGAACGGAGATCGGCGCCATTATCGAGGTGCCCGTCGCCGGTGGACTCAAGCTCCGCGGGATCGGCCGCACCGCCGCGTTGAGCAGCGCCTTCGACGTGAACCACCGGACGACCTTCGCCGGGGTGGCGGCGCTAGCTGTGACGCCGAGTGTCGAGGTGTCGGGCCAGGTCCACGAGATCCGCTACTCCAGGCCCAGTAGCGCGGGATACTTCGCTCCCCGCCTCATCCAGATAGCGCAGGTGGGATCGTATATCGAGCTCGAGACCGCCCGGTCTTTCGTGCTCGCGTTCGATCTCGGCGCAGGCGTGCAGCGCGTGGCGCAACAGGGTGCCGCGCTCGGGCCCTGGCGTCGCGCTTTGCGACTCTATTCGCTGGTCGCGGTGCCGCTGGCGCCGGGGCGCGAGCTCCGGTTCGAGCTGGACGGCGACGATTCAGGCGTTGCCACCGAGTCGGCGACGACCGCGCAGTGGCGCTACGTCTCGATGCAGCTGTCGCTGCGCGTCGCCCTGCCCTGACGCGTCACGGCCGGATCCCCTGAACTCCGCGCCCTCCCCGGCGTATACAGAATGGCGTAACTTCCCGACCCCCGGACGCCTGAGGAGCATCGCATGCGCATCGCGTCGTTCAGCATCGTCATCATCCCTCTGCTCGTCGCCTGCGTCGCTCCGACCCCGGGTGCGGTCCGCCAGGGGCCCGACCCCGTCTCCACGCGCTACATCAATCCCGGCACTCTCGCGGCGCTGCCCGGCTTCACGCACGCGGTGCGCATCGGACCGACGCTGTATGTGTCGGGTGAGGTCGCGCTCGATTCGACGGGCCGGCTGGTGGGTCCCGGCGACCTGCGCGCCCAGGCCGGCCAGGCGTTCGCCAACCTGGCGACCGTACTGCGGATCGGCGGGGCAACGCCGGCCGACGTCGCCAAGCTGACGATCTACGTGGTGAACTACTCGCCCAAGGACCTCGATGCCATCCGGCAGGCGGCGCCCGATTTCTTCCCGCAGCGGAATCCCCCCGCGGGGGTCGTGATTGGTGTGCAGTCGCTGCCGCAGGAGGGGTTGCTCATCGCGGTGGACGCGACGGCGGTGGTGCGAGCGATGATTCTGCCACGCGACCAGCGTACAGCGGAGCGCCCCTACTAGCTCACTTCCCGACCAGCCCCGAAAAGAACGGCAGCACGATGGACACGGCGATCAGCACGATGATGATCCATTCGAGCAGCTCCATGCGCTGCGTCGCCGCCCGGTCCGCCAGCTTTCCGTAGATGCCGTCGAGCGTCTGCAGCTTGCGCGTGATGCTCACGTCCCACTCGGCCAGGTGGAAGCGGCGCGACACGTGGCCGTACACCCGTGTGAGAAACTGCTCGCCGATCAGTTTCAGAGCGTTCGTCACCTGCTCGAACAGGACCGCGGCGTCGAGCTGCAGCCGTCCCAACCGTTGGAGCGGAAGCCGATAGGGACTCGGCAGGTACCGCCGCAGACCGGGTGAGCGGCCGAGCAGGCTGTAGGCCTGCTCCAGCGCTTCATCGAGCTGCGCGTCCAGGTAGCGCATCTCCAGCAGCTGCGTGTTGGCGAATTCGATTACCGCCCGCACATCCTCGCCCTCCGGGTCGAACAGCAGCGTCACGTCGGTGTCGATCAGGGTCGCGTCGTTCGGTGCGAACGAGAGGCGCGAGGCGAGGGCGTCGCTCATCTCCTGCTGCGACAGGGGGCGTGACTCGGCGCGCAGCACCTGGGCCACCGTTTGCGCGTACTCCGTCCACAGCATGGACGCCTCGAGCGGCTCGGTGAAGGCTTCGATCTGGAACACCACGTAGTCCTCGACGAAGTCGGCGAGGCGGGACCGAAGCGCGGCATCGCCGAGTGCCTCGACCAGCTGCTGCACGCGCCGCCGGGAATCCGCCTGGAGCTGCTCGTTGCCGTATAGGATCGTGCTCAGCCCAGGGAGCCCGCCGAGCGGGCCCTGGAGGGGGATGGCGTAGCTCACGGATACGGCGCCGAAGTCGTACAGCACGAACTCGACGTACGGTGCCGTCACGTGGTCACCGACGGTGAGGGACTCCGCCGGTTCCGTCACGCGCAGCGGAGCAGGGTCGTATTCGAAGAACGCCGGGGCGCGGCGCTTCTGCTTGACGGTCTGGCGCTGCGTCGCGCTCGCGAGCCGCCGCTCCGCCGCCGCGAGGTCGAACGCGTGCGCGACGTCGTAGGCGAACAGCACGTACCCGGTGCCTTGAGCGATGATCGGCGAAGCCATCCGTCAGTCCTCCTGCTCCAACGCTCGCCCCACCGCCGGCCCTTGCGCTAGGCCGGCCCCTTGCCTTCCCGTGCCACGGTCGGTGTGGCGAACGCCGGCGCCGTCAGCAGGGGAAGTCCCAGGTGCTCCCGCGCCCGGTTCAACGCGTCGTCGATGTTTCCGTGAATATTTTCCTCGCCCAGCTCGTCGTACAGGCCGGAGCGCTCGAGGGCGACGACGGGTTGGGCGTGCACGTCGGACAGGAGCACCAGCGAGCCGTCACGGCGGCTGCGCTGGACCAGATCCCTCAACGCGTGCAGCCCGGTCGAGTCGATCGCGGGGACGTGTCGCATCCGCAGGATCAGCACCTTGGGCCGGACCGCGATACGCCCCAGCTGCTCCCGGAACATTTCCGCGGCGCCGAAAAAGAACGGCCCGGTGATCTCGTACACCTCTACCCCCGCCGGCACGGCCCGCCGCCGCACCGCGTTGGGATCGTTCTCGAAATCGTCTTTGGGATCCTGCAGCTCGTGCGTGAGCACGCTGATGTTCGTCACCTCCGCCATGCGGCGCATGAACAGGAACGCCGCCAGCACCATCCCCACCTCGATCGCTACCGTCAGGTCCCACAGCACGGTCAGGAGAAACGTGGTGAGCAGCACGGCGACGTCGCTCTTCGGCGCACGGAACTCGGCCAGAAACGTGCGCCACTCGCTCATGCTGTACGCGACCACCACCAGGATCCCCGCCAAGGTCGCCATCGGGATCAGCCCGGCCCAGCGGCCGAAGAACAAAGTGATCAACAGCAGCGTGACCGCGTGGGTGATCCCAGCGACCGGCGTCCGGCCGCCGTTCCGGACGTTCGTCGCCGTGCGGGCAATGGCGCCGGTGGCCGGGATGCCGCCGAACAACGGCGAGGCGATATTGGCGACCCCCTGCGCCACGAGCTCCATGTTCGAGCGGTGGCGGCCCCCGATCATGCCGTCCGCGACGACCGCCGACAGCAACGACTCGACGGCGCCGAGCAGCGCGATCGTGAACGCCGCCCCCATGAGCCCGGGAATCTGCTGGAACGAGACCGCGGGAAGCGAGGGAGCAGGCAGGCCCGCGTTGATGACTCCGAACCGGCTGCCGATCGTGTCGAGCGGCAGGTGCAGCAGCTGCACGGCTGCCGTAGTAACGATGAGCGCCACGAATGGACTGGGAATCCGCCGGTTAATTCGGGGCCAGAAGACGATGATGGCCAGCGTGGCGACCGAGACCGCCACGGCCCACGGGTTGAGAGAGCCAAAATGCGCCGCAACCGACCGCCAGCGCGCCAGGAACTCGGCGGGCACCGGGCCCTCGAGCCCGAGGAAGTCCTTCGCCTCACCCGAGAAGATGATCAGGGCGATCCCGCTCGTGAACCCGATGGTGACGGGGTACGGGATGAACTTGATCGCCCCGCCCAGCCGCGCGAGGCCGAAGCCCACGAGGATGACGCCCGCCATGAGGGTCGCCATGGCGAGACCCTCCACCCCGTGTCGCTGCACGATGGCGTACACGATCACGACAAACGCGCCGGTCGGCCCGCCGATCTGCACGCGCGAGCCGCCCAGTGCGGAGATGACAAATCCCGCGATGATCGCGGTGAACAGCCCGCGCTCCGGGCCCACTCCGCTCGCAATCGCAAAGGCGACGGCGAGCGGGAGCGCCACGATCCCGACGATGATCCCCGCGCCCAGATCCGAGAAAAACTGTTCGCGGGTGTAGCCCGCGAGCGTGGTGACGAGCTTGGGTACGAGCCTGTCCAGATCCCCCGGCCGGCCAGCGACGCAGAGAATCTAACGAAGCCGGTTGCGGTTACCGGGCAAGGCCGACCAGGTGGTCCAGCGAGTACCGGCCGGGGCCCATGGCGGCCACCGCGAGCGCGGCGACGATGAGCACCAGGTTGTACTCGTATCCTCCGTTTTGGACGAAGAACCCCTTCGGCCCGTGGACCTTAGCGATCGCCACGGCCATCGTGGCCACCACCAACAGGCCCGCCAGGGGCGTCAGCAACCCGAGCAGAAACAGGAACCCGGCGGCGAGCTCACCACCCACCGCCAGCGCGGCCCAGACACGGGCCGGGCGGAACCCTAGGCTGCCGACGAAGCCGGTGGCCCCGGCGAAGCCCGGACCGCCGAACGCCCCGAATGCCTTCTGCGCCCCGTGGCCCAGGAACACCGCCCCGAGGACCAGCCGCAGGGCCAGCACTCCAAGATCGAACATCTCACACCTCCAGAATATGCCTCGAAATCGAGATATTTGACATCTAACAACCAGGGAACCATGTTCCCAGCGTAGGGGTTCCCAGAGGTGTCATGAAACCATCGCCCAGTGCGGACGTGCCGTTGCGGCTTTGGGTGGTGCTGGCCCGGGCGTTCGACGCCGTCGAGCGCCATTCGCGCGCCAGCATCGCCCGCTTCGGGCTCGGCACGACGGAGTTCGGTGTGTTGGAAGTCCTGTACCACAAGGGGGAGCTGCCGGTGTGCGAGGTGCAGCGACGCATCCTGGTGGAGTCGTCGAGCACCACCTATGTGGTGGATAAGCTCGTGAAACGCGGGCTGGTGCGACGACGCCACACCGCAACCGACCGTCGCGTCGTCCTCCTGACACTCACGCCCGCCGGGCAGCGACTCATCCAGCGCATCTTCCCGCCACACGCAGACGCCATGCGGCATGCCGTCGCCGCGCTGCCGCCGCGCGACCAGGTCAGCGCGGCGCGATTGCTGCGCGCGCTCGGCTTGGGCGCAGCCGGGCGACTGAAGGGTACCGCGCGAGGCTAGAGCCCCTGCCGGAAGCGCAGCCCCAGCGTGCGATAGCGGAAGGCTTCGCTCGTCACGTGGGCCGCGTTGGTGGCCGCTCCGCTGTTGGTGATCGAGCCGACCAGGGAAATCTCGTTGTTCGCGCCCCAGTCGCGTGATAGCGAGAGTCCGACATGCCATTCCGTCTGGTGCGCGGCCGGGGATGAGCCGAACGCTTGGACCTGCTGCGATCCCAACCCGCCGTCGGCTCGCAGGCCCCAGCGGTTTCGCTGCCACTGGTACACCCCGCGACCCTCGATCACGCTGAACCGCACGGGCGTGAAGTAGAGACCCGGCCGTGGCTCGCGATATCCCATGACGCGGGCAAACGGGCCGACCTGCAGTCCTTTCACCACGCGAGCGAGCACGGCGCCCACCGCCGAGTAGCGGCGGTTCCCGTCTGAGAACCAGGCCCCACCGCCTCCCGCCGAGACAGACCATCCGGGCGTAGGCGAGGCGTCGACACTCCAGTCGAGGGCGTCTATGGTCAGATCCTGCTGCATGAGTCCGGCCGTCTCGTCGAATGGCGTGCGGCTGTAGCCGAGACCGACGGCTGTGTAGCGTCCGGGACGGAGCCCGAGGCCGATCTGCGCCGTCAGCGGCGTGCGGGCGGGTCCCCCGTCGGGCTCGACGCGCCGGGCCCCCAAGCCCGCGCGAAGCACGGCGCCCTTCCCCAGTGCCGCGATCCCATACCCACCAGCGCCATAGCTCGTGCCTGACGTGATGACGTTGCCTGCCGCATCTGCAAGTGTCGCGTGACGCCAGCCCGCGTGCAGGGTGCCGCGCAGATCGGAGCCGAGCGAGGCCGTGACTGTCGCCTCCTGCGCCACGAAATCATTGTTGTCCGAGTCGCTCGCTCCATCTACTTTCGTCGCGATCTCTGGCCGGAGTGCGGCGCGCACGGCACGTGCGAGATCACGCGCCGTGCGGTCCTCGGGCGCGACGGCGCGCGCCCGCGTCGCATAGACCTCCGCGAGATCCGGTTGACCCTTCCAGTAGAGCGTCTGAGCCAGCCCGACCAGAAGCTCCGGATCGTCGGGATGCCGTTCCAAGGCCTGGCGCCACACACGCTCGGCCCGGTCCAGGTCCCCGCCCCAGGCGATGGCGCGCGCCCGCCCCGCGAGCGCGTCGGCGCGGTCGGGGAATCGCGCCAGCACGGAATCGTACAGCGCCTCGGACGGCGCGTTCCTGCCGGCCCAGGCGAGCACCTGCGCGTGTGTCACCATGATGTCGGGATCGCGCGGATCGATGCGGCGCAGCCTGGCGAAGCGCGCCAGCGAGCGCACCAGCTTGCCGTCCCAGCCGTCGAGGATCGCGAGCCGGTACATCGCCCGCTCGTTGGAAGAGTCGGCGGCGAGGACGCGCTCGTAGCCCGCGCGGGCGGCGGTGTAATCCCCCCGCTGGAATGCCTGGTCGGCCGCGGGCAGCTGCGCCGCCAGCGGATGCGCGAGCAGCGCAGCTCCGAATACCATGGCGACGTGCCGCCTCACCACGATTCCCACACGTCCCGGATCGCGTCGTACGCGGGCTTCAAGCGCTCGTGCCACGTGGGTACCTCCCAGGTCGGCCAGGCGTAGGTCTGCTCCGGCCCCAGTCGCGCCACGACGCCGCCGTGAGCGCGGCCGAGCGCGGCCACCTCGAACCGAAACCCATCGGTCACCGCGGTCTCAAACGTCCCGTTCCGTCGGTAACGCACCATCACGTGACGCGAGGACGGATCGGTGACGTTCAGGAGCCCCCAGGCAATCCGGACCTCCACGAGCCCCGCCGCCCACTCCACGTACCAGTCCGCCAGGCTCGACTCCAACGACCGACCGTGGCGCAGCCGCCCGCGGTTTACGCCTCGGGCCGGGTAGGTCCGGCCGCTTCGCGCGATGCGCCAGCGGTTGGTCGTGACGAACAGCGAGTCGAACGCCCCGTCGCGCCGGGCCTGGTCGACGCCAGCCGCCTCATTATAAAAGCGATCAAGACCGGTCGGCCCCATCCCGCGCCGCGGCCCGAGGAACGGGTTGTACCACGGCACCACCATGAGCTGCGCGTCGCTCGTGTCGTTCAGGACGAGCGCAAACTCGGACCCCACCTCGCCTGTCGGCTCCGGCACGCCGGGCAGCCGGAACTGGCCGCGATCTCGACGGTACGTGTCGATCCCCACCACGTAGCGGGCCGAGTCGAAGCTGGGTCGGCCGGCGAGCGCCACATACAGATAGGACGGGTCGGCCCCGACCCATGTTGTGCCACAGACGACTCCGCTCCCCCGGGACTTCCAGATCGATCGTCACCCACGTGTGCTTGAACCATTCGTCGAGCCAGGCGAACAGCACCCCTCCCGCCGCCCCCGCCGCTCGGACCTCTCGCGTGAGCCGGGCGTCGATCTCGGCCATTTCGCGCTCGTCGTGCCCGCCGTGGCCCAGGCCGTCGGTCTGCAAGTGCGACACGCCACGTGAGGAAGGAACACCGTATTCGGCGATCAGAAGCGGTCGCCCCGCGTGATGCTGCTTGAGAGCGCGTAGATAGCCGAAGTAGCGAGACCGGCCCTCGCCTGATGCGGCGCCGTAAGCCGAATCGAGATCGATGAAGTCGGGATATCGCGGAGGTGGCGTGCACCAGCATCGCGTCGAGCGATTCGCGGTCGTTGTCGTATTCCTTGAGCCGCGGATTGGGCGGGAAGCCGTAGCGCCGACGCAGCCGCTGCTCCTCCTCGAGCGTGGGCTCCGTCGGGTGTGAGAGCGGGTCGAGCGTGGGCCAGTTGGTGTACGCGATCGGCCGTTGGGCGTGATAGGTATCCCACTCGTACGCGACCAGGTAATCGCATTGCTCCGCCATCCACGCATCGGCCGGCGTGCCCCGATCCAGCGCGAGAAACCGACCGGCGAACGCTGTGCGCTCGCGCCGCCGCGCGTTGTAGACCCTGATCGAAAACGGCTCCCATTCCCGGCCGATGATGAACCCCAGGACGTGGTCCGACACGTCGCTCTCATAGCGGCCGAACGCGTGCCCCGGACGCGCCGCGATCACGGCGTGCCCGTGCACCAAGTCCACCACGCGGCGCATCTCGCCGCGGAAGTCCGCCTTCCAGCCGGGCGCATCGTAGTCGGCCCGCGGCGGCAGCTCGGTCCACACACCGTGCAGCAGCCACAGAGCGCGATCCGGGTGCGCGTCGTTCCACGTCTTGAGCGCCCGGTAAAACGCGGGTGGGAGAATCGTGTAGACGCGGACGACGTTAGCATGCGCGCCCGCGATCAGCTCGAGCCAACGGCCGTACGTCGAATCGTCGGTGGGAAAATCCGAGGCGAAGCGGCCGGGAAGGGCGACGCCGAGGTTGATCCCCTTCACGTAGAACGGTCGCCATCCGCCCTCGGTGCGGATCTCGAAGCCGTCTCCCGCGGTCCGCGCTGCCACATCAGGGTCGATCGGCCGCACCGCGGGGCGC
>WNFS01012700.1_pt1 | contig 11570 bp, 11 predicted proteins | sample 5400141 | NCBI WGS metagenome assembly WNFS01 (sample SAMN13153358, study PRJNA577476) | soil metagenome | isolation source: 60 cm saprolite under Madrone tree | place: USA:California | collected 2016-06-14 | reverse complement strand
AAGGGGCCGTTCGCTTCGCGACCGGGTTTCGACCCGATCACGCAGGCGGAAAGCGGGTTCATGTCGTTGAACGGCTTTGCGGATGGACCTCCCGTCAGAACCGGCCCTCCGATCGTCGACATGGCGACGGGAATGTCGGCCTGCAATGCCATCTTGCTTGCACTGATCGCCCGCGACCGGGTCGGCCGTGGTCAGCACGTCGAAGTCGCATTGTTCGACATCGCAATGTCCATGACCGGTTTTTACGGCATGGCCTATTTGATCAGCGGCGCAAATCCAGGGCGTTTCGGCAACTCGCCGAACGGATCTCCGACCGTCGGCCTGTATGAGGCGGCCGACGGGCCGCTCTATATGGCCTGTGCCAACGACCGGCTGTATCGACGCCTTGTGACCGAAGTCCTTGATCGGCCCGATCTCATCACTGATCCGGACTTTGCCACGCGCAGGGCGCGAACGGCCAATAGGGAAAAACTGCGCGCGATCATTGCCGGCGTTTTCGCGAGCGACCAGCTCGAAAATTGGATGGCGAAAATGAAGAAGGCCAACATACCGGTTGGCTATCTCCGCACCGTCGAACAGGGGTTCAACGCTCCCGAAGCGCGCGAACGGCATCGTCTCAGCCGGATTCCACATCCGACCGCAGGCATGGTGCCCAATATCGAAACTCCACTCAACATGGCGCTAACTCCATGCGTCGATCCGGTGGCGGCTCCGCTGCTTGGCGAACATACCAACGATATCCTGCGCAAGAGGCTGGGCTATGGTGATGCCCGGATCGCGGAGCTTGCCGAGGCCGGAGCCTTTGGCAAGGCTCGAGGTCCCGGCTGATCCAACATCGGAAGGACGGATGGTACAGAATGCAACAACCGTCGACTATTTTCTTGATCTGGCCGGCAACGGACACGATCTTCAGACTTGGTCAAGCGTCGATCTTTCGTCATCGGCACTAGCCTGACGGCGGCCGATCGTGCTTTGATAGTGCTGGCCAGCGACCTGAATATAAGCCGTGTAAAGCGGCGGTTAGCGGCTCATGCCGCCGGCCCGAGAAGCCGAAGGGAGGACGATTTGGGAATGCCCGGACGTACGTTGCTGGCCAAGATCTGGGACCAGCATGTCATCGCGCAATTGAGCGAAGACACCGACCTTCTCCACGTCGACCGTCATCTGCTGCATGACCTCGGCGGTTCGCGCGGGCTGCTCGATCTCAAGAGCCGTGGGCTTAAAGTCCACAATCCCGAACTGACATTCGCGACGCCCGATCACGCCATCTCCACGGCGAGCGGCCGCGCCGGAACCATCAAGATCGGACAGGAGCTATTGGCCGCGCTGAGGGTCGAAACCGCGGCCAGCGGCATCCAGATGTTCGATATCGATCAGCCCGGCCAAGGCATCGTTCACGTCATCGGGCCGGAGCTTGGCTTGAGCCTTCCGGGCTGCGTGATCGTCTGTGGTGACAGTCATACCTGCACCCATGGCGGCCTCGGCGCGCTTGCGTTCGGTATCGGGTCGAGCGAATTGACTCACGTGCTGGCCACGCAGGCGCTGATCCAACGCCGGCCGAAAACCATGCGGGTCAAGTTTGAAGGCAAGCTTCCGCTTGGCGTGGTGGCCAAGGATCTGATCCTCGCTCTGATCGGGCATATCGGCGCCGCGGGCGGCACCGGTTATGCCGTCGAATATGCCGGCTGCACCATCCGCGACATGCCGATCGAAGGACGATTGACGATCTGCAATCTTTCGATCGAACTCGGTGCCAAGATGGGCATGGTCGCGCCGGACGAGAAAACCTACGATTATTTGCGCGGACGCGCCTATGCGCCGCAGGGTGAGATGTGGGCGCAGGCGGTCAATGCCTGGCGCCAGCTTCCGAGCGACCCTGATGCGGTGTTCGACAAGGAAGTCGTCATCGACGTCGAGAAGATCATTCCGCAAGTTACCTGGGGCATCAGCCCGGAACATGTGATCGGCGTCGACGGCCGCATTCCCGATCCGCAGGCGATCGGCGATCCGGCGCAGCGCACCGCGGTCGAGACCGCGCTCGACTATATGGGGTTGAAGCCGGGGGCGCCGATCGCCGGCACGCCGGTCGATTGGGTCTTCATCGGCTCATGCACCAATAGCCGTCTCAGCGATCTGCGTGCGGCGGCGGACGTCGCGCGCGGGCGCAAAGTAGCTCCGGGTGTGCGGGCCTGGGTCGTGCCGGGCTCGGAAACAGTCAAGCGTGAAGCGGTCGCCGAAGGATTGGACAAGCTGTTCACCGAGGCCGGCTTCGAATGGCGCGAGCCCGGCTGCTCGATGTGCCTTGCGGCCAACGGAGAGACCGTCGCTCCCGGCCTGCGCTCGGTCTCGACATCGAACCGCAATTTCGTCGGCCGGCAAGGACCACGGGCGCGCACCCATCTGGCGAGTCCGGCCAGTGCCGCGGCGGCCGCGATCGCGGGCGCCATCACCGACGTACGGACCATGGGACGCTGAGCATGCCAAAACCGTTCAATAAGCTGACCGCGATCGCCGCGCCGATCATGCGAAGCAACATCGATACCGACGTCATTATCCGCATCGAACGTTTGGTCGGAAACAACATCCGCGGCACGCTTGGCAAATGGGCGTTCGGCTCGCTGCGCTATCTGCCCGACGGATCGGAAAATCCCGCATTTATCCTGAATCGCGAGCCGTACCGCCAGGCGGAAATCCTGGTGACGGGCCCGAATTTCGGCTGCGGCTCCTCGCGCGAGGGCGCGGTGTGGTCGCTGCAGGAGATGGGCATCCGCGCCATCATCGGCTCGGATTTTGGCGATATCTTCTTCGCCAACTGTTTTCAGAATGGCATCCTGCCCATCGCGGTCGACAAGGCGATCGTCGATGCTCTTGCCGCGGAGATCGAGGCGACGCAAGGGGCAGGGCGGGTCTCTGTCGATCTGGAAGCACAGACGATCACCTCGCCGTCGGGACAGCGGCACAGTTTCGAGATCGATCCGCGACGGCGCGAAGGCCTGTTGCAGGGGTTGGACGAGGTGGCGCTGACATTGCAGCGCGACGACGAAATCCAGAGCTTTCAGGCTGCCGACCGGATGGCGCGGCCCTGGATTCATTTTGCAAGGACATCGGCATGAGCAACCACTCCAACATGGTCAAAATCGCCGTTGTCGGCGGCGAGGGTATCGGCCCCGAAGTGACCGCGCAGTCGCATCGTATTCTCAACTGGTTTGCCGCCAAGCGCGGCGTCCCGATGACATTGCGCGAAGCGCAATATGGTCTCATTCCTTATCTTTCGACCGGCAAGGTGCTGCCGGAGGACACCGTCGAAGCGATGGACGAGGCCGACGCGATCCTTTGGGGGGCAACCGGCGGTCCGGAGACAAAGGAAGTGCCGGCGGCGGCACGCAAGGCCGGAAGTCTGCTGTCGCTGCGCAGCAAATACGATCTCTACGCCAACCTCAGGCCGATCGTGGCCAGTCCGGCATTGGCCGACTCGGCGCCGCTCAAGGCCGAAGTCTTGAAGGGCGTTGACTTCGTCATCATCCGCGAGCTCACCAGCGGCATCTATTTCGGCGAGCCGCGCGGCATCGAAACGCTTGCCGACGGCCAGCGGCGTGGTTTCAACACCGAGCAGTACACCACCAATCAAATACGCCGGGTGGCGCGCGCTGCCTTCGAATTGGCGCGAACGAGAAGGGGCAAGGTCTGCTCCGTCGACAAGGCCAATGTGCTGGAAACAAGCGTGGTGTGGCGCGAGGAGGTTATCGCTCTCCACAAGCAAGAATTCGCCGATGTCGAGCTCACCCACCTCTATGTCGATAACGCCGCCATGCAGATTGTGCGGGAGCCGCGACAGTTCGACGTGATGGTGACTGGCAACATTTTTGGCGACATCCTCTCCGATTGCGCGGCGATGGCCTCTGGCTCGCTTGGCATGCTGCCGGCGGCGTCGCTGGGGCCGGTTGATCGGTTCGGGCGGCGCAAGGCGTTGTACGAGCCGGTGCACGGCAGTGCGCCCGACATCGCAGGCAAAGGCATCGCCAATCCGCTCGGCTCTATCCTCAGCGTGGCCATGATGCTGCGCCTGACATTGAACCGGCCCGAGGACGCCGATCTGCTGGAGAAGGCGGTAGATACGGCGCTCGCGGCAGGCGCAAGGACTACGGATATCGCCGAACCCGGCACCAGGAAATTGTCGACGGCGGAGATGGGCGACGCCGTGTTGAGTGCGCTCGACAAGGTTGTCGGCAAGGAGAGGGAGCACGTGTGATGGCCTATGTCACAAGACGGTCCGCGCTCGCTATTATCGCTGCCGGTGGTACGGCGATGGCTGCCGGACCCCGGAGCTGGGCTGCGGATAACGCTGGCCGAGTGATCTATCCTGTCGCAGTGCCGGTCTATCAGACGCAGTTCGTGGCCGACCGGATCGGCTTTTTCAAGGAAGCGGGCCTGGACTGCAAGTTGATCCAGGGCGGCAGCGGTGTGAAGACACGTGAGATCATCGCCTCATCGCAGGGCGACATCGGTATCGGCGACATCACCCATCCGATGCAGCTCAGCAATCACGGCCGCGCCGGCCGCGTGCTGATGCCCGTCGATACGCGCTCCAGCTCGGTGATGTTCATCATCCGCAAGGATCTCAAGGACCAGGGGATCAATACGCTGGAAGCGCTGACGGAGTGGAAGCGGCCCGATGGCCGCAAGCCGATCATCTCGGTCTCGTCCCTGGGAGGCACCAATCATGTCTGGGCTTCATACTATATGGAAACAATGGGTCTCGATCAGAAGGTGACCTGGATCGGAACCGGCAATGTCGACACCATGCTGGGTTCGCTGAAGTCGAAGCAGGTCGACGTGCTCGTGAGTTCGCTGTCTCTGCTGAATGAATCGATAGAGCAGGGCTGGGGCGCGCTCTTGTTCGACGGCACCGATGAGGCGATCTGGAATAAGCATTTCACCCTGCAGTCGACGATCGACAAGGATCCGGCCAAGATGCAGGCTTTCGTCACGGCGCTCTGGCGCGCGACGCAATGGATCAAGGTACATACGCCCGACCAGATCTATGAGGCAATCGAGCCCTATGTCGGGAGCACCTCGCGCGCCGCCAACATCCTGGAGATCACTGCGCTGCAGAAGGTCGTCGACTATCAGGCTACGATCGATGCGGCGGACTTTGCGCGGGGCGAGAAAGTCTGGTTCCGTGAGATGACCGGCATCAAGCCGCTCACCATTGCCGATGTCGTCAGTCCGACCTTTGTCGACACAGCGCGAAAGGCGTATCCGGGTTGAACGCAGGGGATATGACCGCGGCGCCGCCATCTCAATCAGCGGGGGTCAATCGTATCGACGCCCGTGGATTGAGCAAATCGTTTCAACTCGCGGGCGCAACAATCGAAGCGGTGCGCGATGTGTCGTTCAGCGTTCGGCGAGGCGAGTTCGTAGCGTTGCTTGGACCGTCCGGCTCGGGCAAAAGTACCGTCCTCAACATGATTGCGACCTTGATCCGGCCGAGCAGCGGCCAAATCCTGATCGATGGCAGACAGCTGATCGCCGGGAAGGCGACCCCGGGTGTCGGTTATGTCTTCCAGCGCGACACGCTGTTTCCCTGGCGTACTGTTGCCGACAATATCGGTTACGGCCTGCAATTGGCCGGCGTGCCGGATGCGGAGCGCAAGCAACGCATCTCGGCATGCGTCGCACAGGCGGGTCTGAATGGTTTCGAGGACGCATATCCGTCGACGTTGTCCGGCGGGATGCGGCAGCGCGCCGCCTTGATGCGAACGCTGGTGGTCGAGCCGCAGATCCTGCTGATGGACGAGCCGTTTGGCGCGCTCGATACCCACACTAAGATCGATATGCATGAGGTCTTGCTGCGCATCTGGGAGCGCGAGCAGCAGACGGTTCTGTTCGTCACGCATGACCTTGGCGAGGCTTTGACACTGGCCGACCGCATTATCCTGTTTTCAGCGCGGCCCGGTCGGATCAAGGATATGTTCGAGGTGGACTTTGCCCGGCCGCGTGATGCGGTGAAAGTGCGCGAGACGCCGCGTTACGCCGAGCTATTCCAGCATATCTGGCACTCGCTCGGCGAGGAATTCGTCAAGGGCCGCAGCGCATGAGGACGTACCGCACGGCCAGCACTCTGGCCTGGCAAGCGGCGATCTGTGCCGCCGTGCTGGCGATCTGGCAGTGGGGATACGACCTGCACGTCGGATTGCCTTGGCTCGTCCCCGATCTGCTCGATCCCTATTTTGTGTCAAAGCCGTCGCAGATCTTCGACAACTTCCTGATTCTGAGCTGCATCAAATCCAAAATGGGGATATTCAACGGATGGCTGAATGGCGATTTCGCCAAATGCCTGGCTCGGAATGAGAACAATTTGTGGGTGGCCACGGGGATCACGCTGAAGAACACGTTCTTTGGCTTCTTCACAGGCGTCGCCAGCGGTTTCGTGGCGGGGTTGATCCTTGGCCGTTCGGATCGGCTGAGCGCCATCTTCCAGCCGTTCATCACTGCCGTGAATTCAATTCCGCGGATTGCGCTGGCGCCGATCATCGTGCTCGCATTCGGCATCGGCGATATGTCGAAGGTCGTCACTTCGTGGATCGTAGTTGTGTTCCTGGTGTTCTTCAACACCTTTGAAGGCGCACGCTCGATAGATGAAGGATTTGTCAATGTTGCGCGATTGCTTGGCGCGAGCGAATGGCAGATTACTCGCACGGTCGTGATCCCCTCGACCATGGCGTGGGTCTTTGCTTCGCTATCGCCCGCGATTTCTTTTGCGCTGATTGGCGTCATCGTGGGTGAATTCATCGGTGCCGAGCGTGGCATTGGGCGCCTGATCATCGAATCGGAGGCGCGCGGTGAAGCGTCCGGCATGATGGTTGCGGTCATCGTGCTGATGCTGGTGGGTGTGGCGCTATCAGCCGTGATCCGCCGGTTGCAGCGCTATCTTTTGCGCTGGCAGCAGCACAATATGGCGGAGTAGGCGGACCATCCGCCTGTCCGATAGAGGTCTTGCGATGGGTATTCAAATTTACGGATTTTGGCGGTCGATTGCATCGTTCCGGGTCAGGGTAGCGCTCAAGCTCAAGGGGCTGCCGTTCGAGGAGATCCCGATCGATATCCTCTCCGGCGAACAGTTCCAGCCCGGCTACCAGGCGGTTAACGCCGAACGCGTGGTGCCGACCTTCATCCACGACGGCCACTCCGTGTTTCAGTCGCTCGCCATCATCGAGTATCTCGAAGACATCAAGCCCGAGCCGCGGTTGATACCGCTTGATTCGAAAGAGCGCGCCTATGCGCGCTCCCTGGCGTTGATGACGATCGCCGATGCGCATCCACTCGTGGTACCACGGGTCCGCAATCATCTCGCAAAGGCCTTTGGCGCCGACGCTCACGCGATCGAGAACTGGGGCAGGCACTGGACGACAGAGGGGCTTGCGACCTATGAGCGGCTTCTTGAGCGCCGGCCACCAGCCCCATTCGCGTTGGGCGCCGAGCCTGGCCTTGCGGACATCTGCGTCGCCGGCCAAGTGGTCGGCGCGCATTTTCTCAAGCTCGATCTGACTTCGTTTCCGATCGTAGCGGGTCTCGCCGATCGATGCTTTGCGCTGCCGGCCTTCGCAACGTCTCATCCCTTTGAGCAGCCGGGCTATAAGACCGCCAAGGCCCACTGAGGCGAGCCGTCGCGATCAGAGATCAAGGCCGAGCACGCGCGCGGCATTTCCCCCGGCGATCTGTGCGAGAGTGACTTCGTCCATCCCTTCGACGCCTGCGACATGACCGATCGGGTTATATTCCGCCATGTCGAAGGGATAGTCGGTTCCCATTACGATCCGATCGGGACCGAAGACGTCGATCAGGTAAGCCAGTTGGTGATAGGTGAAAACCACCGTGTCGAGATAGACCTGCCGCAGATAGGTCGTCGGCGGCAATGGCAGGTCGGCGTGCGAATCCCGCCGCGCGCCCCAGGCGTGATCGATCCGGCCTGAATAGCTCGGGAGATAACCTCCGCCGTGCACCGCCATCAATTTCAACTCGGGGAAGCGCGCGAGCGTCCCCGAGAAAATCAGATTGTGAAGCGCCAGCGTGGTGTCGAGCGGATTCCCCAGCACGTTGTTGAAGTAATAGTGGGTCAGGCGCTCGCCATGAGTGAAGCCGTTCGGGTGCATCATGATGAAAGCACCGAGCTCTTCGGCCCTAGCGAAGAAGGGGCGGAATTTCGGGTCGGACAGTTCTTGGCCGTCGACATTGGTGAGGATCTCGACGCCCTTCAGTTCTAGAGCTCTCATGACATAATCGAGCTCGCGAACCGCGAGTTCGGGTTCCTGCAAGGTGACGACGCCCAGCCCGACAAAACGGTCAGGCTTTCGCGCGCAATATTCCGCGACGCCATCATTGGCGAGGCGATGCGCCGGTTCGGCGATCTTGGGATCGACCGTATAGTAGCATTGGCCTGGAGCAGGTGCCACGACCTGAATGTCAATGCCCATCCGGTCGAGATCGGACAGGCGGCGGTCGATCGTGATCATCACCTCCCCGACGTCTTTCTCCTGTTGGGCGTTGATGTCCTTGCTGAAGTCATCCGCGAAATGGGCTAGCGGAATGCGGCTGACATCGACATGCGGTCGCGCAAGGGCGGCTGCCTGGGGAACCACGATATGGGCGTGAATATCGATCGTGGGGGAAGAGGGCCGGCGCGCGGGGCCATCGGCATCATGGATACGGGCGGCGGTACGGCCGTAGCGATTCTTGCTGTCGATCATGAAGGTGAACCTGTTGCTGACGAGAGAAGTTTCCAACTTATGCTTTTGATGCGGTTTGCGGCCGCTGCGGCCATCGCGTCGATACGGCGGTTGCATCGGCGCCGCCGAGTCCAGCGGCCTCCGCTTCCTCGAAGCAGGTCAGCGCGCTGGCCGCGACCGGAAGCTCGGCGTGGATGGATTTTGCGAACTGAACCGCGGTTGTGAGGTCCTTTTTGGCGGCGCTAAGGCTGAAGGCGGTTTCTCCCGGAGGCTGGCCGCCCAGGACACTGGCAATGAAAGCGCCGCGTCCCTTCATCGCCGTCGGCGTGCCCGCGGTGTCGGATAAAATGTCAATCAGCCGATTGGGGGGGAGATTGAGCGGCTTGCAGATCGTAAGTGCTTCGCCGAGCGCCTGCCAATAGACCAGCAGCGGCAGGTTGATCGCGAGTTTTACGGTTGCGCCCGCACCGAGCCCGCCGACATGTTCGATGCGGCGGCATAATTGTTCGAGTACCGGCCGGGCGCGCGCAACGTCGGCCTGCTCTCCGCCGACCAGCGCAAGCAGTTTGCCCTCCCGGGCGGGATCGACGCTTCCGCCGACCGGACATTCGACAAACGCCGCGCCCTCTTGCGACACGGATGCGCCCATTGTTCGCATCGTGTCCGGCCGAACGGTGCTCATATCGATCACCAATTTGCCGGCGAGCTTGCCCGTCAGAATGCCATGGGGTGCGCGGTACACTGCCTCGCTTGCGGTGTCATTGAGCAACATCACGATGACGGTCTCGCAGCCCTCCACCAGCTCCGCGGGGGATGCGAAAGCCTTGGCGCCGGTGTCGGTCAGAGGCTTGGTTTTCGCGTGGTCGCGGTTCCAGACGCCGACCTCGTGCCCTAATGCCATCAACCGCTGCGCGATCGATGATCCCATTCGCCCCGTTCCGCATACGCCGATTTTCATGTCCTTGCCTCGATCAGAGTTGATTCTTTCACCTTAGTGTGGGCGATAGACGCCGAGATGTTGCGCGATCAGGTCTCCATTATTTTCAAGTTCGATGGCTTCGCCATCAAACACACAGCGTCCCGTGTTGAGAATGACGGCGCGATCGGCGATGCCGAGCGCGAGCTGTCGATTCTGCTCGACCAGGACGATGGACTGCCCTTCCTCCTTCAGCCGCTTCATGGCGCGACCGACCTCGGCGACGATCAGCGGCGCCAAGCCCTCCGAAGGCTCGTCCAGCAGAAGCACTCGCGGATTTCCCATCAAGGCGCGTCCGATCGCCAGCATCTGTTGCTCGCCGCCGGAGAGCGTGCCGGCGAATTGAGCATGACGCTCGCGCAACCGCGGAAACAACTCGTAGATGCGCTCGACGCTCCATGGCCGTGCGCTGTCGGCGCCTCGTTGGCGGGCCACGACCAGATTTTCCCGAACCGTGAGCGATGGGAAGATGCGGCGGCCCTGCGGTACGAGGCCTATTCCCAAAAGCGATATTCGTTCCGGCGTCAGACCTGCGATCGGATCGCCGAACAGCCGGATCTGACCCTTCCGCGGTCTGAGGAAGCCGATGATAGTCGAGATGCAGGTGGTCTTACCCGCGCCATTGCGTCCTAACAGTGCTAAAACACCACCTGACGGCAACGAAAAGCTGACCCCATGCAGGATGTGGCTGTCGCCGTAGTAGGTATGGACGTCTGTCAGGCTGAGCGCATCAGGTGCCAAGATACACCTCGCGGGTTCGCTGATCTGCAATGACCGCATCACGATCGCCGTCGACGATCACGCGGCCGTAGTTCAAAAGCGTCACGGTCTCGGCGAGATCAAGCGCGGTATCCATGTCATGCTCGATCATGATCACGGTGGTCTCGCGTGGGATGGCTGCAATCAGCGACTTGACGGCGGCGCGTTCCATATCGGACAGGCCGGCCAACGGCTCGTCCAGCAGGAGGAGGCGGGGCTTTTGCGCGAGTGCGACCGCGAGTTCTACGCGGCGCCTCTCGCCATAGGCGATGTCGGAGATCGGATGCGCAGCCAGATGCAGGAGGCCGACAGCATCGAGTGTCTTTCGGGCCTCAGCGGCAAGGTTGCTGTAAGGCGATATTGGCCGCCACATCTGCCAACGGGTCGCCTGCAGTCCCAGCAGGCCGAGTGTCACGTTGTGTTGGAGCGTATCGTCTGCAAACAACGTGATGATCTGATAGGTCCGCGACAGACCGAGATGCGCACGTTTGTAGGGTGGAAGATAGGTGATGTCGGTGCCAAACAATCTGATCAATCCGGAACTTGGACGCAGGTCGCCGCTGATCTGATTGAACAGGGTGGTCTTTCCCGCGCCGTTCGGGCCGATGATCAGCCGGCGCTCACCCGGCTGGACGGCGATGGAGACGTCCTGGGTCACCGTCAGGCCGCCAAAGGCCTTCTTCAGGTTGACGACTTCGAGCGCATGGTCCGATGCAGGCGTCTTCATCGAGAGGCCCCGCGTAGTTTCGTAACCAGGCGGCTGACCCCGGGAACGATGCCGCTTGGCATCACCAGTACGATGAAGAGGAACACCAGGCCCAACAGCATATTCCACCGTTCAACGTAGGCCGAGGCATAGTTTTTCAGCAACAGCACAAGCGCTGCGCCGGCAACCGGCCCGCCCAACGTTCCGGACCCGCCCGCGATGACAGCGAGCAGCGCTTCGGCCGAGCTCGTGGTCGATAGCGAGGTCGGGTGAATATACCTGTGATAATAGATGTAGAGTAACCCTGAGACGCCGCCCCAGAATCCGGCATAGACGAACGTGATCCAACGGATCAGCCACGGATTGAAACCGAGCGCCGCCATCCGTCGCGGCTGATCACGTA
>WNFS01019986.1_pt1 | contig 11575 bp, 7 predicted proteins | sample 5400141 | NCBI WGS metagenome assembly WNFS01 (sample SAMN13153358, study PRJNA577476) | soil metagenome | isolation source: 60 cm saprolite under Madrone tree | place: USA:California | collected 2016-06-14 | reverse complement strand
GCTCATAACCCGAAGGTCGTCAGTTCAAATCTGACCCCCGCAACCATTTCTAAGTCCTGTTTTAGGAAAGTCTTACGCAACGAGCGCCGGGCGAATCGGCACCTCCAATTTATAGCCCAATTCGCCCAACCCAAATCCCAAACTAGCCCTCTCACATCATTCGCGACGATCAATCGTCACTTCACCTCCGGTAAACACTAGCCGACTTGTCGATACCAATCCGAACGGACAACCTCATAACACTCGCACGCGAAGAGCCTGTATCGGCTCCTCGCATGCTTTTTTTTAAGGCACCCGGAAAAAACTCATAGATCTCTGCTTCGTTTACTTGACTAAGGCAAAGTCGGCGATCGCGCTGCTCAGAGTGTCGGTTCCGTCAAACATACAAGTGCCGTACTTAAATTCTGCCCGTTCGACGATCCCCTTGAATTCACCGTCCCCAGTCAACGGCGCGTGGCCGGTTTGACGAGGCAAGAATTTGAATTCGCCCTTGCGTTTGCCTGGCACAGCTCCGGCAAGCATCACCGTCATTTTGCGCATATCGAACTTCGCGCCTTTGGGTAGCTCCAGCCGCCCCCTGAAGATAACGGCAGACCCTTGGCGAGTGGCTTCGCACTTGATGTGTGTCTTTAGGACCGCATGCCCCTCGACGGTGACACCGCCGAGCTGCTTGAACTCGGGATGCTTATCATTGGGGTCCTTATCGCTGACTAAGAGGTGAAAGTTCGAGGCAAATATCTTGATTCTGCCCACGCTGCCGGCCGGCATTGTGCTAGTCGGCGTCACTACCACTGGGATGTCACGAACCTCGTTGGGCAAAAGTTCCATACCTAGATGCCCGCCGTTTACTTGAACCTTCCAACCGGCCGGAACCAACTTTCGATCATAGGCCAGATTGAAATACTTCTTGGTGGTCATGGAATCGTTGCGTAGGTGAATAAAGGTTGTATTGGCTCCGCCAATCGGTGCACCTGGACCGGCTGGCGCTTGGAAATAATCAATATTTTCCTGCTGACCATCGCCGTCCTGGTTTCCAAAAACGGTTTCATTCGCAAGATGGTCGATTCGCACTCGCATGCAGCTGTGGAAGTAAAAGGTGCCAGCGGCGATCTGCGCAGGAGTCAAGGTCGCATTCGGCGTCCATTCGATATAGACGTCGGTACTACTGCCTCCAGGAATGGAAGCCAGCCCTGGGAATCTCGCGGAATCGACAGAGCCTAATTCCAAGAAGCCGTTTGAGCCATTGATCCCAAGACCCAGCGGATTCGTGAGGTCGAAATGCGCTACTACGTTTGACGCCGTGGACGTACCGTAGTTTCGAATGCGCGCATAGATACGATTGACCAACCCAATGGCGGGATCATCTCCATTGCCCATTGGCACCGTACTACCCATTAGATCGGACCAACTGCCATAGCGAAAGATTCCGTAGTTGTTGACCGGACTGTCTACCCAAAGATCAGTGGTTTCGTAGGTATTTCCGGGGGGCGACAGCCACGGATTAATTCCGACATCGGCTTTGCCCGCCTGATCGGAATAGCGCACGGTTACGTTGTAATCGTCGTCATCGAACTTCTTGGTGACGGCAATAAAGATGCCATCGCTCGCGTTACTGAAGGTATCTCCCTCGTGCCAAAGCTTATTACGATCACCACCTTTGCCTTGAAGAGTAACTTCCGGACTCCCGCCCGGCGTCACCCGCTCTATCAAGACGCCTTCATCGGGAATGCCTGCCGGCGTAAAGGATGCATTAAGCTCATCGCCCAAAACTTTCCTTCGCACGCTAACCATGTAATAAACGCTGCCACCTGTACCCAAGAAGGCCTTGATCGCTTGCAGGTTAGGTCGCCCCGCGGGATCGTATTCCTCGGCATAGAGCGCGACCGTTGCCCCGCCAGTCGCGGCGGTAATCGTTTTGTATTTGCCGTCCGGCATCCATCCGAAATCAGTTGAGGTTTGTTTTTCGAATACTCCGGTCTGACCGGGATAGTTGGCATCCATCTGTTCAAAGGCGCTCTGATACCCGCTCGGATGACTCGTTCCGCGGGCTTGGAAGGCGTGGCCGAGCTCATGCGCCCATCGGCCCCACACTTGTGCGTCCGTGCTACTGGGGTTTTCGCTGAAGATTGCACAACCCACGAGGGGTGTGTCAGAGGACCCCGGCCCCATATGCGCATTGCAGGTACCACCCTGGCCGCGATGAAACTGCGTCGTGTCCGTCTCCGCCATGACCACCATCACCGCATCGATGTTGGTCCAAGTGAAGCCGGTGGAATTGGCGATTGCGTCGTCAATGACCTTCTGGAATTTCCCGCCGTTGGAAAGATCGCCGTCTGGAAAATCATCGATATACGCCGAACGATTGTCCGGCAACTGTATGAGCGCATCGTTTATCTGGGTGTTGAGCGAAATATTGCTGTAGGAGCTGTGCGTGCCCCACAGCGTATTAATGTTTGTGAAAAATCCGTCGACCTGCGTCTTCGTGTATCGCGAGGTGTTTGCGTAATCGTGAAAATAGACTCTGAGTACCACTATGTTTTTGGTACCGCTCACGGTCACAGCCTTGGCCACGGACACAAATACGCACAATATGGATGAAGCAACTAACAATCCTGTTCGGCAGAATTGCGCGAGCCGAATGTTCGAATAACGAATTGAGTGAAACATTGTATGCCTCCTCAGAGAACTTGAAATGGCCGAGATTGAGTCTTTTGCATCGAAGATTTGCTCAAGTCTCCTATATGGTGTTGAGAGGCCAGATTTCGTTACAGCAACCTGCGATGCAATTACGCGGCCATCACTAGCTCCGAGACGCTAAGTTCGCGGATCTTGTTACCATCCTTGTCTTTCACAAGAGTTCCACCTTAGGGAAAGCCAAAGTGAATGCTGAAGACGACTATCCGATTGGCTTGACCAACTATCTCTCTGGATACACTCCGTCCCGATGTGGATGCGAATCGTGGATTAACGAGTCGCGAGTGTTCGGGAATAAACAAACCGCTGTCTAGCATGGACACTGGACATTCCTTCTTATGGCACCCAATTCATGGCCCGCCAGCCATTCGTCGATTTGATCCCGGCAAACGGGCAGATGGTCAGAAAATAGCGATCGGGAACATCCTGTTTGGCGCGGCAAAAGGAGGCCGCGCCGATGGCTAAGTCCTCGAATCCCAAAAGGAAGAAGGCCCCGAAAACTGTTCTCAAGCTGCCTGATCTCGAACAGTCAAAATCCGCTGTGCTGAACAGCCTGGTCTCTTCGAGCTCCCAGCGTTCCTACGATCATGCGATTCGTGAGTTCATCGAATGGTATTGCTCTGAACCACGACTGGCGTTTAACAAAACGGTCGTGACTCGGTATCGCATTGCTCTGGAGCAGAAGCATTACCCTTCTTCCACCATCAATCTCAGATTGGCCGCGGTCCGGCGACTGGCCTACGAAGCGTCAGATAGCGGGCTACTGAGCCCCGACTTGGCGGCTGGAATCCGCCGTGTCAAAGGAGTCCGCCGCCTGGGAGTTAAGATCGGTAACTGGCTCTCAGCTGAAGAGGGCCGGCGTCTGCTGTCGGGTGCTGGCAACGCGACTCTGCGAGAACGTCGGAATTATGCAATGCTCGCAGTGCTGGCAGGCTGTGGTCTGCGTCGGGCGGAAGCAGCAGCATTGAAAATCGAAGATCTGCAACTTCGCGAGGGGCATTGGGTGCTCGCCGACCTGAACGGCAAGGGCGGTCACATTCGAACCGTTCCCGTGCCTGATTGGGTCAAGACAGCAATTGATCAGTGGGCAATCCCGGCGTCCATCATATCGGGGACGTTGTTTCGATCGATCAACAAGGCGGGCCGTGTGTGGGGTACGGGTTTCACACCGAAAGTGATCTGGTCCATTGTCAGAAAGGCGGCGTCAAACAGCGGTCTCTCTCGAGTAGCACCTCATGATCTTCGGAGAACCTGCGCGAAACTGTGCCACGAAGCAGGAGGAGAACTGGAGCAGATCCAATTCTTGCTTGGCCACGTTTCGGTGCAAACCACGGAGCGTTACCTCGGATGCAAACAACGTTTTCGCAATGCAGTGAACGATCGCATCGGCCTAGAACCGGGCTCTTCATGAGCCCATGGTCCATGATGCCATGCCGACTTCCCATTACTATTCGGGGAGTCTCGCTTCGATTCTCGGGTCGGAGGAGGCGCGCTTGCGCGCTGGCCTCCGTCTCACGGAAACTTGATTTATAACATGGGTGCAGTGAGAGTTGAGATGTTGCAGGTAAAGAAAAGCAACCCTGTGGACGAAGCAACGACGAGCTCGAAAAGATGTCTGTCGACGAATTGATCCTCAATTTGACGAAGCCCGTAGCGAGCCGGTTCGACGATGTAGTGCGTGTCGAGGCCCGCGCTCAGCTTATCCGCCTGGTTGGTAACGATTCTAGCCAACGTACTGCGCAGTCGAAGCTTATGCACTTTGTCGCGCCTCTGGGTTCTATCGAGGCCCAGGAACTCTCTTGGTATCTAGAACGATACATGCAATGGCCCACGGGAACCTTTCGGAAGCGAGCCGAAGCCGTCGAGCGAGGCTTCCCACACTGGGGCCGCGCGCTGTTTGACGCGGTCGCGACTGATGAGGTGAGTCGCAGCCTGATCCATCAGTGGCAACACGCGGGCGGAAGTGGTCGTCGATTGACAATCCGCATTGACATCGGAGAGGACAGCAATCAAGGAGATAGGAGTGACGTGGGGTTGGCGGGCGCGCGGTTATTGGGAATCCCGTGGGAGCTGTTGCACGACGGCCAGGACTACCTTGTCGAGGATTCTACCCTTGCGTGCGTGCGGCGACAGATTCATCGGAAACAACAGGAGAACTTACGGCCCTCAGAACTCCCGATTCGCATCCTCCTCGTTTCCCCGCGACCCGAGGATGAGGAGGTTGGCTACATTGACCATCGCGCCAGCGCGTTGCCTCTCGTGGGTGCTCTTGAACGAATCAGCGATGCGGAGTTAACTCTATTAGTACCGCCTACGTTCCAGGCCTTTGCTCAAGAGCTTAAGCGAGCCGCAGAAGAAGGCATGCCATACCACGTCGTTCATTTCGACGGGCATGGGCAGCCCGTATAGTCAAGGAATGCAGACCTGAACGAGTGTCCGAAGTGCCGAAAGAGCGATAACGTCAACCAACTTCCAAGGGTTCCCGATGAGATTTATTTGCAACTCCCCCTGTTTATCGATCTCGAACTCGGCTGCAGGGTAGAACACGCCCGTGCTCTTGCTCTTGTCCGTGTCGTTCAAATCTAACTCGCCAGCCGTCAAGTTGTAGGCGGTAGATCGGGTGTCCCAGTAAACCTCACCGAATCTTAGGAGGCGGTTGGTGACAAAGCGAATCTTCCGCCCAGTTGGGGTTGGAATCATTCGGATGTAACTGCAGTCATACCCGAGAGTACCTGTGACCGCGATGTGGCCCGCCGCTTTCATCTTGCCGAGCGCGTTGACCAAGCCCTCATTCTTGCTTTTGTCGAATGCCTGCACCAGCATCTGTCTGTCCGCCCGAGTAGAGTAATCATAAATGTCCAGCGTGACCCCGAATTCAGATCCCATCTGTGTGCTTGTGCCCATGGCAGTAGCCTCAATCGTTTCTGGCTTGTTAGCGGCCAAAGCGAGAGTGCTTCCCACGATCACCACACCCGTAATCAGCAAACTGCCCAGCGCAAGCTGGTGACTTCTTGGAGCCGAGTTCTTGATTTGCGACATTCTCTTCCTCCTTTAACTGTGTAGTCTCTTCCGTTCATATTTAGCTTCGATCACGGAATTCTTACTCAATCTCAAGCCGTCGTACCAATTGCTGCCACTTCGTTCGCGTTTTCCTCGCCCCGGCATCTGGCAACTGCGCTCGGATCCGTTACGTAGCACCCATTTGCTTGAGTTTGTCGCTGTTCCTAGCGATGGCCTCCGCCTGCGTGGCCGCGCCCATCACGCATCTCGTTTCCGTGGAAATGATTGAAGGGCTTGTCTCCACGCTCCGGATGTGGACCCTTGTACCCGTGACGTGGATCGAAACGGTTATCAACATGGCCGTTGAAATCGTGGGGGCCGTGGAACCAGGGGCCGGCTCCGATGAACACGCCACTGTTGAACCATTCGGGCCCGTAGTACCCGTATGGCGCACAAGTGTATGGGGCGGAATCGTAGTAGCCATACGGGCAATTTGGTTCTGCTCCGACATTGATAGAGACCTGAGGCGTTGCAGATCTCGGAATGCTCAGCAAAGCTGCAATCAGGATGGGAAGGGCAAGAAATTTCCAATAGCGCATGAGTTCCTCCTCACTCTGGAACGAAGCAACCCAGATGCCAGAATTGTGATGACTGGAAGTGACTGAGATTTAAGGAGGGATGGGCAAACGGAGAACACACGCCCCCAATTGGCTCAGTCTGCGAGTGACCACAGGCCGACAGGTGTCCAAAGAGACGCAAGCCTAGCGAGCTGGCCTTTCTGTTTTCTGGGATTGTCTCGCCGTGAAGCAGGCGACTCGTAACGTGTGGGTTGCTCAGAATTGGAGCTTGAGGGCGAGGTGGATCAAGCGCGGTCCGCCAATCTGATACAGAGGGTTGAAGCCGCCACAGGCGCCGCCCGAGCCCAGGAAGCCTGCTAGCATCTGCGTCGATTGGCCAAACAGTGGGCTGGTTAAGATGTTGTCGGGGCTGCCGAAGTTTAGGAGACGGAGAATGTTTCATTAACCCCCAAAGACTGCTCGATAGTTGGTATCTGCGGGGCCATTCGCGTCACTGGTGTTGAAGCACCAAAGCTATGGTTTCCAAAAAGATTTTCGTTTGACACATCACTTTCTGAGGCGGAACATTTCTGGGGGCATCTTCTATCACTTGAAGTGCCCAACCTCTGCGGCTGGCTCGCTCGTTGTGACTCATGGAGGCTCGAAACCATTGTGGTGGTCTGAAGCTGGCTAAGGGTTTTTCTTAAATGTCAGCCCCCGCAGATGCGCCGTGACACCCGAGTCGGCCCGCCCAGAATTGCAGGCGAGAATGGTCGCGCTTGAAGGCAGATCGATTGCGGTTTTCACGCTTCTGGGAGTGCTCGGGATTTTCCAGCAGAGTGTAGCGGCAGACGATTGTGCGGCGCCGCTTGACTGCAGTCAGGCGGCGGAAGACCGCATTGGAACGCTGTCAGGAACTGTCTCCGATGTTTCGGGGACGAGAATTTCGGGCGCGTTGATAACCGCCTCGTGCGGCTCGTTCCGCCAGGCAGTCACAACTGATTCGATTGGCGCGTACAGTTTGCAGTTGTCCTCGGGCAGTTACCATGTGCGCGTGACCGCTGACAAATATAACCCGACTGAACGAGAAGTCGTACTTGCCGCAACAGGTCCAGTCGTGGAATGGAAAGTTACACTGGCCTTAGCGACGGTGCAAACGCGCGTATTTGTTACTGCTCCGGCATACACGGTCACCAACACAACTGCTGGTAGCAAGATGGACTCATCGTTGCTTGATGTGCCGCAATCCATCACGGTTGTGGACCACGAGCTTTTGAGCGACCAAGGGGTGTACAAACTCGATGACGCTCTGAAGAACGTGGCAGGTGTGATGCCGGGCGGATATTACGAGGCTTGGGATTTCTATCGCCTCCGGGGCTTCGATGCGTCATTCAATACGTTCGTCGATGGATTGCGCGGCGGCAATGGCATGGGCGAAGAAATCTTTGGTCTTGAGTCGGTGGAGGTTCTAAAGGGTCCTTCGTCGACGCTATACGGGCAGAGTGTACTCGGCGGCATCGTGAACCTTCGCAGCAAAGTACCCCGGCGCGACGCATTTGCACAGATTCAATTCACCGGCGGTTCCTATGGATTCTACGATCCGGCGATCGATGCCGGGGCTTCGTTGAACCGATCGCATACGCTCTACGCTCGTATCAATCTGCTCTACCGCCCAACGGATTCATTCGTGAACTACGTAACCCGCCACCGTGTGTATGTAGCGCCAGCGTTGACCTGGGATATCAGTTCGAACACGCACGTAACCCTCCTTGGAAGGTATCAGCACGACACTGGCCACCTGGGATTCCCGCTTCCGGCTGTAGGGACGGTGGTTCCCAACCCAAACGGCGAGATCCCGATCAGCCTCTTTGTGGGTGAGCCGTCCAATCCCAACCCCGTTTCCGAGGTCAACAAGCAGTTCGGTTATGAACTGAGCCATCGGTTCAACGATTCCTTTTCATTCTTCCAGAATGTCCGCCTGGACTGGTACGAGAACCGTTGGGACAAACTCCTCTATCCGGCTTTCTTAGGACACGACAAGCGGACGTTGTTCCGCTATCCACTCTCCTACCGACAAGAATGGAGCAACTACGCCGCAGATACGGGAATGCGCTTTCGTGCGGAGACCGGCAGCATTCAGCATAATGTTGTTGCCGGCGTGGACTATTATCGCGAGCCGAATAAGTACAACGAAGAATCCATCAATTTTAACGACCCTTCCGCTTATATGCCTCTCGATGTCTTCAACCCCGTCTATGGAACGCCCCTTTCGCCTATTTTTCCTTTTGCCAGTGGCCGCACTCGGACACGATATGTCGGATTGTATCTTCAGGACCGCATGTTTGGACTTCGCATCTAACCGGGATTTCTCGCAACGTGGCAGCAATGACCACAACGCATTCTCTCCACGACTGGGTGGGAACTACCGGTTAGCACCGAACGTGTCGCTCTATGCGGATTACAGCAAATCATTTCTGCCACAAACCGGAATGGTGTACGACGGCTCATCGCGTGCCGCCTTTGCTAGTCCTGAGAGTGGCGATCAGTGGGAGGGCGGAGTGAAAACCTCCCTGCTTTCAGGGCGGATGGTGAATACCCTTTCGCTGTACCGGTTGACGCGCAATAACGTACTCACAGCCGATCCCAACCATCCGACCTTCTACGTGTTGACCGGCAAACAGCGGAGCAAAGGCATGGAGTTCGAGACGAGTTTCCAGTTGCAGAGAACCTGGAACCTGATGCTAGCCTACGCCTTCACTGACGCACACGTCGTAAAGGACAATGTAATTCCGGCTGGAACGCCCACGCAGAATGTTCCCAAGCACAGCGTCAACGTGTGGAGCACCTATATGCTGCAGCATGGATGGCTGACGGGAGTGGGTTTCGGTTTCGGTGCACGATACTACACCGACCAGTCTGGCGATCTGCCAAATACGTTCTCCATTCCCGCGTATGGTCTGATGGATGCCTCGATTTTTTATCGCCGGGGGCATCTTGGTTGGCAGCTAAACGCCTATAATCTTGCCGACAAGCGCTATTTCACCGGTTCCTACAATGATGTGTACGTGCAACCGGGAAGCCCACGGTCAATTCGCACAACCATCAGCTGGAGATTTTGAACCGCGGAAATTGGCAGATGAATGGTTCCCTTCTATGCGGATCTCACGCGAACAAACGGCTCAAGGGTTCGACGTGGAACCGCCTCAGGTACAGATGGTAAGTCTCGCTTCGAAGACGGCGAGGCTAGGCAGTCCGAGACCGCTTCTGTTCTGCGCTGTCTTGTTTTTCTTCACCATAAGTCCAGTCGGCGCACTCGATACAAGTAGGCAGATCTCTCAGTATGGCCATACTGCATGGCGGATAGAGGATGGAGTTTTTGCCGGGTCGCCCAACGTGATGGCCCAAACCACCGACGGATATCTTTGGATTGGAACGCAAGCCGGATTGATCCACTTTGATGGCGTTCGTTTCGTCTCATGGCAGCCACCTCAGGGGATCGAATTGCCGTCATCCCGCATCAATTCGCTGCTCGGAGCGCGGGATGGAAGCCTGTGGATTGGAACCAGTATGGGGTTAGCTCGTTGGCGGAATGGAAATCTGACCAACTATAAGGACGCGACTGGAAGTATTATGGCGATCCTTGAAGATCGGACAGGCGCAATCTGGATCGCGCGGGCGAATTTCTCTGATACGAAGGGTCCTCTTTGTAAAGCCACAGACGCAGGACTGCGATGCTACGGGAGAGACGATGGACTTGCGCTTCCTTTTGCGGTGACGCTGGCGAACGATCCCCTCGGGAATGTCTGGCTGGCCGGTGGCGCCATGGTTTCCCGTTGGCAAACAAGTTCCGCCGACACTTACGTCCCAGCCGGGCTAAACCCAGCGGAAAATTTCAACGGAGTGCTAGCCCTCGCGGGCAGACCAGATGGGTCTGTTTGGGTCGGGTTGGTGCATGCCGGAAGGGGCGGCGGGCTACAGCAACTCGCGCACGGAGTGTGGAAACCACTCATCACTCCGGAGTTCGATGGCAGTACGCTCAAGGTCACAGCATTGTTGTTAGACCGAGACAGGTCTCTCTGGGTCGGAACCTTAGACCGAGGTATCTACCGCATTCACGGAAACAGGGTAGATCACTTTCGCGGCTCGGATGGCTTATCGGGTGATGCCGTGAGCGTGAACGGGCTTTTCCAAGATCGCGAGGGGAATATCTGGATTGTGACATCCAGGGGGATCGATAACTTCCATGACATTCGCGTGGCTAGCTTTTCCACACGGCAAGGGCTGAGCTCGGATCAGGTCAATTCCGTTCTCGCTTCGCGGGATGGCACTGTGTGGATTGGAAATTATGGTTTGGATGTTCTCCGGTTGGGCAAGATCACTTCCATTCAGCCGCGGAATGGTTTACCAGGGCGAGAGATGACATCGTTGCTTGAGGACCGAGCCGGTCGGCTCTGGGTCGGCGTCGATCAGGAATTGTCGGTCTATGAGCAGGGAAAGTTTAGAAAGATTCATGCGCGTGACGGCAGTCCCTTAGGCATCGTTCGCGCAATGACCGAAGATCTCGATGGCAGCATCTGGGCCGCGACCAAATCCACCGACAACCGGCGGCGGGTGCTTCGGATTCAGGATCTCAAAATTCGTGAAGAGATCGATGCCCCTGAATTGCCCCTCGCAAACACGCTTGCCCCTGATCCGCACGGTGGTGTCTGGCTAGGCTTAGAGAGCGGTGGCTTGGCCCGTTACCGAAATGGCCAAATGGAATTCTTCTCTTTGAATCAAAGCCCTCATGATGGCCCAGTCCACGGCCTCCTTGTGAATTCCGACGGTTCGGTGTTGGCAGCAACGACGTCGGGACTTGTCGGATGGCAAAACGGGAGAGTGCAGAGTCTGATGGTGCGGAATGGCCTTCCTTGCGACGTCATTTACGCCCTCATCTTTGACAGGAAAGCTACCCTTTGGCTTTATGCGGCGTGCGGACTTATTGCGATCTCAAATGCGGAGCTACAACGATGGTGGAAGTCGCCCGACACGACGGTGGAGTCCAGACTCCTTGACGTGTTTGACGGCGCCCAACCTATGTCTACTCCGTTCCGGCCAAACACATCCCAGTCTCCGGACGGACGATTGTGGTTCGCCAATCAAAACGTCGTCCAGATGATCGACCCAGCTCACCTGGACGGCAATCCGATACGACCGCCGGTGCACATCGAGCAAGTCACCGCGAACCGCAAGACCTACTGGCAGAACTTGTCCGGCGATGCATCATCCGCGCACCCGAGGCTGCCGCCGCTGGTGCGCGACCTCACGATTGATTACACAGCGCT
>WNFS01014387.1_pt1 | contig 11577 bp, 12 predicted proteins | sample 5400141 | NCBI WGS metagenome assembly WNFS01 (sample SAMN13153358, study PRJNA577476) | soil metagenome | isolation source: 60 cm saprolite under Madrone tree | place: USA:California | collected 2016-06-14 | reverse complement strand
ACTAGTTGAGCGCTTCCAAAATTCGAATCATATGGAGCCCACCCAAAAGGCTGCGTTTACCGGCCGAAGTTGAGATCTGCACTTGATAGGTTTCATGGAATCGCTCAACTAGGACGCCGGAGCGCGCGGCATGCGAGCGCGGCGCAGCGGCTCCGCCTCAGTGAAAATCAGGCGACGGCGGAAAGCCTGTGGGCTTTGCGCCAACAGCATGGCCTTGAGGTTTTCAATCGGGGTCGTGAAGTAAGGCTCGTGGAGAAAACGCATTGTGTCGTCCGTCCACGCCGGCACCGCGAGGCCCCAGCGGCGCGCCAAATGTTCGCCGACCGCACCAAGCATCGCATGTTCGCGGTCATCGGCAAGCGACGCCGGTTCGTCGGCGATCATCGCTTGCCGCCGTTCCGGGCGCCCGTAAAATTCGTCAAGGAATTCGCTTAACGTCGGGCCGAAGGCCGCCCCAGCGTTAACCTTTGCGGCCACTTCTGCCAAGGTATTGGGGCGTTTCATGGGCAGGCCTTTCCCGCTGACGGCTGTATTCGTTCCAAAGGTGATCGACCGCCAGCACCAGCTTGGCGCTCGTGCGGGCTTCTGGGTAAAAGCGAGATGCAAACCGGAGAATGTCGCCTTTCTCTTTCATCCCAGCGACTTGCATCAGATTGAGAATATCCTCAAGATCGCTTTTGCCGCTTCCGGCGTCGAGACGCAGCGCCATCAGTTTCATCGCCAGCATATATTCCAGCGTCGGCACGAACACCCGCACCCCGGGCGTTTCCTCCCGCGGGTAGGTGCGAAACAGCGCGTGTTGCTCGAAACCATCTACCTGCGGACTTAAGTAAGTCCGTACTCCATCATTCAACCAGTCGCGCGGCCAGCCGCGACGCGCTGCAATTGTTTGGGCGGCACTGTCGATAAAGCCCTGGTCTTCCGCCGCTACGGCGTCCACGCGGTTGCGACCCGGAAATTAGACACCAGCATGAGGCAAGAGCCGCCATAAATGGCAATGTCAATGACGCGACCCGCCTCATAGGCAATCTGCCCTAGCTCGTTCAGGGCATCGCCAAGCCGTCCAGGGGTAAAGATCTGACTTTTGTTGTCGCTCATTGATCATCATTATAGCCTGCCCCTCACCGCGTCTTGTCATAAATCTCCCGCCCGATCAGCACGCGGCGGATCTCGCTGGTGCCGGCGCCGATCTCGTAGAGCTTGGCGTCGCGCAAGAGCCGGCCGGCCGGGAAGTCGTTGATATAGCCGTTGCCGCCGAGGCACTGGATCGTCTCAAGCGCCGTCCAGGTCGCCCGCTCGGCGGCGTAGAGAATGGCGCCGGCGGCGTCCTCGCGGGTGACGCGGCCGTCGTCGCAGGCGCGCGCGACCGCGTAGACATAGGCCTTGGCGGCGTTGGCGGCCACATACATGTCGGCGAGCTTGGCCTGAATAAGCTGAAATTCTCCGATCGGCTGGCCGAACTGCTGGCGTTCGTGCACATAAGGGATGACCAGATCGAGGCAGGCCTGCATGATGCCCAGCGGGCCGCCGGCAAGCACCAGACGCTCGTAGTCGAGCCCCGACATCAGGACGTTGACGCCGTTGCCGACTGCTCCCAGCACGTTCTCGGCCGGTACCTCGCAATCGGTGAGCACCAGTTCGCAGGTGTCGGAGCCGCGCATGCCCAACTTGTCGAGCTTCTGGGCCGACGCAAATCCCGCAAATCCGTTCTCGACGATGAAGGCCGTGATGCCGCGCGCGCCGGCGTCGCGATCGGTCTTGGCATAGACCACCAACGTATCGGCGACCGGGCCGTTGGTGATCCACATCTTGGAGCCGTTGAGAATGTAACGGTCGCCCTGGCGGTCGGCGCGGGTGCGCATCGAAACCACGTCGGAGCCTGCTTCGGGCTCCGACATGGCGAGCGCGCCCACATGGACGCCGGAGATCAGTTTGGGCAGGTAGCGCGATTTCTGCTCGGCGGTGCCGTTACGCCGGATCTGGTTGACGCACAGGTTCGAATGGGCGCCGTAGGACAGGCCGACCGCGGCGGAAGCCCGCGACACCTCCTCCATGGCGACGCAATGGGCGAGATAGCCCATGCCGGCGCCGCCCCACTCCTCCTCGACCGTGATGCCGAGCAGCCCGAGTTCGCCCATTTGCGGCCACAGGTCGCGCGGAAACATATTGCTGCGGTCGATCTCGGCGGCGCGCGGCGCTATGCGATCGTGGGCGAATCCAGCAACGGATCGGCGTAGCCGGTCGAGGTCTTCGCCGAGACCGAAATCGAAACCTGTCCAGGCATTAGGGATCAGAGCCACGGATTGATCACCTCCAACTCGCACCCTGCAAAGTCAGCCACGTTGCGCGTCGCCAGTTCCGCGCCGCGCGACCTCGCAATGGCGGCAATCCGAGCATCGGGGTCGGACATCGGGCGCCCGGAGCGGCGTCGTACAGCTGCAATGTCCGCGTAGTCCCGCGCGGCGGCACTGTCGAACGGCAATATTCTTCCGGCCAAATGCACCGCCAATATCCGCGCCACGATGGACTCCAACAAATCTCGTCGTTTTCCTTGCGGCAACAAGGCAACGCCGCATAGAAGCTCCGCCTCCGTAATCGTTGTCGTGAAAAGCGCGGTCCAGGGCTGTGATCGCATCCAGTCCAACACCTTGGCCGATGGGGTCGGCCGCAACGGCTCCGACAGTACGTTCGTGTCCAAGACGATCATTTGAAATTCGGCGGCTCCGGCATAGGGCCGCGCGGCGGCAATTCCAGTTCGACGCCCCCGAGCGGCTCGACGAGTTCACGAATGGCGTCAGCCAGGTTTTGGGTTTCGGCCGGCTCTTGAGCCAGCGCCGTTCGCAAAATGTCTCGTGCTTCATCCTCCATCGATCGGTTGCGATGAGCAGCACGCAGACGCAATTTGCGCTTCAGGGCATCGTCAAGGTTACGGATGGTGATGCTGGGCACGGAAAACCTCCTGCAATCATTGCAATCATATTAGTCATTGCAAGCGCATCGGCAAGTTCGGGATCAACCTCGTGGCGCAGCATCGATTTTTTGAAGAGAGGCGGTCACCCGGCGATTGCTTTTCTCCACTCTAACCTCCGGCCGTACCAGTCCCGTCGGGTGCTGGGCTGATCTTCGATCCTGACACATCGCCGCTTCTCCCCGGGGCGAAACGGCGTGCGTCCGCCGCATTGGCATTTTGGCAAAACGAAATACCCCTAAAAAAGCGTGGAAATTCAAGCACCTCGAGCCACCCTCCGGGGCAGGCCGATAAAAGTGCCGGGAGAGGCCCGGTCACGGGCGGCGGACAGCCCTGGACCTTGCGGAATAGATGTCGCGTCGGCGTTGCCGCGCGGCAAATAGTCCGATGTCCCTACGGTCGTAGCGTGCCCGCCATATCAGACAAATGTCCATCGTGAAGTTCGCGTTGTCAGCGTTCTTGTTAGCCGCCCAATCGGCGGCGGCGCAAACTGTGCAGCAGCCCTGTCCCGGCAACCCGGACGCGCTCTCGACCTCGCGGGTCATCAGGGTCGACGCCGCCACGACACTGCGCGTCGGCCGCAAGCACTTTCCCGCGACCTTGCCCCTCGCCGACAAGGAGGTCGTGCTGACATTCGACGACGGCCCACGGCCCGGCACGACATCCGCGGTGCTCAACGCGCTCCGGCGGGAATGCGTACTCGCCACCTTCTTTCTGGTCGGCCGAAACGCGGCGGCCCATCCGGAACTGGCACGGCGCGAGCTTGCAGAAGGCCACACCGTGGCGCACCACAGCTTTCGGCATCCGCTGCTTGATCGCTTGAATCCGGACGCCGCCGAGGCGGAAATCGACCGCGGCTTTGCGGCGGTGGACACCGCGCTCTACGGCCACGCGACCGCACGGCCGCGAACGCCGTTCTTCCGCTTTCCCGGCTTCGCCTCGACGCCATACCTGCTGAACCGTCTTGCAGCGCGAAATATCGTGGTCTTCGGCGCCGACCTGTGGGCCAGCGATTGGAGGGAGATGTCGCCTGGCCAAGAGCTCCGCCTGATGCTCGCACGGCTCGAAGCAGCCCATGGCGGAATCGTGCTGTTTCACGACACGAAGCGGCAAACGGCCGTGATGTTGCCCGCTTTCTTGCGTTCCCTAAAGGCGCAGGGCTATAGGATCGTCCACGTTGTCGGGCCGGCGATTTGAGAAAATCGACTTGAGAAATGTACAAACCATTTCTTATCTATGACGTTAAGGCTGATGAAGGGTAGTTGTGGCGTCGCGAGGCGGTGGGGGCAACCAAGCCCCCGCCGTTGGGGGGAAGAACAGGTACGATGTGTACGAGTACAATGCGTAATGTATTGGCAGCCGTGTGTGGGCTGATTCTTTTCGGGCCGATGCTCGCACGGGCGAGTGATTGCCCCGGTAATCCCGATGCGCTGGGCACCAGCCGGACCATAGTGGTCGATCCCGCCGAGCATCCGCGGCTCGGCTCCATGCAATACCATGAGAGTCTGCCGCTTGAAGACCACGAGGTGGTGATCACATTCGACGACGGTCCTTTGCCGCCCCGCTCGACCCAGGTGCTGGACATCCTCGAACACGAATGCGTGAAGGCGACCTACTTCCTGATCGGCAAAATGGCGCGCAATTTCCCCGAGACGGTACGGCGCATCCGCGATGCCGGCCACACCATCGGGACTCATAGCTATAGCCATCCTCTGACCTTTCACAGGATGTCGCTGGAGCGGGCGCAATTTGAGATCAACGAAGGTATCGCCTCAGTCGCGTCAGCGCTCGGCGACGGCCCCGGCCCGGCGCCGTTCTTCCGCGTTCCCGGTCTGTTGCGCGCCGACGGCGTCGAGCGCTATCTCGCGTCCCGGAATCTCCAGGTCTGGAGCGCCGACTTCCTGGCCGACGATTGGACAAGAATCGGCCCGGCGCAGGTGTATTCGCGCGCCCTGCAGCGCATCGAGGCCGATCACAAAGGGATTCTGCTGCTCCATGACATCCAGGTCAAAACCGTGGAGGCCCTGCCCTATCTGTTGCGGGAGCTGAAGCGACGCGGATACCGGGTCGTCCACGTGGTGGCGGCGACTCCTGACCGCCCCAAGACCGCGACCGATCCCGGGCAATGGGTGATGCATGCCCGCCTGTCGCCCCGGACGCCGATTTTCATGGAAATTGAACCGGAATTGCCGGCGCCGAACCCGGTCAGCTTCGGCTTTGACACGGCGTCCAATTCACCTTCATTCCTACGCGGCATTCCATTCGTTCATGGTCAGGCTCGGCAGCCGCGGACGCTCCTCGCCCGCGGTCATGATTCTTTGCCGCCGGTTTCCAAGCCGGTCTCGCCGTGGCCCCGCGGTTTTGAGGTCGCGCCGAACGTGCCGAGTTGGTCTGGCCGACCCCAATTACCGGCGCCGAGTCTGCTGAGCTTAGGCTATTCGAGCGACAGCCCGAAGTTATGGGTCGCACGCAAGGCGCCAATTGACGTGGTGGCAGAAGCGAGGGGTGCGGTGGCGGTGAATGAGATCCAGCGCCTCCTTGAGTCGCTACCCGAAGAGACTCCTACCCCGATCGACAATCGCAAGATTCAGCAACTCCTCGATCCCTCGCCTGCGGAAGACCAGCCCGCCGCGTCGCCGCTGCGGTTGCGCGGACCGATTGTCAACGCAGTCATGCCGCGCGGTGCATTTCCTTAAAGACCACTATCCTGCCGGTACCGCCGATTTTGCTCGCGTCCGCGTGGTTCATTCAGCCTCGAGTTTGATTCCTGTGGTGCTCGCTCCCAGGGCTCCGCTCTTCCGTCTTGCTGGCAAGCGCCGCGCTCTCGGGGTGAGGTTGCCGGCTGCGTAGGGCGGATTAGGCGAAGCCGTAATCCGCCGCGGCCCGCGGGGCCGCAATACCTTCGCTATCTATTGCGTCCTACGCTATCCCCTTCGCGATCTTATCGCGTCGTGTTGAGGCTAGCCGAGCATCATGTTGGCGTCCATGGTGTCGAGCCCGTTGTCCTGGAGCATGTAGGCCCGCATCTTGTTCGCGAGCCCGAGGCCGCGCCCCTCCTGCTCCAGGTAGAGCACGATGCCGCCGCCGGCGGCGGACAGCTGCGCCATCGCCAGCTTGAGCTGCGCCCCGCAGTCGCACCGGCGCGATCCGAACACATCGCCTGTAAGGCAGGCCGAATGCACGCGCACATTGACGGGCTTCGAAAAGTCGGGTTCGCCGAGGATGATAGCGACCGGGCTCGACCCGACCGCATCGCGGAACACGCAGAATCGTGCAGTAGCACCATCCGGTAACGGAATCCGCGCTTCGCTGACGATCTCCAACGTATCAAGGATTTTGTCATTGACGCGGGCCAGGGCATCCGCGTGGACCACGACCATCTGCGCCAACATGGCGGGGGCAACCGCCTTGGCATCGGCCACCAGGAGGGCCGGAAAACGCTGCGCCAGCTTGGCCAGATCGATCGCCCGGGTGGCGGCGGCGCCAGCCATCCCGGCCGCGCCCCGGCGTTCGCAATGCAAACCTACTGCGAGATTGCATATCGTGTCGCGCGTATCGCCCGCCGCCACGGCGATGAACACAGGGCCCGGAACTTCGAGACCAATCACCCGTGCGCGCCGCTTGGTGATGACAAGGCGCGGCGCGACTGACGAACACAGGACCTTGAACGCGCTCCATGTCCTCTCGGTCAGACCGTCCACCGGCAACGCCACGATCATTTCCTCGGCGTCCGCAATGACGACCGGCCGGCTAGCCTGAAATTCCGCAATGCCGCGCTGAACCGCAATATCGTCGGCCGCACCGAACGCGCCGAGCCCCCTTGGCATGTTTTCCATTTGCATTCCGCCCCACTACGCTGGCAACGCAAACACTGTCACAGAACTCCGATACCTTGCCGTCTGTTCATAGTCCTCCCGGCGGCGCAAAGCTATGCCGTTTTTGCTCAGTACGAATGACCATCGCGTGCGGCAGCAAAGCCCGATCCCGCAGAGCACGCATGCGTTGCCTGGTCGTGAGCCCGCCGTCCCACTTGCGTATGGAGCGCCGGTAACGCCCGAGTTCCGACCATTCACCATCTGCCGACCTCGCCCTGAATTTTCGCGGACCCCGGTTCCCAACGAGTCCGGAACCGACTATCTATCCGCGGCAAAATTCAGGCGGATCGCACCCATCTACGGATGGCTCGCGTTCGAGCCCGCCGTTCCCGCCCGGCAAGCCGCAGGGAAGGGTCGGGTGGACAAGAGAAGCGATGATCGAGGCACCAACACACGGGATGTTTCATGCGCGTTGCGATGATTGGCTCCGGGTATGTCGGGCTTGTGTCCGGCGCCTGCTTTGCGGATTTCGGTCACCACGTCACCTGCGTCGATAAGGATGCCGACAGGATTGCGCGGCTACGCAAGGGCGAAATGCCGATATTCGAGCCGGATCTCGACCGTCTCGTCGTCGGGAACACCCGGGAGAAGCGGCTCGATTTCACCACCGATCTTTCCCGACCGGTTGCCGAGGCCGATGCCGTGTTCATCGCGGTCGGCACCCCCTCGCGCCGCGGCGACGGCCATGCCGACCTGTCCTACGTTCACGCGGCGGCCGCGGAGATCGCCGCGGCGCTCGACGGATTTACGGTGGTGATCACAAAATCCACCGTGCCGGTGGGCACCGGCGACGAGGTCGAGCGCATCATCCAGGAGGCCCGCCCCGATGCCGACGCCGCCGTGGTGTCGAATCCGGAATTCCTGCGCGAGGGCGCCGCGATCCAGGATTTCAAGCACCCGGACCGCATCGTGGTCGGCACCGAGGACGAACGCGCCCGCAAGGTGATGGCGGAACTCTACCGGCCGCTCTACCTCAACCAGGCGCCGATTCTCTACACCAGCCGCCGCACCGCTGAGTTGATCAAATACGCCGCCAACGCATTCCTGGCCACCAAGATCACCTTCATCAACGAGATTGCGGATCTGTGCGAGAAGGTCGGCGCGGACGTTCAGCAAATCGCCCGCGGCATCGGGCTCGACAACCGTATCGGGTCGAAGTTCCTGCACGCCGGACCGGGCTATGGGGGGTCGTGCTTTCCCAAGGACACGGTGGCGTTGATCAAGACCGGGCAGGACTATGAAGCGCCGCTGCGCATCGTCGAGACGGTCGCGGCCGTCAACGAAGCCCGCAAGCGCGGCATGTTTCGCAAGATCGCGGCAGCGCTGGGCGGCAGCCTGCGCGGCAAGACGATTGCGGTCCTCGGCCTCACCTTCAAGCCCAACACCGACGACATGCGCGACGCCCCCTCGATCCCGCTGATCACGGCGCTCCTCGACATGGGAGCGATGGTACGGGCCTATGATCCGATCGGGATGGAACAGGCCCGACAGGTGCTCGCAGGCATCGAGTTCTGCGACGGTCCGTACGCCTGCGCCAAAGACGCCGACGCCCTCGTCATCGTCACCGAATGGGAGCAGTTTCGTGCCCTCGACTTCGAGCACCTCAAGGGGGTGATGAAGCAGGCCGTGCTGGTGGATTTGCGCAACGTGTATCGCGCCGAAGAATTGCAGGGGTTCGCCTATCACGGCATCGGTCGCGGGGGGGCCGTTCGTTAAGGGAGCGCGGGCGTCCCGCCCGCCGGAAAGGCAGCCGGGACGCCTACGCTCGGTTTCTGCTAGGATGGGCATTCGCGTCGAGTATCCCATGCATCTGATCGATCCCATCCCCCGACATGCCGAGGACCCACATTGGCGCGATGCCATGGTGGCGATCCGCGCCGGACGCAGCACTGGCACGTCCCGATGGGACGGGATTTTCGGGCCTCTGCGGGCCGGGCAGGTCGATGATCTTCTTGTGGTTGGCCAGATCGGGCAATCGCTTGACGGACGGGCCGCGACCGCGACCGGACACTCCCACTACATCAACGGCGCCGAAGGGCTCGATCATCTCCACCGCTTACGCGCGCTCATGGACGCCGTGGTGGTGGGCGTCGGGACCGCGCTCGTTGACGATCCTTTATTGACGGTGCGCCGCGTTGCCGGGCCGCATCCGGCGCGCGTCGTCATCGATCCCAACGGCCGCTTGCCCGCTGCCGCGCGCGCGTTTCGCGACGACGGCGTGCGCCGCCTGGTGATCACCGCGAACGACACGGGCACGCAACCACCCGCCGGAATCGAACGCGTTGTGCTGCCCTCGGCGCAAGGCCGCCTCGACCCGCGCGATATCCTCAGCAGCCTCGCCGCCCGCGGCCTGTGGCGCATCCTTATCGAAGGCGGCCCGGCCACCGTCGCGCGCTTCCTGGAAGCGCGCTGCCTCGATCGTCTGCATGTGGTGGTGGCGCCGATCATCCTCGGCGGCGGCCGCTCAAGCCTCGATCTTGCGCCGATCACACGGTGCGAGGAAGCATTGCGCCCTCACACTGTGACCCATGTGCTCGGCAACGAGGTGCTGTTCGACTGCGACCTTTCGGCTCAACGGCGCCCGGTCGGCATCGCGAAAAAATCAATGTGACCGACCCGCATCTGCGAGCGGCCGGCGGTCACGTGGTCGCGGCGCTCGCGAAGCCATTCGCTGAGGATCGCACGATCGACACCGATCTCGCCGGCGGCGCCGGCCCAGCCGGCGAGCATCGCCATCTGGATCTCGCGGTCGCGGGTGCCAAACCGCCAATCGGAGCGGCCTTTAAGAACCGCAAAGCCAGCGCCGCGAAACCGCGCCGGCGTGGTCCGCGCCGCGTCGGGGCCGAGCGCCGGTCCGAACCCCTTGTCGGTGCGCTGGTGACAATTGACCGCCGCGATCACGGCCGCATCGTGACGGGTCTCCGGCCTCAGCGCGACGACGCCGTCGTAACTCAATGCCGCATAGAACGGGCGCGAAAGGCGCACCAAAGATGTCACCAGGCGATCGAGCCAAGCGGCTGATACGAGATCGAGCAAAGCCGATGTCGCCACGAGATCGCATCCGTCCAGCGCTTGCTCGACCGCGCGGGCAAGATCAATCGCGACCGTGCTGACATTTGCCCCGGCGGGCGCCGCTTTTGCGGCCGCGGCCAGCAAGATGTTGTCGTTGTCGACAAGACGCCAGCTCTGGCGCGCCGGCAGGCATGGCGCAATCGCCCGCATGGTCGCGCCGGTACCGCAGCCGAGGTCCGTCACCGTGGCGGCTGATGCGCCCGCGAAAGTGGCGGCAACCGCATCCAGCACCGTGCCGTTGCGTGCCGCCTTGTCATAGGGTTCGCGCAGCGCCAGCCATCGCGGCGAGAAGCCGCTCCCCACCCTACCCTCCCCGGCAAGCGGGGGAGGGTAAATCGATATGCCCTCCCCCGCTTGCGGGGGAGGGTAGGGTGGGGGGCTGCAAGACGTCGAGAAATGTCTGCGCCGCCGCCTCCCAGGTCGGCATCGGCGTCTTGCGCGCTGCATCAGAACAACGCCTGCGCAGCCCCGCATCGACAATCATGGAACGTAGCGCCGCGGCAAGCGCGCCCACGTCGTCGGGCGGCACCAGAATGCCGGCACCTGCCGGCACGGTGTCCGGAACGGCGCCGGTCCGCGTTCCGATCACCGGCAGCCCGTGGGCGATTGCTTCTGCATAAGCCATGCCGTAGCCCTCGAACCGCGAAGCGAGGACGAATACATCGGCGTCGCCATAGAGCGCCGCCAGCTCGTGCTCGTTCACCGCGCCGGCGAGGCACACGCGCCGCTCAAGGCGCTTGTGCGCGATGGCCGCTGCCAGTTCGCCTGCGGTTGCGCGGTCGCGTTTGCAATCGCCCGCGATCACGAGCTGCCAATCGAGAGCAGCGAGTTGGCCGAGCGCTTCGATCAGAACATCGTAGCCCTTGCGCGGCACCACGGCGCCGACCGCCAGGAGATTGATGGCTTGATTGATGGTCTCTTCCGCCGGTTTGCGGACGACCGCAGTGCCAGCCGTGCGCTCCGAACCCGGCAAAGCGACCGCAATAATTTCCGTCGGAACGCCGTAGTCCGCCACCAGGATACGGCGCGTCGCCGGGCTGGTGACGACGACCCGGCTTACCGCCGCCAGCGCCGCGCGCTCGCTAGCCCGTAAGGCCGCCGTCTCCGCAGGCGTCAGCCCGGATTCCAGCGCCAGGGGGTGATGCACGAGGGCAATGACGCGATGGCTGGACCGCAGCGCCGCCGCGGCGTCGGGAAGCACTCCGAGGGCAAGCCCGTCCACCACGATCGGCTGGCCGGCGGGCACGCGGCGAAGGCGGGGTAATGCGGCATCGACCATTTCGGGCGTCGGGCGTGGAAATCCGTCGCCCAGGTCGATCACGTCGACCTCGCAGCCGCGCTGCCGTAATCCGGCAATCACGCGGCGGTCATACTTATAGCCGCCGGTCGGTTGATCGAGGCTTCCCGGCACCGCAAAGGTCACCGCTGCCATAACGCCCCCTCGTACCATGCCCGCGCAGTCGGAGATTCCGCGACTGTCACGCGGATTGCGTCGATCTCGCGGCCATCGCGGCCGAGCTCGCCGTTCTTCACGGCCGCCGCCAGTCCGTCGAAGACGTGCCTGGTGAGGAACTCGGTCGTGGTGTTGACGGATTTGAACGCCGGGATGTCGTCGAGATTGCGATAGTTAAGCGGCGCCAGCACCTGACGCAAGACCTCGAA
>WNFS01004247.1_pt1 | contig 11580 bp, 7 predicted proteins | sample 5400141 | NCBI WGS metagenome assembly WNFS01 (sample SAMN13153358, study PRJNA577476) | soil metagenome | isolation source: 60 cm saprolite under Madrone tree | place: USA:California | collected 2016-06-14 | reverse complement strand
TTGCGGCGCGCGGAACCTCAACGATGGAACCAGGTTTTGGGCTTCGCTTTCCCCCGTTTTCTCTCAGCAAGAAACATGTTATGGCCCGGGGAGAAGGTGGAGAAATTGGCGCAGGTCCTATCCGCAAAGGATTCCTTCTCGCGATATCAAGTCGTCGTCTCGGATTGGGAATCGTCCAACGCAGCTGTTCGAGGAGGAGTGGCGCCGTCATCGATGCTGAATCAGCGATGTGTAGGGACCGAGTTTCATGACTTCTGCGTGCAAATGATGTTTCTCGATACCGTGACTTATCTTCCGGACGATATCCTGGTCAAACTCGACCGCGCGTCTATGGCGGTAAGCCTGGAAGGGCGCGTGCCATTTTTGGATCACCGGGTTGTAGAGTTTGCAGCCCGCCTTCCCTTGTCGATGAAACTTCGCAATGGCAGCGGCAAGTGGATACTGCGCCGGCTACTCGATCAGTATCTTCCTCAGGAGTTGATGGATCGTCCGAAGAAGGGATTTTCTGTGCCAATTGCGGATTGGCTTCGGGGTTCATTGCGCGAGTGGGCAGAAGAGCTGCTCGGCGAAAGCCGAATGAGGCAGGACGGTTATTTTCACCCCAAGATTGTCCGAAAGATCTGGGAAGATCACCTTTCTGGACGAAGAGACCTTCGCCACCACCTTTGGGCTCTGCTCATGTTCCAGGCCTGGCTTGATAATCGGGACAGACAAAAGCCGCGGTCAATCCCGCTACCTTCGATAGCAGGAAGCCAACAGGTTCGCTCATCGCTGCTTAACTGAACGACTCAACGGATATTCGTGAAATTCTTTTTAAGTTCCAGATCGGAATACCAGCGGCAACCTAGGCCTCCGCTGGCAGCATAACCCGGCGTTCTTCGGTATTTCGGCTTGTCGAGCTTGGGACACCGCCAATGAGCAATCTTTTCCACGCCATTACGGAACTGAATACTGCGCCGGGCCCCTTAACCGGAAGGAGCACTCCTGGATCAGAACCGGTTTGGGCTCATGGTGAGCACTGGCAAGGTATGGAGAAGATCCTGATCCTGGATGGCAACGCGCGGAGCGCCTTGGCCGCTACTCGTTCTCTGGGAAGAAGGGGCGTGCCGGTCGTCGTCGCCGACGAAACGAAAAGAACCCTTTCTGGTTCTTCAAAATATTGCAGCGAGAGCTTTACGTACCCTTCTCCAACTGCGGATTTGCGTTCGTTTCTTTCAACAGTTAAGGCCGAGTGTTCGCGCCGCGGAATCCGAGTGATCTTCCCTATGACCGAGATCTCGATGGCCGCGGTGTTAAAGCATGAAGAAGAGTTCAAGAACTTCCAGTTGCCTTTCGCCGGATTTCCCACCTTCGATGCGCTGACCGACAAATGGAATTTGATGCGGCTGGCCCAGCGGCTAAACATCACCATACCCCAAACACATTACATCGCTGACGCGCGGTCACTCCAGCGAGTCTATCCAAACTTGAAGTTTCCCGTGGTCTTGAAGCCCTATCGTTCAAAGATCTGGACGAATGGGCGCTGTACCGCCGCGTCCGTGCGGTATGCAGAGTCTGTGCGCGAACTGGAAAGAACAGTGGCGCAATATGAATACTTTGGCAGCAACCCGTTCCTGCTTCAGGAATACATCCACGGGCAAGCGCATGGGATTTTCGGGCTTTATAACCAGGGCAAGCTGGTCGCCTCCTTCGCTCACAGGCGCCTGCGTGAAAATCCGCCTTCGGGTGGAGTTAGCGTCCTCTCCGAGAGCGCCGAAAAGAACCCTGATGCTTGGAGGATGGCAAAAACTCTTCTGGACCACGTGGCCTGGCACGGCGTGGCCATGGCCGAGTTTAAAGTTACCGCTGACGGGACGCCTTACCTGATGGAGGTCAATGGACGATTCTGGGGGTCGTTGCAACTTGCCATTGATGTGGGCGTGGATTTCCCCTGGCTGTTGTACCAACTGGCCACGGGCAGGGCTGTAGATCCCGTTGATGATTACGCTACCGGGGTCAGGTCCCGTTGCCTGCTGGGAGATTTGATCAGGCTTTGTAAGGTGCTGGCGGGGATTGAACTACCACCAGGGCTCCGATTCCCGGATAGGATGCGATCCATTTTGCAGTTCTTGGATTTCTTCGACTCAAACACCCGATGCGAAGAATACCGTTGGAACGACTTTAACCCCTTTTTTTACAAACTGACCCACTTCCTGCGTCGCTGATTGTCCAAAACGATTGGAGACCCTCGGAGCTTGTCATTCTCCGATTTCGAGCAGGGGCGACGCATACGCGCGATCGGACATGCAGCTAGTTCTCAGACCAAATTATTCAGAAATCCTTGGAGGAAGAAATGGTGCGGCGAACCTTGGATAGAGGCGTCGTTTCCAGCTCTCTGGTTTTTCTAGGCAAATTGATCTTCGTTGCCGCATCTGTGGCCGTGCTGAATCAGAGAAACGGCACCCCCAACGTCGCTGACGTTTTCTCTCGAGGGACGAATGCAAGCGAGCAAAATTTTGCGCCGGGCGCGCCTGGTCGAATCTCACGCATCCATTCCAGAACAAATATAAAGGATGGCTTGGACCGGGTGGCCACAGGAAGCGAGGCCCACAAACCGGAGATCTCTTCGTCCAACATCTGTTGCACGTACTATGTTTCCCCCTTCGGTTCGGACGAGAAACCAGGCACCCTGGCCGAGCCTTGGAAAACCCTGCAAAAGGCTTTCGATACCGCTACTGCTGGGCAGACTGTCTGCCTAAGAGGCGGCATTTACCCGCAATATGTAGACGCTTCGGCTGGCTTCAACCAGGTGGAGAAGCGTTCCGGCGCTCCTGAAAAGCCAATCCTCTTCACGAATTTTCCGGGTGAAATCGCCGAGATCCATGGCTCCACGAAAATCTATGGCTCTTACATTACTTTTCGGGGCTTGCCCAACGGCACCCGCTATTGCAGTGCCATGCATCCTTGCGGACTAATCTTCGAAGGTTCGCGCGGTTATGTTCTCAACGCAATCAGTATCATGAACTCGTCCGGGCCGGGCCATGTGACCTTCGACCATGTTGAGATTCGCAAGGGGAATTACCATGCAGGGCTCTATCAGGAAGGCTGCAACAATACCATCACGGGCAGCTATGTCCACGAGAACGGCATCCAGGACCGCAATGAAGACAATGGTATCTATTGGTCAAAAACGCCTGCGGACTGCAGGAATGGCGGCTTGATCGCCAACAACTTGGTCGAGCACAATTTCTCCAAAGGTATTCAACTATACGCGGGCGCTTCCGCTTCGACGCCTGCCCACGTCACCGCCTACGGCAACATTTCCGTAAACAATGGCGCCCAAGGCGCAGTTATCTGGGGGGATCACAACACTTTTGTCGACAACATCCTCTATAACAACAACGAAATCGCAGGGGCTGCGGCTGGTGCCCAGGCAGGTCTGTATTCCGGCACTACAAACTCCGTGCAACATAACTTGACCTGGAGCACGTCCGACCCTGGTGGCAAAAGGTCCGGCTGGTATGTCAAAGAAGGCTGCTGCCTGAAAGACAATTTGATTGCTGATCCTTCATTTTTGGACCCGGCGCGACACAACTGGGATCTGAAACCTTCTTCGCCGGCCAGTGAATGGGCCGATCGGGTTTCCACAAAGCTTCGATAGCAAGAATTTATCCAAATTTTCCTGTGTTCCTCCGGCTTCGAAACCGCCCGTGGTTTCCATGAGGCTTCCCGCTCGGTCCATTCGAGTTCTGAACCGCTCAAGCGGCACTGCTACCCACGCGGGATGTTCAGACGATAGCCGCACCAGGCCACCCATTCCAAGAACGGAGGAGTGAAACGATGGAACTGACGAAAATTTGTCTCTGGCTTTCTATCTTTTTGATCATCTATCCCAACATCATTTATCCATCATTGGTTTGTCTCCTCGGGTTGATCCGGCCGCGGCCCTTGAGGCGTCGCTCGTGGCTTCCATCCGTGACCGTATTAATTCCCGCGTACAACGAGGCGCAGAACATTGCCGCGACCATCCAAAACAAGTTGGAGCAGGATTACCCCAGCGACCGGCTTGAGATCATCGTGATCTCCGACGGCTCCACCGACGGCACCGACGACATTGTTCGTGAATTCAGTTCCCAGAAGGTGCGGCTTATCCGGCGTGAACAGCGCGAGGGCAAGGCGGCGGGCTTGAATGAGGGAGTGCGGCACGCCAGCGGTGAAATCCTCGTTTTCAGCGATGCCAACTCGCTCTTCGCTCCGGATGCCATTCGCCGGATGATGGAAAACTTCGCCGACCCGGAAATCGGTTATGTGACAGGGAAGCTGGCCTACAAAATACGAAGTGACGGAATTGCCGGCAGTGGGTGCAACGCGTACATGAAATATGAAAACGCTCTGCGCACGCTGGAGACGCGAGCCGGCTCGATTATCGGGGTTAATGGCGGAGTGGACGCCATCCGTCGGGAACTATACAGGGATGTCCCGCGGCAGCTCATTACGGATTTTGTATTGCCATTGCAGGTGATCAGCACGAAACATCGAGTCGTTTACGACGAACGGGTGAATTCCTCGGAGGTCGCGAACAGTGAGCTTGGTTCGGAGTTCCGCATGCGCACCCGCGTCGGTCTGCGAGCGCTTCGGGGCGTTACCTACATGCGCCGGCTTTGCAATCCGGTCAACTATCCGTTGACCGCTTTTAGCTTAATTTCGCATAAGGTTATACGCTATTTCGGTTTTCTCTTCTTAGCGATCGTTTTTGTAACCAATCTGATGCTAGTGTCGACTCCGGGTTACGCAGGGTTGTTCATTGCGCAGATAATTGCTTACCTGCTGGCACTCGTGGGTTGGCGGAAAGATTTGCCGAGGCCTTTCCGCAAGTTGACCTTGATACCCGCCTATTTCCTCAGTAGCAATGCGGCCTTTGCGTTCGCCGCCATCAAGTTTCTTCAAGGCGAGACGATGGCCACTTGGCAACCGAGAGCCGGCGCGCAGCCCGTGGCGCGTTTCAACCGGGCAGCCTAGTCTGTCCTCGCGCTATCCGACCGCCCGGGTTGCAGAGCGGTCAGCCGCGCAAGAATGGTTTTCGAGGACTCTTTCCCTTGGTTAGTATTGGTAGGCTCCCGCCGCGGGTGAACTGGCGCGCGAGACGCCGTCCTTGTCCACCGACTGGATGTAGCTCAGGTTGCTGAAGCCAATGGCCGGACTGGATACGAGGATGTGCCAATCCAGTCCTGACGGACTGAGGAAGAGGGGATCGGTTTGCTTGTTGTTGGTGATGCAGCACCCGCCGGGGTTGTCCCAGCCAGAGTTGCCGGTGGGGTCGAAGGTAAGGTTTTTATCCACGAGGTTGGCTGAGCCGGTATAAAGGCCGCCTTGGGCGCCGGCCGCGGCACCCCCGCTGAGGTTGTTGTTGTTGTACAGGATGTTGTTCACGAAGACGTTGTGGTCACCCCAGACTACCGCTCCCTGCGCGCCGTTGTTCACCGAGGTGTTTTCGGTGACAGTGACGTTGGCCGGAGAAGTCGCCGAGCCTCCGTCATAGAGTTGGACGCCCTTGGAGTAATTGTTTTCGACCAGGTTGTTGGCGATCAGGCCACCGTTTGAGCACCCGCTCGAAGTAGTAGACCAATAGATTCCGTTATCCTCGGAGCGGCTGGCATTAAAGGCACCGTTGTCATGAACGTAGCTGCCAAGGATGGCGTTGTTGCAGCCCTCTTGGTAAAGGCCAGCATGATAGGTGGCATTGCGAATCTCCACGTGGTCGAAGAGGACGAAATGAGGGTTGGAGTTGGTGGCGCAGCAGATGTCGATGGCATCGATGTTGTAGCCCTGGGAGCCTTCGAAAATGAGGCCGCAGTGATTGATGGCGCTGCAGCTGCCGGTGCCTTGGGGTGTGCCGCGGAAGGTGAGGTAAGAGCCGTTGATGCGGGTGGAGCCTTGGACCACGGCGGTCTCACCGGGATAGTTGGTGAAGACGATGGGATTGCTAGTTGAGCCGGAGTTGTTGAAGGTTTGTTGGTAGCCAGCGGTGATGGTTTGGGGATAAGTCCCTCCACGGAAGCAGACGGTCTGTCCGGCCGCGGCGCTGTTGGCCGCTTTTTGTGGAGTCTGCCAGGGCGCGGAGAGCGTGCCCGAATTGGAGTCCGAACCCGAAGGTGAAACATAGAGTGTGCATGCGGTGGCCGTCAGATTTGCCACCGTCAATGTGAAACTACTGCTCGTCGTTTGAGAAATAGTATCGCTGACGGTTGCCACGAATGTGGAAGAGCCGGCTGTCGTTGGCATTCCACCGATTACTCCCGCAGCGGAAAGGGTGAGGCCTGCCGGGAGAGAACCCGAGCTGGCGGACCAAGTATAGGGCGATGTGCCGCCCGTCGCATTCATTTGCGCACTGTATGCTTGCCCCACCGTCCCATTCGGTACGCTGGTCGTAGCGATGACCAAAGGTGCCGGAGGTGTGCCGCCACCCGTTGTGTTGAAGAACTCCCACATGGCCGGCGCACTGAAGGCAGCGCTTGGAAATAAGGTGACGCCCAGGCCTTCCAGCATGAGGCGCAGCACACTCTCGTGTTGATAGAGAGTGGTCGATTGATATCCGAGCTTGGAGAACGCTGGGCTGATCAGCGTGCAGACTACGCGGCCTCCGCCGTTGGTGTTATCGTTGCTGGATTCATCGAAGACAATGATGAGCAAGCCGTCCTTCTGGAAGACAGAGTTTTTGATCAGGGGGTCGATGTTGTTTTTGAGCCAGTTGTCGGCGGTGCCGAGGCCGCAATCGTGGGCGTCATCACAGCCGTTGGGTGCGATGAAGGAGTAATTGGGAAGGCCTCCAGTGGAGAGGTCCTGGGCCAACTGGGTAAAGGGCACCAGGTTTTGCCGTTGGGTGGAGCTGTTCTGCACGTCGGTGAGGTAAGCGATGGGGTCATGGCGAACGTAGTATTGCCCGCCGCCGCTGGTGCTGTCGCCGCCGATGTAGCCGATCGAGGGCAAGCTTTCGGCATAAGCCTTCCAGGTCTTCCCCGCCGCCACCAGTTCCCGCACCACGTTGTCCACCGAGACGGGGAAGCTGGTGGGAGTTTGGGCGTCGTCGTTGGTGAGGATCTGGCCGGTGGTGAGCATGAAGTAGTTGCCGATGGAGGGGTGGGTGTTGGCGTAATGCTGCGTAGCTAAGCCGTATTGACTCATCAGGCCGGACAGATACGGCATGGACGAACTGGTGACGCTGCTGTAATTCGTGTTCTCCTCCACGACGATGGCCACATGTCCAAAGAGTCCTGTAGTCGGCGGCGGTGTTGGTGAAACGCCTGTACCTGTCAAGGCCACCACCTGCGGCGCAGTCGAAGCATTGTCATTGGCTGTGAGTGTGCCGGTTCGAGTGCCCGTCGCGGTCGGCGTGAACTTGACGCTCATGGTGCAGCTCGCTCCTGCAGCCAGGGAACTGGAGCAGGTGCCCTGACCCGTAGAAGAGAAGTCGCCAGTGATTGGTACAGTGCCGAAGGTGAGCGTGCCCGAACCCGTATTGGAGAAGGTCACAACTTGCGCGGAGCTGGACGTCCCCAGTGGTTGACTTCCGAAGGTAAGTGAGGTTGGTGAGAAACTGACGGTCGGCGCTGCTGCATTGACCGTGAGCGTAGCGGCGTTGCTGGTGACTTTCCCGGCCGAGTTGCTCACGGCAACAGCAAACGAGGAACCACTATCCGATGAAGTGGTGGCCGGGGTGGTGTAGCTAGAAGAAGTCGCTCCGGCCATGGCCGAACCGTTCTTGTTCCACTGGTAGCTCAACGGGGCAGTGCCCGTCGCTGCTACGCTGAACGTGGCCGTCTGCCCGGCCGTTACTGTCTGGTTTGTGGGCTGCGTGGTGATCGATGGAGTCACCGTCGCTGCGGTCACCGTCAATGTCGCCGCAGCACTCGTCACAGTTCCCGCTGTGTTGCTCACTACCACGCGGAACGTTGCTCCGCTGTCCGCCGTTGTTGTCGCCGGCGTCGTGTAACTTGCCGCTGTCGCACCGCTTACATTCACCCCGTTCTTCTGCCACTGGTAGGTGAGCGGAGCCGTCCCCGTCGCCACCACCGTGAAGGTCGCCGTCTGCCCCGCTGTTGCTGTCTGGTTTGTGGGCTGTGTGGTGATCGTTGGCGCTGCAGACGCGGCCGTGTCCGTGAAATTTACCCCTGTAACGTTAGCCCCATTAACCGTCGTGCTTTGGCTACCTGGGGTAAACGTAAAACCTAGGTGACTCGGAACAATCGTATACGTCCCATTCGCTAGTCCGGCAAATGTATAACTCCCCAAGCTGTCTGCAGTCGTCGTGGCGTTCGCGGTCCCACCCAGTGTCAAAGTCGCCCCACTTCCTCCCGTCGCAGGATTAATCGTGCCAGAAATGCTGAAGCCCGGTGTCTTAAACGAATGGCCGCCGCTCTTCCCATGGTTACCTTTCGAGTCGGTCGAACTTACTTCGTAATAGTAGGTGGTACCGGCGGCCAGGCCAGAAAGAGATATTTGGTGGCTCGTGACCATTGCCGAATCAACGGGCGTATGAAGTCCATAGGAAGGGCTGTTTCCATAATTGACCGCCGAGTCGGCGGCAACGTTCGTTTTCCAAGCGATCTGAGCGGTAGAGGTTGTCGGGGATGTGATTTGTACGTTCGTAATTTCCAGAGTCGACGGCGGATTGCCTGTGGTGCTGGTGCCGCTAGCAAAGCCTGCGCAGCCGTTCAGCAAAACAGACGCCAGCGCCGCGAGTGAAACCAGCAGGCCGTACTGCAACACACTCCAGATTTTGGGATTGGGAAAGGATGCTTCTGCCCGGTTACCCAGATCTACTCGATTGCCCCTCATTGCGACTTGCCCCTGAACTTCGTCGAGAGAAAAAGTTCGGGCGGACTATGCCTGCCCATTACCCTTGTTCTTCATTCTCGTTACTCTGCTGTGGGCTTAGGTCAGTTCGAAGGCAGGGGTGGGGTCCGCGAGAACAACTGGTCTGACCAAGCCAAGCTTCTGAGGGAGAGTAAGAGGAATACCAGTATGAGCACTACTGGTACTGAGTCCAGTTTTGGTGCAGGGCCCAAACATGAACGGGATTACACCCTGCAGTCCAGGGTTAATGATTAGGCCCGAGAGCCCAATTCCTTCCAGTTCCAGGAAGTAAGTTTTGAATTCTCTGAGAGCAGACTATTTCAATCGTATAGCCGATGCAGCGGGATGGTTTTCACTGACAAGTTTCTGCTTCGGACGCAATGGGCTCTGCATACTATCGAGATAAGCTGCAACGCCACGATAGAGGCCCTCGGCGACACGATGGCGCTGACCGCTTTCAAGCAACATGCTTTCGTCGCTGGCATTGCTTACAAAGGAAATTTCAGACAGTACTGCCGGCATGTTAGCGCCGATCAAAAGCGATAAAGGGCGCTTGCTGCACTTCGCGGTTCGTTTCTTGACGACCCGCAAGCTGGAGGCGTTGCGAGAGTGCGCTCTGGAGATCCATGGCAAGTTGTTTTGATTCGGCGAGTTTCTCGTTGCGGCTATGTTCTTGAACAGGTCCGGAAGATGGTGGAGGGAAGATTCTGGGAGGGAGTTTTCGCGCGTTGCCAAATCTTTGGATTCCTGTGAAGTTGCCAGACTCACGTAGTAGGTTTCCACGCCGCGCGTTTGGCGGCTGTCGCTCGAATTTGCGTGTATCGAGATAAAGAGATCCGCATTAGCGTCGTTGGCAATCGCGGTGCGCTCTCCGCAATCGGCATACGAAGGTCCAAAACTACAAGATCGGGCTTGAGGGCTTCCGCTTTATGAATTGCTTCGTTGCCGTCAATGGCCTCGCAAACCTCGAATTGAGAACGGGTTTCAACAAAGGTCCGTATGGCGTTTCGAACGGAGGTTTCATCCTCGGCAATGAGAATGCGTTTGGGCACGGGTCAGCGAACAGCACTTGCATTGGGGTGAAGCTACAGTGTTCCACCGGAGGAGCATTCATAACGTAGCCGCTTGGAATCATCGTCGAAAATCGGAGCACGAACTCTATTATTTGCTCTTCGGCTTCCGTGATAATTTCTTTGGAAACTGCCTCGAAACAGAGGGCAATACTGAGATTGGATTTGTTTATCCAACGCAAGGCACGCGCGATGCACGACTAGGGGAAACTCCCCATGCAAAACGCGAGAGTTCACCGGATTGAATATATTTTTCGTTCCATTTAGCTTTGGAGGGAATCCTCAAGATGCTGTGATGCCAGGTGAGTTTAACTTGCAGCAGAAACCTTCGTATCCTCGTAGGTTCTTCTCGAGGGTCGAGACACGGGTGGACGTTTGGGTCTATTGGTGTTTTAAAGGACGTGAGGAGACATCACGAGTTCGGGATTTGAGCCTGGGTGGCCTGTTTGTCGAGACAGCAAAGTCAACAACGGTGGGTGCGTCGGTCAAACTTGATTTTCTTGTCCAGGAGGGACGGATAGGGGGTGAAGCCGTCGTGCGGCATGTAAAATCTGGTGGGCTAGGATTGAAATTATTGGCGATGAACAATGAAGACCAGAAACGTCTAAGAGCATTGATAACAAGGCTTCGCAAGTAACATATTGACCGCTAGCTACTTACAAGCTGATAGGTGTCTCAAAAGTTGCGACCACCTGCAGTGTGTGTTCGTTGAAAATGACAAATTCGGCGTCACTGTGTCGTGATAGTTCATTGACGCGCTTCTTCGCCGATTGGATGTCGTGAGCAGCTTCCACCCCACAAGCCGTCGATCATGAAGTGACCTCATTCACGGCGTCTGACGTACCCGCACGGGCCGCCGCAGGCATGTGCCGGGTGTGGAGATGTTGGGATACCCCTAACGGTCGCCAGTGCGGGTGGGTTTGGGAACCTTGTTAGTCGACTTCTAATTCGTTAGTCGACTTCTAATTCGTCGCTCCGCGATGATTTTGCCGCTATTCTACCAAACCAGTCGATTACCAAAGCGGTTCATTAAAAAGGAATAAAAAACTAAAAGGCTGTAAGTGTGTCCATCGAAACTGTCTCATCCGAAGGTTGCAGTCGGCAATTTTCAGTCCAACTTCGGTCCAATTCAAGGGTGGGATAAATGGCGCACTTTTCTTGTAAGCGACACCAGAAGCGGCACTTAGAGTTTTACTACGCCCTGCCTTCGAAGCAGAGGGTCGGGGGTTCGAGTCCCTCCGGGCGCGCCACTTTCTCAGGGGTCCGGCCCGGACACATGGGTAACGACTGAGCTGACAAAACGGGCGACTTGCAGGCCTGCCGATGCCGGGGACGGTACACTAAAACGGAAAAACGATTACCAGATTCGATGTATGGATGCGGCCGGTGACGTCTGAGAGTATGCGGGTGCGGGCTAACAAGTTCCGCGAAGTTGAAGGAGAAGGAGCGGCGTGGTACGCTTCGAGAACCGAAGCGGTAGGGCTGGGACGCGTCGTTCCTTCTTCCTTCTACTGATTCCTTCCTGAATTTTCCCCATCTGTGTCAACTTTTCATTTCCACAAGTGAGCCGCGATTTGGGCCAACGCTTGGATTCCCCACTCGCGTTTATACTTTCAGGATGCGTCGGCCAAGGCATCCCGCAAGGAAACCCGAGGTTCGGCCTAAAGCACCGGGGTCA
>WNFS01005069.1_pt1 | contig 11581 bp, 12 predicted proteins | sample 5400141 | NCBI WGS metagenome assembly WNFS01 (sample SAMN13153358, study PRJNA577476) | soil metagenome | isolation source: 60 cm saprolite under Madrone tree | place: USA:California | collected 2016-06-14 | reverse complement strand
TGCTTCAAATGCATGAGCACGCGGTCCACCTGGTAGGGCCGCATGCTGCGGTCTTCAAGAACCAGGATCGAATCCTTGGTATCCAATTCCCACGGCGTGCCGATAGTAGCCTAATTCCAAAAGGTAATTCGATCCATACCCGCCACGCAGCGCCACGAGCCCGTCAACCTCGCCGGAATTCACCGTATTGAGAAACCCATTCGCGCGCTCCAGCGGCGGGCCCGCGAAGTAACCTTCCGCTTTGGTGTCCTGGTTGGCAACGATTTGAAAACCGTGCCGTTTCAATTCCGCAAGCCCGGCGATCATTTCGACGGACTCTGCGGGAGACGCCGGGGCGAACACTCCCAGGCGTGAACCGGCGGCAAGCGCTTTGGGCTTTCGTGGAATCCCGTTGTTTCCGGTCATTCGTGCTGGCTCTTAAGCGGAATCACTTCGGTGATCACGCCCTGGCGATTGAGCTGGGTGACAATCGTTTCTTGTTTCCCGTGGCTGACGTCCGATTCGAACTCTACAATAGAGTTCGCTCCCGCCATCGAAACGCGAAAGTGTTTCATGGGAATCTTCAGTCCCGCCATCAGCCGCTGCACTTCGGTCGCGACGCTCTCCGCATGGCTGGTGGTGATCCGGAAAACCATGTCGCGGCATTTTAAATTGTAGCGCTGCGCAGCCCAGCCGACGCAAATCAGGCCGAAGAGCACTAGACTCGTAGCATACGCGGCCACGGCATAAAGACCTCCGCCAGCGGCCATGCCGATGGCCGCTTCCACGAAGACTGTCGCCGCCGTCGTCATCCCTACCACACCGCCCGCTTCGCGCAGAATGGCGCCCGCGCCCAGAAAACCAATCCCCTGCACGATATTCGAAGCGATTCGCGTGCTTCCGGTGTCCCCAAAGCGGTGGGCGATTTCGCCGGAGAGAATGGTAAACAACGCAGTCGCCAGGCAAACAAACAAGCTCGTGCGAACGCCCGCGGGCCTTCGGCGCAGATCGCGTTCAACGCCGATAATTGCGCCCAGCGCCGCCGCTACCGTCAGTCGCAGAAATATTTCTTGAGCAGAAAGCATCTTCAGCGGGACCCACTGCCCGCCTGAGCAAAATTTTATCCACTTACAATTTGAATTGCGTCAATTTCGCGAAGTGGCGTGCCCTAGCGTGTATCTCGCTGCGCTTCAAGAGTCTCAGCCTGTCCAGCCCGAATTTTTCGACGGCAAAACTTCCCAGTACCGAGCCATACACCATGGCACGGCGCAGCGATGCATCACTCTTATCGCCAGAGCCCGCCAGGTAGCCCATGAAGCCGCCAGCGAAGCTGTCGCCCGCGCCCGTGGGATCGTGCGGCTCCTCAAGCGGAAACGCCGGCACACAGAAGACGCCACGTTTGTCCACCATCATCGCGCCGTATTCTCCGCGCTTCACGACCAGCGTCCTCGGTCCCATCTTGAAAATGTGCTTGGCGGCGCGCAGCAAATTGTGTTCGCTGGAAAGCTCGCGCGTCTCCGAATCGTTGATCATCAGGATATCCACGTGCTTCAGCGTCTCTCGAAGTTCCCCGTTCGAACGCTCGATCCAGTAGTTCATGGTGTCCAGGGCTGCAAGTTTGGGCCGCTTCTTGACTTGGTGCAGCACGTCGCGCTGCAATTCCGGCGCGATGTTGGCAAGAAAAACGTATTTTGAGTCGCGGTATTTCTCCGGCAGGCGTGGTTTGAACTCGGCAAAAACGTTCAGTTCCGTGGCCAGCGTTACGCGCTCATTCAGGTTCTGGGAATACCGCCCCGCCCAGAAAAATGTCTTGCCCGCTACGTGCTCCAGGCCACCGATGTCGATATGCCGGCCCTGAAAGATTTTCTCGTCTTCCGAAGTGAAATCGTCGCCTACGATGGCGACCAGGCTCACAGGCGCGAAAAAACTGGCCGCCACCGCGAAATATGTCGCCGCGCCGCCCACCGCCCGGTCCACTTTTCCGTATGGGCTTTCCAGCGCATCGAACGCCACGGAGCCTACAACGAGTAAGGACACATTGTTCTCCTAGGAAATGTATTTTCCGATGATAGCCGCAAGCCGCTTCTTCGTTTCTTTGGGAACAATCTTCAAATCCGTGACCAGCGAGTGTTGCAGGGCCGAGCCGCATTTGCAGCTCCGGTCCGCAGGCAGCTCTCGAACGGCCGTTCGTAATACCTTCTGCGCATTCTCCGCGTTTTGACTCAGCGTGGCGATAATTTGCGAAGCCGTGACCGACTCGTGCTCGGGGTGCCAGCAGTCGTAGTCGGTGATCATGGCGATGGTCGCGTAGCAAATTTCCGCTTCCCTCGCTAGCCGCGCTTCCGTCACGTTGGTCATGCCAATCACTTCGAACCCCAGCTGCCGATGCACTTCCGCCTCGGCTAGCGTGGAAAACTGTGGCCCTTCGATGCAAATGTACGTTCCGCGGCGATGCACCTTGATGGCTTCATGTACGCAGGCGTCGGCAAGTACCCCGGACACTTGGCCGCAGGTCGGATGCGCAAACGCTACGTGAGCTACCATCCCTTCGCCAAAAAAAGTAGCGGCGCGGTTCTTCGTGCGGTCAAAAAATTGGTCTGGGACGAGAAATTCTCCCGGCCGCAGATCCTCCTTCAACGAACCAACCGCGCTCACGGAAATAATCCGCTCCACTCCCAGAAGCTTCATCGCATAGATGTTGGCCCGATAATTGATTTCGCTCGGCAGGATGCGGTGTCCCCGGCCATGCCGCGCCAGGAACGCCACGCGCTTTCCCTCCAGTGTCCCAATCGCGATTGTCTCCGAGGGATCGCCGAAGGGTGTCTTCACGCGAATCTCGCGTGTGTTCGCCAGTCCGCTCATAGCGTAGAGCCCGCTGCCTCCGATGATGCCAACCGTCGCCTTCACGCCGGATTTTGCGCTTTTCGATTTCTTGGCCCTCTTTGCCGCCATCGTCTTTGTCTCCTCTAGCTCCCCAGGCCGCTCTTCTTCAGGATTTCGCTCACAGCTGAAAATGGATCCTTCTTGCGATCCGCCACTTCCTCTGCCATCTCCGCCAAACGCGCTTCGCCACCCGCTCCCCCCAGAGCCCGTTCGAGCAAGCGTGATTCGAGCAGCTCGATCAAACGATTTTTCCAATGTTCCACATGTTTTCTCCGCCGCTGGCCGCTTGCTTCAAAATGTCTCTGAAATTTCCCGACCGTCTCAGCCAATTCCCCAATGCCCTTGTTCTCAGGCGCCACGGTTCGAACCACCGGAGGATGCCACCCGTCGCGCGGCATCACCAGCGACAGCGTGGCCAGAAGCTGTTGCTCGAGCCGGTCCGCGCCTTCACGATCGGCTTTGTTCAAAACAAAAATGTCGCCAATCTCCATAAGCCCGGCTTTCATGTTCTGAATGTCGTCGCCAAGTCCCGGCACCATCACCACCAGCACGCAATCCGCCAGCCGCACAATGTCGATTTCATCCTGACCCACGCCGACGGTCTCGATCAGCACGTGCTTCTTCCCCGCCGCGTCCAGCAACAGCGCCACTTCCGCCGTCGCCCTCGCGAGCCCGCCGAGGAACCCACGCGTCGCCATCGAGCGGATAAACGTCCCCGCATCACCCGCGTGCCCCTGCATGCGAATCCGATCGCCCAGAATCGCGCCGCCAGAATACGGGCTTGTGGGATCAACCGCGATCACGCCCACTTGTTCGTGGTTCTTTCGGTGATACGTCGCCATGCGATCCACCAGCGTGCTCTTCCCCGTTCCCGGCGCCCCTGTGACCCCCGTGAGATACGCTTGGCCTGTATGCGGAAATAGCAGCCGCAGCAAGGCTTCTGCATCCAGCTCGTGATTCTCAATCGCTGTGATCGCTCGCGACACCGCGCGCACCTCTCCCGCGCGCACCTGTTCCGCCCACTTCTCAACGGACAACGTCATACTTTTCCAGTGGAGCTTTCTTGTGAGGGACGCAGCATCTCCGTATTATTTCTTGCCGAGGAGCTGCCGCGCAATCACCAACTTCTGAATTTCGCTCGTGCCTTCGCCGATGGTGCAGAGCTTCACGTCGCGGTAATACTTCTCCGCAGGATAATCCTTGATGAAGCCGTAGCCTCCGTGAATCTGCACGCACTCGTTCGCCACGTGCACCGCCACCTCACTCGCAAACAATTTCGCCATGCTCGATTCGCGCGTGAAGCGCACGTCCTTTTTGTCCGCCAGCCACGCCGCTTGATAAACCAGGAGCCGCGCCGCTTCCACCTGCGTGGCCATATCCGCCAGCTTGAATTGCACCGACTGAAACTCGCTAATCGCCTGCCCAAACTGCTTCCGTTGCTTGGCGTACTTGGTGGCTGCTTCGAGCGCGCCCTGTGCCATCCCCAGCGCCAGCGCCGCAATCGAAATTCGGCCTCCGTCGAGTATTTTCAAGCTTCCCGTGAACCCCTCGCCCTCCGGCCCCAGCAAATTGTTTTGTGGCACGTGGCACTCGTTGAAAACCACTTCCGAAGTGTCGCTCGCCCGCATCCCCAGCTTGTTTTCTTTTTTTCCAGGCTTGAACCCCTGCATCCCTTTTTCCAGTATGAACGCGCTGATTCCGTGCGAACCCTTCGATTTATCCGTCACCGCCATCGCCACGCAATAATTCGCATATTGGCCGTTCGTGGTGAATGTTTTCGCCCCATTGAGCACCCACTGACTGCCGTTGCGCACCGCCGTCGTTCGCGTGCCGCCCGCATCCGAACCGGCCTCCGGCTCGGTCAGCGACCACGCACCAATCGCCTTTCCCGAAGCCAGCGGCACCAGATACTTCTTCTTTTGAGCTTCGGTGCCAAACTTGAAAATGTGGTTGGAACATAGCGAATTATGCGCTGCTACGATCAAGCCCACCGACCCATCCACGCGCGAAAGCTCCTCAATCGCCAGCGCGTATTCGATGTAACCCAGTCCCGCGCCCCCATATTGTTCCGGAAAAATAACACCCAGCAGCCCCATTTCCGCGAGCTTGGGCATGATCTCCATCGGAAAATGTGACGCTTCGTCCCATTCCATCACGTGCGGAGCGATCTCGCCCTCGGCAAATTCCCGCACACTCCGCCGAAGTTGCTGCTGTTCCTCAGTGAAACTGAATTCCACGGTTTCCTCTGTTGCCTATGAGTTGTGACGGCAAGCGGACAATGTCGTGCTTATCATTTGATTCTACACGAGCACCGCTGCCAGTCCGCCTTGTGTCGATGGGTCGTTTCTATTTCAACAAGCAGTCGTGAAGCGGTCGAAGTGTCAATCAGACCCGTAGCGGGGCCTCGGGCTATGCGCCCGCCCTCTGCGTTTTCGCAACCACCTCCTTCAGCACCACCAGCGCTCGCTCGATCCCCGCGTGGTCCACGTCGCAATGCGTAACGAACCGCACCGAATGCAGCGCCGTATCCTGCGCCCACACTCCATGGGGATGCATCGCATCGCACAGCTCCACCGCCGTCTTCCCAGTCTTCGCGCAATCAAAAATCACGATGTTCGAGCGAACTTTTGTCGGATCGATGCTCAGCCTCGGAATTTCCGCGATCCCCTCCGCCAGTCGCCTCGCATTCTCCTGATCGATGTGCAGCCGCGCTGGCGACTTCTCCAGCGCAATCAGTCCCGCCGCGGCAATCACCCCCGCCTGCCGCATCCCTCCACCAAACATCTTCCGGTACACCCGCGCTTTTTCGATGAACGCCTTCGTCCCCGCAATCATCGATCCCACCGGCGCGCCCAGGCCCTTTGACAAACAAAACATCACCGAATCCACTTTTCGCGTCATTTGCGCGACGGTATCTCCCAGCGCCGTCGCCGCATTAAAAATCCGCGCGCCATCCAGGTGCACTTTCAGCCCCAGGGCATGTGCATGGTCGCAGATATCATCCACCTGCGCCGTCGTGTACACCGTTCCTCCCGCCATGTTGTTCGTATTCTCCAGGCACACCAGCGCGGTCTGCGAATCGTAATAAATCTTCGGCCGGATGACCGCCTCGATCTGCTTCCAAGTCAAAATCCCGTCTTCGCCCCGCGCCACCCGCGGCATGCAACCCGCAATCGCCGACATGGAAGCCAGCTCATACAAATTCACATGGCTGCGCTCTTCGCAAATCACTTCGTCGCCGTGATGCGTCCACACCTTGATCCCGATCAGGTTCCCCATGCACCCCGTGGGAACAAACAGCGCCGCCTCTTTCCCAAAAATCTCCGCCGCGCGCCTCTCCAGCCGATTAACCGTCGGGTCTTCTCCATACACGTCGTCCCCAACCTCCGCCTCCGCCATCGCCCGCCGCATCTCCGCCGTTGGTCGCGTTACGGTATCGCTCCGCAGGTCCACCACCCCCTCGGGAATCTTCCCCGCCTCCGCCACCTGATCCGGATCTACCCGCTGATTCCCCTTCGCCACCGTATAACTCATATTCTTTCCTTCTCCCGTCCCCGTACCGATGTTGTCATTCCGAGCGCAGCGAGGAATCTGCTTCTTTTCCTTCTTCGCCTTGTCCTTTATCTCTCTGCGATTTCTGTCTTAATTTTCTTCCTTCCAAACTCTGCGTTCCTCCGCGTACTCAGCGTCTCTGCATTATCTTTTTCTGTTTTTCTTTACCTCATTACTTCGCTGCTTCTTTACCTCATCAGTTCCACAAACACCTCATTCGAAACACTCAGCTTCCCCTCCGCCAGCCGCACCACACTCCCATCCCGCTTCACCAGACCCGCCGACACCATCGCATCAAATCGCCCCATCACCGCCAACCCATACTCCTGTTCGATTCTCGCCACATCAATTCCATCAAGCTGCCGCAACCCCAGAAAGAACTCCTCCTCTAGCGCGCTCTCCGCCGTGAGCCTTTCAACCTGCTCCACCGGCAATCGCCCGCCCTGCACCGCCGCCACATACGCTGCCGCATCGTGCGCATTCGCCCACCGCTCCGTCCCCGAAAACGAATGCGCTCCCGCCCCAAATCCCAGGTACGGCTCCCGCCGCCAGTATTTCAGGTTGTGCTTCGATTCAAATCCTGGCTTCGCCCAATTTGAAATCTCGTAGTGATGATACCCCGCCGCCCCCAGCGCTTCTTGCGCCATCTCATAAAACTCCGCCATCTCGTCTTCGCTGGGCACCGCCGCCGCGCTGTACTTAACTCCGCCACGCAGCAACTCTTTTCCCAGCCGGCTCCCCTCATCAATTTCCAGCAAATAAACGGAAACATGCTCCGGCGCCAGCCGCGCCAATTCATACAGCGATTGCCGCCAACTTTCCTTGGTCTGATGCGGCAATCCCGCGATCAAATCAAAGCTGATATTCCGAATCCCCGCTTCCCGCAGCATCGGCACCGCCCGGTAAATATCCGCCCGGCGGTGCATTCGCCCCGCCGCCACCAGTTCCTTATCCGCAAACGACTGCAACCCAAAACTAACGCGGTTAATCCCCGCCCGCACCCAAGCCTCGGCCTTTTCCCGCTCAACCGTCTCTGGGTCCGCCTCCAGCGTCACCTCTTCAATCTTCGGCCTGTCGGGCCCGCCTGAGGCCTGCCCCACTTTTCGCGGGGAGGCCAGCGGCTCGCCAAACGATGCCCGAATCGCATCCAAAATGTTTTGGAGATGCCCAGGATCCAGCAGACTCGGCGTCCCCCCCCCAATGTAAACCGTATCCACGAGCAGTTCGTGGCACAGCCAATCCTGGCTGTGCACTTCTCCCAGAGCACCATTGCCCCATGCTATTCCAGTCGCCCCCAAAAACTCCCGATGCTCCCGAATCTCTCTGCAAACCGCCTCCACATAAGGCGTAAACCTGCTGCTCGCCACCACCCCGGTATGAAAATTACAATACGTACACCTCGTCTGGCAGAACGGCACCTGCACGTAAATCCCGATCTTCCTCAAGCCGCGCCAACCGTGTCAATTCGGAATTTGATGGCCGCACCAATCCCAAGCACCACGAAGAGCGCCATACACCCTAGCTGCGCCACCAAAAAAGGCGGCTCGGACTGCGTCGGGGCCATCGCCTTCAGCGCCGGCACCTTCTGGAATAGCTGTGCGATCAGGACGAACACATTCAGATATAGGGCAATCACGGCGCTAATCGCATACGTCTTGCACCACGCGCCGGCCAGTCGCCGTAGGTAGCGCGCCACGATCGCTACCGCCAGGACAATCAACGACACAATCCCGATCCCATGGGACGGCAAGAACTTGTAGAAAGGAAAAAGGAACCCCGTCACGCTGGTCAAAACTGTGGTCACAAGAAAGAGCGCCGTCCAGCCGTCCAGGCGCTTTCCGGCGAGCAGCCCGGCCAACACCACAAACCCCGAAAAAATCCCGATTAGGCTCAGAACCACGTGTACGAACGTGAATGTCGTCATGCCCAGAATCATGATAATCCTCCTCTGTTGGAACTCGCTGGCATGATCCAGCCAGCGAGAAGATACTACTGGCCGCCTTCACACGCAATTTGTGGGCGCGCCAATCGAGTTCGGATTGACACTCTCTTTTCCTTGCCTTTTACTCTTATGTTGTCCTTGATACGTCTCATCTTTGTGACCATGCTAATCATTAGATAAATCTGTAGTTAATTCACGTAGCCCTGGTGCAGGGTCGTTCCCCTAACTGTAGCTCAGACCGGCACTTATCCCGACCCGGTCGGGAGGCGTGTGGTTTTCGCTTCCTTCCTAGTTCTCAGACAGTTGCACATTTTTAGTGCAACGTAAGTCCTTTAGAATCAACACTTATAGGAATGCCCGCAAGTGTTGATTCTAAACCACTTACACAAACATTAAGTCCTTTAGATGCAACACTTACAAAAAACGCGGGGGTAGGGGGGCATTCAGTATACCTGTCGAATTCCGCGCTCAATCCGCTACGACCTTTACTTGCAACCGACGCTCGCGGGGACCGTCAAACTCGCAGAAGAAAACGCCTTGCCAGCGGCCCAGCACCAGCTTGCCGCCTTCCACATGGACGATTTGGCTCGCCCCAACAAGCACCGCTTTCACATGCGAGTCCGAGTTGCCCTCGCTGTGGCGATAAGGCCCCACCACCGGAACGAGCCGATCTAGCGCGTCCTCAACATCCCGAGCAACGTCCGGATCAGCGCATTCGTTAATCGTAATCGCTGCCGTGGTGTGCGGCACATACAAATAACAAACGCCGTTCGCCGCACCTGATGACCCCACCGCCTTCTGCACTTGCGCCGTCACCTCCACAAGCTGCGTCCTCCGCTCCGTCTTAACACTAAGCGTTTGCATGCACGATCCTCCCCGCCAACGCGCGGATTCTAGCATGCAACATTCCTGCACCAACGGAGCGGTATAGTTTTGTGTAGGGGCGGACTCAGCTCAGTCTTTATATTGGGGCGGACTTCAGTCCGCCCTCCCCTTGAGGCAGACAATCAATACGGATGTTGGCTGGTAGCTTAAGGCAACCGAATAATGAAGTGATGCCCGATTTTCTTTCCCGTCGAAAGCTTTTGCAATTCGCCAAGTCCGCCCGCTCCCCATCGCGCCAGAAACGGTAGCAGACACAATTCCCGCGATTGCAGCGACTTGTGCGGATAAATCAGCGACTCCAGGTACCGTTCGTGCTCCCCGATCAATCCGGACTTCTGGTCCTGCGCGCGCCCGGCCTTCCGGCGCAATTTTTCGATGTGATATTCAATTCTCTTCCGCGCTCTTTCAACCGTACCCTTCAGTGTCGGATCGAGTTTCCCGATCTGCTTGCCAAGCTCCGCTAGCATTTTCGCAATCTGCTTTTGATCCCGATCGAACTTCTTCGCCAGCGAACCCTGCAGCGACTTGCCCTCCATCTTGTGCCGCAGGCCTTGCGAGCCGGCCCACACGTCCTCGATACTCAACCCGTAGCGCCGCAACAGCTTGTTTGCTTTCGCGTCGACCAGCGTGAAGCCCGCGCGCGGCAGCGTCACCGGCATTCTTCCTAGCAGATGCCGGCTCGTCTCGCGTCCAGGATTTCTCGCCGGCTTGAAATGTCCCGCCGCTCGCGGTGACGACTTGCCGCAGGCCATCGGCCAAATGAAAAAGCAACGTACTCCGAGACGTCACTTTGACCTGGGCATCGAATCCTGCTCGGTCCAATTCTTTCCCGCGCTGCAATAGCTTTTCGTTCAGTGCGTCCCGTTCCGCCAGCGCATGCTGATACAGCGGCGCTGCAACTTTGTGCAACCCCGCATCGAGGGGGTCCATCAGGATCAATCCGTGCTGTGCGAAAAGCCGCGCAAACAGTTTGCCAAACGCGCTGCCGTAAGTCTCTTCCGGCCGGTAACTTTCCGTCAAATATTGCGCCAGCAGGTCGCTGCCGCCGTTCGCCAGCATTTCTGCGGCTTCCTGCACCAATGGCTCGATCTGTTCTCCGAGCGGAATCCGTCCCACCGGCCGTCCTACTTCCCCACCGGCCGGCAATTCAAAACGGACCAGTTTTCCCTTGTCGAACCAAGTTGTATGGCGGACTTCGTCGAGATCGTGATCTTCCGTGGCCATCCAAAAAATCGGCACTGCGGGGATTCCACCGCGCGTCAACTCTTCGGCAATCTGCACGGCGCTGAGCGCCTTATAAACGGAATAAGCGGGCCCGCTGAACAGCCCCACTTGCTGTCCCGATACGACGGCGGTTGCGCCTTTCTCCAGCCTGTCCAAGTTGGACAGCGTTTCCGCGCCTGCCCCAAGCGCCATGTTTTGTCTGCGAAGAATGGAAGTTACTTCTGCTCTTCGATCGTCCGGGTATGCTAACTTTCGAGCCGCCCGCGTCGCCGCCGGCATGGTTGGCGGATGCACATAGAATGACTTCACTTTTTCAAAGTGATCGAAGTATTCCAGAAAGAGCTTTGGTTGATGGGGAAGCTGCCGGAACGTGAGGGCACGACAATCCATGAGCCGTTAGATGAACCTCGCGCGAAAACGTCTCATCATTTAAGCCTGATTGTCTTGAGATTACGCCCGCACCGCAGCCGGCTCCAGGGCCGCCAGAAACTCCGTAAGACGTTTCTTTTGTTCATGCTGCAAGGGGAGCAGGGGCAAACGCGGCACTCCCCCGCGGTATCCGCGTTGATCCATCACATGCTTCACTCCCGCAATTCCCATCTCGGAGACGATCAGCTTTGAAGCGCGGGCTAGAACGGATTGCAGTTCGCGCGCTTTTTCGTGGTGCCCTTGCCGGAACAATTCAAACAGCGCCACACATTTCTCTGGAAGTGCGCACGCCAGCGCTAGAACCGCTCCTCGCGCGCCAATTGCCAGAGACGGATACACCGTGGCAGCAGAACCGACGAGCACCTGAAACGCAGGAGGAGTTGCCGCTATGATTTCTCCAACGCCTTGCACATTTCCGGAACTGTCCTTGATGCCGATGATGTTAGGATGTTCCGCGAGCGCCGCAACTTCCGCGGTCCCGAGGGCCACACCGGTGAATTGCGGAATGGAATAGAGCAAAACCGGAATGGGAGATTCGTCTGCCACTCGCCGATAGTGCGCGATCAGCACGTCGGGCTTGTACGCGGGCTTGTAGTAATGCGGCGTTTTCACCAGCGCCGCATCATAACCAAGTTCAGCCGCACGCTTCGTGCGCTCAATGGTTTCCGCTGTCGATTCGGCGCCCGT
>WNFS01005354.1_pt1 | contig 11583 bp, 9 predicted proteins | sample 5400141 | NCBI WGS metagenome assembly WNFS01 (sample SAMN13153358, study PRJNA577476) | soil metagenome | isolation source: 60 cm saprolite under Madrone tree | place: USA:California | collected 2016-06-14 | reverse complement strand
CGCCCAAGCCTTTATAGCGATTAATTGCTCTGCGATTCCGGAAAATCTGCTGGAAAGCGAGTTGTTCGGTCATGAAAAGGGTGCGTTCACTGGAGCTTCGTCACAACGAATCGGCCGATTCGAACAAAGTGACGGAGGTACGCTTTTCCTGGATGAAATTGGAGATATGCCATTGGCACTCCAAAGCAAAATATTGCGAGTCCTCCAGGAGGGAGAATTTTCGCGTGTCGGCGGAAACGCCACGATCAAAACGGACGTCCGAATTATTGCCGCGACGAACAAGACTCTGGAGCATGAGGTCGCCAAGAAGCACTTTCGCGAGGACCTCTTCTATCGACTGAATGTTGTCCGGATTCATCTGCCTCCTCTTCGGCAGCGAAGAGAAGATATTCGGCTGTTGGCTGAGTATTTTTTGAAGAAGATCGCGACTCAGAAACATCTTCCGCAGCTTAAGCTGTCTGAGGAAGGCGTTAAATTAATGGAAGACTATCCGTGGCCCGGCAACGTGCGTGAATTGGAAAACACAATCCAGCGCGCGTGCGTTCTGGCGACCAACGATGTGGTGCTGCCGAAGGATATCCCGCTCGGCGTCGCAATTCAGCAGGAGGACGGAGAGGTGGAACAGCAATTGGCAGTCACAGTCCATGCAAATCCGGGAAGACCCACGTTGGAAGTTGCGGTGGAGACGTTGCTCGATGCGGCATCCAACGACCACGGTCTCCAGTTGCTTCCCTGGTTGGAGCGGGAATTCACCTTGTTTGCAATGAAGCGGACGAAGGGCAATCAGGTGAAAGCGGCCAAGCTTTTGGGAGTGACGCGTGCAACGTTGCGGAAACGCATAGAACGTTACGGCATTACAAAGGAATTGAATTTCCAGTAGGTTCCTGGCGGGAATGCACCGTTAAAAGCGAGCTCGTTGAACTTCGAGCCGGGCGAGCGGTGGATTCTTAAGGACGCTGTTTTGCCGGCGTCCGGTGTAGAATGCAGCGACTTGGAGAGATTGTTTATTCCATACGCACTACGCAGGAATTGGTTGAACTCCTGCGAAGGAAGGGTGGCGTAAATCTGGAGCACATATGCGACAGCGCTCAGGCATTTGTCGCCGCGTGTGTAGTGGGGCACCATGCCTGGAGATCGTGCTGGATCGTATGCCCAGACGTGCGCCGGCAAGAAAGCGTTTTCAATGGATTGTTGAATTGGCAGGTCCCGGCGCTCTTCTTCTCGGAGCTGGAGATACCGCCAGTGGAAGGCGCGATTCCTGATCCGGAGATTGTTGCCGAGCGCCTTGAGGTTTTAAGACAGCTCGCAGAGGAAAGGCGCACCATTGTCGTTGTCGCAGCCGCTTCGCTCGAAGATCAGGTGCCGGTCTCCGATGCGCTCCGAAAGCAGACGGTCGTGCTGAAGTGCAATGAGCAGATCGATCGCGAAGCGCTGATCGAATCTCTTTTGAGCAACGGCTATCAAAGGAATACCCAGGTCACAGCTCGTGGACAAGTGGCGGTGCGCGGCGGTATCATCGATATTTTCTCGTGGCAGCACTCGTTACCTGTGCGGATTGAGCTGTTTGACCAGAAGATCGATTCAATTCGCGAATTTGATCTGGATGATCAGACATCGATTCAAACCCTGGATCGGTGCGAAATACTCATCGGTGAGACAGATCGTTCGACAGTGAGCCTTCGGGATTACATACGAAAGGGGGACTTGACGATCGGCATCGAACTAGAGGCCGGCGAGATGGACGTTTCTATCACGTCGGGTGCCAGGGCTGGCACCAAACGCGAAAGAGCGCTTGAGCAAGTGTGCAATTGGATCCGGGAGGGGTGGCGGCTCTTCGCTATTTGCCACAATGAAGGAGAAGTCGAACGGCTGCGTGATGTGCTCAGCGACAATGAAGTCGATGTGGACAGGATCCAGTTCCTTATCGGGTCCTTGACGCACGGCTTCTTTTTCCCTTGCGCGAAATTGGCCGTGCTGTGTGACGCCGAAATTTTTGGACGTTATCAGAGTCCGAGCGCCCGCCGCCTTGCTTTGCGCCGGTCCCGACTGAGAGGAGCAAGAGCGCCGATAGACTTCTCGGAGATCGCTGAGGGAGATCTCGTCGTGCATCTTGAGCACGGAATTGGCCGGTATTGCGACTTCCGGAAATTTGAGCAAAATGGCACGATCCAGGAAGTTGCAGTTCTGGAGTTCGCAAATCAAGCGCGGCTTTATGTACCATTTGAGCAGGCTTTTTTGATTTCGCGTTATGTCGGCGTCGGGAAGCGACTGCCGCCGCTCAGCACCCTGGGCGATGGTCGCTGGAGCAGGGCGAAGAAAGCCGCGCAGACAGCGGTGTTCGACTATGCCGCAAAGCTTCTGAGCATCCAGGCGCAGCGCAATTCGCTCTCGGCCTTTGCGTACCCGGGCGATACGAAATGGCAAAACGAGTTCGAAACGTCGTTTCTTTACAAGGAAACGGGCGATCAGTTGAGGGCGATCCAGGAGACAAAAGGAGATATGGAGTCGGAACGGCCGATGGATCGGCTGATCTGTGGTGATGTCGGCTTCGGAAAGACCGAAGTTGCCATACGGGCCGCATTTAAAGCGGTAATGAGCGGTAAGCAAGTGGCGATGCTCGTGCCGACCACCGTGCTCGCACAACAGCACTACAATACCTTTCGAGAGCGAATGTCTGACTATCCGCTTCGCGTTGCCATGTTGAGCCGCTTTTTATCTCAACGGGAAATGCGAGAAGCGGTTCAGGGACTGCGAGACGGGTCAATTGACATCGTTATTGGTACGCATCGGCTGATTTCCGGCGATATCCAGTTCAAGAACCTCGGCCTTGTGGTAATCGATGAGGAGCAGCGATTTGGAGTGAAACAGAAGGAGCGGTTCAAAGAGCAATTCAAGCTGATCGATGTATTGACTCTCTCAGCGACACCGATTCCGAGAACACTTTACCTTTCGCTGGTTGGTGCCAAGGACATGTCAATTATCGAGACTCCTCCACCCAATCGACTGCCGATCGAGACCGTGGTTTGCGCTTACGACGAGCGCGTCATACGCGACGCGATTCAACGCGAACGCCATCGCAACGGTCAGGTTTACTTTCTACACAATCGAGTCGAGACGATCGAACGGGTTCAAAAGCGCATTCAGCTCCTTTGTCCCGACGCGCGGGTCGACATTGGCCATGGCCAGATGGACGAGCAGGAGTTGGAGGACGTAATGCAGCGTTTCGTCGGCGGCAAGACCGATGTTTTGGTTTCTACGACGATCATCGAGAGCGGTTTGGACATACCAAATGCTAATACGATCATTATCGACCGAGCGGATCGATTTGGTCTTGCCGATTTGTATCAGCTTCGCGGGCGTGTCGGAAGGGCTCAGCACAAGGCTTATGCTTACCTTCTCCTGCCGAGAGAGATGATGACCGTCGGTGCGGCTCGGAGGCGAATTAACGCGATTAAGCAATACTCGGGTTTGGGAGCAGGTTTTAAGATTGCGATGAGGGACTTGGAGATCCGAGGAGCAGGGAACCTCCTAGGAACGGCGCAAAGCGGGCATATCGCCAATATCGGGTTCGATTTGTATTGCCAGTTGTTGCACCAGGCGGTCGCCAAACTGAAAGGAACGCGTGTGGACGCGCTAGCCGAGGTGACGTTGCGGCTCGATTTTGTCTCGACCAATGAGGCCGAATATCTAAGCTCCGAAGGCCATCTGCAGCCCGCATTTATCCCAGCGGACTACGTAGCGCTGCCTCAATTGCGGATTCAAGCCTACAAAAAACTCGCCCAGGTGCAGTCGAAGGAGGCCTTACGGGAATTGGGCGTCGAGTGGCGCGATCGATTTGGTCCCCACCCCGCTGCCGTACGCAACCTTCTTTTATTGAATGAAGTGAGGCTTGTGGCGGCACGCGCGAAGGTCGCATCGATTGAGGTGAAGGAATCGAAAGTGATGCTGATCAGGGGTGGAGATTACCTGTTGATCGGCGACCGGTTTCCCCGCTTGACTTCCGGCAATGCCGAAAATACTCTTCCCAGCTTATTATCTCTTTTAAGTCGACTTTCCTGACAATGCTCATGCCCTTGAAGTTGTTGCCATTTCTGCTTTTATTCGTGGCTTTGCTTGTTCCTGCCGCTCCTGCCGCTGAGCCTGAGGTTATCGATGGAGTAGCTGCCGTCGTGAATGGCGAAGTGATTACCTTTTCGCAGGTCCAGGAAGTCTCAGGTCCCCGGGAACGGACGCTGCGAGAGCAGTATACCGGAGTGGAGTTGGTCGAGAAAATCAAAGAGGCGCGTCTGGCTGCATTGAACGATCTAATCGATCGGCAACTGATCCTTCAGGAATTCAAGAAGAAGAAATTCACGATTCCCGAGTACGTGATCGAGGATCAGGTGCAAAACATTATCCGAGAGGAATTTGCTGGTGACCGGCAAGCGTTTCTTCGGACGTTGAACGCGCAGGGTTATACGATCAATAAGTTCCGTGAGATCCAACGCGATAAAGTGATTGTCGGCGCCATGCGCCAGAACAACATCAAAGGAACCTTCAGCACGACGCCGCAGCAAGTTCAGGCGTATTACGAGGCCAACAAACCTCAGTTCGCGACACCCGAACAATTGAAGTTGCGAATGATCGTTCTCAATGCCGATCCTTTGGACGCCAACTCGGCGGATTCCACCAAGAAAATGGCTGATGAGATCCGGAATAAGATTAAGGGTGGCGCAGATTTCGCCACAATGGCGAAAACCTATTCGATGGATGGGACCGCTGAATCCGGCGGAGACTGGGGAATGATCGATCGCAAGACATTGAACCAGCAGCTTACAGACGTTGCGTTTGGTCTTTCACCTGGGGAAGTCAGCCAGGTGGTTCAAATCGGGGATTCTTTTTATATCCTCTACTGCGAGGACAAGAAGACGCCGAGCTTCATACCTCTGCCCGAAGTGAGGGACGGAATTCAGAAAAAGCTTGTAGAGGTTCAGCGCCAGAAAGCGACCCAGAAATGGATCGACAGTCTCAGGGAGAAGGCTTACATCAAGATCTATTAACGGCGCGCCCTCGGTCGTGATCTGCTTGTCGATCATCGGTTTCAATTCGATGAAGAAATACCTGAAGGTTTTCGGTATCGGGCTCCAAAACACGTTCGTCTACCGATGGAACTTTTTTCTTCGAGCACTTTTTGGCCTGTTCCCATTAATCGGAACTATCTTTATCTGGGGCGCGATTTTCGAGGCTAAGGGCGGAGGCATCAACAACTTCGACTATGCTTCGATGGTTTTCTATTTCCTGCTGGTCCTTGCATTGGACACCTTGATCACTCCGGCCGATGACGAGTGGCAGGTGGCAGCGGATATCCGAGAGGGTCAAATGAACGCGTTTCTCGTGAAGCCGATGAACTATCTGCTTTATCGCCTAAGCCTTTTTGCGAGCAATCGGCTCCTTTACACCGTTGTTACTTTGCCGGTGCTCGTGGTTACCTTTTTTGCGTTTCGCACCTACATTGCGTGGCCATCTTCCTGGGTGACTTGGGCCTGGGCGATCGTCAGTGTCATTCTCGCTGCTATGTTGCAGTTTTTGATTTCCTATTCCGTCGCGTTGTTGGCTTTCTGGATGCTTGAGATCTCCACCGTCGTCTTTATCATCTATTCCTTCGAGTATTTTTTAAGCGGACACATGTTTCCGATCTCTTTCATGCCCGAAGGGATACAGGGGATTCTCAGGCTTTTGCCGTTCCCGTATGAGCTCTACTTCCCGATCTCAATTTTCATGGAGCAAGTGAGAGGAAGGGAACTCTGGAAAGGCATGTTGATCCAAACGTGCTGGGTCCTGTTGATTTATCTGGGCGCAAGTGCCTTATGGCGAGGGGGCTTGCGGAAATATCAGGCTGTCGGTGGCTAACTGAGGAGGCTTGGAGATGCGGTCCCTCGCAGCCGCCTGTAGGCGATATCAAGACCATTTCACGGCGCCGACACGGAGCGGACGTCCTCCAGGGGATCGGCCAGCAATGGCCTGTATTTCCGTTAGCGATGTAACCGAATCGTCAACGCGCCAATCTCGATTTTCCAGTGTGAATTTTCCGGTGGATCCAGATGCTCTCGAGTACGCCTAACGAAAAGAGTACGAGCACGAGAAAAGAGCCTCCGTAGCTGATCAAGGGAAGAGGCACACCGGTGATCGGAGTAATCGAGATCGTCATTCCAATGTTCATATAGATGTGCGTGAACAGGAGGGAAATGATCCCGACAACGACCAGTCTGCCTAGATCATCGGTCGCCGATGCGGCAATTAAGAGCCCACTGAGAAGCAGCGCTCCGAACGCCGTAACCAAAGCCAGGGTTCCGACAAAGCCCAGTTGTTCTCCGATCGCGGCGAAAATGAAGTCGGTATGCACGATTGTCGAGGGCAGGAAGCCTAGTTGTACCTGGGTGTTCGGAGCGTTAAATCCTTTGCCGTAGAAGCCTCCGGATCCGATCGCGATCAAAGATTGGTTGATGGTCCATCCTGCTCCCTGTGGATCGTAATCAGGATTCAGAAATGTGGTCAGGCGCTCGCGCTGGTAAGTTTTCAGGCCGAAGTTTGCTACTACGGGAATCAGCGCAATGCCGGCGATGATCATGACCACCAGGTAGCGCTTCGGAACGCGGCCGACATAAAGCAGCGCCAAAACCGCAGGGATCCACACAAGGCATTCTCCGAGATCCGGCTGGATCAGGATTAGAATCCAGGGTGGGGCGATAATCGCGCCACAGCTCAATATTCTTCCGATCGTCGGCCAGAAACCGACCCAGTTCTCGGTATTTGCGAGCAACCATGAAATAAGAAATAGCGTGGAGATTACGGCGAGCTGGGCGGGTTGAAAGCTGAGCGGGCCGATGTCCAGCCAGCTTCGAGCCCCGTAGGTCGTTCTGCCAATGAAGTGGGTCAGAGCAAGAAATCCCAAACCTCCGAGATACATGATGAGGGGAACTGAGACGTTACTCATCCAGGCGCGGTAATCGACAAGGGCAGTTGCGAAAAATATGACAATCCCGATCGCAAGCCAGATGATCTGGCGCCGCCACATCTCCGTCAGGTAAACCTCTTCCCGCATATACGTGGCGCTGTAAACAGCCATGACGCCGAAAACCGAGAGGCCGATAGCTAGCGCAACCAGCAGCCAGTTCATGCCAAGAAACTTACGGAGGATAGAATTCATGGACCTTTCCGTGACTGCTTCTACTCCAGAGTAGGAACGCTTGCCAGCAAGTTCCGGGTGTACTCGTTTTCCGGAGCGCTATAGATCTTTTCCGCAGGCGCCGATTCGACGATTTGTCCGCGATACATCACCAGCACGTCATCACTAATATGTTCCACTACCGCAAGATCATGGGCAATGAAAAGATAGGAAATACCCATCTCCTCTTGAAGATCCTGAAGCAGGTTGACGATCTGAGCCTGCACGCTCACGTCAAGAGCGCTCACCGGTTCGTCGCAAACAATCAGCTCCGGCTGAACAGCTAAAGCTCGAGCAATCCCTATCCTTTGGCGTTGTCCTCCGCTGAACTCATGCGGAAATCGATGGCGCAGTTCGGGTTTCAGCCCGACTTTTCGCAGCAGGTCCGCCGTCCTTTCTTCCCGCTCGGACCGGTTGAGCATCGGAAAATGCACCTGCAGAGGTTCGCTGACGATCCGCAGAATGCTCCAACGTGGATTCAGGGAACCGAACGGATCTTGGAAGATCATCTGAATCTGACGGCGCATCGGCCGGAATTGCGCGTCCGGCAACCTTGTGATCTCCTGTCCACCGAAAGAAATTTTTCCGCTTGTGACCTGCACAAGATTCAAAATGGCCAATCCCACGGTCGTTTTCCCACTCCCACTTTCTCCGACCAGGCCAACAGTCTTTCCAGGCGGGATATGGAAAGAAACATCGGTTACGGCTTTGACATACCCTGTTGTCCGCCGCAGAAAGGGGGACTTTCGAGGAAACCAAACGCTGAGATGCTCAACTTCCAGACTATTCACATTGAATGCGTAAAAAACGCGCTAAGTGGACTAGTAGCAATGGCCTCCGCATGTGGCTCCGGTAGACCTATCTCGTACGCAGCGCGCCCCGCTTCTACCGCCATTTTAAACGCTCGGGCCATCCGCCCCGGATCCGACGCAACCGCTATTGCCGTGTTGACTAAGACCGCATCGGCGCCCAGTTCCATCGCTTCCGCGGCGTGACTCGGCGCTCCCAAACCCGCATCGACCACGACCGGCACCGTGGCTTGGTCGATGATGATCTTTATCTGGTCTTTCGTCTGAATACCGCGGTTGGTTCCGATAGGAGACCCCAGTGGCATCACGGTCGCTGTGCCGGCTTCCTGCAAGCGCTTCGCCAGGACTGGGTCAGCATTGATGTAGGGTAGAACGACAAAACCATCGCGAACCAACTGTTCAGCCGCCTTCAACGTTTCAATCGGATCGGGCAGCAGATAATGCGGGTCGGGGTGAATTTCGAGTTTCACCCATTTAGGCAATCCTGCAGAAGCTGCAAGCCGTGCCAGGCGAATCGCCTCCTCGGCGGTCATTGCACCACTCGTATTGGGAAGTAACAAGTAACGGTTCGCATCAATGTGATCCAGGATGTCCGCGAACGGATCGTGGCCACCTGATAAATCGGCCCTGCGCAAGGCGACAGTAACGATCTGCGTACCGCTAGCCTCCAGGGCGCGTTCCATGAGCGCGTTGCTTGCAAATTTTCCCGTGCCAAGCAAGAGCCGGGATTCAAATTCCCGATCCGCTATAACCAGTTTGGATCGTTCGTTAAACATTTGCTGAACCTCCAGGACAAATACTGACTCTCCCCTTGAACAGCAAGTGATCGCTTCCTAGATTCTTATTCGTGCGCCCTTTCGGCAGTAATATTCCCAATTTGACCGGCCAACTTCTTGTTGCGCATCCAAATCTGCGCGACCCGAATTTTCGGCGCACAGTGTTGTTTCTCTCTTCCCACGATCGCGAAGAAGGTGCTCACGGACTCGTCATCAACCGGCCGACAAATAAGAGTCTGACAGATTTTCTTCCGGACCTGGAATCGAATTCCCTTGGGAAGATTCCCGTTTATTTCGGAGGACCAGTTGGCACGCATGAGTTGACGATCGTTTCCTTTGACTGGACCGGCGGCGAGGCAAAAATGACATTTCACTCGCAACTGTCATCAAATTTGCCCGAGGGCATGCTAAGCGGTAACCCGAAATCCCTTCGCGCCTTCGTTGGTTATGCCGGTTGGACGGGAGGCCAACTCGAATCGGAGCTTCAGCAGAGCGCCTGGATCATTCACCCGGCAACGGAATCTCTTCTCCAGGGGGCGATGAACGAGCGCACCTGGGTTGAGTTAATGAGAGATTTCGGCCCGGCTTATTACCTGCTTGCGATGGCGCCGGATGATCCTTCCTTGAACTAGTGTCCTGTCCCCGAAATAACATGCCTTTCGTTGCGATAAAAATGGGCCGTCGGCAAGGCGCGAGGAGGGCGCGTCCCGCCCCATTTTTATGTTGGGAGCGAGAGACCAAAGCAGCAGGAATATAAAAAATGGAGCGGGACGCAACCGACGAGCAACGCGGCCGCCGGCCCATTTTCATCGCAACCCTCTGGGCCGCGGCCGGTTGGCTGTTTTTCCGCGTTGCTCGCTCCTCACGTATCGGTTTAGATATGCTCGTCGCTGGCGCCTTGAAAAACAGCCAACTGACCTGCGGCGAAAGACACGCTATTTCGGGGACAGGACACTAGTGTCCCAGTCGTTTCGCGTTTCAAACTCGGCGCTTGCAACAGATGCGCCGCATTCCTATAACGCGGCATGCGTATTGGTGTTCCCAAGGAATTGAAAGAGCAGGAACATCGGGTGGCTGTGCTGCCATCGGTGGTTTACCATCTAACGAGGCTGGGCCACCAGGTTTACGTTGAACGCGACGCGGGAACGGGTGCTGGATATCCGGACCGGGAATACGAGCAGGCGGGCGCGATTCTCTCTTCGGACCATGCAGAGATCTTTGAACGAGGGGAATTGGTGGTGAAGGTGAAAGAACCACTGCCATCCGAATACCCGCTGCTGCGCAAGGGCCAGATCTTGTTCACGTATCTCCATCTTGCCGCTTCAAGGAATCTGACGCAGGCGTTGATAGATTCAGGTGCCACCGCGATCGCCTATGAGACAGTCGAAGTGAACAGGCGCTTGCCGTTATTGGAGCCGATGAGTGAGATCGCGGGCCGGATGTCGATAATTGTGGGCGGATACTTCCTGGCAAAACATAGCGGCGGAAAAGGCGTGTTGCTCGGGGGTGTCCCAGGAGTTCTTCCGGGAAATGTGATTGTTATCGGCGGAGGTAACTCGGGAGTCAATGCTGCGCGAATGGCCACGGGACTCGGAGCGAACGTCACGATACTCGAGGTCGATGTCGAGCGGATGCGATTCCTCGATATTACGATGCATACGGCGCATACCCTTTACTCCAGTGAAGAACATCTTTTGGAAATGTTACCGCGAACCGATCTATTGATCGGCGCAGTGCTGGTGCCGGGGGCAAGAGCGCCCCGATTGATCACCAGGGCGATGCTCAGGCTAATGAAGCCCGGAAGTGTTTTCGTAGACATCGCTATCGATCAGGGGGGATGTTCTGAAACCTCGCGCCCGACGACCCATCACGACCCGGTTTATGTGGAGGAGGGGATTACCCACTATTGCGTTGCCAACATGCCGGGTGCTTATGCGCGAACCGCGACACAGGCTCTTACAAATGTAACGGCCAGATTTGTCGAGTTCTTGACTGAGGGAAGCATTGAAGGAGCGATCAAAAGAGAACCCGCGATTGCAAGTGGAGTGAACGTCATGGATGGAAAAATCCGGAACAAAGCTGTTGCGGAAGCGCATCGGTTGCCATTTGCACCGCTTAAGATTTGAGGAGACAGGAGTAGGCGTCTATTCCGCTCTTTTCATCGGAACAAAACGCACAGGTAAAATGGCCTGTTGCTCAACCTTCGTACCGTGCTTTTGCAAAAGATAAAGCCGCTGGTTTTCCAGGGGACCGACGGGGATGATCATTCGGCCACCATCTCGCAACTGTTCAACCAGCGGGTGCGGAATATGGTCTGGAGCACAGGTTACGATGATGCCATCGAACGGCGCATGATCCGGCCAGCCCTGGTAGCCGTCCCCCGCGAGGACTCGGACATTGTTGTATCCGAGCCGCTTCAGATCCGCCTCGGCCCGTTTTGCCAAAGGCTCAATGATCTCAATGGTGTAGACTTCTGCCACCAATCGGGACAGCACAGCAGCCTGGTAACCGGACCCCGTGCCGATCTCCAACACGCGGTCGGCGGGCTTGGGGTCAAGCTGTTCAGTCATGAATGCCACGATAAATGGCTGGGAAATTGTCTGGCCGTAGCCGATTGGCAGGGGCTCGTCCCAATAGGCAAACTTCCGTTCGGCTTCCGGCAGAAACTCGTGGCGGGGCACCGTAGCCATGGCGTCCAGGACTCGGCTGTTTTTGATGTACCGTCCTGGGGCAGCAAGCTGTTCCTGCACCATCCTTTTGCGTTCCGCGGAAAAGCTGTCTTCGGTTGGCGTTT
>WNFS01016045.1_pt1 | contig 11584 bp, 21 predicted proteins | sample 5400141 | NCBI WGS metagenome assembly WNFS01 (sample SAMN13153358, study PRJNA577476) | soil metagenome | isolation source: 60 cm saprolite under Madrone tree | place: USA:California | collected 2016-06-14 | reverse complement strand
AGAACGCAGGCGCGCTGATATCCATGATGGCCCGGAGCAAATGCTCCAATCAAAGGCCGGATACATTGATGCAAGACCACTTACCACCAGATCGACGAAAACCTCTTGCAACGCGCGGCCGGACCTTACATTTGGGGTCATTCGCGCCATTCTGATGTGCGCAGACCACTTCCGGTCTATCCCGAGAAACTAGTTTAGCAGGCCGGTCAGCACTTCGCAAAAGTGCCAAAGGGCGACATTGCCCACAACATCGAGACTCTGTTTAGGCCTATTCACTCGCCATCGACGTTAGCGATGCCAGCGGCACGTCGAACGCGTACACGAAGCCGCTGGGCTCATACGTCAATCGCACATCGCCCTTGAGTTGCCTGCCGAGCGTTTCGATCAGCCGCGTCCCGAAACTGCGCTTCTCCGGAGCCTGAACCGCGGGGCCGTTCCTCTCAATCCATTTCAGATGCAGACGCTGCGTCTTGGGATCAAGCGTCCAGGCGATATCGACGCGGCCGGTAGGCACCGACAATGCGCCGAACTTCGTGGTGTTGGTGCAGAGTTCGTTGAGGGTCATCGCCATCGCGATTACGGCTCCCGACGTCATCCGGACATCAGGTCCCGCAATCGTGAATTTTGGCATATCTGGATTGTCGAAAGCTTCGGTGGCGCCGCGAACGATCTTCGCGAGATCCGCGCTGGTCCATCTTGCCTGCAAAAGGAGGTCGTGAGCCCGCCCCAGCGCCAGCAGCCGGCCCTCGATGGCGTGCTGCGCATGTTCGGCGCCCGCCACGTTGCGCAGGCTCTGGGAGGCAATGGCGCTGACCGTGGCGAGGGTATTCTTGATGCGGTGGTGCAGTTCTTCGAGGATCAACTTCTGAAGCTTGTCCGCCGCCTCCCGCTCCCTGGCGTCAATGCCAGCTTGAGCGAGCAAGCCCTGGGCATCGATTTCGGCCTGCGCCAACAGCAGCCGAAGGCTGACGTTCTCCGCCTCCAGAAACTCCTGGGCAGGTGCCGCGCCGTTCGATGGACGCTGATCTTGTTGACGATCGATTTCGAGCATCGCTGACTGTATCACCATATGTCGGGTTCCGCTCAGATCATTGCAGGCGTGGCTTTTTGCGCAATCGAGCGATTATTGTGGTTTCCAACCTGATAATGCCGGTTTCAGGCGTGGCCGATCATCCTCTGCAGCTCGGCAATCATTTCCTTCGCCTCGAGCGGCTTTCCGTAAAAGCGGCTGTTCGCGGGAATATCGGCGTTTGCCGGCTTCAACTGCCCGGATACCAGGATGATCTTGATCGGTGGCCATCGCTTATGCACGGTGTGGGCGAGTTTCAGGCCGTCCATGCTGCCGGGCATTTGGATGTCAGTGAACATCAACGCGATGTCAGATCTGCTTTCGAGGATTGCGACGGCTTCGTCAGCATCCACGGCCTCGACCGACGTAAAACCGGCGTCCTCCACCATATCGACCGCGCGCATGTGCAGCAGCATCTCGTCTTCGACGACGAGCACGACTGCGGGTACAATGGGGTGATCCAGGACCATCATGACGGGCGTTTCGAATGTGAGCGAGAGAAATCAGCCCGCGCCATAGCTCAGAATGGCTGCGCACACCAAGATAAGCATCTCATAGCCCATTTGATCCCGATTAGCTTAACAATGGTGGAACAACAGGCCGCGCCTGAGTTGGCGAAAGCAGCGAAACCGATGCAAGGCCCTGATTTCGGGAGCGATTGGTCGAATACTCCATTCACCGCTCGATGTCCGGGTCAATTGCGTCGTTCTGGCCCTGGGCCGATCACTTCCGATCTACCCCGCCAAACAGACATGCTCGGACTCGGCCGGCATGTCTCAACGGTGCCAAGGACCGACATTGGACAGCAACGCCTCACCTGAAAGAGGCCGCCAACTGAGGCGGCCCTTCACATAAATGCGATAATGAGCCCCATTCCGACTAGGGTGTATAAGCCTGCAACAGTTACGCCGAGACAAACTTCGGCCATGACTCTTTCAGGTTCCAGCTTGATCTGGCTGCGGGTCATTGCACTGCTCCGCGCGATTGTCCAAACAGATCATGCGCGAGACAGGTAATCGTTCCGGCGGGTGTATAAAAGTGCACACAAATAGTTCGTTATCAAATTGGGTGCGTGCGAAATTCACATTAGGCCACTGAGGGTCGAATCAGGCGAGCACCCGTCCACCTATTGGAACGCATCCTGAATCTCGGAACTAATTTCGAGAACGTGGAGCGGTTCGTCTGGGAGGTCCGTTGTGGGTCCAAAACGGAAGTGTCCGGGCCCGCGTGGCGTCCCCTTTTACCCTCAGAAGCAGACATCTTCAGCCCGCCCCGGCATGACCGTTTGTGCGAAAACCAGAAGTCTTCGACGGCTTGGGTCATGTTCCGCTAGCTCAGTGGATGTCGGCGGTTCGATCCCGTCACCGCCTACCACCGCCCCGCGCCATGCGCGCGTATCAAACATCTGGTCACCTGCCGGTCGCAGTAGCTCAGGCATTTGTTCTGACCCGTCCCACCAGAGGGGTTGACACATCTGCCCAGGCAATTTGCGGCTTGATCCTCACATCGCGCCGCGTCTGGCACTGCTTCTGCCGGTGAGTTGAGGAGCACTCCGATGCCTATGAGGGTGATCGCGAAGAAAAGGTGCCGTGCCATGTTCGAGCCTCCTGAGAAAGGTGAGTGGACCACTCTAAATTCTAACCTCTCGACGAGGCTAAACCTACTTTTTTCCGATCAGGCCCTTGGGCGACGGGTTGGCTATTGCTGGTCGAGGAGGGCGAGCGTGCCGCGCTTAATTTTCAAACGCAAAGACTTTGAAATTGTGCAGCAAGATCGAGTTCGCGACCCAAGCCCGACAAACCGCGCCGTCTCGATACGCTGTCGAATGTTCTCAGTGATGCCCGAGTTGGGTCAAAAGCGACGTTTTGACTGTCAGCCGATGACTTCCGGTCTACCCTGATCAACGGACATTCTCAGAGCCCGTCGTCATGTCTCAAAGGTGCCAACAGCGAACATGGGCAGACGCTCGTTTCCTTGGCGGAACGATGCACGAAGGTCCGCTCGGGCGACTTTTTCATCCCAACCTATCGGATTACTAGATGCAAAGACGGGCGGCCCTCGCGAACCGCCCGCCGTGAACTTCTCAAACCTTCGTGGGCCTATTTAGCGTGTGCCGCGATAGCCTTCTCGATTTGTGCCTTGACGGCCTCAAGGTTGAAGCTCGCGCCTTTCTGCATCGGCGGATACTCGATCGCGGTCTGGGCCACCTTGGCAACCTCCTTCTGCACAAACTGGAAGCGCCAGAACTCAAATGCGAACCAGTTGTGCCACCAAGCCAGCCGCCCGGCTGATCGGTGGAGCGGTACTTGTAGTCGTCGATACGCACCGCGGAAAGCGTCCCTTCGGTGAAGTAAAGTATCTCGTGACGAGCCGACGGACCTTTGCCGGTGATCAGCGCCGTCTGGTCGTAACCGTCCAGATGGACCTTGTAAGTCTGACCGCCCATCTGCTTGCCCTTGAGAAGCTCCGTAGTGATGTTCGGATTGCCTGCAGCCGTGACAAGGGTCGGGAACCAGTCCATACCCGAGAAGATACCGTTTTCGACCTTGCCCGCCGGTACCTTGCCCGGCCAGCGTAGCAGCGCGGGCACGCGGAAACCGCCTTCCAGGGCGGTGCCCTTGCCCCCAGCGAACGGGGTATTGCCTCCGTCTGGCCAGGTGAAGTTCTCTGTGCCGTTGTCCGTGGTGAAGACAACGATGGTGTTGTCGTCGACGCCCATGTCCTTGAGCTTCTTCATCAGCAAGCCGACGTCGTCGTCGAGTTGCGCCATGCCAGCTTCCTGGATGGACCAACCGTTCTCCGAGTTGCGCATAGCTTCATACTTTTCGGAGAGGTGAGTGACTACGTGCATGCGCGCCTGCATCCCGCAAGAGTTTTCTCAAATGTACCGCCTCGAGCGAATCGCCTAAGCGCAATTCTTCGAATGCGCCTCCGCCTTGGGAAAAGTAGATATTTTCGCCGTCAAGCCGAAGCGCAACTTCATCCGATCTGGAAGGCGATTGTCCGGAGAGATCTGGTGTCAACTCTGGCGGCTTCGGTTGATCCGCCCGGGCATTGCCGCCAATCAGCACTCCGAACCCCAGCATGAGCGCTCCCCAAATCGGCATCCGCGACCAAACATTCTTCAGCCTCGCGCGCGATGTCGCCTTCGTCGTCGCCATCGTGCGGTGCGGCTCCGGCACGTTCAGCGGCGGATTCGCACCGAATTGGTCGGTTGCGGTCGAGTACGATCACCTGTTCATGGGTAACCATAGTCGCAACTTCACGTCGACAGGTGTTTTGGGTGCCGCTGTCGTACCGGTCGGCGGCGTATTTCGCACTGACTCTATCCGCCAAGATGTGGACCTCATCACCGCTCGCATCAACCTCCGGAGGAAGGCGGGTTCCTGTTCAGGCTGACAATCGGACTGCGCAATATCGATGGCGACTGGCGTATCGCGCACGAGCATCACTCCGTGCCGTCAACAGACTAGCTATCGCCTGAGCCGTGTCGCCTGGAGCATCTGAACAAAACGTGAGGCTTGCCGCATCTTGCGATCGAGCTTCCCGTTACCATTGATCGTGAGGGGGCCCCAACTCGGGAGACCCATCATGCGAAAGTTGATCACGACGATAGCGTTGCTGGCCCTGGTCGATACTTCGGTGGCGATTGCTCAGACGGCTGGTTCGCGAAATCGATCCGCACCTCCATCGACGAACTCGGGCCAGCAATTACTGCCGGATGCCGCACCGGTTGGCCACCGACAGCCGCGCGCCGATCAAGTGCCCTCGGAGAAAAACCTGATGGATCCAAAAGATCCGATCAACCAAGAGAACGCGGCGCTCGACCGCATGATCAACGGTATTTGCAGCGGTTGCTAAGTTCCTTCCGCCTCAACCGGTAAGGTTAAACCGCGGATGCGATTACAGCATATGATTGAATTGCCGCGCGTGATCGGCTTTCAAGATGCTGCAAGGGTCCTTGATGGGCCACCGGGCTTTAGGGCTCGCCGCTCGTCATCCACCCCCGTTACTCACCCCTGTCGGCGGGGGTTTGCTTTTGGGGCCCCCGGGCATTGAAACCCACGCTTTGGTTTGATCGTTGGAAGGTAACTGCACGTACTTTTCCCACCACGGCAATGAATGATCGATAGGCCGGGCCCCGAAAACGAATAAGGATCACAACTGGGTGAAGGTGCTTCGCAGCAAACGTCGTATATTGGGGGGTCGCCGAAAAACTCCGGTCGGCAAGTAGCGAACATCTGTAGTGACTATCTAGCCAGCGCGTTCGATACGCCTATCAATGACGTCGGGTTCGCAACGCTTTGACCCAGCGTACCCCGTTCCGGTCGCCTTCACACTTCAGAGCAAGTGACGGTCCTGCATCAGGCTCAAGTATGGCCCGCGTTGCCTTCTTGACTTTGCGCATGAGTTCTTCCGAACCGTGGATCGAACCTTCGGCAACGCCCCAATTATTTCGACTGCCACAAGGCCAAAATGCGGAGGAACCGCTACCGGCGCATGCACGTTGACTTACGAGGTCAAAGGTTGGAGCGGATCGATGAGATACGTTTTAAGCTTGATGTTGGCTGTGAGTGCATCGGGGATTGTCCCGGCGAGTTCAGAGGAAACTGAGCTCGGAGTAAGCTTGGTTTCGCTGGACGACGCGATCACCGTGGGTTCGAACGGAAACGATCGTGCAGATGACGGTCGAAACATGGCCCTGATCAAAGAGGGTGAATTTGAATCGCCGGAGATGATTGCAGTCATTGAGAGAAATCGCGAAGACCGAGAGCGAACCGTTGTCATTGACCGCTAAATCCAGGAGCTACCGCCCATAAGCTCTGGTAGACTTTGAGGTCTTCCTCAGCCGATACCGATGCAGATTGAATAAACTGGAACAGTTCGCGGCTGACTTCACGATAAGATTCATCGTCGGCCCCATAAAAATCGTGGGGCACGGACGCGGTCTTAATTGCACGGTGGCGATAAGTTTAGTTTTCTCAGGAGTGGATCGAGCCCGTCCGAACGACATTCCTTCAATTCGCTAATTTGTGCTGGGGATGGGTCAACAGACCGAGTCTTCATCTGCGTTGTGCTGCTGGCTATTCGCCTTTCCGTCTTGGCCTTAACATGATGTCGATCGTGCCAATGACGAGAAGTAATCTCGGGATGTCGTGCAGGAGCCGGTTCTTCTGATACTGGTGGAGGCGGCCTGGCCGGGCTTTCCTCGCTAGGCTGAATGTACACGACATCGACTTTACCAGCGTCAGTCGGCTTATCCTCATTGATTGTAAGCGGTAGGCGATCACTCTTGTTCCCGGACACAACCGGCATGACGACTTCCGGCAGTGGTGGCGTTGATTTCATTGCGGCAGCTGCAATGGCACCAAGTCCGGCTAGGCAAATGAATCCAAGTGCGACGGTCCTGATCACGTGGTCGCCTCCTGAAATGGAGAGGGCGAGCCCAGCGTTATGATTAAATCGGTTCAGAATGAGGCCGTGGATTCGCATGGTTAACGAGGGACCGGGAATAATCGGTTCGTCCGGATGGTGGTGGTTGTCCTCGTGGTATTAGGCTGGCGCAAGGATTAAAGGAGATCGAAATGACGAAGAAGGTAAAACGGCTAGTCCGAAAGCCGTACCAGCCGCCGATGTCAAACTACTGCAGGCGCACCCCTAAAGCGAGAACGCCTGTATGAAAGCTGGCTAAATTGATGAGGTGCTCGGAAGCTTCGTTTAGGCAGAAGGCGCGCTGACCCGTCACTTTTGATCTACCGAGCTGAGCACTCATGCGAGCCGCTTTCAGTTACTGCCTCCTAGAACTTGGCAATGAAAATCCAACAAACGATTGATTCTGGATCCGACACTATCGACCAGCAAACCGTACATTGCCCGTATTGTCCTAGCGCTTGTACTCATTATAAGCCGGTTCGCCCTTCGCAGCTTTTGCCATCCGCATGCAGTTCTCGGCATTTTGCCGGTATAGATCAGATTGCTCCACGAGAACCTTCCTTACGGAACCTGGGTCAATATTCCAAGTTCTACCACCGGTCTCAAGAGACCTCTCGCACTTGGCCCGCCTTATCCATTTTTGGCAGGTTTTGGGCCGGGCCATTGGAACCTTTCCTGAATTCCCCGTTTTCTTCGTTGGGACAGTAGTGTGGAGGAGCATATGCCCGATCCCACCTTCCGCCGCTGGACGACTGACGATATCGCCAAGCTCAAGAACCTGGCTCAGAGGCATCCTCGAGCGGAAATCGCCGCGAAGCTTGGACGCTCTGTCGCGGCAACCACCTTGAAAGCCCACGAGCTAAAGCTGTCACTGAGAATGCGAGATCAAAGCGATCAGGTGCACCGCTGACGCAGGGCAGGCCGGTATGGATTTGAGTGGGCCAACGACATGAGCAAAACCACTAAAGCCCTGAAGAAGCAGGCCGCGACGGCTCAGTCGGTCGCCAGCCGGACGTCAGACGCATCCCTTTCCGGCCAAATGACAACCTTGGCCATGGCGTTTCGAGCTCAGGCAGACGTTCTAAAAAAGAAGCGCAAAAAGAAGACATGATGCCCTATTCTGTGAGCGGGACCGATGTCAGAGGCGTCAACACCGTCAATCGCAAGACGCCCGAACTAGCGCTTAGAAAGGCCCGCGAGCTGATTAAGCGGGGATGTTATGACGTTAGAATAACGACGCCTGAAGGCCGAGCTTACCATTCGTCGGAGTTTGGGGATCTTCCACGAACGCCCGCTGCTCGGCGACTTTCTCAAAAGCACCCGCCCATCCCATAGTCGGCGCGCGGAGAGGGTGGTGATCTCGGGGTTTGCCATCTGCCAGAACAACTATGCCAACTCGGTTGGCTTAGGCGGATGAGCCGTCCTTGGATGACGGTCGTGAGGAAAAATCGCCAACCGGTTACGGATCACAGGATCAAGCGATACTGCTGTTTCGAACAGATTCTCTTGAACTTCGCGGAGACCAGAGCCGAAGTGCTGCATGACCTAACAATCGTTCGAACTCTCCGAGGTTTTCACTCATTTTCTTTCCTTATTGCAATAAGCCGTGCAACTCGGTTCACAATGCAAGCGTCATCATGCCGCCTAGTTTTCGCTCGGAAATTCGGGAGCCCCAAGAACGTATTCGACCGCCTGGCGAATCGGATTCTTTCTCATGAGCGCGAACAGAGCCTTCGGATGCTTACGCCAAATTGCAATTTCCAGTTCTAAAACAGTGATCATGCCGTCGCGGAACGGATATTGACCCGCTTCTTGTACATTGTTGAGATCGGACCACCCAATTTTCAATGACCTATTCCCTGCCCATCAAATGAGATAGCGGCTTCGACCAAACAACCTATTCTTCGTGTCTAACCTTCGGCAGATCCTTGACCCGTACCAAACCGTCTTGGCTGGTGAATGTTAGGGGTTGGTCAGCGCTCTGTGCTTGCGCCACGCCGAAGATTCGATGATTGCCTGTATCGTAAATCTCGACACGCCCGCCATCCTGGATCACTAATCGTCGCGGAAACACCGCATACCTTAGGTCATTTTGAGCGCCAACCGCGCTGGGCGTTCCGAAACCGGCGGGCCACCAATCTGCCCCCTGTTTCACCGAACGATAGCTGGTCTCGATCTCCTCGCGGTCGCGGTCCCTTGATGGAGTTTCAGCGATATAAGCCGCCAGTTCGGTGCAAACCGCCTCAAGCTTGGATTTCAGGCTGTTGTTGAACATATCACCAACCATGGACATACCAGGCGACCACTGCGACATTCCGCCGAAGTCGGAATGGCTGAACTGCGCCATGCGGCCGCCGCTAGAACGAAGCGCACGAAGGATCGTGCGAACAGCGTCCCGCGAGACCGAGTGTCGGATAGAAACTCGGTCGATGAACCCTTCTTCGTCTAATGGCATGGTCTCTTGTAACACTGCCGTATTGAATCTCGACCTTCGCTTCTCGATGACGGCGCTTAACAACTTTACCCTTCCTGGTGGCCTCGTCAAAGGTCTGCGCTTTTTCGATAGGGCGCTGGTCTTGCCAAATGATGTATCCTTCACTCTGACCTGAAATGACTTCACCACCCAAGGCCTTTTCTGCATGTCCGAACATTCGATGCTCCATTGCGGTTCCGAGATTGTCGATCGGGATGAATGCCGTGTCGGTTAATTTCGAAAAAAACGCTTAGTTCCGTTCGATACGGAACATAGTGAGTCGAGAATCATTTATTTATGATCGGAACTGAAGGCATTTTGGGTCCGACAGCTCGGTTCTTCGTAGTGTCGAGCTTTCGCAAGGACAAAAACTGGTACGACCGATGCAATTTCGCCGGCGGCTACCTGATTTCGTACTGATCAACTATTCGGCTGTCGAGAAACGACAACGGGAATGAGGTTGTCATGCGAATCACCAACACGCTCTCCAGCAGGGAAGACCGCGCGTTACCTGTCCGCGCAATGCCCGCAGAACCTTTCGTGAGCAATCAAACCAGCCCCGCCTACACACTCAGCAGGCGAGAAGCGCGCCGCAGCAGCGTGATGAGTGAGCCACGCGGTAACCTCTCGTTTTTGCAGTGCGTCGGCGTTCTGATCGGACAGTGACGCTGTCGCAAACCGTGCATCTCCGTGTTCCGTCCACGAATACAAGTTGCGATGCATGTTGAACCGGACGCCAATTTAATTTTGATAACCAGCGCCGCCTAAGCAATGACCCGCACGGCTCCGTTTTTTTCGTCAGCCCCAACGGGACAGTGCGGTCTTTTCTCCCGACGCTGGTGATCGTCACGAAGCGTGTTGCGCGATAGGCCTTGATAGCGGGGTGGAGCGATGAAAAAGAAAGATCGGATTAGCGAACGCGAGTATCAGGGCAGTCTCGAGAGTTTGCTGAAAAGCGCCTTCAACACGCAACTGCAGCCGCTGAGGTCACTCGAGACCGCAACCAAAAAGCGGAGAGCGCTGAAAAAGAAAGCCGCAAAAGATTCTGGGTTCACGAAATCAAGCACGACGGCTTCCGGCTGATGGTGCGCCCGGCCGCGCCTTCTACGATATGACATTGTTGGGCGGCTGACACACTGGCGTTGGCCTTCGCGGGCCTTGCAGCGGCTGCCGCATCGCCGACGATACGGGCAAGGTTGACGCCCAGGGGATCGCCCGCTCAGATCAGGTCCACTTTACCCTCGATAACGGACCTTCTCGGCTGCGCCTAGCACGTCCGTTTTGCACATATGCAGACACGGCCCTGCGATTACATCATCGATTTCGCGCTGCCGCAAAGTGCACGGCAGATAAGACCGATCCGGTTCGGCATCGGCCAACTTCGCGGCTACCTCAGATTATATGCTATTGGGCTGACGAAAACGGCCATTACGACGGCATAGCTAATGCAGATCGCTACAGTTCGTTTCCACGTACGCGCAGAACACTGTCGTCCAGATTTTCGTTGGACCACTTCTGCATCGGAGCCTGCTGGGATCCACTCCCATTAGTGATGACGCAGGCGAGTCCGATCTGTTAGGACGACATTCGGGAAACGAAGATTGGCTCCGCAGTAGGCCGTGCGGCCCGACGCGGTGGCTTGGCATTGCTGGTAGCTAGCGAAGCTACAATCGCCCGCACCACCGGGAAAAGCGTCGCCTTGGATGCAATAGCGATAATCGCCAGCTGCGACTTCGGTTACGCCAGTTGCGAAGACTGTCGCGGACGTCGCGAGGGCAAGAAAGAGTGTGCGCATTTTTCTCTCCTACGTGGAAGTGCCCACTTGACCGTCGGATCAAACGTGCGGAGTCGATATGAACTGGTTCACATCAGTGGATGCAAATTGAGATCGATTGCAAACTCCCGGTACGGCCTAAGGGCCTGCACACTCGCGCTGTCACCAATTCGTGACACGCTAATCGAAGGCTTCAGCCACTTCGTTACCTCCATGACTGCTCCGATTGCTTCCGGCTGGAGCGATTGCCGGGTGGGGCTTGCACCCACTGGAAAGCGCCGCCGTTGCACGGCGCACGTAGAGTCGAGGTGTGACGCGGCTTTAGGTTCGAGCATGTCTGTTTCCGCCCCTTTCGTCCGGCGGTGCCTTACTGGCTCGACCATGGCCCCGTTTTCACACCCCGCTCATCGGTAGGGTCGAGGGCTGGCGCGCCGGCAGGCCGCTCGTGCCACGTTTCCAGTCCCCTCCACGTCGCACGCAGCATGCGGATTTCCCGCACTGCGCGCCCCCATTTGCTTCACGCCAAAGCTTATGGGACCTATCTTGCTGGGGCGACTTTCGGCCCGTCGCGTCGCACTCGATAGGCGTTAAACAGCCCTCAAGTGTCGTACAGCCACTGCCTATTCCATCGTTCCCAGCCGAAGCCCTTTCGTTTCTGAGCAAGTCCTCAGAACCACCAGGACGGTTCAGCCTTCGCTTGACGTATAGTCTCCGTCTCAGGTCCTGCAAATCAATGGACGCCTTTGTCATCTCGTCCTTGCCTTCCCCTATGTTGGAGACATTGCAAATGGCAGGGCCCCTTCGCTCCGCAGACATTACTCCGCTTCATCGCTAC
>WNFS01012971.1_pt1 | contig 11585 bp, 9 predicted proteins | sample 5400141 | NCBI WGS metagenome assembly WNFS01 (sample SAMN13153358, study PRJNA577476) | soil metagenome | isolation source: 60 cm saprolite under Madrone tree | place: USA:California | collected 2016-06-14 | reverse complement strand
AGGCTCCCACGCTGCGTGCTTTCTGAGCTTTGAAATTACGCGCCGCGGCGTTTCCTGAGCCACGAGGTGACGTTCAATTCAACGCCGAAGGAAACCGTATTGAGGACGTTGTACGCACTGTAGGTGTACCCGGTGCTCAAATCGACAAAGCGCGAGAGATTGTAATCGAGTCCGATGTTTATCCCATCGTCCCGCGTCAGGCTCGCGCCCCCTTTGGTTGAAGCGGAGGAGCTTTTTTTGCCACGAACGAAGATCTGTTGCGAACCCCAGGGGAGTATGTAGTAACCCGAAGCACTGACACTGAACTTGTCACCTAGGTCCAACTCGGAGCCGCCCTCAAAGTGCGCAAGCTTGCCGAGAGAGATATAGGGACGGTGCAAAAATCGCGTTTCGGGCACCGAGTTGGCAAAGCCGACATCGAAAAAGGGAGTCGAGGGACCAAATCCGTGAGCGAAATGATTGTCCCAGTCAAAAGTCACGCGGCCAGTGCTCAGTCCCTTCGCGGAACTGGCGGCGGGAACCGCACCACTCAGGCTTGTGCTGAAATCGAGTAACGTTCCTTTTCTAGAATATCTGAGACCTACGTAGGGGTTCCCCATGCCGGCCACCGAAGTCGTGCCGGTCTTTGAAGACGACGGGCGGATAAACAGATATGGCACGCCCATATCCATCGAAAAGTGTTCATCGAAAATGTAGCCCACCGTCGAGTTGATATCAGTGATAAACCCATCAGTATTGCCGCTGCCTTCATAGGTTTCCGTCCAGGTGAAACCTTTTTCCTCAACCGCGGTTTTGGTTGCCATTGGAGGCACGGCCTGAGCCTGCGAGGAAATCGCAAGCAAGAATGAACAAGCGAGAGTGGCGAATAGACGATAGAAAGCCCTCACTACCTTTGCCCTCCTTGGATTTATCTCTTGTCGCCCGAGTCCGCCGGGTGATGGCCAGACGCCGATCAATCGTTACTCTTCTACTGCGTCGTGGTGGATGACGTACCTATTCTCGTGAGACGGGGAGAGGTGGTCTAGTTACGATGGTGCAGCGGACGAAGCTGGCGATCTTTTAGCCCTGCCGACTGGACCCTTTGACACCGAAATCTCTCTTTTCAAAACGGCATTAGTAGCTTCCACTAGTCTTCTCAAATCTTCCATAGCGCAGGGCGAGCGCAGGCAAGACCAATAGATTGAGGAGAGTTGAGGTTGCCAGACCTCCGAGAATTACGATGGCCATCGGGCCTTCAATCTCGCGACCCGGGTCACCACTCCCGATGGCCAGCGGCAGAAGCCCAAGGCCAGTGACTAAGGCAGTCATCAAGATAGGCGCGAGGCGCTCAGATGCACCGCGAAGCATAGTGCCCAGGCCCCAAGCCACCTCTTCCACCTCGACCAAATGCTCGTAATGTGAAATCAGCATGATGGAATTGCGCAGCGAGATTCCAAACAACGTGACAAAGCCGACGAGCGATCCAAGCGAGAGATTACCTCCCGTGACCAACGCAGCGAGCACTCCTCCGACCAATGCAAACGGCAAATTCAACAGAACGAGGAGCAAATTGCGATAGTTACCCATGACCACGGAGAGGAGCAGGATGATGCCCAGCCCCGCCAGCAGTGAATCGAGCAAGAGATCCCGGCGGGATTGTGCCTGCGCAGCAGCCGTGCCGGAGAACTCCACGTAGGTGTCCTTGGAGAGCGACAGGCGAGAAATGCGATTCTGCGCTTCCGTGACAAACGAAGCCACCGCACGCCCCTGAACATTGCAAGTAATGGTCTGAACGCGGCGGGCACCCTGATGCAGGATGACGTAGCGTGCAGACGAATCGTAAGTATCGGCGAGCTGGTTCAGAGCCACATAATTTCCATCGGGACTGCGAAGCGGCAGAACACCGATTTCGCTTGCCCTGGACCGGTTGCTTGGAGCAAGAATGACAGCTACATCAAAAACCCGATTGCCTTCGTAAACTTGTCCGACAATCTCGCTCCCGTAGGCTGTGCGTATGACATCCAGGATTCCTACCGGATCAAAGCCCCAGCGGGCGACATCGTCGTTGCGCAGCCGCACCACAATCTGTGGCATGCCAGGAGGAGATTGAACCTGGACCTGGGCCGCACCCCGGACTCTGCCCAGGACGCGGACAATTTCCCCCGCCTCCTGGTCCAGTTGATCCAGGTCGTTGCCGACAACATTGACCACGACCGGCGTCCGGTAGCCGGACAAAGTCTCGTTGATCCGCTCCGTCAGAAAGCTGTTGGATGTCAGAATCGGGCCGGGAAATTGTGAGAGGACATCTCGGATACCAGCCTGCGCCGTCTTCACTTGCTTCCCGTTGAGTGCCTTCATGTTCACTTCGATTTCGCTTTCGTGTGTCCCCATGGTGTCGGTCCCCAGTTCGGCCCTTCCTGCTCGCTGGGCGACCGATTGCACAGATGGAATTTTCAGCAACGCTTCCGTGATGCGGTTTCCCAGTCGCAAAGACTCCTGAAGGGAGGTTCCGGGCACCGTCGTCATGTGTACGGTAATGTTTCCCTCGCGCAATTCCGGCAGGAACGACTCGCTCAGGAGGAACAGCGCCCCGGTCCCGAGCGCGATCAAAAGAGCAACAACTGCCATCAAGAGTCGCGGCACTTTCTCGACACGAAGCAGAAGCACGTTATATTTCCTTTTTAGCCAATGGACAGCGGGCGGTTCTTGCGGTGGGAGATCACGCTCGCCTAATAAAAGGATGCAAAGGGCCGGTGTAACGGTCAGCGCCACAAGGAGCGAGGCCAGGATCGCCCAGATGTAGGCAATGCCAAGGGGCCCAAATATTCTTCCTGCCAAACCGGACATGTTCAGCACGGGGAAGAAAACTAGTATTACGGCGAAGGTTGCGTAAACGACAGCGCTGCGCACTTCGATGGAAGCATCAAACACGACCTGAAATGCCGAGCGGGGGCTCGCCGATGCCCGATTCTCACGTAGACGACGATAGATGTTCTCTACATCGATCACGGCATCGTCCACGACCTCGCCTATCGCAATAGAAAGCCCTCCCATTGTCATCGTGTTCAAGCTCAAGCCCATCTTGTCGAGAGCAGTCACGGCGGCGAGTAGGGAGAGTGGAATAGCAGTGCAGGAAATCGCAGCGGTCCGAAGGTTGAAGAGAAACAAGAACAGAACTGCGACCACCAAGACTGCGCCGATGAGCAACGAATCCCTTACGTTATGAAGCGCGACATCGATGAAGTCGGCTGCGCGAAACACTTCCGGGTGGACCGAGATTCCTTGTGCTTCCAGGGTGGAACGTAGGTCAGCTAGTGCCTGGTCGACACCCTTGGTGACTTCGAGCGTATTCGAGCCGTACGCGGCATCAACTATCAAAATCACACCCGGTTTTCCTCCGATCGAAGAGGCACCGATGGTCGGAGCCGGGGCGTCTGCCGCGCGCGCGACGTCCCCCAACGTCACGTTCGCTCCGTTGTGATGGACCAGCACGGTTCGGGCCAGTTGCGCAGGGGTAAGCGACTGCCCTTCTGTTTGCAGAACGATTCGCTGGTTGGGGGTTTCCACAAAACCAGCCCCACGAACACCGGTAGCCTGTCGCGCGGCGGCGATTACTTCCTCGACGCTCACTCCATATTGAACGAGCCGCTGAGGATCGAACTGGAATTGGATCTGGCGGACTTCACCTCCATTGACCTCCACTCCAGCAACGCCGCGAACGGCCAACAGGCGGGGCTTGACGGTCCAGTCGGCAATTGTTCGCAGCGTCATGAGCGATTGTTTATCTGTAGTGAGACCTACCTCCATGACCCAGGTCGTGGAGGAGGTGAGGGGAGTCATCAGTGGAGGCTGCACTCCGGTCGGGACCTCCTTCGCGACTGTGGACAAACGCTCAGTGACCGCCTGACGGTCGCGATAAACATCGGTACCGGAGCGGAAGACAACAGCGATTACGGAAAGCCCCTGAATCGACCTTGAACGCAAGGACTCGATGCCAGAGACACCATTGATGGCATTCTCGATGGGTTGGGTGACCAGAACCTCAACCTGCTCGGGCGATAGGCCAGGCGCTTCTGTTTGGATGGACACCTCGGGAGGCGCAAACTCAGGGAAAACGTCGTAAGGCACGTGGGAGAGTGAAAAGATCCCGTAGACCAGGAGTGCACACGCGAGCGAGATCGCAATACCACGGAAACGGATTGAGAAGCGGACGATGGCATTCAGCATCGGGTACCCATACTTTCAGTCCTCATCGCTCACTCCTCCGGCCTGACCATGTAAGAGCAATTCCTCCGAGAGCAGAGACTGCGCTCCCTGTGTCACGACTCTGTCCCCCGGAAAGAATCCTTGTTCGACAAAGAATCCTTTTTCGACAGGGATGGCGCTAGGCACGGAACGACGGGTAAAACGCTCGGGTGCTGTTAGCTGGTATACCCAAGCCTTCCCTTCCGACCAAACGATCGCCGAGGTGGGCACTATTACGCCTTGCATCTGGTTGCCGACAGAAAGATGAGCAAGCAGGTTCACGCCAGGGGTAAGGTTAGGCTGAGTACGCGCCTTGTAAAGGAAGCTTCGGCCTTGAATTCCGCGGATCGACTCTCGGAAATGCCGAAACAAAACTCGCTGTCGTGCGAGGCGCGCCCGTGATCTCAAGTGAAATACTCTGGGCTGGCGCAAACGTCTCACCTGACGGCATCGTGACTTGCACCAGCACTTCGTGCTGGTCGAGGATGCGCTGAAATTCTGGCGAGCCGTCTACCGCCCATTTCGTCGCGATGTTGCCCCAATGCTGCCGGGCGACGGACTCTTCGAGGCTCAACTTCTGTTCGCCGGCACGTATGTCCGCTTCACTTGTTTGCAAAGTACCGTCCGCGGATTGGAGCGCCTTTTCGGAGATGTTCTGGTTTTGTTGGAACAACGTCTTCAAGCGCGTGTACTCCTTACGGGCAACGTCTGCTTCGACGCGTGATTTTTGAAGCTGCGCCTGTGTCGCAACATGGCCATTGCGAAAAGTTGTGAGGTCCTCGACGTATCGAGGGTGAGAACTGTTTGTCCGTTCTCTACAGAGATGGGGGCCGCCGGCCCTTTCTTCGTCTGAGCCTGGCCGTTCGCATCGTCTTTGTCGAAGCGATTGCAAGCTTCCAGGAATGTCAGCATCAGAAGGGTGGATATGAAAAGGCCAAGCGATCCAACGGTTTTAAGTCTGGGGTTGAGTCTCATCGTTTTGACTCCGCGGGAGGTTTAGTCAGTGCCGGCGATTCAGGATCAATCGAAAACATGGCGCCGGGATCGAGCGGGCGTTGGACAGCATCTTCCAATTCGCCGAGGGCGTTCTGTGCGCGTGCAAGCGCATCAAGCCGGGCTCGAGCTATGACCGAACTCTCGATTTGCACACCGTTGAGGCTTAACCGGTCTTCCTCGCCCAGGCGGATTGCTTGCTGTGTCATTTGCACTTGAGCGTCTTGGAGCTTCCGCAGAGACTGGTCTGCTTCAGCCAATTCCTTTAGCGTTGCGGTATAGAGGGCAAGCGCCCGTTCGCTGTCTGCAATGACTTTCGCCTGTTTCTCCAAGAAAACCGCGGCGGCTTCCTTACGTCGAGCCTCGGCTTCAGCAATGGGCCCCTGGTTTCGGTTAAAAAGAGGAAGGTCGGTCGAGAGTCCGATTGTGAAGAAGTTATTTCGTTCCTCGTAGGTGTAACCTGGTCCAATTTGGACGTCCGGATATTGTTTGGAGATTTCGAGCTGCAAGTTCGCCTCGGCGGCGGCGTATTGCGCAAGAGAGCGCCGAACGTCCAAGCGATTTAGAACCGCATCCCGTTGAATCTGTCCCGGCGAGAGGGACTCCGCGCTGGGGGGGAAATCCAGGTCAGACCATGAGACATCAAACTTCTGAAGCGCCGCCACTGGAACCCCAATTGCGGCTGCCAATGCTGCCTTCGCTTCAGCGAACTGGCCTTCGGCATGGCCGATGGCCAGGCGTGCTTTGGAAAGCTGGATCCGCGCAAGGTCTACTTCCGGTCTCGGTATTTCGCCGACAGAAAGTCGTTGCCCCAAGATATCAACCTGCTCGCCGCGAACCAACTGTTCGGAGCGCAGCAATTCCAAACTGCGCGAGGCGAGGAGGTAGTTCAGCAGTGCGACGCGAACACCGCTGCGGACTTTCCACGCGGAATCCGCAAGGTCGAATCGCGCAGCTTCACCGAGGCTGCGAGCGGCCTGGATGCGATGCCCGCGCTTGCCCGCGGTCTCGACTGGCACGGAGAGGTCTAAATTGAACAAATAGGGGCTTGGGACGCCCGGTGCGACGCTTAGACTGGGATTGGGCCGTGCTCCAGCCGTGATAATTGCTGCCTCCGCCTCTGCAACCCGGGCCCGAGCAGATTCCAGCGTGGGATTAAAATACAAAGCTGCAAGCGACAGCGATCCAAGGTCCCAGACCTGTGGCGGCCATGGCAACGCGGGGTGACCGAGGTTCACTTCCTCGAATGCTTGTAGGCCCGGGTCAGCGAGATTTCGCGACTCAAACCTCGAAGCCGTTTCGACAGGAACGATAGGAGCGGGTTGGTATCGGCGCACCGCGCACCCCGCCAAGAACAAAACCTCGAAGAGAACGACGACTCGTTTTGTTATCCCGTACATAGACTGTTGCACCTTCTTGAATCCATCTCGTCCTTCCTCTACAAGCCACTTCACTTGCGGTTGAAGATAGACGAGAGCCTTAGGAACGTATGGGCCGTTCTTTCCATTTGCTCGCTGCTTGGGATGAACACAACTGTCATTCCGTATGCGTGTTGTGCGCGATCGAACACCGGAACTAACGTGTAGCTGGACGGATCCTGATCTGCTAACGAGTGGTGGCGGACTACGTAACCTCCGATCAGATACCCGAACGTACTGCCGACAACCACATCGGAAGGAAAGTGCTGGCGTCCGGTGATGCGGCTGGCGCTGATCGCAGTCGCAAAACCATAAGCGCCCAGTTTCGTTAGCCATCCCGGATACTCGTCGGCGATGACCCGTGCCAGAGCCCAACTGGCGGCTGCATGGCTGGACGGAAAAGAGCTGTCGAGCGAATAGTTCTGCGTTCCGTGTGGCCAGAATCGCCCTGTTCCAAGGCCGTCATCGGGACGTTCCCTGTTCGTCGCGAGCTTGAGGCTCTCAGCCACGAGCGAAGCGTTGGCGACGGCTTCGGCTCCGAGGATGCCGGTTTCCCGCAGATGTTCGTTGTGCTTGAGGGCACCCAGAAGATACAGCGCTCCGGCTTCGCCGAACGTCGCGTAGGGAGAACCAAACTCCGATACCGTTTCGCTCTTATTGACGAGACTCTTGTTCGTCGTGCCGATTTGGCGAAGTGCATCCTGGTCGTACGCAAATGCCGCGCCGGTGGCGCCAGCGAACGGAACAAGCCACGTGGAATCATGAGAATTGAGGCGCAACGGACTGGTCCAGATGCCAGCCTGGTCATGTGCCAGATCCTTTAAGCACTGATCGAGTTTTTTCAGGTCGCAACGTTGCTCTGGGTGTGGGCTGCTGGCGGAACGCTGTGATGTCCCTAACGAGGTGGAATCCTTCGGCTGGTTTTGGGAGAAAAGGCCAATAGACATCGAAAGAAAAGCCGCGATGATGACAACTTGTCTCATATTTTTCACTCCGAATTCCCGTGCTGTCCGGACCTATGGGTACAGACGTTGGACGATAGGTGGCTCCTCAGGATGAGCGGGTCGCCACATTGAAAAACACCCCGGGCTCGGATACTGAGCTTGAAAAAGGGAAACTTGTGAGGAGCTTGGGACTTAGGCGAGTGGTATCAGATACGAAGCGGTAAGGGAGGAGAAGCCGTCAGGTGTTGCGAGAAAGCGAGAACATGCTTCTCCCAAAGTTCTTGTAAGAACAAACCCGGAAGCGCATGGGGCGAAATTGATACATGCAGGACAATCAGCAGTTGCGTCAACAGGACAACGGCGCCCGCCAACGTAAGCAACCCGATGAATTCAAGTTCAGAGTCGGAGGCCGGATTCGGGGGGTCCCACTGATCGTGAGATTCAATTACCGGGTACGCCAACACGAAGGCGACCAAGCATACAAGAACCACGATTTGGAAAGTTTTGCGGGACACGACCGAGTTGATCGTACAGCGCAACCATGCGGGATGCAAGTTGCTTGGGCTATATGCCCAGGGCCGACGCATCTTAGTTTTTCAATCGGTGTGTGTACTTCGGTTGAATTTCTAGTTGTGGCCATTCCAAGCGCAATTTCAACCCTCGCACCTGGGGCCATAAAACCATGTTGTCGCTGCACTGGAGCCCCGGTGATCACCGCGGTTACCTCAGTGCTCCTTTTCATGCTCATGATCCCCAATCCCCACCACCCCCACTAGGGCAAGTCCAAGCCTAACCGCGCGTTCTGCCAGCCGGCCGATTTTCGAGGCTCTGCTGGGGGTTGGATGCGGTGGGGACTCATCCCATATGGAGCGGGTAGGCCGAGATACTGTGTCCAATTCGCCTCTTGAGCCAGACTCAAGGGAAACCGAGGCGATGGATTCCGTGAGCTGGTAACTCTGGACCACAGATGGACCAGAGAGTACGGGAAGATTGATCGGGGATTCCAGGTAGGGAGGAGCGGATCGCGGGTCTAAAGAAGGTGAAGTAGCAAGAGACGCGAACGGCTTGTGACGCTTTGACATTCGCTTTCGGTCAGTCCTCGCGATAGTTTGGGCGGAGCGAGGGAACCCCTGGCTCTTTGCGGCATTGCGGGGTGCGGACCGAGAGAACGTGACCGCGATCTCAGGCACCAGCCACGCCACAAGGCTCAGGGCGGCAGTAGCCAATAATCCGACAGCGGCTTTCTTGCACCTGGAATATGGAGCTGTTGAGCGTGTCAACAGCGCTCGAACTCTGGCCGCGAGCAAGGACGGAGGCGATGAGAGGAAATCGACCGGGCCTGCAATCTCCTCCTCAAGAAACCACCAGCTCGCGAGAGTCGTCAGGCAGCCGGCGTATTCCAGTCGGCGTTCACGCGAACGCTCCACCACGTCTTCGTCACAAACCAGCTCACGTTCCCAACGCAGACGGCGCCTCGCAAGCCAGGCCCAAGGATTGAAAAAAACCACACAACAACCGAGGGTCGCCAGCCTGTCGAACAAATAGTCCCGTCTGCGTACGTGCATCAATTCATGCCTGAGAACGTAGACGAGTTGCTGGGCTTCCAGTCGGGGCAAGAGCTCGTTAGGTAGCAGGACTTTGGGGCGCCACCAACCTGTAGCCGCAGGCGAGCGCAAGCCCGGGACTAGTCGCACTTCGCACCGTGGACTGTTGCTATCAGAGCGGACCAATTCAAACAGAAATGAAAGCGTCTCAGTCGCCGGGTGTGAAGCTCGTACGAACGTTCTCAACTGCCAAAGGCGAGTGCAAAACTTCAGCAACAGGAAAGTGAGGACAGGCACATAAATCCAGCGCACGCGGGGTAAAAACGCCGCAAGCAAAGGGGCCAAAGCAGGATTGAGCGGCCACGACCAATATGGGTGGGGCACGTACAGCTGGGGCACGATGGCAGGGGAAGTACTATTCGCCGTAAACGCGACTGACAAGCTTGTCAGCAAGAGCCCCAACCACGCTGCGACCATCCCTCCCAAAAAGATCCCGCATAGGCGAAACCTGAGGTGCGAGTTCCGGACTAGCCTACACAGCACCCACAAAAGCAGGTACATACCAGCAGACCGAATCAGGTATGTTAACCACCAACTCGCAAGCTCGACTGCGGCATCGCTGCTCATAATGCTCCTACGCGTGTGGGAGTTGGAGTGCCACTTCCGTCTACCATTCCTTGCGTCGATTTCGGATCAAGCTCTCGAGTTGGCGCAATTCCTGCCGTGTAATACGTTCATCACTCAGGAGTTCCATCAAAAGCTCTGTTCGCGAGCCCGTGAAGTACTTGGCTATTATCTGACGAATAGATAAGCGGTGCAGATCGCCAAGTCCGAGCACTGGCCGGAAGAGGAACGCGCGGCCTTGCTGCTTGTGATCCACTTGCTGTTTTCGCTCCATTATGCGTAACAGGGTCTGAACCGTCTTGTAATTCGGGGGTGGATTTTCACCAGAAGCTCTCACAATGTCATCAATCGTCCCCTCGCCTATACGCCACAAGACCTCGAGCAATCGAAGTTCGGCTGGCGTCGGAAGTAACGCCCCCTGCTTTTGCCGGTTCTTTCCCATAGCGATTCGATTGTGCGACTGGATGCTCAGAAGGGTCAATAGTCTTAAGGTAGATAGGGTAGTGAAGCGCTGCGTCGCCGGAATTTTCGAACAGCTCTGATTTGTCGATCGGAGACAAAGACCGCGAAAATTAGTGGCTCCTGCACTTGACAGTTAGTCTTAAAGGCTTTAAGACTTAGGCATGCGATGGCGCTCATTTTGGCTCTTCAAGCTGAAGCGCGAAGGGGCTGCGGCAACACGATGCGATTAAGAACCGACCGTCGGTTCCGGCCCGGTCGTCTCCCTTAACGTCGAGGCGTGCAACGATGCTATTTCTAGACTGGTACAGAGACAAGGGGCTATGAGAATCCTTCTGTACAACCCTGACAATGGCGTGACCCGCAACTTCATGCCCCACCTCTGGATGTTTCTACTGCAGGCGCTGACGCCGCCGGGTCACGAAGTGCTGCTGATTGATGGCAACGCCCAGCCCATGGATGAAGCTGCCATTGCGCAGTTTGTGCGCGAGCAGAACATCGGACTGGTCGGCATTGGTGCCATGACCAGAATGATCGCCAAGGCATATCGCATTGCCGACTCGATCCGGGCCGTGGGAGTGCCCGTGGTAATGGGCGGACCTCACGTGACCGAACTGGCTGATGAAGCTCTCGGTCGGGATGGTGGTCCTCGCCATGCCGACGCTGTGGCGCTCGGTGAAGCCGATGAAACCTGGCCATTGATCGTGAATGATGCCGTCCGCGGCGAGCTCAAAGAGATTTACTCCCCGGTGGATGAAGCTGGAAGAGAGCGCAAACCGTCACTCAAGGCGTATCCCGAAATCCCATGGCAGTCGATCAATCTCGACCAGTTCAATCTGGTGCCGAAGGCTGCGACCCCGTTGCTCAACTGCGTCGGGGAGGGCTGGGGAACATTTCGCATTATCCCGGTGGAGTCGGGACGCGGTTGTCCTTACGGCTGCGAGTTCTGCACGGTAACGGGATTTTTCGGCGACTCCATTCGCTTCCGCACCAACGAGAGCGTGGTGAATGAACTGCTACTGTTGAAGGCGCGTGCCCGCACTGAAAAAGGGCAGATTGCCGTCTTTTTCATTGACGATAATTTCGCCATCAACGTCAAGCGCACCAAGTCGCTGCTGCGCGACGTCATTGCCGCCGGCGCACAGGTACATTGGGTAGCACAGATCAGCGCCAACTTATTACGCGACGAAGAACTCGTGGACCTGATTGCCGCTTCTGGAGGCAAGTGGGTATTCATCGGCATGGAGTCCATTGACCCTGCGAATCTTAAAGACGTGAACAAAGGATTTAATAAGCCGGGGGAATATGCCGCCGTGCTCGACCGCTTGGCGAGGCGCAATGTTTACGCCATCACGTCATTCATTTTTGGCATGGATAAC
>WNFS01004067.1_pt1 | contig 11589 bp, 10 predicted proteins | sample 5400141 | NCBI WGS metagenome assembly WNFS01 (sample SAMN13153358, study PRJNA577476) | soil metagenome | isolation source: 60 cm saprolite under Madrone tree | place: USA:California | collected 2016-06-14 | reverse complement strand
TGCTCCACAACCGGCACCGGCTCATTCGTCGCGGCGCGGCGGCGCTGGCGGTGGGCGGCGTGGACGACTTCACGCATGGTGCCGTCCGGCCCGACGAGGCGTTCTCCGGCGTGGCGCCGAACATCCCGCGCGTGCTCATCTCGCACAACCCCGATCTCATCGAATACCTGCCCACGGGCCTCCGGGTGGACGTGATGCTCGCGGGACACACGCACAACGGTCAGGCGCACCTGCCGCTCGTCGGGCCGATCACCGCGCCGTCCCAGTTCGGCAAGAAATACCTGCATGGGTTGAAGCGCGTGGGGCAGTGCTGGTTGTACGTCTCGGCGGGCGTGGGCAGCGCGTGGATCCCGCGGTGGGGCAACCCGCCCGAGCTCCCGGTGATTCGGCTGGTGAGCGCTACTTGAGGGAGACGATGAACCGAACGAGCACGGTCTCAGCCGTTTGGGGCGCGACCGTCCCCGGCACGTCCCGATAGGTGATCTCGAGCGTCGTCCCGTCGATGATTCGATAGGCCACGGGGCGTCCGAGCAAACGATGATGCGGGTCGATCCGGCCGAGCCCCTCGCTCAGCCGGTGCTGAATGGCGGCGGCCTGTGCCCGCTGCGGGGTGGGAACCTCGATCATGCGTGTGTCCGGCGGCGGTTCGCGAGCACAGCGGCGCTGTTGCGCCGCATCCCGGCGACACCAGGGCGCTCGAACGGCGTGTCGCCGAAACGGCGCTGGAACGATTCCGGGTTGGCGTCAAGCAGCGAGGCGAGCTCCGGCTCGGCGACCTCCGGGCGCACGTTCAGCTCGACGTCGCGGGTGGGGAGCGCGAACTTCACGTTCCACGGACACACGTCCTGGCACACGTCGCATCCGAACAGCCAATCACCCACGAGTGGCTGCTGGGCTTGGCTGAACTCTCCGCGGTGCTCGATGGTCAAGTACGAGATGCAGCGCCGCGCGTCGAGCACGCCGGGCGCGACGAATGCGCTCGTCGGGCACGCGTCCAGGCAGGCGCGGCAGCTACCGCAGCGGTCAGCTTCGAACGGCGGGTCGGGGGCGAGCGCCGCGTCGGTCAGCACGACGCCGATGAACGTGAACGAGCCGCGGTCGGGGTCGATCAGCATCATGTTTTTGCCGATCCAGCCCAGCCCTGCGCGCTGCGCCAGCTCCCGCTCGGGGACGGGCCCTGCATCCACGTAGCAGCGAGTCTTCGCGCCCGGCACGACCTCGCGAACGGCGGTGGCAAGCCGCTCGAGACGGCGACCCAGGACTTCGTGGTAGTCGGCCGACCAGGCGTACTGGGCGACTCTTCCCACCCCGGGGTTAGTCGAGCCGTGGAAGTAGTTGGTGAGCGTCACCAGGGCGACCTTCGCACCCCGCATGATGCTGGCGGGGTCCTTTCGCTTCTCGGCCTGGCGATGCAGGTACGTCATGGTGCCTGCATACCCGGCGGCGAGCCACTGTTGGAGCTCGGCAGCGTGAGCGCTCGGCTCGAGGGTCGCGACTCCCACGGCATCGAAGCCCAGCTCGAGGGCTCGACGTTTCACCGCGACGGTCTGCTCGACGTCTCCTTTCATAGGTGCATCGTCTCTCTTCGCCACCTCGCGAAGCGTACCAAATCTTCGAGCGGCGGCACCGCGTCTTCGTCGCCGTAGGCGGTGAACATGCGCCAGCGAACATAATCGCGCGGTGGCAGGGGCAGGAACGGCGGGCGTCGGTACCAGTCTCGCGCCCGAAAGCTCCAGGTCAGGCGGACGAGATCGAGAGCGAGTCGCGGGTTCACGAGGGCCCGCAGCACGAGACGCGCGGTCAGCGCCGACCAGCCGGCAGAGGCTCTCATTGCGGGTGAATTTACTCGCGAGGCGTGCCCAGCGCGCTTTTCCTCCTGTATATTGACCGCCTATGCCACTCGCCAGCGGTCTGGACGCCGGCGCATCCACCGGGGCTCACGCGCTCGCCCGCTATCGCAGCGAGTTCCCGATCTTCCGGGACGCGGTGTACCTCAACACCTGCTCGCTCGGTGCGCTCGGCGAGCGCACGCGCCGCCGAACCGCGGAATTCCTCGATCTGTGGCAGGCGCGCGGAGCATCCGCCTGGTACGACGTGTGGTGGGCGGCGCTCGGCGAGCTGCGGACACGCTACGGGCGGATCGTGGGTGCGAGCCCTGAGGAAATCGCTCTTGCGCCCAGCGTTTCGGTGGCCCTATCGGCGGTGGCCGAGGCGCTCGACTACCGGCGCCGGCCCAGGGTCGTGATCACGTCGCTCGATTTTCCCACGGTCGCCTACCAATGGCTCGCGAAGCGGGACCGTGGCGTGGAGCTGGTGGTGGTCGAGAGCCCGGACCAGGTCTCGGTGCCGGTCGAGGCCATCGCCCGAGCGGTGAATGACCGCACCGCTCTCGTCGCCACGTCGCACGTGTACTTCACGAGCGGGGCCATCCAGGACATCAAGCGCGTGGCGGATGCCGCTCACAAGTGCGGCGCCCTGACCCTGGTCGACGCCTACCAGTCCGTGGGACAGGTGCCCGTGGACGTGAAGGCCGCAGGCGTGGACTTTCTCATCGCCGGGGGGCTCAAGTGGCTGCTCGGCGGGCCGGGGATCGTGCTGTTGTACGTTCGCGACGAGCTCGCGCGGCGGCTCGCCCCGGGGATCGCCGGATGGTTCGGCCACAAGAACCAGTTCGCCTTCGATTCCCGCACGCTCGAGCTGCACGATGACGCGCGACGCTTCGAGCTCGGTACGCCGGCGCTCGCGGCGGTGTATGCGCAGCTGGGAGGCCTTGAATACATCGACGAAATTGGCGTCCCGGCCATCCGCCGAGTGACATCGGCGCTCACCGAGGATCTGGTCGCGCGGGCCCGAGACCACGGCTTCCGGCCCCACGTCGCTTCGCGCGCCGAGGATCGGTCGGCGATCGTCATGCTCCCCGCGGCCGACCCGGCCGCGGGCGTGCGACATCTCGCCGCCGGCGGGATCGTCGTAGACGCCCGGCCGGGACACGTCCGCTTCTCTCCCTTCTTCTATAACGTGCAGGACGACCATGTCTCAGCGCTCCAGCGGCTCGCAGCGTACACCGGTCACTGAGGACGAACGCCTCCTCGCCCAGGTTCCCCGCGAGCGGCGCGCGTTCGTCAAAACGGACTCGTGGCGGGTCCTCCGGATCATGGGAGAGTTCGTCGAAGGGTTCGACACCCTTTCCGACGTGTACAACGCCGTGACGGTGTTCGGATCGGCCCGCACCACGCCGGACGACCCCTACTATGAGAAAGCCGTGGAAACCGCGCGCATGCTCGCGCAGGAAGGGTTCCCGATCATCACGGGGGGCGGCCCCGGGATCATGGAGGCCGCGAACCGCGGGGCACAGGAGGGAAACGGTCTGTCCATCGGTTGCAACATCGAGCTGCCGTTCGAGCAGGGGCTCAATCCTTACGTCGAGCGCTCCATCAACTTCCGTTACTTTTTCGTCCGCAAGACGATGTTCGTCAAGTACTCGACCGCATTCATCGTCTTCCCGGGAGGATACGGGACGATGGACGAGCTGTTCGAGGCGCTCACGCTGATTCAGACCGGGAAGGTGAGCAACTTCCCCGTGATCCTGTTCGGAGCCCAGTATTGGGGCGGTCTCGTGGAGTGGCTGAAAGACCGCGTCGCGGGGGAGGGCAAGATCGCCACCACCGATCTCCGGCTCTTCACCGTTACCGACAGCCCGCGGGAGGCCGTCGCGACCGTACGGCAGGCGCGGGAGCGCCGCAGCCAAGCCTTTCCGATCGAGACCCAAAGCGACGCGGAGGTGCCATGACCACACGCAAAGATTTCTTGCGCGGCCAGCGCATCGATCCGAAGCCTATCACCGGGCGGGAGACGGTACCCGAGCTGGTGGACAACGCGTTCCTCGCCTACAACTCGGGGCGCCTCGCCGAGGGGTGCCGCCTGTTCACGGAGCTGATGCTCGAGGACGACGTCACCGTCGGCATGAGCCTCACCGGCGCGATGACACCCGCGGGACTCGGGATGTCGACCATCATCCCGCTGCTCGAGGCGGGGTTCATCGACTGGATCGTCTCGACCGGCGCGAACCTGTATCATGACGCGCATTTCGGGTTGGGTCTGACGATGCACCGGGGGACGCCGTTCGCGGACGACGTGGAGCTGCGGGAGGAAGGCGTCGTGCGCATCTACGACATTTTCTTCGATTACGAGGTGCTGCTCTCGACCGACGCCTATATCCGGGAAGTGTCGGCGGGCCCGGAGTTCCAGCGGCCCATGAGCACGGCGGAGTACCACTACCTGTTGGGCGGCTATATCCTCGAGCGCGAGAAGACGCTGGGGATCTCGCGGAAGTCGGTGCTCGGCGTGGCGCACCACTGCGCCGTGCCGATCTACACCTCGTCCCCGGGAGACTCGTCCATCGGGATGAACGTGGCCGAGCAGGCGCTGACGGGATCGCTGCTGCGCTTCGATCCCAGCGCGGACGTGAACGAGACGTCGGCGATCGTGTTCGACGCCAAGACGCACGGCGGCAAAAGCGGCATCCTGATCATCGGCGGCGGCAGCCCCAAGAACTTCGTGCTGCAGACGGAGCCGCAGATCCAGGAAGTGCTGGGTATCAGCGAGAAAGGCCATGACTACTACCTTCAGATGACTGACGCCCGCGTCGACACGGGCGGCCTGTCCGGAGCCACGCCGGCCGAAGCCGTCAGCTGGGGGAAGGTGGACCCCGACAAGCTGCCGGGTACGGTGGTGTGCTACCTCGACAACACCATCGGCTTCCCCATCCTCGCCGCGTACGCGCTCGCCAAACGGAAGAAGCGGCGGCTGCGCCGGCTGTATGACCGGCGCGAGGAGATCATGCGGCAGCTCACCGAGGCATACCAGGAGGCGAAAGCGGACCGCGACGCGCGCGCGGAGGCGACGACTGTCGGGCGCAGACCCTGAGCGCGCCGGCCCCGCGGCCACCTCCCGGGCGTACGCGGCGTACGCCCTGGGACTGTTGACGCTCATCAATCTCCTCAACTACATCGACCGCAACGTCGTCTACGCGCTGTTCGAGCCGATCAAGCGGGAGCTCGTCCTGTCGGATCAGCAGCTCGGCTGGCTCGGGTCTGCCTACGTGATCGTCCTCTCCCTCGCGGCGTTGCCGCTCGGTGTTGTCGGGGACCTGAAATCCCGGCGCGCCGTGATCGCGTTCGGCGTGGGGTTATGGAGCGCCTTCACGGCGCTCGGGGCGACGGTGAGCCGGTTCTGGCAGCTCCTGGCGTGCCGCTCGCTGGTGGGCGTAGGGGAGGCGGGCTATGGGCCGGCTGCCCAGGCGTTGCTTGCCGAGTTCTTCCAGGGCAAGCGACGCGCCTTTGCCCTCGGGATCTACTCCGTTGGGATGGCCTTTGGCGGCGTGCTCGGGATCTGGCTCGGCGGCGTGCTCGCCGAGCGCTACGGCTGGCGCGCCGCGTTCGTCGCCCTCGGTGTCCCCGGCTTTCTGCTCGCGCTGCTCGCGTCCCGGCTGCGCGAGCCGCGCCGGCGCCCGCCGCCGACGATCCGCGCCACCGTGAAGAGCTGGTACGCGCGCGGGCGCGTGGGGGCCCACGAGGCGCTGCGGCTCGGCGCACCACTCATATGGCTCACGCTCGCGGGCGCTGCGCTCTCAGGCGTGCTCGATCTGTTCGAGGGGCTGCCGCGCGGCATCGATACGGCGGTGTTCTCCGCCTGCGTGAGCATCGGCATCGTGTGGACCGTGTTCCGGCTGGTGCCGGTGGCCGTGCGGGGCACGACCGAAGCGAGCGAAGTCGCCGCCACGGCATTCGGCGATTTCCTACAGGCCGCCGGGACGGTACTTCGCACGCCGACCTTGATCTGGATGTTCGTGGGCGGGGCGCTCGTGACCTTCGCCGTGAACGGTCTGATCGCCTGGGCGCCGAGCTTCCTGGAACGCACCCACGGCCTGCCGGTCGCCGCCGTGGGAAGACAGTTCGGTGTGTGGGGGCTCGCCGGCGGGGCGCTGGGCGCGTTGTTCGGCGGTCGGACGGGAGACTGGCTGCTGTCGCGCTGGAGCGGCGGGCGGGTCGTCGTGTCGGGCGCGGGGTTCGTGTTGGGCGGGCCCGTGTGCGCCGCACTCCTCCTGATCGATGAGCTCCGGCTGTTCGTGCCGCTCCTGTTCGGGACGTTCTTCCTCTACTCGTGGTACAACGGACCGCTGTCGGCCGTGATCCTAGACGTGGTGCCGGGGGCCGTCCGCGCTTCGGTGCTCGGCGCCTACGTGCTGTTCTCGCACCTCGCTGGCGATGCGATCGCGCCGCCCCTCATCGGGTATCTGTCCGATCGGTTTGGCCTGCGGCCCGCGATGCTGTTGCTGCCGACGGCCGGCGCCGTGGGAGGCTTGGTCATCCTGATCTCGCTCAGCACGGTCGGGCGGGACATGGCGCGGGTGAAAGCGTGAAAATCGCCGTCGTGTTCGACACACTTCACCCTGACTGGGAGGACGCCGACTACAAGAAGGAAGTCGACGCCAAGGTTGAGGAGGCGGAATACGACGTCGCCCGGGCGCTGATCGCCCAGGGACACGACGTCCTGATGGTCGGCGTCGCCGACCAGCTACCACCGGTGCTCGAGCGGCTGGCCGCGTTCCAGCCGAAGCTCGTGTTCAACGGGTGCGAGTCGTTCCGCGGACACGCCCGGCACGAGTACGCGCTGGCCACCGTGCTCGAGATGCATGGCTATCGCTACACGGGGTCGTCTCCAACGGGACTGCTCGTCGCGCGCAACAAGTCGCTCACCAAGAAAATCCTCGCGCACCACGAGATCCGGGTGCCGGCGTTCGCCGAGTTTCGCCCGGGACAGAAGCCGGTGCGCCCGTCGGAGTTGCGGTTCCCGCTCATCGTGAAGCCGCTGTTGGAGGACGCCTCTGTGGGTATCGCGCAGGCCTCGGTGGTGAAGGACGATGAGGAGCTCGAGGTGCGGGTGAAGTTCATCCATGAGAAGTTCCATCAGGCGGCCATTGTCGAAGAGCTGATCGAAGGCCGGGAGCTGTACGCGGGGCTGATCGGGAACAGCACGCTCCAGGTGCTGCCCATCGTCGAGCTGACGTTCGGCGAGTCCGACGGGGAGCATCGCATTGCGACGTACAAGGCCAAGTGGGACGAAGAGTACCGCAAGCGGAAGAAGATCAAGAACGTGTTCGCGAAGGGACTGTCGGACGAGGTTGCGGCCAAGATCGCGGACACCTGCACCACGGCGTTCCATGCCCTCTGGCTCCACGACTACGGACGCGTCGACTTGCGGCTGACGCACGACGACGCCGTCTATGTCCTGGAGGTCAACCCCAACCCGTTTCTCGCGCAGGAGAACGAGATGGCGGACGCGGCCCAGAAGGCGGACATGAGCTATAACGCGTTCATCCAGCGGATCGTGGACGAGGCACTGGCGCGTGGCCGGGCGTAAGCGCGAGATCCCGACGCCCGAGCTGCGCTGTCCTCGGTGCGCGGCCGAAGTGCAGCGCTTCTGGGCGAATTGCTCGAACTGCGGCCGCCGGCTCGAATGGCGCGACACCACCAAGGAGACAGGCGCGGAGTGCTACTACTGCGGCTGGGTGGTGTCGGACAGCTTCTCGTTCTGCCCCTGGTGCGGTCGCGACATCGCCGACCGGGACTCCAGTCCGGAACCGCTCAAGGCTCCCAAGGGCTTCAAGTACCACCGGCGCTGCCAGTGGGGCTGCGGTGGCGGCGTGATGTACCCGATGCGCTCTTGTCCCTGGTGCGGACGCCCGCAGAAATGGCGCTACCAGGAGTTCCAAAACATTTGCCCGCATTGCAACAAGGGCGTGAACGACTGGATGGACGTCTGCCCGTGGTGCGGCAAGGATGCCACCGGACGCGACTTGATCCGCCAGGCCCTGCGGCGGGTACGGCAGCTCCTGGTCGTCGGCCGTCTCAAGGATTGGAACTACCGGGTGCTCTTGCGGCCGGGCGTTTCCGGCGTGACCCATCGGACACCCAAGATCATCGAGATCGAGCGCCGCTACGTGACCGGCAAGCGGCGGCGCCGCGACGAGATCTCGTGGAACATGCTGAGCGGGCTGATCCTGCACGAGCTGGGGCACTCCTTCCTCTATCACAACTGGTCGCTCACCCGCACCGGGCGGTTCCGGCGGGCGTTCGGGGAGGTGCGCAAGGCGTATCGCGTGTCCGACTCGAAGTGGGTGGACTTCGAGCGCCGGGGCGTCACCACCACCTTCCCGAACTACGTCACGGCGTACGCCGCGACGCATCCGCAGGAGGACTTCGCCGAGACGTTCCGGTTCTACGTGTCGCGGCGCGGGCGACTGCGCGAGCTGTTCGCCGAGTTCGGGCGCAAGCGCAAGGGCGTGCCGGTGTTTGAGAAGTTCCTGGTGCTGCACGACTACATCCGGAGCCTCAGGGGATGGAGTTGAGCATCCAACCGAGAAGTTCAAGCTCGGCGTCGTCGCGGCGACGGGGGCGATCGCCCTGTTCTACCTCGTGGGATTCGTGCTCTCCTTCTTCGGGATCGCCCTGCCGTTCCTCCAGGGGAATAGCACGGCCAGCATCGTGGTCAGCGGGATCATCGTAGTCGTCGCGGCGCTGAATCTGATCCTCGACTTCGATTTCATCGAGTCTGGCGCGGCCGCCGGAGCGCCCAAGTATATGGAGTGGTACGGCGCCTTCGGCCTGATGGTGACCCTGATTTGGCTGTACCTGGAGATCCTGCGGCTGCTCGCTAAGTCTCGCAGCCGGCGTTAGTCGGCGCTCAGGACTCCCCGACGGTCGCCGCTTCCTTGGCGAAGGCGCGGGATCGCTCAACCAGCTCCCTGTACCCGGTCACCTCCTCCGCACGGCGGGTTGCGTCCCAGCCGAGCGGCTCCGCTAGCCATTCCGCAACCGGGCTCGCCGCCGGCACCCCTTGGTCGCTGGTCGCATAGAACAGATGGAGCCGCCGCACCAGCACATCCGAGAGCCGAACGGCCATCTCGCGCTCCACCGCGTGCGCCACCTCGGCCCACAGCGCCGGCCGCCCGGCGACGATGGGCCGCCCCAGCGCCCGGTCCCGGTCCACCAGGTTCAGCACCGCCGCTGACTCGCTGCCGTAGCGGGCCACCAGATGGCGGGCCGTCCGGTCCGACGCCCCCCGATCCATGGCCGCCTTGACGAGCCCCTCCAGGTCGGCCGTCTCGCCTCCCGGGAGCGGTAACCGATCCGTCGGCACGCGGGGGGCGCGGGGGCGGCCGTCCAGCTCGCGCAGGCGGGCCGCGACGCGATCTACCACGTCGCGAGCCATGACGCGGTAGGTGGTGAGTTTACCGCCGGCGATCGTTAACAGACCGCTCGGACTTTCGACCACGCGGTGTTCGCGCGAGGCCGCGGATGCCGTGACGTCCCGCGGCGGCCGCAGCAGGGGTCGCAACCCCGCCCAGCTGGCGACGACGTCCGCCGGCGAGAGCCGCGCATGTGGGAAGAATGCGTTGGCCGACCGCAGCAGGTAGACGACGTCATCCGCGGTCGCGCGCACCTCATCGGGAGACGCATCGTCGTCGCTGTCCGTAGTCCCGATGTAGCTCAGATCGTCCCACGGCAGCACGAACATCACGCGCCCGTCGATGGGGGACGTGAGGGTGAGCGCGTGCGTGTGCCCGATGCGTTTGCGTGGCACCGCCACGTGCACGCCTTTGGTGGGTCGGAGCAGGGGATCGGCACCGGTGTCGTCGAGGCTCCGCACGCGGTCTACCCAGGGTCCGGCCGCGTTCACGACCACGAGCGCCCGTATCGTCGAAGCCTGGCCCGTCAGGCGGTCCCGCATGGTCGCGCCGCCCACCCTGCCGTCCGGTTTGAGGAGCGCCGTGGCTTCTGCGTAGTTCGCGACCAGCGCGCCCGCCTGCGCGGCGCTGCGCATGGTCGCAATCACGAGGCGGGCGTCGTCGGTCTGCGCGTCGTAGTACAGGGCCGCACCCTTCAACTCTTTATCCCGCAGCCCCGGCTCCAGACGCTGGGTCGCCTTGCGTCCCAGCCAGCGGTGCCATTTCACATTGTGGAACGCCGCGAGCAGATCGTACAGCCACATTCCCGCGCGGAGCTTCCAGGCCGGTATCCGCGCGCCGCGGTAGACCGGGAAGAGGAAGGGCAGGGGGTGCACCAGATGCGGCGCGATGCCGAGCAGCACGCGACGCTCGTGGCTCGCCTCGAATACGAGGCGAAGCTCGCCTTGCTCAAGATAGCGGATCCCGCCGTGGATGAGCCGGGATGAAAGCGACGAGGTCCCACCCCCGAGATCGCCCTTGTCCACCACCGCCGTGCGAAAGCCTCTAAGCGCCGCGTCGCGGGCGATCCCGGCGCCCGTGATCCCACCTCCGATGACCAGGACGTCCACTGGCTCGGCAGCCATCGATGCGAGCGCGGTGGCGCGCGTGCGATGCGAAAAGGGTGTCTCGCTCGTCGACGTTCTCCAGCTTGGCCCAGCGGCGGGCCCGGGGTAGGTTTCGAGACTTCCGGGAGGGGAATGTAATGCCGGTTGCCAACGGACGGCGCGTGGCGGTGATTGCCGGTTGCCGCACGCCGTTCTGCAAGTCGGGGACGGTGCTGAAGGACGCCCGGGCGGTGGACATGGCCCGGTTCGTAGCGCGCGAGCTCCTCGAGCGCACTAATCTGGACGGCACTGACGTGAACGCCGTGATCTTCGGGCAGGTGGTCCCGTCGGCGCTCGTCCCGAACGTCGCCCGCGAGGTGAGCCTCCTGCCGCAATTCCCCAAGGAAATTCCTGCCTACTCACTCAACCGCGCCTGCGCTTCGTCCGGACAGGCCGTCGCCAACGCGTACGACGAGATTGTGCTCGGCGATGCCGAGGTCGTGCTCGCCGGCGGCGTGGAGTCGCTCTCCGACATCCCGATCCTCGCCTCGCGACGCCTCGCCGACATCCTGGTGGAGGCGAGCAAGGCCAAGTCGCTGGGCGCGCGGCTTCGCACACTGAGTCGGATCCGGCCGCGCGACCTCGTTCCCGTGTCACCCGCCATCGCCGAGCCCTCGACCGGCGAGTCGATGGGCCAGTCGGCCGAGAAGATGGCCAAGGAGAACCACATCGCGCGTACCGCCCAGGATCGCTGGGCGCTGCGCAGCCACGAGCTCGCGGCCCGGGGGACGGACGACGGCCGGATCTCGGCGGAGATCGTGCCCTGGTTCGGGCCCGGAGGCCGCCCGAGCGACGGGGTGATCACCCAGGACAACGGGATCCGCCGGGATACGTCGCTCGAGCAGATGGCGAAGCTCAAACCGGTCTTCGACCGCCGCTACGGCAGCGTCACGGCCGCCAACTCCTCGCCGCTCACCGACGGTGCCTCCGCGGTTCTGTTGATGAGCGATTCGGCGGCGCGCGCGCTCGGCTATACGCCGCTCGCCTACGTCCGCTCCTACGCCGTCGCGGCGGTGGATCCCGGGTGGCAGCTGCTGCAGGCACCCATCTTCGCCGTCCCCAAGGCGCTCGAGCGGGCGGGCATCGAGTGGAAAGAGCTCGGCCTGATCGAGGTGCATGAGGCGTTTGCGTCGCAGGTGCTCTCGAACTTCCAAGGCTGGGCCGCCAAAGGCTGGAAGATCAACGAAGACATCA
>WNFS01003732.1_pt1 | contig 11590 bp, 10 predicted proteins | sample 5400141 | NCBI WGS metagenome assembly WNFS01 (sample SAMN13153358, study PRJNA577476) | soil metagenome | isolation source: 60 cm saprolite under Madrone tree | place: USA:California | collected 2016-06-14 | reverse complement strand
GGGGCCTTCCGGAGTTCCATTGAAACTGTACGTACCCGGCATAAATCTCAAAGTGAATCACTAACTCTCTTAGTATGTATAATACTTATTGGTAAACTACCTGCGAACGTCACTTAGCGTAACGAAGTAAAAGATTGCAGCGAAAGCTATTCGCTCGATCGCTGAAACTTGTTATAGCCTCACTCCAGAATCGCGACCACTGTCAAAATTGACAGACAAACATGAACATTTATCTTTGACACTTCACATGAATTGGCATTCGTAGTCATCGGCCAAAGTGCCTTGCCTCGGAGTCTTCCGGCCCTGCGGGTGACTGAAAAGGTCAGACTGTTCTGTTGGGGGATGGTAGGCGTGGGATCTGTTGCCGAAGACTGTCAAGCGTAATATCTTGCCTTCGGAGTACGGCCAAGACTGCGGATCAGCGAGAGATGTGCAGCAACTCGTCTTTCACGCAGCGAAATCCGAGGTGATTCGTACCCGTGCTGACTTCGCCCTTGCCCCGCGTGCCCACCATGTAGCGCGAACAATACTGATCGGTGCACAAAAACGAGCCTCCGCGATGTGTTTTCTTCCGCTCGTTCGGTTCAGAAGGGTCGTACGGCGCATCCGGACCCTGTGGATTTTGCGTCACGCCACCGGCACTTGCCAATTGCAGATAATAGTCCGGTCGATACCAGTCGCTCGTCCATTGCCACACATTCCCCGCCATGTCATAAAGCCCATAACCGTTTGGCGGAAACTGGGCAACTGAGGTGATCCCCACGTAGCTGTCTTCCCCCGTGTCCTTAACTGGAAATGTGCCCTGAAAAGTATTCGCCATCCACTTTCCGTCCGGCCGGAACGCGTCGCCCCAAACAAATGGTTCGCCTGTTAGCCCGCCTCGGGCCGCAAATTCCCATTCCGCCTCTGTCGGCAAACGCTTCCCAGCCCATCTCGCATAAGCATCAGCGTCTTCGTACGCGATATGCACGACCGGATAGTTTTCCTTTCCCCGAATGTTGCTCTTCGGGCCTAGGGGATGCCGCCAATTCGCGCCAGGCAGGTAAGACCACCATTGGAAGTGATCGTTCAATGAAACCAGATGATCGGGGGGGGTGAAAACCACCGATCCCGCCACCAGGTTTTCAGGTCGTGCGCCCGGGAAGTCCTCGGCCTTCGGCTTACGTTCTGCAACGGTCACATATCCCGTGGCCCTCACGAATTTTCCGAATTCCTCATTCGTGACGTCCGTTCTATCCATCCAGAAACCATTGACGTACACGCGGTGGATCGGCCGGGAATCACGTGTGGCCTGCATGCCAATTTCGTCCATCATCGGCGGGTCCTGAGCGCCCATGGAGAATTCACCGCCGGGGATCCATGCCATCCCTTTAGGCGCAGGCTGTGAGGAAGCCCTCTTGTTTTCAACCGTCGGGGCGAATCCGAGCGCGTGAGGGGTAGACCTCTCAGTCACCGGCGTTCTCGGGGGTTTGGTCGCGTGCACGGCTTGGTGGATTGCAAATCCCCAGATGGCGAGTCCTGCCAGCAGCATCGTGATACACGCGATGACCTTCAGACGATTTGCCCGCCTGGAAGCTTCGGAAGTTTTCTCTGCCCGCTTTTTTTGTGCCATGTGGCTCAAATCCCTCGAACGTGAACTGCTGTGAATAAAAACGTCGTGATTGTCCAGCGGCCGGATACGAGACGGTACTGTCACTTTTGCCAGCAGGAGGGGCCAGTGCCATGCGGACGATGCGGTTGTTTGTACTTCTACCGGCAATCCTCTTCTGAAATCACTGGAACGTGCTCTGTTGACAATCATGTGGCCTCTTCCGCGTCTTCTTGTTACCTCAGTGTCAGCTTGATTCCGCCCAAGATTAGGTGACCTGTCGTTTCTGCCAGTTGAATCGGATAGCACTAGAAACAATATTGGCAAGCGTGTGAAGGTGGGTCCAACTGTTCAGCAATGGAACTGGCCTCATCGGTTTTTCTTCTTGAGACCGGAGATAAAAAAGAGGGGGAAGTTCATGAAGCGCATCGGAAGATCAACTCTTGTTGTTGCAGCATTTTTCATGGTTGTGGGGCTTGTAGCGTCGCCTCCCGCCTCAGCGCAGGAAAAGAAGCCCAACATCCTGTTCATCATGGGGGACGACGTTGGTTGGTTTAACATCGGTGCCTACCATCGTGGAATGATGTCCGGCAAAACGCCGAACCTCGACAAACTGGCCTCCCAGGGGATGATATTCACAGACTATTACGCCGAGGCAAGTTGCACGGCGGGGCGAGCTAATTTCATCACGGGTGAGTTACCCATCCGCACGGGTTTGACGACCGTAGGCCAAGCTGGCGCAGATGTGGGCATGCCCGATCAGGCCGTGACTCTCGCCGCGGTCCTGAAATCCATCGGCTACGAAACCGCCCAGTTTGGCAAAAACCACCTTGGGGACCTGAATAAGTATCTCCCAACCGTTCACGGCTTCGACGAATTCTTTGGCTACCTCTATCACCTCGATGCCATGTCGGATCCTTACTGGTTCGATTACCCGCAGGATTGGATAGACAAGACCGGGCCGCGCGATCTCATCCACAGTTGGGCGACAGACCAAGATGACCCCACAGTAATGCCGCGGTGGGGCAAGGTCGGAAAGCAGAAGATCGTGGATGAAGGCCCCTTGGCTCCTTTCCCAAACATGGCTGGCCGGCAGAGGTGGCAAGAAAGCCGCAAGGCAAAGTACGACATGGAGACTTTCGACGAGGTGCTGGTCGGCCACAGCAAGGAATTCATGGATAAAGCCAAAAAGGACGGCAAGCCCTTCTTTATCTGGCACAACACGACCCGCATGCATGTCTTTACGTACATCTCTCCGAAGTACCAGGCGATGATGAATTCCAAGGACAACTACGGGCTGGAGGAGGCCGGCATGGCCCAGTTGGATGACAGCGTCGGGGCAATCCTACAGCATCTGGAAGATATCGGAGAGGCCGAGAACACCATCGTCATCTTCACCACCGACAACGGCGCCGAAGTATTCACTTGGCCGGACGGCGGCATGACGCCGTTTAAATCCACTAAGGGCACCATATTCGAAGGTGGCTTCCGCGTGCCGGCGATCATCCGTTGGCCCGGACACGTTAAGCCCGGCACAGTTGAGAACGGAATCTTCTCAGGTCTTGACTGGTTTCCCACTCTCGTGGCTGCTGCAGGCGATCCTGACATCGCCAATCGGCTGCTCAAGGGATGCAAGATTGGCGACCGCGTGTACAAGAACCACTTGGATGGCTACAACCAGATGGACCTTCTGCTGGGTAAAGGACCGTCCGCCCGCCATGAGCTTTTCTACTTCGGTGGCCCCCACCTCGGCGCTCTTCGCATTGATGACTTCAAGTATCAGTTCTACCAGCAGCCATTCGGCTGGCCAGGGGAGAAGACCGAGACCGACATGCCCACCGTTGTGAACATCCGACAAGATCCGTTCGAGCGCACGCCATCCATCCGCGGCGAGACGTTCAATAATTCCGCTGGTGGCTACACGAACGACTTTTTTGCGCGCGAATTCTGGCGGTTCGTCAACGTGCAACAAACCGTAGCCAAGCTTGCGCAATCGGCCATCGAGTTTCCTCCGATGCAGGCACCGGCTTCTTTCAACCTGGATGCCATAAAAACCAAAGTCGAGGAGGCAATCAAGCAACACGAGGGCGAATAGTCGAATTGACAACACGGTAGGGGGGCTCGCAAGGCGCGCCCGGTGCGGACCTGTGAAGTCCCCGCTCCCGAACATGGAGGGAGGCAGCGCCTTACTGTGGAGGATCGCGACGCGACCGAGTTCGAGGAGTGAGGTGCACGGTGCTCGCATGCGGGTTCGACATTGGTCCCGATCCTACGTTCCGGCGGCGGCCCGCATCGGAACGACAACCATCGGTGGATGACGTCGACTTGGAGCAAACATGAGGATCGCAAAAGACATCAAGAAGTTCCTTTCAGTGGTGTTCGGCTTTGCTCTCGTCACTGCTTCATCGAGGAACTTGTACGGTTACCAGAGTCAAGTATCAACTCCTCCGGCTGATACTGGGAATCCCACGGAACCTGCTCCTATGAGCGCAAGCCAACTTCAAGCGATGGTGGCTCCCATCGCACTCTACCCGGATGCGTTGGTGGCCCAGATTCTTGGAGCGGCGACGTTCCCGGACCAGGTCGCCATTTCCGATTACTGGCTCGAGGAGAACAAGAATCTGACGGGGAGTGCCCTACTGCAGGCGGTTGATAAACAATCGTGGGATCCCAGCGTTAAGGCGCTCACCGAATTTCCTTCGGTGCTCGACAACTTGGCGAAGAATCTAAGTTGGACTTCCTCGTTGGGAGAGGCTTATCACAACCAGCAGGCCGACGTAATGGCAGCTGTGCAGACACTGCGCGCGCAAGCCAAAGCAAATGGCAATCTCAAGTCCACCCCTCAAGTCACTGTGGTGCAGCAGTCTCCGCAGGTCATTGTCATTCAACCTGCTAACCCCCAAGTCGTTTACATTCCGCAGTACAACCCGGCGGTGATCTACGCCACCCCCTACGTGACTCCCGGGTATAGCGCGGGAGATGCAGTCGCAGCCGGCGTGATTGGGTTCGGCGCTGGAATTGCAGTGGGTGCACTGATGAGCGGTGGTGGTGGGTGTTGCGGTTGGGGATATAGCAGCTGGAATTGCAACTGGCACGCCGGTGCAGTGGTGTATCACGGCGGTTCCTTCTACGGCAATTCTGCCTGGCACGGCGGGTATTACAACGGTGGCTACCACAACAGCTACGGCTACAACAATGCCTACAACCACTCGAATGTCGCGAACAACTACAGAGGCGGCGGCAACAGCTATAACAGGAACGTGAGCGGAAACACAGTCAACGTCAACAAACAGAATGCTCAGAACTTCAGCGCCAATCGTTCCTCGGCCTCGAACTCCTGGGCACAACATGATAGTGGAGCTGGGAGATCCAACGCTTTCAGCGGCATGAGCGGGCACTCCAGCGGATTTGGTGGATTCGGCGGTTCTGGCGGCTGGTCTTCGAGGGCCGAGAGTGGTCGCGGCTGGGGAAGCATGCGCTCCAGCGGATTCGGCGGTGGCGGATTCGGGGGTGGCGGCGGTTTTCGTCGCTAGCATCCGCTTAAGGTTGATGATGAAGATAGAGGAAATGTCAGGTTTGGAGGAATGCGTATGTTTCGTCTAGTCCCGTACCCCAAGAATCTGGCTCCACGTCTCGCGATATTTGTGTTGCTGTTTGTGGTGATCACCCCCTTGGCCTCATGTAAGAAATCGGTAAACGGCACGACTGAAAAAATTATTCAAAAGACGTTCGCATCACCGGCAGACGCAAGCGCTGCGTTTTTGGGAGCGGCTAGCGCTGGCGATCAGATTGCATTGCTTGCGATTTTCGGTCCCGACGCCAACGGCGTGCTGTTCTCGGGAGATCAGGTGAAGGACAAGGGCAATCTGCAGGATTTCGCTGCCGCTTATAGCCAAATGCATCGGTGGCGCGAGATCAAAGCAGGCGGGGAAATGCTCTACACAGGGACGGACAACTATCCTTTTCCAATTCCTTTGGGGCAAAATCCCTCAGGCCAGTGGTACTTCGACACCGCGGCAGGTAAGGACGAGATTCTTGCGCGTCGTATCGGCAAAGACGAGCTGTCCGCGATCGCTGCCTGCCATGCCCTTGCCGATGCGCAGCACCAATATTTCAGTCAGACCCACGATGGCGACACGGTGAAGCAATATACACAAAAGTTCATCAGCGATGAAGGGAAACAAAACGGGTTGTACTGGAGTGTTCCAGATGGTCAGGCTCCAAGCCCCCTTGACCAAGTTCGTGACTTTGCAAAAGCAGCGGGTTACACCAACGCGGGCGACAAACCGCAGCCATTCAACGGCTACTACTTCCGGATACTCACCAAGCAGGGAGACAAAGCGAAAGGCGGTGCGAAGAATTACATCGTGAATGGAAAGATGACCGATGGATTTGCCGTTCTGGCCTATCCCGCGGAATACAGGAATTCTGGAATTATGACTTTCCTCGTCGGAATGAACGGCGTCGTCTACCAAAATGATCTGGGCGAGAAGACCGACGATATGGCCACAGCCATGGCGGAATTCAACCCGGGGGACGGCTGGGGCCCAGCGATCTAGTTTCGGCTGCGCTCAGCCGGAGCAAACCGAAGCGCAAGCGCAAGCAATGCCGAACAGGAACAACCTGCTGGGCTCCCCTTAGACCACGCCGCTGCGAGACGCTTTCTTGATTCTGAAAAGACCGAAAAATGACTCGCGTTCGAAACTGGTGGCTGATGGCAGCATTCCTTCCGCTGTTTCCGTGGGTGCCTGCGTGCGCGCAAACATCGACAACAGAGTTCCTACCGGAAATCGATGCGCATCTCAAACTGCGTTCAAATATACGGTTTGTCTTTCAAGCGAAGGACACGAGAGAAGGTGGTGAGCCAACTCAAGTGGAGGTGGGACCCAGCATCGATTTCTACCTGAAGCGCTTGGTCAAGCTACGGGACATCAGCGCTTTCGACCCGGACGATTCGAAATCCCGGCTGCTGGTGCTGTCCGTCGGATATCGGTACATACCTTCGCTGAACAAGCCACCCGAAAACCGCATCGAGCCAGTTGTCACCTCTCACTTTCCCTTGAAGGCGGGGATACTAATTTCCGACGGGAACCGCGCAGATCTTGACTGGTCTAAGGGCAACTTCACGTGGCGCTATCGCAACCGCTTGACGTTCGAACGTGCCCTCGAGATTCGCACTTACCATCCGAAACCTTACGCCAGTGCTGAGGGGTTCTACGAAAGCCGATACGGCAAATGGAGCACTACCGCACTATACGCGGGTTGCCTTTTCCCGCTGGGCAAGCACGTCCAGTTCGATCCGTACTATGAGCACGAGAACAACACAGGCAAGAAACCCAATCAGCAAGTGAACGCAGCTGGTCTCATACTCAATCTCCATTTTTAGGCGGGCAAAGGAGAATTTTGCCCTGAGATCCAGCCCGTGTAATGGAGGAAGGTTTGCTCGGACTATCGCCCCCCATGACTCTGTTCATCGTGCGTGAACCGGGGCGACAATTTCGGCGCGGGAGTTCATGAAAGGCTACGGCTGTGGTGGAGTCGGAGTTGGCGGGGGTGCAGATTTATAGTTTTCGACTGGCGAAGAACTTTTAGACCCGGCAGCTTGTTTTCGACGCCGTTGACGCCATTCCAGCTCGGCAAGGGGTCCCTTTAGGGCTTCGATCTCCTGCTGCCTCTCATTAATCCGTTGCTGCTCTGAGTCAAGCTTAGCCTGACCAGTACGATAAGCTGTGTAGTTGGGGTTCGAAAAAATGGTGTGCTGGTCGAGGACAAGCTCGCGTAGTTGCCACTCCAGTTGATTTTGTGCCTCGGCAAGTTTGTCCTTCAGCCTAGCGATTTCCGCGTCCTCGGCTGCTGCCTCTTCCGATTCCTTGCTTTTCGGGCTTGACTGCTTGTTGGTAGAAGTCGCTTCCATATTGGCGGCGTTGACGGCGGCTAACGCAATGCCGCTGGGTGCCTCAGTCGGCAGCGAAGCTGGAGCGCCAACATTGAAGCCTTCCTGACCGGGCTTGGAGTGCTCTGTGTCCAGATCGTCATTCGTAATCACGCTGGACTGCCTCACGGCATTTTTCATTTGCTCGCGGTTCCGCCGGGCAACTTCTGCGACGGATTGGTTTTGCTGCGTCTGCGAATCCTGGGTCTGCCCCTGAACCGCGCAAGGAAGCACGGCGCACACCGTTATGAACACCACGCTCAAGGACAAACTCAACAGATTTCTCATCAGACTTCCAGTGCCAAATGAACCTATCCATTCCATAGGGTCTAGATTTGAGTTGATGAGGAAGGTGCGCGCGACTGTCAGAACTGACGGCCGGGGAAAGAAATCGACCGCTAGAGACAGCGGACACATGTCCGCGGTTTCCGCCATGGAAGTTTGCGTGCGCAGTTAGCTTAGGCGCCGGCGATACCCTTGTTCTGCAGGATCCTGACTACGACACGCCTGTTTTCAGCCTGTCCCTCCGATGTGGTATCCGGAGCCACCTGCTGACTGGTGCCCATTGCGCCTGGGGCCAGAATGTTTGTCAGCGGAATTTGACCCTGCTGCTCCAGGATATTCGTCACGTTCTCGGCGCGTTCACTGCTCAACTTCTGGTTGAGAGCAGCCCTGCCAACCCTCGATGCATAGCCTTGCACCTGAATGATGTAGCCAATGACGCCCGTGGCCTGCTGAGCCAATTTCAGCAGTTGTGGCTTATACTGCTCCTCGATCGTCACACTGTCATTTCCGAAGAGGACCGTTACCTCACCTAGGATGTTGTAATCACCCAGTTCGCTGAAGCGCTTGTTGGCCGCAGCAATTGCCGCTTTGTTCGCGGCAATGGCCGCCGCGTGCTCGGCACTCACCTGCTGTTCGGCCTGGAGCAGCTGCTGTTGTTGCCGAATTTGTTGTGCTTGTAACTGTATTTGCTTCTGACTTTGCTGTACTTGCTGCTCAGTTGGAGTTATGCCAACTTGAAGATCTTGCGCAATCTTGAGGTCGGAGCCATGGAACATGACAATGTCCGCAACCAGTTGGTTCTGAGCATTGTAGGACCCTTTCACTTCGACTGAGAGCCCTGGTACCAGGGCTGCCATGCCCAGGTGCTTCTTGCGGAAGACTCCTTCAGGCTCCAGCACCTGCGTGGCGGGCGTGAGGACGACGGTCATATTTTCTGAATCCTCAGTCTGAACCGTCATGGTGGCACCACTCCGCCCATTAATCACTCCTTTGACCTTGTCGCTCTGCGCCGCAGCGGCACCACAGAGCAGTAGAAATGCTGCGAAAGCCAGGATTATACTGAATGCGCTTCGCAACCCATTTCTTTTCATGTTTATACCTCTCCCCCCAACTTTTTGGGGGCCCGCTTCTCAATCCGGGGCTAGCCCCAGGGCAGGGAACCTTTTGTCGCCCCGGCTACGCGGACCTACGGGTCGGCGACGTTTTGTCGAGCAGGTTGACCAGAGGTTTGGCAGCGGGCACAACCGGCTGCGAGCCTTTCACAATGTCTTGTGCGCTGAGGTCCTTGCCGTAGAGAGCCCTGTTGGCATCATTATCCGTATCCATCGTTGCCCCCTCGATTGACACTCCTGCGAACAGTCCTTTCGAACGTGAATACGTCAAGACGTCCACGTTCATTGCTTGAGCGTTGTAAGACGTGGCCTGAACACCGGTGGGACCAGCGGCCGCCGCCGCATTGCCACCGAGTTTCGTTTTGCCCGACAGAATTTGATCGGCGCCCTTCTGGTTCATGACCACCAGCACAAAATCGGTTGCTGTGGAGCCAAGTTGCAAGCCTACGCTTCCCTGATCGAGCGAATACATCGCGGGAGCACCCCAGGTGCCATTCATCTTGGGTCCCTTGCGGCAAACGAGCGCGCCGCGCCCGTAGCTGCCTCCGATGCCTATGGCGATTTTCTTGACGCTGGGATAGATAAGAACACAAACGGCTTGATTGAGGATACTCTTGGGCAGGCCATCATCCCCTTCGAGGATTTCCCGAATCGCAGCAGCTGATTTTGCCAAACGATCATCTTCTTTCTTTTGAGCAAACATCGAGGCGGGCACTGCCAAAGCGAGAGCGATGATTCCCATCTTGTTCTTCATCAATTTATCCTTTCTCGTAGGGTGGCAGATTTCACTGTTGGAACCCTCGGTGCAATGCACTCATGTTAGTTTTCTGTTTGACCGGAGTGCACTGCAACCCCCCAATTGCCAGTTTATTGGGCCATAGGTATTTGTCTTATCCCACTGTCAGATTTGACAGAAAGAAGAGAAGGTGTGTTATAGCGAATCATGATTGCTACTCGAATACTCCAAAGCACTGGTGATGAGTGTAGGGCCCGACGCGTAACCCGATCGCTGACTAAAATTTGAACTCAAGGCACTCCCACGGAGCGCGGGTGGTTCTGACCTAAGTCCCATTTGGACTTTATGGTATGAAATATTCGACGGTATGTTTGAGATGGGTCATGACATACTTTGACTTAGTCAGTGACACTGGTAGAATTGACAGTGACTGTCGAAAGAGCTACTAGATTAGAGTTGCCTCTCGTTCAGCCTTCGAAGAGAGTGGGTCGTGTCCAAATCGGGGGCTTGGAAATGTTGGAAGCTGCGTGACGACCGTCACGCTCAGTGGCGATTCCGGTTGTGGCACGGCTCGGGGGTAGAGGACCAACCAAGCCTCTTCGGGGAAGTGATTTTCACACAATGTTAATGTCCTTGAGAATTAATGATCGTATCTTCGGGATGAGCGGAGGAAGCTATGACACTTGTGCGTGTGATGTTGGCCGACGACCATACCCTCCTTGTCGAGGCGTTTCGGAAACTCTTGGAGCAAAACTTTGACATCGTAGGAACGGTGTCCGACGGACGCGCTCTGTTGGACGCCGCTCCAGTGCTCAAACCTGACGTGGTCTTACTCGATATTGGAATGCCACTATTGAATGGTTTGGATGCAGGACGGCAACTGAAAGCAAAAATGCCAGGGCTCAAACTGATCTTCCTGACGATGAACGAAGATCCAGATCTTGCTGTGGAAGCAATGCGTGCAGGAGCAGCCGGATATCTGCTGAAGAAAAGCGCGGCCTCGGAATTATTCCATGCGATTCAGGCGGCCTTCAGAGGCAAGTTTTATGTGACGCCGCAGATCGCTCGCGGGATGCAGGAGGCGTTTGTTCGTAATCCTGAAGCTAAGAGACGTCGCGCGACCGTGACGCCTCGTCAGCGAGAAGTGCTGCAACTATTGGCCGAAGGCAAATCCATGAAAGAAGCGGCTGATGTCTTGAATGTGAGTGCCCGCACGGTCGCCTTCCATAAATATCATATGATGGAAGAATTAGGGCTGAAGAGTACTGCAGGTCTGATTCAATATGCAATCAAAAGTCATATCGTGGCGGCATGATGGAGCAGTGCAGCGGACCTTTTGACCGCCTCGGGTTTCTGGGACTAACTTCTGTCCTCATTATCGGATGTTCGTTAGGCGCCAAGGCCGATTTTCGATATTCCCAAGCACTAGCTGATGGTTTTTCTGGTCAGTTGGGCTAGAAGGCTGGGACACCAATTGACGCCCGATCAAAGATACTTATGAGGCTGATGAGCCTCGATGATGACGCAGTCGCATAACCACTCAAGTAGCGCCTGAGTTCATCGCTTAACCGGAACTATTCTCCATAAAATCAAGAAGATTGTTACTGCCATCTATTAAAGCCCAATCCTGATTGCTTTGAGAATACGGCAATGCCGGCATTTATCGTTTCCAGCCGGTCAGTTTTGGCAACATCCACGTCTGGGGCATTTGACAAACCGTGAGAAGCGATCGAAATCTATCGCCGTCGCTTGTCGATCTCGCGGCTAGAAAACATGGGTCTTTTGGAGGTGCAGTTTCGCAAATAATGATGCCAGAGAGTTTAACTAAATGAGCTGTCAATTCTGACAGTTCAAAACCCTTCGCAGGGTTCGTTAATTTATGAGAGAACATTCGCGCCGATCCGTCCATTGGGCGGTGAACGGAGAGGTAAAGAATC
>WNFS01004152.1_pt1 | contig 11595 bp, 7 predicted proteins | sample 5400141 | NCBI WGS metagenome assembly WNFS01 (sample SAMN13153358, study PRJNA577476) | soil metagenome | isolation source: 60 cm saprolite under Madrone tree | place: USA:California | collected 2016-06-14 | reverse complement strand
TCGAGCAGTGCGAGCAGGAGGACGGCGCCCGGGTTTGGTGCTCGCGCGGGCCGGACGGTACAATGCAACGGGCCGTGACGATACCAGCGCGCCTTCCGCGCCGCAACGCGCTCGCGCTCGCCGGCGCCTGGGTGGCGGTGGTCCTGCTCTTTTGGCTCGGGCTCTTCGTGCCCGCGATGCGCCCCGGACTCTTCCGGCCCGAGGCGGTCGACCTCTACGGCTACTTCTTCCCGAAGTTCGTCTACGGCTCGGCCGAGCTCGGGCGCGGCGCGCTGCCGCTCTGGAACCCGTACGAGTACGCCGGCGTGCCGTTCCTCGGCGCGGCGCAGCCTGCGGTGCTCTATCCACCGCGCGTGCTTCTCTTCGCGCTCCTCCCGCCGACCGCCGCGCTGCACGTCTTCATGGTGGTGCACTACGTGCTCCTCGGGGCCGGCGCCTTCGTCATGCTGCGCGTGCTCGCGCTCGAGGTGCCGGGCGCGTGCCTCGGCACGCTGCTCGTCGCCTTCGAGCCGCTCATGATGGCCGGGCACTACCATCCGCCGCGCATCGCCTGCTTCGCGTGGGTGCCGTGGATGGTGGCCGCGTTCGTGCGCACCGTGGAGGGCCGCGGGCTCGGTGCGGCGCTCGGCCTGGCCGTCGCGGCGGCCCTCCAGGCGACCGCGGGCTATCCCGAGTACTCGCTCGACACCGCGCTCGTGCTGGCGCTCTTCTGGCCCGCGGCGGCACGCCGGGCCGGCGGCGCAGGGGCGGCGCTCGGCGGCAGCGCGCTCGCCATCGCCGCGGCTGCGCTCGCCGCCATGCTCTCCGCCGTCCAGCTCGTGCCGCTGGTGGAGACCTTCCGCATGAGCACGCGCGCCGGCGGACAGCTCCCCTTCCTGGCGGGCCAGCACTTCGCGCTCGCGACCTTCGGGAGCGGGCTCAGAGGCTGGGCGGCCGCCATCGGCACGTTCGCGTACATGCCGGCGCTCGCCTGGGCGCTCGTCTTCGTCGGGCTGGCCGCGCCGGAGCGGCCCTACCGCGGGGCGCTGGTGGCGCTCTGGGTCTTCGCGAGCGTCGCCTTCACGCCCGTGCTGCGCGCGCTGCCGCCCTTCAGCCTCTTCCGCTCCTTCCTCTGCTGGGGCTCGATCGTGGTCCTCCCCCTGGCCGCGCTCGCGGGAGCGGGCTTCGACCGCGTGATGAGCGGGCGGCTCGGCGGGCGCGAGGCCGTCGCCGGGACGGTCGCCCTCGCCGCCCTGCTGCCGCTCCTTCCCGCACGCTCGCTCGCCTGGCTCACCGTCGCGCTCGCCGTCCTCCTCGTGAGCCGCCTCGCGCCGCGGGCGGCGATCGCGCTCCTGCTCGTGCTGACGCTCGCCGACGTCTGGAGCTTCGTCCCGGCGCCGCTCCCCGCCACGCTCCGGCATCGCTACGCCGAGGGGCAGGTGCCGTATCCGTCGCTGGACGCGGAGCGGCGGCGCGCCGAGGAGTTGCGTGCGGCGTGCGGCGCGGGGAGCGGCGGGCGCGTCCTCGCCCCCCGCGAGACGCTGACCGGGCTCCCGGTCGCGGGCCGGCTCCACGCCGTGCAGGGATACCCCGAGTCGCTCCCCCCGGCGCGCATGAGCCGGCTCCTCGAGGCGGCGGGCCTTGCCCCGGCGACGCTCCTCACGCTCGACTGGGAGCGGCTGGCGAGAGTGCGCGGGCTCCTCGGCCTCCTCGACGTCTCGTGCGTGGTGGTCGAGCCGGGTCACGAGCGCCAGCTCGCCGACCTGGGCCTCGCGCCCGGCGGCCAGCTCGCGGACGGGCGCACGGCGTACGTTCGCCGGCCCCAGGGCACGGCCTTCGTCGTGGGAGAGCCGCGCTTCGCGGAGAGCGAGGACGCCGCGTTCGCCGTCGTCCTCGACCCGGAGTTCGCGCCCCGGCGGACGGTCGTCCTCGAAGGAACGGACTCGCCCTTCGCACCGGCCGCCTGCGCCGAAGGCGGCTGCGCGCCGGGCGAGGTCGAGACCGTCACGGCCGGACCGGGGCGCCTCCGCTTCCGCGTCGCGGCCGCGGCGGCGAGCCACCTGGTCGTGTCCGCGAACCACGCGCCGGGCTGGCGCGCGCGCGTGGACGGGCGTCCCGCGCCCGTGCTGCGCGCCGACTATGCGCTCATGGCCGTGCCCGTCGCGCCGGGTGCGCACGAGGTCGAGCTGTGGTACCGTCCGCGCGGTTTCGCGCCCGCCGTCCTTCTCTCGTTGCTCGGCGTGGCGCTCACCGCGGTGGGAGGACTCCGATGTCTCGGCCGATCCAGCTGGTGGCGATCGTCGCCTCGCTCGCCCTCGTCGTCCTCGTCCTCGACCTGATCCGCCGCCAGCGGATCAAGGAGGAGCTCTGGTTCGCGTGGCTCGTGTCGAGCCTCGGGCCGCTCGCGTGCAGCCTCTGGCTCGCGCCGTGGGCCGCCGCGGCGCGCTGGCTCGGCATCCGATACGAGCCGGCGCTCCTCATGATGGCGGGTCTCTTCTTCGCGCTTCTGCTCCTCCTCTACATGACCACGGTGGTCTCGCGCCTGATGCGCCAGAACCAGCGCCTGGCGCAGGCAGTGGCCGAGCTGACCTGGCGTCTCGACCGGCTCGCACGCGCCGACGCCGCGCGGTGAGACGTTCACTGAGCTCAGAGGACCGTGGGCGGCGCGGCGGCGAGCTCGGTCGCGTACGCGTCCCGGATCGGGACCCAGGGCAGGAGGGCGAGGAGACGGTCGAGCTTGCGCGGCATCCCCGCCAGGCCCACCTCCTGGATGAAGCGCTCGCGCCGCCCGAGGGGGAGGGTGTGGCGCACCGGGTCGAGCTCGCGCGGGTGGAGGTAGACGAGCGCCGGGCAGCCGCGGCGGAGGCGCGCGCGCTGCGCCAGGCGCTCCGCCCAGAGCGGCAGGACGCGGAGGTAGAAGCCGCCTCCGTGCGGCAGGCGCAGCGGCCCGAGCGCGACGGCCGGCGCCGGCACCTCGAGCAGCACGGCGCCCGCCGGGGTCGTGATCCAGGACGGCCGCAGCGGCGCCTCGCGCAGACCGTAGAGGTAGGTGCGCACCGGAAAGAGGCTCGCGTCGTAGCGGAAGCCGGCGGCGGCGATCGCATCGAGCGCCCACAGCGCGTCGCGCGTCACCGACCACGAGGGCGCGCGGAAGCCGAGCACCGGGGCGCCGAGCTCGTCCTCGAGGAGCCGCCGGGCCTCACGGAGCTCGCGCTCGACGCGGGCGGCGTCCGCCGCGTAGAGGAGCGTGTGCTCGAGCCCGTGACAGGCGACCTCGTGGCCGGCCGCGGCGATCGCGCGCACCAGACCGGGCGCGCTCCGAACCGCGCTCGCCAGCACGAAGAAGGTACCGCGCCGCCCGCGCGCGGCGAGCAGGTCGAGGACGCGGCGGGTCGCCTCGACGACGCGGCGGGGTGGATCCCAGCCCGGCGGCGGGACCCAGCTCCGGTAGTTCACGTGGAACCAGTCCTCGACGTCGACCGTGAGCAGCGCCGCGCGCCGCGGCGGGAGCGGCCGGGCGGGGAGCGGCGGGCGCGGCATCGGGCGACGCCTAGCCGAGGCCGCCGTCGCGGGCAAACGCATGCCGCCGGGTGAGCGGGCCTTCCGCGCCGCGGCAGTGGGCATCGTCGCGCTCGCGGCCGTGCTCCGCTTCTGGGCGCTCGACCTGGGGCTGCCGCACCCGCTGGCGCGCCCCGACGAGGAGGTCGTGCTCGCGCAGACCGCGGCGCCCGCGCGCGGCGAGATCCTGCTCGACTGGTCGATCTACCCGAGCGCGTACGTCGACTTCACCTGGGCGTGGGGCGCGGCGGGGCTTCGCATCGGGGAATGGCTCGGCGGCTTTCCGCCCGGCGACTACCTCTCCGTCCTGCGCGAGCACCCGGAGCGCCTGATCCTCGTGAACCGCGTGCTCTCCGCGACCGCGGGGACGGCGACCGTGGCGCTCCTCGTCGCCGGCGCGCGCGCCGCGCTCGGCCCGAGCGCCGCGCTGGCGGCGGGCGCGCTCCTCGCGACCAGCTTCCTCCACGTGCGCGACAGCCACGCCGCCAAGCCCGACGTGCTCTTCGCGCTCGGCGTGCTCGCCTCGCTCGGGGCGATGGCGCGGCTCGCGCGCGGGGCGACGCTCCGGCGCGCGGCCATCGCCGGCCTCGTCGTCGGGCTCACCCTGGCGGTCAAGTACCCGGCGGTGATCCTCCTCGTCCCGGCGTACGTCGCCGCGGCGTGGGGGAGCCCGGCGCGCGGCTGGCGGCGGCTCGTGCCCGCGCCCGCGGTCGTGGTCGGGGCGGTCGCCGCGGCGGTCTTCCTCGCGACCTCCCCGTCCCTGGTGCTGAACCCGCGCAGCCGGGACGTCCTCACGATGCTCCTCTCGACGCTCGTGCCGCGCGGCGTGCCGGGCGCGATCTCGCCGCCGGAACACGCGTGGTGGGGCGGGTTCGCGTACCACGCGTCCTTCTCGCTGCGCTACGGGGCGGGGCTCGCGCCGGCGCTGCTCGCGCCGGTCGCGATCGTGTGGGCCGCCGCGAGCCGCCGCCGGCTCCTCGTCCTGGCCGCCGTCTTCGCCGTCGCCTACTACGGGGTGGTGGGCATCTCGCCCGTGAACCAGGCGCGCTACATGACGCCGCTCCTGCCCGTGCTGGCCCTCCTCGAGGGCGGCCTCCTGGGCACGGTGCTCGCGCGCCGGCCGCTCGCGCTCCTCGCCGCGACCCTCGTCCTGGTCGCCGAGCCGCTGGCGAGTGCCGTGGCGCACGACCGGATCGCGTCGCGCACCGACACGCGCGTGCTCGCCACGCGCTGGATGGCGGCGCACCTGCCGCGCGGCGCGCAGGTCGAGATCCTGGGCACGCGCTTGTGGGTGTACGGCGCGCCGCAGATGCCGCCCGGCATCGACGCGCGCCACGCCGCGCCCGAGCCCGGCGCGCTCGCCGCCGCGGGCATCGGCTGGGTGCTGACCCACGATCACCCGCTGCCCTTCTCGCACGTCGACCCCGAGGTGATGGAGGGGCTCGCGGCCCACCTCCAGCCCCTCGTCGACCTGAACCCCTTCGTCGGCGACGGCGCGGGCGCCGTCTTCGAGCCGGCCGATGCCTACTACATCCCGTTCCACGGCTTCGGCGCGGTCGAGCGGCCGGGGCCGCGGGTGCGGATCTACGCGCTCCGGTGATGCGCGAGCGCGCATGGGGTGCGCTCGCCCTCGCGGCGGCGGTCGGGTGGAGCGCCTGGCCGCTGCCCGCCGCGCTCGCGACGCACGTCGTCGATCCGCAGCGGCTCTCGCCAGGCGGTCCCTGGGCGCGGCTCGACCTCGACCTGCTCCTCTGGATCCTCTCCTGGGACGCGCACGCGCTCGCCGCCGCGCCCTTGGCGATCTTCCAGGGGAACATCCTCTACCCCGCGCCCGACGTGCTCGCCTTCTCGGAGCACCTGCTCGGGCTCGCACCCGTCGCGACGCCCGTCTTCCTGGCGAGCGGCAACGCCGTCCTCACCTACAACGCGACCATCCTGGTGACCGTGCTGGTCACCGCGCTCGCGACCTGGGCGCTGGTCCGCCGCTGGACCGGGGACGGGGCCGCGGCCTTCCTCGCCGCGGCGGCGTTCGCCTTCTCGCCCATGAACGTCTACGGCTGGATCCGCCTGCACGCGACCGCGGTGCATTTCTTCCCGCTCGTGCTGCTGCTCGCGTGGCGCGCGGCGGGCGAGCCGCGGCCGCGGACGCTCGCGCTGCTCGCGCTGGTGACGGCGCTCCAGTTCCTGGCGGGCATGTACGTGAGCTACGAGCTGTTCGCGCTGGTCGCGGCGATGGCGCCGGCGCTGTGGTGGGAGGCGCGGCGCCACGGGCGGAGCGGTCTCGCGGTGGCGGCGACGCTCGCGGCGGGCGCGCTCGTCCTCGTGCCGGTCGGCATCCCGTACCTGCGGGCGCGCGCGGCGGGCGTCCTGCCCGAGTACGGCGCCGTGCCCGCCGAGGGTCTCGGAGCGACGGTCGCCCACCTGGGCGACGCGCTCGGCTGGCCGGTGATCGCGCTCGGGCTCTTCGGCGCGCTCGGCGCGCGGCGCGTGCCCTGGCACCTGCGCGCGAGCCTCTGCCTGGTCGCCGCCGTCGGCCTCGCCCTCGCGCTCGGGCCGGCGGCGCGGCTGCTGCCGGGGACGGGCCTCCCCGGGCTCTACGCGCTCGCGGCGCGCGCCGTCCCGGGCTTCGCCGCCATGCGCGCCCCGATCCGGTTCATCGTGCTGCCTCTGCTGTCGCTCGCGGTCCTGGCGGGCATGGGCGCCGCGGCGCTCGGCGAGGGGCGCCGCTGGGTGCGCGTCCTCGCGCTGGCCGCGGCGGTGGCGGTGATCCATGCGGACGCGCGCCCGGTGCCGATCGTGCGCCTGCCGCTCCACGGCGAGGCCGTCGCCGCCTATCGCTGGCTCGCGGAGCACGGCGAGCATCGCCCGGTGCTCGAGCTTCCGGCGTTCCTCTCGCCCATGGACCTCGACCAGCTGCTCGCGAGCGGCCGCTACATGGTGGCCTCGACGCTCCACTGGAGCCCGCTCGTGAACGGCTACACGGGCCACCCGCCGCCCAGCTACACGCTCCTCGCAACCCTCGCCCGGCGGCTCCCCGACCCGGCGGCCCTCGACGACCTGTGCGCGTTGGTCACGCTCGGCTGGATCGTGGTCCATCAGGCGGGCGTGCCGCCGGCCGCGCGGGCGGCGTGGGACGACAGCGGACCCGGCCTCGTGCGGGCCGCGGCCTTCGGCGACGACGTCGTCTATCGCGTGGACCGCCGCTGCGGCGCGCTCGAGCCCGCCCTCCGCCGCGAGCTCGCGGAGCCCGACCCGGGCCTCGCCGGGCGCACGCTGCGCGGCGTGTCGCGTGCCCCGCTCGCCGACTTCCGCGGCGAGCTGCGCGCGGACCTCCCCGACGCCGTGGTCGCCGGCCTGCACGGCTGGTTCGCGGCCACGGTGACCAACACGGGCTCCGCGCCCTGGCCGGGCCTCACGACGCACGCGCGCGGGCGCGTCGCCCTGCAGGCGCGCTGGCGCGATACGGCGGGCGCGGTCGTGCTCGAGGGCGAGCCGGGCCTCGTTGCGCGCGATCTCGCCCCGGGCGAGTCGGTCGAGGTCCCGGTCGGCTCGATGATGCCGCGGCCGGGAAGCTACACGCTCGAGATCGGGCTCCTCCAGGACGGCGTCGGGTGGTTCGCCGAGCAGCCGGGGGGTGCGGGCCTCGCCGCGGCGACGGTGCGCGCGCGGCCGTGGGGGGAGGCGTCCCCGCCGCAGCGCTGAGTCCCGCGCGAAAACCAACTTGACCTTGTCGCCGGGGGCCCATTACAAACGAGACGATGGCCGGGTGTGTCACCAGCGCCGTGTCGGCTGCCCCCGGTGGCCGGGGCCTCGCCAGCGCGCCGACGGATCCGCTCCCCACCGAGGCCGGGGCGTGCGCCCTCTGCGGCGGTCGGGCGGGCGCGCGGCTCGCCGCAGGACCGGACTTCGAGTACGACACGACGCGGACCGAGCTGACGCTCTGGCGCTGCCCGTGCGGGGGCGTCTACCTGGACCCGCGGCCCGCGCCCGCGGCGCTCGCGCGCATCTACCCGGCCAACTACTACGCCTACGACTTCGTCGAGAAGCTCGGGGGCTTCGTGATGCGCTTCAAGACGATGGTCGAGCGGGCCAAGGTCCGCGCGTACCGGGCCTGCCTCGCCCCCGGCGGCCGCGTCCTCGACGTCGGCTGCGGCGACGGGCACGTGCTGGCGCAGCTTCGCCGGCACGCCGCCGTGCCGCTCCGCCTGGAGGGGGTCGAGTTCTCGCCCGTGGCCGCGGACGCGGCGGAGCGCGCCGGCTTCGTCGTGCATCGCGGGCGGATCGAGGACGTCGAGCTGCCGGTCCGCGCCTTCGACCTCGTCATCATGAACCAGCTGATCGAGCACGTGGTCGAGCCGTTGACGGTGCTCCGCAAGGTCGGGCGCGCGCTCCGGCCCGGCGGGCAGGTGTTCGTCGAGACGCCCAACCTCGACTCGCTCGACGCGCGCCTCTTCCGCCGCCGCTACTGGGGCGGCTACCACCTGCCACGCCACTTCCACCTCTTCGACCGCCGGACGCTCCCCGCGCTCGCGCGCAAGGCGGGCCTCGAGCCGGTTTCGCTCCGCGCGCTCGTCTGCCCGCAGTTCTGGATACTCTCGCTTCACAACTGGCTCTGCGACCTGGGCCGCCGGCGGCTCGCGGGCCGCCTCTTCAATCCGCTCAGCCCGGTCCTGCTCGCGCCCTTCACCCTCGTCGAGCTGGTGCAGCAGCGCATCTGGTGGACGTCGAACCTGCAGATGGCCGCCCGGCAGGCGATCGCATGAGCACGCCCGCGCTCGCCGTGCCGTCGCCGGGTGCGCGCCCGGCGCCCGCGCTCGGTGCCGGCGCCGGGTGGATCGCGAACGCGGCCTACGACGGCGCCTTCTTCGTCGGGTCGATGGCGCTCTGCGTCGCGCTGGTGGCGGTCGCGATCGCGCGGCCCGCGTATGCGATCCCGGCGACCGTCGTCGCCGGCGTGCTGTTCGCGAACACGCACAACCTGCTGACGGGGTTCTTCTTCCTGGACGCCGAGAACCTCGCCTACTACCGCCGCTGGCCGCACTACTACTTCACGGTCCCGGTGCTGCTCCTCGCCGCCTCGATGGCGACCTTCGTCTGGTCGCCGCCGCTCGCCTTCACGCTCCACTTCTTCTTCACCACCTGGCACGTGGTCCGGCAGTCGGTCGGCATCCAGAAGCTCTACCTGGGGAAGGCGCGCGCCGCCGACTTCGATCGGAACCTGGACGCGGGCCTGATCTACGCGGCCGTCGTCGTCCTGCACGCGTTCGCGATCTGGAAGTTCCGCCCGCTGTGGGCGACGAAGGCGCTCGCGCCGGTGGAGGTGCACGCGGCGGGCGTGGGGCTCACGGCGGGGATCGTCGCCCTCCTCGCGGTGACGATGCTCGCGCGCGTCCTCTGGCTCGGGTGGCGGGACGGCCGCGTCGCCTGGCCGCGGCTCGGCTTCGGCCTCACCTCGATCGGGATGTACACGCCTTATCTCCTCATCGACCAGTACCAGGTTGCGTTCATGGCCGGCATCCTGCCGCACTACGTGCAGTACCACGGCATCTTCTGGCTGGTTGGGCAGAACAAGTACGCCGGCAACGCGCAGTACGAGGGGACGGTGCTCGGGCGGCTCGCGCGCGACCTGCGGGTCTGGGTCCTGGTCGTGGTCGCCGCCGCCGCCGTCATGGCGATCTTCCGCGCTCCCTACTTCCTCGCCGAGAAGGACCTCGCGTTCGCCGTCCGCTGGAGCTGGCAGATCAACCTGGCGGTCGGCTTCTTCTACGGGCTCGGGTGGATGCACTTCTACCTCGACGGGCTCCTCTTCCGGTTCCGGCATCCCGAGGTGCGGGCGGCGATCCTGCGCTACCTGCGGGATCCGCGGCGTCCATAGCCGCTCGCCCGGGGACGCGCCCTCACCCCGCGACCGAGCGAACCACCGCCGTCGGCACCCTTGCAGGGGAGCTACCCGCCGTGCCACGAAAACCCGATGCGGCGCTGGCCATGGGCGATTCTCCGGGCTACGGTTCTCGGCGTCGGCTACCTCGCGGTGATGGCGTGGCTCACTTGGCCGCTGGCGGCGCGGGCAACGTCGGCCTTGCCGCACACCGCCATCGCTTGCTTCTTCGACACGCTCTACTCGGCGTGGACCCTGTCCTACGAGAGCCACGCTCTGGTGAGCGTGGGAACCCGGCTCGCCGACGCCAACATCTATCATCCGGCGTCGAACGCTCTCTTCTACGGTCCCGCGGCGCTCGGCGCACTGCCGCTGTTCGCGCCCGTCTTCCTTGCGACGGGGAACCCGGTGCTGGCCATCAACGTAACGTTTCTCCTGGGGCTCGCCCTCACGGGAGTCGCCATGCATGTGGTGGTGCGGCGCTGGACCGGGTCCGATCTCGCGGGCGTGGTCGCGGCCGTGACCGTCCTCTTCAACAGGTGGATCGTGTGGGGCTTCGTGCCGACGGCTCCGCATTGGGCGGCACTCTTCGGTTTCCCGCTGATCGCCTTCGCGGCCGCCCTTCGGCTCGACTCGCTGCGATCGGCGTCCCTCCTGGTCTCGCTTGTCGTGCTGCAGTGCCTGACCGACCTCGTGTACGTCGCCCCGGCCGTGCTGGGTCCCTTGAGCGTGCTGGCGGCGTTCCGCCTACTGAGGCGCCGCTCGCGCGCCGAGGGCCTCCGGCTGCTCGGCGTGCTTGGGCTCGCCTCGCTCATGCTCGTCCCGATCTTCCGCGGGTACTCCGCCGCACAGCGGGCGAACCCCGATCTGGCCAAGCAGACGATTTGGTCGGGATTGGAGAGAGTGTGGCCCGCGGTGCTGCCGCAGCGGTTCCTCGCCGGGATGGTCCCCTTCACGGTGACGCCCGTGATGGGCGGGCTCGTCATCCTGGGAGGGCTCCTGGCGCTCTGGCGACGCCGGCAGGGTGCGACGCCGGTGGTGCCAGGTGGATGGTCTCAAGGGGCGCTCTGGACGATCGTCGGTGCCTACCTCTCGCTCCCGAACACGGGGGTGATCGCGGGGATCCCGTTCGTCACGCTGATGGGCCGTCTCGCGCACCTGACGTCGATCCTGCAGACCGTGCGCGCGCCGAGCCGCCTTGGCGTGGCAGGGGTGATTGGGCTCGGCATCCTCTCGGGCGTCGCGTTCGGCGAGGTCTGCGCCGCGACCCGGGCGTGGGTACGACCCGCGAGCCTCGCCCTCGTCCTGAGGGCGACACTCGCAGCGGCGGCGGTCGGACTCAGTTATGGCGCCTATGTGGGAAGCTATCGGCCGTGGACCGGTTCGGGCCGCATGTTCTCCGCGTACCCGGTGTACGTTCCGGCGCCGACCCCGCCGTCGTTTCTCCCGCTCCTGCGATTATCCCGGGCGCCCCTGCTCGAGCTGCCGGTCCCGGCTTCCCCGAGCGCATGGCGGAGGCCAACCGGCTCCCGGATCAGGCGGCGCTGGATCACCTGGCCGAGACGACTGGGCTCTCTCTCGTCTGGCTCCACACCCGGGGGTTCTCGGCGGAGCAGCGGGCGGCCTGGACGACGCCGCCCCGCCCCGCGTCGGGCCATCGCGGCTTTGTGCCCCTCGCGCGCGACGGCTTCGAGCTGCTCCTCCTCATCGCTCCCGGTCACCCTCTCGGCGCCCCCAGAGAGCCAACCAGCACTCCCAACGCAGCCCTCCCGAACCCAATCCGCGTACGCACATCTGCTCGCCGAGCAGCCGCTGCGTCGGCAGGCAGGCGAGTAGAGGGCCGTAGGCGCGACCATCCTGGGAAGTTGGCCTTTCGTCACTGAGTTAACTAATGTACCGCCCGCGTGGCGCTCGACATCCAGGACATCGCCGTGATGGGCGGCTCGGGGCGCGTGGGACTACCCCTGGGCCTGGTGCTCGCAGACGCGGGCTTCCGCGTCACCCTCTACGACATCAACCGGCCGGCGCTCGACACGATCGGCAACGGCCGGCTGCCGTTCCACGAGGACCGCGCGGAGCCTCTCCTCCGCCGCCTGCTCGCGACCGACCGCCTGCGGCTCGCGTCGGACCGGCAGTGCCTCGGGGGCGCGGACGCGGTGATCTCGGTCATCGGCACGCCG
>WNFS01003729.1_pt1 | contig 11596 bp, 8 predicted proteins | sample 5400141 | NCBI WGS metagenome assembly WNFS01 (sample SAMN13153358, study PRJNA577476) | soil metagenome | isolation source: 60 cm saprolite under Madrone tree | place: USA:California | collected 2016-06-14 | reverse complement strand
GTCGCCAATCTGTTTGCTTCTACGAGTGGCACGGATTCCGATTGGGTGGTCAAGCTGATTGACGTCTATCCCGACGAGGTCGCCGGCCAGCCGGCCATGGGCGGCTACCAACTGATGATTTCCGCCGACATCTTTCGTGGCCGCTATCGCGAGAGCCTCGAGACTCCAAAACCCATCGCGCCGGACAAGCCCTTGCTCTACCGTTTCAATCTGCCCACCGCCAACCACGTTTTCCTGCCGGGCCATCGCATCATGGTGCAGATCCAGTCCAGTTGGTTTCCCCTCTACGACCGCAATCCGCAGACTTTCGTTCCCAACATCTTCTGGGCCAAGCCCGGCGATTACCGCAAGGCCACGCAGCGCGTCTACCATGCGCCCGGCCAGGAGAGCTTCATCGAACTGACCGTGGTCACGACACCTTAAATCTATCCACTCCGGCCAGGAAAGCTTGGTCGAGCTGCCTCTTGTCGCAACGCCCTAAACCTAGCCACTCACCCGAGGAGACCGACGAATGGTTAGAAAACGCGTGTGCTAGACTTTCACGGTCATGGCGAAACCTTCAAACATCATTGAGCTGGAATGCTCCGCCTGCGGCAAGAAATACGACCCCTCGAAAGAGCAGCATCTTTGCACCTGTGGAAAGCCGCTTCTGGTGCGATACGACTTGCGGTGCGCTGCCGCAACGCTAACATTCGAAAACCTGAAAACACGGCCGCGCACTCTCTGGCGCTACGCGGAAGTCTTGCCGAATGATCCTCCCGTCTCGCTCGGCGAAGGCATGACGGCGCTGGTCCACACGGAACGCCTCGGCGCGTCCATGGGCCTGAAGCACCTCTACGTCAAGGACGAAGGACTGAATCCTACGGGGTCGTTCAAAGCACGCGGCATGACCACAGCTGTCACCCGCGCCAAGCAGCTCGGCGCGAAGGCCTTGGCTGCTCCCACGGCCGGCAACGCAGGCGGCGCGCTTGCCGCTTACGCCGCCGCGGCTGGGCTGCCTGCCGTCATCGTCATGCCTGCGGACACACCTTCCGCGAACGTCATGGAATGCCAGGCCTTTGGGGCCAAGGTGGTGAAGCTGAACGGCCTCATCTCGGATTGCGGCAAATACGTTACCGAACACAAGGACCGCGAAGGCTGGTACGACGTCTCTACGCTCAAAGAGCCGTACCGCGTGGAAGGCAAGAAAACCATGGGCTACGAACTGTGGGAGCAATTCGAAAGGAAGATTCCAGACGTCATTTTGTATCCCACCGGCGGCGGAGTCGGGTTGATCGGCATGTGCAAGGCCTTCGACGAAATGCAGGAGATGGGATGGATCGGCTCCGAACGCCCTCGCATGGTGGCCGTTCAGGCAGAGGGTTGCGCTCCGATCGTCAAAGCTTGGGAAGCTCACCGGGACTCGGCTCAGTTTTTCCCGAACGCCGTGACCATCGCCTCCGGTCTGCGCGTTCCTGGCCCGCTCGGCGATCATTTGATTCTGAGCATGCTCCGCCAAACGAACGGAACTGCAATCACCGTCACTGACGACGAAATGCTTCAGGCAGGAAGGGAACTGGCCTCGCTCGAAGGAATTTTCGCTGCACCAGAAGGCGCGGCCACCGTGATCGCCGCTCGCAAACTCGCCGCCTCCGCGTGGATTAAGCCGCAGGAAACGGTCGTACTTTTCAACACCGGTACCGGCTATAAGTATGCCGAGGTCTGGCAGCGCGCGCTGCAATCCGCGCAAACAGAATAGCCTCATGCCCACACGCAGGCTCTATTACGACGACTCGTTCGAAAGAGAATTCACCGCCAAAGTTTTGACGTGCGAGCCGGCTGCGGTTCCCGCGTCGCCGGAGGCGAAGGCTCCGGCCTGGGAAGTCATCCTCGATCGCACCGCTTTTTACCCCAGTTCCGGCGGCCAGCCGCACGACCTCGGGAAGCTCGGCGACGCCAATGTTTTGGACGTGCGCGAGCACGAGGACGAAATCATCCACCTCGTTGATCGAGCGCTGGATCCCGGCGAAGTGCAAGGCTGCATTCTCTGGCCTCGCCGCTTCGACCACATGCAGCAGCACACCGGCCAGCATCTCCTCTCCGCCATGTTTCAGGAACGCTTCGGACGCCCCACGGTTTCGTTTCATCTCGGAACGGAGATTTGCACCATCGATCTGCGCGGCCCGGAGCCGACGGATGAAATCCTCGAAGGCGCCGAGCGCGCAGCAAATCAGGTTATTTTTGAAGACCGCGCTGTCACGGTCCGCTACGGCACCGCGGATGAGTTGTCGAAACTCGGCGTTCGCAAGGAAGTCGACCGCAAGGGCATCCTGCGCGCCATCGAAATCGAATCCGCGGATCTGCAGCCCTGTGGCGGAACCCACGTCAAGCGCACCGGCCAAATCGGCTTGGTTCTGGTGCGGCGCTGCACCAGGATTCGTCAGGATTGGCGTGTCGAGTTTGTCTGCGGTGGCCGCGCGGAACGCGCCGCCCGTCAGGATTTTCTGTTGCTTCGCCGAACCTCAGAAAAATTAGGTTGCGCTCCCGAAGACATGGTCACTGCCGCTGGGCGTGCGCTTGCAGAGCGTGACGCCAATTTCAAAAACTTTCGCGCCATGTTGGAGAGCTTGGCCAAAGCGGAAGCCGCACTTGCCTTGCAAGCCACGCAGCGCGGCCCTCGCGGATTCCGCATTCTCTCGCGTGTTTTCGAAGGCCTCCCCGCCGAGTATCTTGGTTTCTTCGCCACGGAAATCGCCAAGTCCGAAAAAACGATCGCGGTCCTGGCGCTGGCCGAAGATGGTCACGTGCTTTTTGTCCAGCATCCTTCGGCCGCGAAAGACATGAGCGCACTCCTCAAGCGGGTCCTAGAGAGGGTTGGAGGCAAGGGCGGCGGCACTCGCGATTTCGCGCGCGGACAGCTAAGCGATGCATCACAAGCGAAGAAGGCTGTCTCCGTCGCCGAAGAATTATTGTCCTCGGCCTAGCCTCTGGGCTATAAGTTTCATCACCAGCGCCGCTTGCCAATCGCTCTTCGGAATTCGAGCCAGGGCACCGGTGCGAGTCATCATCCAACGAGGTGCCGCGTGACCGAAAGAATCAAACGCCGTGATGCTCTCAAGCTCGGAACGTCAGCCGCGGTTTCAGCGGCAATCAGCCCCCTTCTTTCGAACTCGGCGCAGTCTAGACCCGCCGGAGCGGCTCAACCGTTGGCGGGCAATCCGGCAACCACCAACGGCACAATCACTTCGGACTCGGACATCTGCTTCCTCCCCGCCAAGCAGATGGCAGACCTCGTCCGTCAGAAAAAACTCTCGGCGCGCGAACTCATGCAGGCTCACCTGAAGCAGATCCATCGCGTGAATCCCAAGGTTAATGCGATTGTCACGCTCGTTCCCGAAGATCAGTTGATGGCGCAAGCCGCCGCGGCAGACGAAGCTCTCGCGAACGGGAAATGGCTGGGCCCGCTACACGGACTTCCCGTGGCAGTGAAAGACCTTCACGAAACGCAAGGAATTCGAACGACGTACGGGTCTCCGCTGCATAGCGATTTCGTTCCGGACTTCGACTGTCGCGTGGTGCAGCGCGAAAAAAATGCCGGAGCAATCGTTATTGGAAAGAGCAACGTTCCGGAATTTGGATTGGGCTCACAAACTTTCAATCCTGTATTTGGCCCGACCCGAAATCCCTACCATGTCACCAAGACGTGTGGCGGCAGCACCGGCGGAGGCAGCGTGGCGCTCGCTTGCGGAATGATTCCTCTTGCCGATGGCAGCGACATGGGCGGTTCGCTCCGCAACCCACCGAATTTCTGCAACGTCGTCGGGATTCGTCCATCTCCGGGACGCGTCCCCAACGTGCCTGCCAATTTAGGCTGGTTCACGCTCTCGGTACCGGGACCCGTGGCCCGCAACGTCGCCGATTGTGCGTTCTTCCTGAGCGTTCTCGCCGGCTTCGATCATCACTCGCCAATCTCCATTGACCAACCCGGCACGCAGTTTGCGCAACCTCTCGGCAACCGCAGCTTCAAAGGCGTGCGCGTGGCCATGTTCAAAGACATGGGATTGCCGTGGGAGCCGGAGGTCAAGAGCGCCGTACAAGCGCAGCGCAAGGTCTTCGAGTCACTGGGATGCATTGTCGAAGACGGCGAGCCCGATTTTCGCGACGCCAATGAGTGCTTCCTTGCCTGGCGCCATTGGTCAATGGAGCTCGCCTTCGGTGACTTGCTGGCAACCCACGGCGACCAGCTCAACGAATACATCCACTGGCATGTCGAAGAAGGCCGCAAGCTTACCGGCCCTTATCTTTCGCGCATCGAGGCCAAACGCACGGCGTTGTATCAGCGGATGTTCGGATTCAAGGGAGAATATGAATTTTTTCTTTTGCCCGTAAATCAAGTGCTTCCCTTTGACGTGAACGTGCACTACCCGAAAGAAATTGCCGGCGTAAAGATGGAAAACTATATCGCCTGGATGAAATCCGCCTATTACATCTCGACAGCAGGGAATCCCGCGATTTCCGTTCCTTGCGCGTTTTCAGCCAGCGGTCTGCCCATCGGGATTCAGATCGTAGGCCGCCACCACGATGACTGGGGCGTTCTGCAACTGGCCTACGCGTTCGAACAAGCCACGAACGTTGGCAAGCGGCGGCCAGCAATCGTCTAGCCGTGCCTGACTTGTTCTTTGCCGTAGGTAAAAGAATCGCATTCGAACGCGTTCGGGCAGACGCTGCAAATCAATCAGCGTGAGGTGGTCGATGGTCTTGAATTCCCGGTCAATCGCCGGCGGCCCGCACACGCGCGCGGAAATTTCCAGATAGGCGCGGAATAGCCTGGGAGGGCTTGGCACCGGCGTCTTCGAACTGTTCGATTCACAATGATGTCCTTCCGCCGGAACTGTCCTAAGCGATTCCTCAACCAGGTATCTCTCCCGCAGTGCTTCGTAGAGTGCCATGCCCTCATTCGCGTCCTGCGAGGAAAGAGAACTGCAGCCAATCAAATAGCGGGCGCCGCAACTCTTCGCATACCGTGCGATTCGTTTCCACAGCATGTGCAGCACGCTGCTGTTCCTGTATTCCTCATAGACACAAGCTCTGCCCAGTTCGAGCACCTCACCCCGAATTCTCTCGAAGGGACGGAAATCGAAGAACTCTTCACTGTAGTAGCCGAGGTTCCCCTTCGCGCGGTACCCGCTCTGCATGCGGTACGTTCCGGCCAGCTTCGCAGTGGCCGCGTCATGCACCATCAAGTGGTCGCAGATGAAATCAAACTGGTCTCGGTCTAGCCCGGTTCGAGCAGAGCTGTCCAGCCCCTCGCCAAGTTCGCAGTTGAAAACCAAGTAGCGCAGACGCTGACACTCGGTAACGTCTTCCAGTGTTTGCGCCATGCTTACGCGGAAGCGTTCGGTTGTGGCGATTGGGTTTCCGCAGTCGTGCACTAGGACAGCGGTTTTGGACATGCCTCAAGTGTCAAACGGCGCAGATTACAGAGATGTTTCGGCAATGTGATTTGGATGTTTCCAGGGCTATTGCATGCGACACAAAGATATTTGGTGGACGAGAGGGGATTCGAACCCTCGGCCTGTCCTCTCACACGCCGGGGAGTGAAATGGAAGGGGAAGCGAATTGGTGGACGAGAAGGGATTCGAACCCTCGGCCTGTCCTCTCACGCGCCTGGGAGTGAAATGGAAGGGGAAGCGAATTGGTGGACGAGAGGGGATTCGAACCCCCGGCCTCCTCGTTGCGAACGAGGCGCTCTCCCAGCTGAGCTACTCGCCCACGAGTAGCAAACAAATTTTAGCAAACTCACAGGTAGCTGCCAACACGCGTTCACAGGCATGCAAACAGGTAGGGGGCGGACACGCTGCGTCCCCAATACCAAAAATGTAGTCTGTGAGTGGTCTTACGGCTGCTCGACCGCCCCGCCGGTTCGCTGCGCCACGATTCGCCGCGTCTTTTGATACAGCGCCCGCGCCTCTGGAACGGCTTCCACGGCCTTCTGCACCTGCGGGTCGGCTTCGAGCAGAACCTTGAGGCCTTCCTGCTGCCCGAAGCTGGACATGAACACTTCCTGCTTGATCTTCCGCTTGATCCAGTCGAGGTTTTCGGCCATCTCCGGTTCCGTGTAGCGAACGTTGTGCTTGCTCAGGTACTCGCGGAACGCGCGCATCACGTTGTCGTCGGCTTCAAACTCTTTCGCGATTGTCGGCTTCGTTCCGAGGTAGTAGCGCGTGAACCCGCCCACACCGGTTTCGGCGGGGAAGAACACATCGTTGCGGTATAGGGACTGTTCGAATTTCGTCAGCTTTGGCGCCGGCACCACGATATCGGGCGTGATGCCCCCTCCACCTGTTACTTGGCGCCCGCTATCCGTCAACTTCACTTCCGTCGGATGATCGGGCACTTTGCGCTCGTAATGATACTCGTAGAGCGAAACCGATTTGTAATCGCGCTGAATGAGCCGCCCACTCGGCGTATAGTAACGCGCCGTCGTCAGCGCCAGCCCGGTGTTCTCACTCAGCGACGTCACGGTCTGCACCAAGCCCTTGCCAAACGTCGTTTCGCCGACGATCAGCCCCCGATCATGATCTTGCACCGCGCCGGAAACAATTTCCGTGGCGGACGCCGAATTGCTGTTCACCAGGATCACCAGCGGCGTGGTCATGCCCTGGTTGCCCCGCACCGCGTAATACCTCCGCTCTGGCGACGTCCGTCCATGGTGCGAAACGATCAGTTGGTTCTTGTCCAGGAACATGTCCCCGACAGCAACCGCCTCATTCAGCAATCCGCCGGGATTCCCGCGCATATCCAGGATCAGACCGTCCAGCGAAGATGCGTTCAACTGTTTCAGGGCATCCGCGATTTCCCGATCGGTCGTCTCGTTAAACCCGGACAACCGAACGTAGCCAATGCCCGGCTTCAGCAGGAAAGCGATATCCACGGAATGCCGCGGAATTTCGTCGCGCGTCACCGTGAAAACGAGCTGTTCCGGATAGCCTTCCCGCGAAACCGTTATCTTGACGACCGTGCCTTTCGGCCCCTTGAGCAAATCTGCCACTTCCGGAGTGCCCAAGCCATCGGTGGACTTGTCATCCACCTTGACGATCACGTCGCCCGGCCGGATCCCCGCGTTATACGCTGGCGCTCCCACGTATGGCGCCATCACTACGGTGTGATTGTCCCGCGGCGCGACGACCATGCCCACGCCGTAGTATTTTCCGCGCTGGTCCTCGCGCAGCAGCGCAAACTGCTTGGCATCAAAGAAATTGGAATGCGGATCAAGCATGCGCAGCATGCCCGGAATGGCGCCCTGATAAACGGTCTTGTCTACGTCCACTGGGTCGGCATAATTGTTCTGCACCACGTCCAGAACCCGGGTAAAGTCCCGGACGGCCGTCTGATAATCGTCGGCCGAGGCCGCCGTGGCGCGCACGTTGGGGCCGTAAATGCCCCCCAGAACAGCAGATACGAGAAGTACAAGTACAACGACTACGAGTCCGCGGCGTTGTGAGTTCATCCTGACCTCGTGTGACAACTCGAATAAAAAGTATAGCACACCGTCAACTCCGGTTTGACAGCAACTAACACCCTTTCTATCATGCTCATTGGGCCATTAGACGGGTCTTGAACGCAATGTTGAGCATTCCTCACATGATCGTGGTTTTTATCGTGGTCCTGGTCGTTTTCGGACCGCAGAAGCTGCCCGAGCTTGCCCGCAGCTTGGGCAAGCTCATGGCCGAGTTCCGCAAGGCCTCTACGGACTTTAAGAGTGCATTCGAGGAAGAGATGCACGACCTGGAACGCCAGGCACTCGTGGCCGAACGCAAAAAAGCCGCTGAAGCAGCCGCCACTTCCGCCGCCGTCGAGCCGAGCCAGCCCGCCGCGCTGGCTGCTCCCGCGGGCACGGAAACGCCACCAACCGAGGTCCAGGCGGATAGCTGCCCTTCGGAAGCTCCCGTCATTTCACCGGTTGCCGAATCGGTCCCGCGGTCCTCTGAGGAGTCAGCGGATAACAATACCGAAGCTGCTGCGGTCACGAATCCCCAAGACTCTTCCCATGACACGCAGCATCCGGCCTGAACCCGTGCCCGATTCCACGCCCAACACGCAGATCACGGCGCCAGACGAAGAGCCCGGTGGTGCGATGACGTTTTTCGAGCATCTCAGCGAGCTTCGCAAACGCATCATCTATTCGCTCTACGCCATCGGCGTCGGCACTTTCGTCGGAGTGTACCTCTCAAAGTATTTCATCTATTGGATCAACAAGCCGATGTTGAAAGCGCTCGCGGACGCACACCTTGATCCGAAGCTGATCTATACGCACCCGGCGGGTTATCTGAATCTCATCATCACCATTGGGGTTTACCTGGGCATCGTGCTGGCTTCACCCATCGTCCTCTACCAAATATGGCTTTTTGTCGCACCGGCGCTCTACAGACACGAGCGTGGCGCCATCACCGGTTTCATGTTCTCCACGGTCTTTCTGTTTTTAGCGGGGATCACGTTCGGCTATTTCATTACGCTTCCCTACGTCCTGCACTTCCTGGTGAGCCCCGGGTCGTTGTTCATGTTGCAGCGTGACGTCGTGCCCATGATTAGTGTGAACGAATACTTCGATTTGATCCTGCTTATCCTTCTCGGCATGGGCTTGATGTTCGAGCTGCCGGTCCTGATTTTCTTCCTGTCTCTGTTCGGCATCGTCACGCCGAAATTCCTCTGGAGGAATTTCCGCTACGCCATTTTGATCATTGCCATCGTGGCTGCAATCGTGACGCCCACTCCTGACGCTATGACCATGCTTATTTTCATGGCCCCGATGGTTGGTCTCTACTTTGTCGGAATCGCGGTCTCCTCCATTGTCACTCGGCGGCGCGAACGGCGGCTCGCCACTCCAGCGGAGGCCCGGTAAATGGCTTCGCTCGCGAAACGTATTGTGCAGAGCGCGGCAATTTTTTGCATCATCCCCGCAGGCTTAACGGGTTGCAAAGCGAGTGGCAACGAATCGAACGACACCGCAAGCCAACCGCCGTTCATGAGCACCGTAGCTTCCACTCCTCCGCAAGCCACGGATGACGCGCCTCCTCCCGAAAAAACGGGCGGCTTTGATGGCAAGCGCGCCTTCGCGCATGTCGCCAAGCAGGTCAGCTTCGGCCCGCGTCCTTCCGGCTCGCAAGCGATCTTAAAATTGCAGGACTACCTGCAATCCGAATTGGAGAGTTACGGCTGTAACGTGGAGACGGACGCCTTCACGGCAGACACTCCTGTCGGCCGCCTCCCGATGAAAAACATTTTGGTGAAAATTCCCGGCCAAAAGCCTGGCGTGATTCTTCTTGGCACGCATTACGACACGAAACTCCTGGAAAATTTCGTTGGCGCGGACGACGGCGGCTCGTCCACTGGAGTGATGCTCGAATTGGCGCGACTCCTGTGCAAGCAACGCGGCAAATACCCTGTGTGGATCGCCTTCTTCGACGGCGAAGAGGCCATGAAGGAATGGAGCGATACCGACAGCCGCTACGGCAGCCGGCAGATGGCCGCAAGGCTTGCGGCAAGCGGCGACTCGAAAAAGATTCGCGCCTTCCTGCTTGCTGATCTCGTTGGCAGCAAGGGTCTCCGTTTCAGACGCGAGTCCGGCTCGACTCGCTGGCTAACGGACGTGGTTTGGGAGGCTGCGGCACGGTTGGGATACGCGACCGTCTTTCTGAATGAGGAAGGCCTCTTCGATGACGACCACCAATCGTTCTTGAAACGTGGTGTGCCTGCTGCGGACGTAATCCGCTGCTGCGAACAGGAAATTCCCTACTGGCACACTCCGCAGGACACGCTCGACAAAATCAGTGCAAGAAGCCTCGCCATCACCGGCCATGTTTTTCTTGAAAGCGTGAAGCAGCTTCAGGAGAAATAGGCGGGAATTTACCCGGCCGTTTGATTTTTTTGCGCGCGTTCTGCTTCGAACCGCACATCGCTCCCTTTTTGTACTGCCGAATGCTTGCCCAGATCCTCATCATTCCGGTACGGGAAATCCGACCGGTAATGGCTTCCGCGGCTCTCTTCCCGCGCCAGCGCTGAACGCGCGATCAGCAACGCCAGCGTGTGCAGATTCCGTAATTCGTGTCCGGCTCGTCCGGGCTTCTCCGATTTCGGCAACTCCAGAGCCTGCAACTGCTCGATGCCTTCCGTCAATTCCTTCCCGCTTCGCAGAATCCCCACGTCGCGCCACATCACATCCCGGATCTTCATGCGTGTCGCGCAGGCCGGTGAAGGTTTCGCTGCCGCTTTGGACGAGTTATTGGCGGTTGTGGTGGAATTGCCCGGCAGCGGAGCGGGGCTTCCAGGAAGCGCGCCTGCGTGCCGCTTCCCGGCTGGCGCATCCTGCATCATCGCCTGCCCGGACCGCGCGCCGAAGACCAGCCCTTCGAGCAGCGAATTGCTCGCCAGCCGGTTGGCTCCGTGCACGCCCGTCGCGGCCGTCTCGCCTGCGGCATACAGACCGGGCAGGGAAGTCCGGCCCCACAGGTCGGTCTTCACGCCGCCCATCATGTAGTGCGCCGCGGGGCAAACCGGCGCAACGTCGGTCGCCAAATCCAGTCCGTAGCTTAGGCACGTTTCGTAGATTCGGGGGAACCGCTTCTTCAGAAATTCCTGGCTCTTCTTGGTCATGTCCAGATAGACGTGCTCGCTGTGCGTGCGATGCATCTCAGCGACGATCGCTCGCGCTACAATATCCCGCGAAGCAAGTTCCTGGGCTTCGCTGTAGCGTTTCATGAATCGCTCGAGATGGATGTTACGCAGAATCCCGCCTTCGCCGCGCAACGCTTCTGACAGAAGGAATCGCGGCGCGCCCTTGATCGCCAGCGCCGTGGGATGGAACTGCACGAACTCCATGTCAGATAAAACGGCTCCTGCCTCATACGCAATGGCCATGCCGTCGCCGGTGGCCACTTCGGGGTTCGTGGTTTCTCGATAGACTTGCCCCAAGCCGCCCGTCGCCAGCAGAACCGCCCCGGCCCGCACCTCGTGCTGCGAACCATCGGTTTCATCAAGGAACCGAAGCCCCACGACCCGGCCTTTTTCAATGATCAAATCCGAAGTAAACGCATGCGCGCGCAAATGCAGGCGCGGAATCGTATGCGCACGGGCCAGCAATGCCCGGCTGATTTCCCGGCCCGTCGAATCGCCGTGTGCATGAAGGATTCGCGACCGGCTGTGCGCGGCCTCTCGTGTAAAGGCCAGTTTCGTTCCCGCGCGGTCGAACTCGGTGCCCCATTCGATGAGTTGCGTGATGTACTTCGGGCCTTCTTCGACAAGCAGGGCGACAGCCTCGGGACGGCACAGTCCATCCCCGGCGTTGAGCGTGTCCTGCTCGTGAAGCCCGATCTCGTCTTCGTCGGAAAGGGCCACGGCGATTCCGCCCTGCGCCCAGGCGGTCGCGGAGTCGCTCAAATCGGATTTCGCCAGAACCAGAACGCTTCCGGCCGCGCTCAGCTCAATCGCCGCCCGCAATCCGGCGATTCCGCTGCCCACAACAGCGTAATCAGCACGATGGCATTTTTGGGAGTTCGTCATAAGAGTGGGGAGCAGGCCGCTCCAGTATGGTAGCACGAAGGAATTGGGCCAACGCCAA
>WNFS01003975.1_pt1 | contig 11601 bp, 12 predicted proteins | sample 5400141 | NCBI WGS metagenome assembly WNFS01 (sample SAMN13153358, study PRJNA577476) | soil metagenome | isolation source: 60 cm saprolite under Madrone tree | place: USA:California | collected 2016-06-14 | reverse complement strand
AACGGCGCCGCCCCTGCGACCAATGGGCGGGCCTATCCGATCGAGGACCGTACCTACGACAAGTCGAAAGCGTTTCGGCTCGCGCTTTTGTGCTGAGCCTCATATGGAGCGCGTGGCAGGGCATTGAGGCGGCGCTCTTAGCCCGCTTCTCTATCTCGATTCTACAGCCCACGGGCTGAGTTGTAGGCACGTTTGGCGGTGGCAAACGGCCCCTGCATCCAAGCCTGCCTCAAGCCGTGTTGACCGAATATCTGCCAGTACCAGCCTTGCGCTTGGGCTCCGCGCCCATCAACCCAAAAGACTTCAAAGCCACCCTCTTCTGGAATTTGCTGGGGGTGGCTAGCCGACAGGGCGGTGTTGGTCTTGCCACGCTTCGCCGCTTCCTCGATCGCGCTGTCAATCTGTCCAAGACGCCGGTCGAGGTCGGCGACCTTGCCGGCGGCCACCTCGATCTTCGCCGCAAGAGGGCCAGCACGGTGACCAGCTTGGCGGCTTCTGACCGCTTTGACGCCCGGCGCCGGCGGCTGTGACATGCCATGGCCGTTTGCCTGGCCGGCCGGACGGTGCTGGCGGGCACCGGCAGCATGGCGGCGGTGGTGTAGGCGGCTATGTTTGGAGAGGCGCGCTGCGTACGCTGGAACTACGTCGGCCGCGGGCGGGATCACGCCCGACGTGCTGCGGGCGGCGTTCCGAGAGTGATTTTATCGGATGATTGTCATCCCATGCGGGGTCGCCGGCGCCGCACCTCGGCCGGTGATTCTCACATGTTTCCTTCGATAAACCGCTCGACAAAGCGTTGCCCGATCGCGGTTATCTGCAACTTAACTTCTAGGAGGTCGGGCGTCCCAATGGCACCCTCTTGAACCCGCACGAGGTTGAAGCTGCGCAACTCGCTCACGAGGCTCATCAAGAATGACGTTTCGAATTGCGGGAACGATTTTGTTCGAAGCGTCACGAATGAAACGCGTCCTTGGGCGCCGGACTCCATCCCCAACTGTTGCGTCGCGCCAAGCACAGCTATGGCGCCAGTCGAGAGCGCATCGAGGCACCTGACTAAATGATCAAGCTCTTCATATGGGACCTTCGCCGGGTCGGCCGGCCGCAGCAGCAGGTTTGCCAATAAGGCCGCGGCGGCTCGCAACTTCTCTTCGCGATGGTTGCGAACCGCAAGCAAACGGCAAGAATGGAACAGTTCTGAAAATTCCTCCCTGTCTACCAGGTTAGTGTCGATGCGGCTCGCCAACGAAGAGACTTTCTCCTGCAGCAGCGCCAACATTCTCTCTTGGGCGCGCTGCGTAGAGGTAGGTACGTAGTCGTCGATCAGGCTAGCAATCGCCCCGCCGGCAAATGGAATGAGTTGGATCGTTGCCTTGCCGACCGCAAGGGCATGGTCTGTGGGAGATTTCCGCTGCACGAGACAACTCCATTTTAGGCTTTCCGCAGCCGAGGGCGGGGCCGGGGAACATGGGTCTCCAAAGCACCAGTGGTCCCCCTCTCCCCCCAATCAGGCGCCGGGTAGGGCCGAAGCGGTGAGACTCGGCATTGAGCAAGCGAAATCCGCACCGATGGAATGTGCGGATTTTACAAGTTGTGGCAAGGGCTGAAAGTCAGAAAATGCCCGCACGATCCTAGTCGCCTGATTCAGTCATATTGAAGGGTACAGATGCTTGAGTTTAATGCGAGCATCTTTGGTGGTGAAGTGCCAGTCTGATTTGGTGTGATTGGTATTGCGCTCTTGCTGCCAGGCGGCGATTTCGTCGATGAGGGCTTGTTTGTCGGGAATGCGGCGGTCGAGGCATTGGGTAGACAGAACGCCGAGTTCGGATTCTGCGAGATCAAGCCAACTGCCGTGCTTGGGGGTGTAGTGCCATTCGAAGCGTTCAACCAGCCGCCGCGCTTCGGCAGCCGGGAAAGCCTCGTACAGTGACGCCGTACTGTGAATGTTGAGATTGTCCTGGATAAGCACGATGGTCTTGGCGTGCGGGAAGTGAATGTCGGCCAACTCCTTCAAGACGTGGGCATAATCGATGGCGGTGTGGCGGTCCGTCACCTTGACGTGGCGCCAGCCTTCGAGCGGCGCGAACAGCATGAACAGGTTGGCGGTGCCGTTGCGCTCGTACTCGTAATCGACACGGGCCGCGCGTCCAGGCTTCATTGGAATCGGCACGCGCGTCTCGGCGATGAGTTGCTTGGAGGTCTCGTCCAGGCACACCAGCGGGCGGTCGGGATCGCGAGGCCGCATGTACACCGCGAGCACATCTTCCATCGCCGCTACAAAGGCGCTGTTGGCCTTCGGCGGGATGACCCAGCATTGCCGGCGATGCGGCTTGAGACGGTTTTTTTGAGCGTGCGCCCGATCGTGGAGTCGCTCGCGCGCTCGACGATGCCGAGTTCCACCACCTTGTTCTCCAACAGCCGCAGGGTCCAGCGGGCGCGTCCCTTGGGAGGCTTGGAACAGGCCAGGGCGATCAGCTTGGCTTCCTTTTCACCGTCGAAAATGCGCGACACGGCCGGCGTCTTGCACTGCTTGCGGCTCAAAACCGCCTCGAAGCCTTCTTCCACCAGTTGCTTACGCACGCGGTAAACCATGGATGCGCTGGTGTCCAAGGCAGCAATGGTCCTGCTGTCGCTCCAACCTTGGCCAGCTTCCGAGACATCCGCCTTCAACAAAATGCGGGCTTTCAGCAGCCGCCGAGCCGGGCCTTTGCCCTTACGGATGAGTGTCTCAAGCTGCTGGCGTTCCTCGCTGCTCAGCCTCACAACGTACTTCTTTACCGCAATCTCCTTCCCGGCCATGATTGCCTCCCTCGCCAATAGTGGTGAGGGAAGCGAATCGCAAAATCCTTTCAAATTCGTTGAAGCAGGCGACTAGCAAGCTAACAGCACCCAACGTGGCGTCGCTGGAACGCAGCCGGGCTATGCAGTAACCTCCTTTGCAACGACGGAACGGGGAGGGAAACGATGATCAGATCAGCATTGAGGCTTCTGCTCATTGCGGCGGGCACGCTTGCGCTTGTCTCGGCGCTCGCCGCTCCGGCCGAGGCGCAACCGGCCCAAGTGCCTAATTTCCAATCGGGCCCCGGCGGATGGACGCATCCCTTCGGCGGGGCCTTCCCTGCGGTGCAAGGTTCGGCCCTTCCCGTGCGCCAGGATCCGAGCCATCCCTTCGTCAACCCAGTGGTGAGCTTCCGATTTGGAGACCTCTCCAATCCCAATCTGAAGCAATGGGCCAAGGACGTGATGAAGAAAGACAACGATGAGATCGACGCGGGCAAGATTCAGTTCACGGCGAACTCATCCTGCCTGCCTTCGGGCGTTCCTGTGTTTATGCTGTTGCCCGGACCGTTCTACTTGCTCCAGACGCCCACCAAAGTGGTCATTTTAGAGGAGCAAAACCACCAGATGCGGCACATCTATCTGAACGTGCCCCATTCGGCGGACGTCAAGCCGTCGTGGTACGGCGAATCGGTCGGCCGCTACGAAGGCGATACGCTGGTCGTCGATACCATCGGCCTCAACACCAAGACTGTGGCCGATTCTTTCCGCACGCCGCACACCGAGAAGCTCCATGTGGTGGAGCGCTGGCACCTGATCGATGGCGGCAACATGCTGGAAGTGAACATCACCGTGGACGATCCCGATACGTTCTACCGGCCTTGGCAAACCTACCAGCGCTACCAGCGCGGACAGCGGCCGCTGGCCGAGTTCATCTGCGCCGAAAATAACCAAAACCTGTTCGACTACCACACGCCGGTCGCGGACAAGCCGGATTTCTGAGCGCCAAGGGGACGTCCTGGTCTGCTTGCCGCGTTGCAGGTGGCGGCCGGTCGAAAATTGCGACAGTGACAAGGGAGCCGCCACAATGAACGGAAGGATCGGTCTTTACGCCATTGCTATCACTCTTCTAGGCTCCGCCGCGCAGTGGGCCCTCGGCCAGCAACAACCGCCCCCGGCGATGACCTTCTTCATTGCCGCGAACGCAACGGGCACGGGCAATCTCGGCGGGATCGCCGGCGCCGACCGAATTTGTCAGAACGCCGTTCAGGCCTCGGGCGGGCTCAACTTCAATCACACGTGGCACGCCTACCTTAGCCAGGAACAGCGGGGCGCTACGCCTCGTCTGGACGCGCGCGATCGCATCGGTACGGGACCCTGGTACAACGCCAAGGGTCAATTGATCGCCAGCAACGTCGCCGATCTGCATGGCGACCAGCAACGCGACCGCAACAACATCCAGCGCACCACCGCGCTAGATGCAAGGGGTAATGAGATTCCCGGCAATGAGCATGACATCTTGACAGGTTCGGACTCCTTTGGCCGGGCGTTCACCGACGGGATTGATCACACTTGCAACAACTGGACCTCGGACGGCATGACCCTGCCGCAGGCAAATCCAAACGTACCGCCGGACCGCGCGCGCGCCATGCTTGGTCACATGGACCGGACAGGCGGCCAGAACACGTCGTGGAATGCTGCGCATATGAGCCAGGGGTGCAGCAAGCAGGCGCTCAACAACACCGGAGGCGCGGGCAGGATTTACTGCTTCGCTATCGACTGAAAGAACGCAACGAGGGTTCGAACACGACTCCCTTCCACGGTGATTTTGGCTGTGACGCCGGGCCGAAGTCACGGTGGGCTCGCAGCTTTCCGATTTGCGCGCCGAGGTTCTGCGGCTCGGTTAGCAGAAGCCGGCGGAAGGCGGCGCGAGTTGCTCGTAGGTCATCTTCCCGTTACTGGACTGAGCGCCCGGATTACAGCCATGGGCGGATCGCGTGTGCGGAGCGCGTCGGCGCTGACGGCACATTATCCGCCAAGAGCTTCCGTGCCGGTCGGATGTCAGCGATGGAAGAGTTGGGCCAAATTCACCCGTCGTGCTCCGTCGCCGCTGACGGCAGCTTATCCCCTGATAGCTTCCGTGCCCGGCGGATGCTGCTGACGGCAGAGTCGGGTCATCTTCTGCCGTGATGCCGCATCGAAGTTGACGGCAGCTTATCCCCCGATAGCTACCGTGCCGCACGCATGAGGGTGACGGCAGAATTGGGCCACAACCGGCCATCACAGGCGTTCCAGGGACGCGGAAACTGATGTAAGTATCTTGGTACAATCGACTGGCGGTTGGTGGGCGGGCATTGCGCAAACCGTTCGACTTGCGTTTTTTTGGCTTGGGCGCCTTCCGGGCCGCTGACGCTATGGGCGTGAGGGAAGATGTCATGAGCAGCTTGCTTTTGAGAAGGACTGCTGTCGAAAGCACCGCCGGATTTCGTGCGGCGCGCCACAGCGATCGAGCAGCAGAACTTCAACAAAGCCCGGATGTTTCGCCGTGGTTGTAGAAAACACAGCCACGCTCGGCCGGCGGATCCACTTCCATAAAGGCTTCGCGGTTCGAACCGAAGTCTCCCGCAACTTTGGCCTCGATGTTGTTCGGGCCATCGCCATCTCGGGCGTGCTTGTCGCTCATTTCACAGACTTTACGGCCATCCCCATGGGCACAAGAGCACCCATTTTCATTGGGCTCATGGGCAGCGGGGTCGAGCTTTTCTTCGCGCTTAGCGGCTTTCTGATCGGCGGCCTGCTCATGGACATCGCCAAGCCAAGCCTACGCGCCTGGACTATATTCATCGTTCGGCGATGGATGCGAACCGTGCCGCTGTATCTCTTATGGCTCGCGACGCTCTTGATCGTCTGGCCGCCGCAGCGGGATTTGATGGAGCATGCCATCAAATTCCTGACCTTCAGCCAAAATCTCCTCTGGCGAATGCCGCCCGACTACTGGTTTGCGGTGTCGTGGTCGCTTGCCGTCGAGGAATGGTTCTATCTCCTGTTCGCCGGCGCTCTGATTGGGCTGTCGACCATGATGGGTCGCAAGGCGATAGCGTTAGCGACGGGGGCGTTTATTTTCGTTCCGCTGGCGCTTCGGGCGGCGCTCGCCGAACCTGACTTGCTGGCCAGTTGGGACGAGACTTTACGCAAGATCGTGATCTTCCGGCTCGACGCAATCGCCTACGGTGTTGCCGTGGCCGCATTGGTTCGCTTCTGGCCGAATGCCATGCGCCGATTGAGCCTCCCTCTGCTCTTTGCCGGCATCATGACCGTAGTTGCCGCCACGTTTACGGCTCGCCCCCTCTATGTGATCGCGCTGTACCCCGCAGGGCTGGCGCTGTGCCTGCCGGCCGCGACGCTGCTACCGCGTCCTTGCAGGATCATCGCGGAGCCGATCCGGTGGCTAAGCACGCGCTCCTACGCCCTTTATATCGTCCACTATTCATTGCTCGAATTCAGCCTTGCGGCGGTCACCAGGGGCTTGATGAACCCGTGGTCTATTCCCCTGGTCGCCGGCTTGGGCGCGGTCGCCCTGTCCGAACTTTCGTTTCGATTCTTGGAAACGCCGATCCTGCGGGCGAGGCCGCGTTAGCTACTTCCCGGCGCAAAATTGAGGTTTGCAGCATTGTGGTCAAATGCGCCGGGCAAGGTAAAGCCCGCCGGGGTGACCAGCGGGCGTACAGGCTTGATGGTGTCGTGGCGGCTTAAGGAGCCGCCTGCTTTTTCATGGCGCGCCCGATATTGACGATGTTGTCGGCGATGACGCCGAGGCCGACCCAGCGGTGCATTCCGACATAGCCCTTGTAGCGGCAGCGGTTGAGGCCATTTCGCCGTTTAACCACGCTGATGCGCCCCTCACATCCGGTGCGCCACTTCTGGCCGTCACGGAACCAGCGCTTTTTCTGCTCGCGTTTGCGTTCCAGGCTTTTGGTCGCACGATTGGGAATGCAGACGCGTTTGACGCCTCTCGCCTTCGCGGCGGCCTCGTTCTTGGCGGAGTAGAATGCGGCATCCGCGGCCACCAGATGCGGCGCGCGACCCAGCAATGCTTGATGCGTCTCGATGGCGGCGACGAGGGGATCAGAATCATATGGCCGCCGCGCGTAGACCTCGTAATCGGTGATGATCTGGTTCTCCGCCTCCTGCAGTTTCACCATCTTGCCGAACTCGTTGGGCTTGCCGGCCTTGCCCTTGCGAATGACTTCGGTCGATGGCTCGAACAGGCTCAGCAGCTTGCCTTCGCTGCGCGTGTTGCCGCGGAAGATGCGCGCCCTGGTCTGTTTCATCACCTGTCTGACGCGCGATGCCATCTTGTCGAGCTCCTGGCGCAGGCCTTCCAGTGCCAGCTGTTTTAAGACGCCCGTCGCCCGCTTCACGCCTTGGGCGATCTCCTTGGAGAAGCGCTTCGCCTGTCCCACCACCCGGCTTGTTGCATCCAGCAACGCCCCGTAGCGCCGCTGCAAATTGTCCTGATCGATCGCACCTTTGGCACGCGCCACCCGACCGATCTCCAGCAGCCGGAACTTTACACTGCGGCTGCGGTCGCGCAGCTTGGTTCCGACCGCGCCCGCGATCTGTGTGATCTTCTTCATGGTGTGGATCAGCACCCGAACCCCATCTCCGAGCAAAGTGCTATCGGTCGGGTGGTGAATGTTGGTCTCCACCACCGTCGTGTCCACGCGCATCCGGCGTCCCGTGGTCACGCCTTTGGCCTGAGCTATTTTCACCATCCGCTCGTGAATCCGCTTGAGCACCTGCGGCCCGAGCGCCACGCCCCAGCGGCCCATCGTCTTGGCATCGGGCATCTTGCCGCCGCCCACGCCGGGTAAAGTCCCGATACACCAGATTGGCCCGCACCTCGCGCTCCAACTCCTCATAACTCCAGTTGCGAATGTGCTTGAGGGTCAACAACCGCAGCACCACGTCGGCTGGTGTACCCCGTCGGCCGCGGCAACGGCTGTTGGGATGCCGTTTCGCCAACGCCTCGTACACGACCATGACAATGTCCTCGTCCCTAGCACCTCATCGGCGTGCTTCATCCAGTCTTCGCGAAGATCGCCGACCTCCTCCGCGATCGGCCCGTCGCCGAAGCTGAACTGCCGTCGCCGCATCTCCTCGTAGCGCGAGGCCAGCCGGTCGATCGCGCTAGGCATGGACCGGATCGCCCGCGACGCCATGCACAGGTCGCGCCTCACTTCAGGCCAGGCGACGAACAGCGTCGATTGTGACCGGGAGAACAGCCGGTCCGCGAGGGCTGCGCCTCAGGGACGGATAGGGTCGTGACGTGTGGTGAAAAGTTTCAGTTTGAGCCATCCCTGTTCCTGAGTTGATGCGAAGGCGGGACTCCGGCCGGATCTGTGGTATTGGTGAGTGTGCTCATGACGGCATCGTGTCCCGATGGCTTTGTGGGAAGTCGGGGGGCGGTTGTTGACAGCAACCGTCCGCGGCGCTCGGCTGGGCGCCGAGTGCGTTCACCATGCGCCTTTCCCGTGACGCTGGCAGGCGCCATGATCGGAACTTGGTGAATGCGGGCCACATGAATTTGTGTGAGGTGGGCCATGAAACGGACGGTGGTGATTGGTCTTCTGCTGCTCGGATCGGTGAGCAGCGCCGTGGCGCTGACGAACGAGGAAGCGAACCGATTCAAGGAGGCCGCGCTTCTTGGCTCCGTCAAAAGCATCAAGATGGCATGTCCTAAGGGCTACCGCCTTGGGAAGGTCGTTGGTCCGACGTGTGTCCTAACGCTGCGCATCCTCATCAACGATCTTGATGAGAAAGGCCACGACGGGCACAGCTACTGCCCGCCTGCTGACATTGAATATAGATCGTTCTACGATGCGATCACCCAATATATCATCCTCGAAAACCCAGATTCGACCGAGCGTGCGCGTGATGTTGCCCTGCGCGCCCTGATGCGAGCTTATCCGTGCAAACGCTAGTTCGGCGCAACAGATGTTGATCAAGTGGTTCACTGTTTGTGAGTCGATCACCGCACGAGCCGGAACAACATCGCGCAGGAACCCGTTTTAGGACCCGCTGACAACTCATCAGACCCAGCTACTGATCGTTCTCGCCCCTGACGTCGACGGCGATGAGTTGCCGGCGTTTCGCTCCTCCGTGAGGCTTTCGAGTTGCACTCTCACGCGGCCCCGGCTCGCTCTCTGCTGTGCTCCAGGGTGGGCCGGGGTCTTCGCAGCTGTCGACCCACCGAAAGAACGACTCCAATGATGCCTTATTATCCCGTCCGCGACGGGCACCCGTCCATGTTCGGTACGAGGACAATGCTGGAGCCGTTTCCAGAGAGCCGATCCTTTATATTTCGGGCATGGGCCGCGGCGGAATACAGCGTGCCCGCAACGAAACTGCACGCTGTGCGGCGATGGAGCCGCTGCTCCGTAAAACCCGCATACACGACGTCATCATGGGTTGGGCCGCCGTACATGTCGCCACCTCGCCCAAATCATCGAAATCGCAGATGTTGCGCGGACGGGTGCTGTTTTCGTCGCGACGACCTTGTGGGATAATTGAGTCTTCCACCCTAACAGCTGCCGAGATAAGTCATCATGCTGAAGATTCCCCAAAAGACGGTGCTGCCAGATACCTGGTCCGCGTCGGGACTGCGCGACGAACAATATGTCGAGCCATATGAATAATACAGCTGGTCGCTCACTCTAAACCACCCCGTTGGGATCGCGGGACTGCAGAAGCCGGCGTTTTTCATGTTTGCGGGAATCTTAGCGACGGTACCCCCCGTATAGGGTCCAACAGCTGTGTACTGGCAATAGGCGAGACCATTGGTGTAATAAATGTTATCTTGATAAATGAAGGTTCCAGGCGGAAAGAAGAATGGAAATGATTGGTAAGGCGCGCCGCTCGACGCGTACGAAAAATACGGACTGAGGTCATAAACATCGACGATGTTGGTCGGGTCGCCAGCGCGATACGGCCACTGGAGCAGATACCGAAATGAAATTCCTTTTTGGGTCGCCTGTGACAGCGCGTTGCGGGCGAGCATGGAGTTGAAGTAAGTTTCCTGGACGAAAAGTTCCTTGGAAAGCTCGCCGGCAGCGCCAAGCTCCGATGATATGAAGTTGAGTTGAGTACCAAAAGAAGAATAGTCACCGGCTGCGACGGCGGGCTCGTTGCCATACAAATCGAAGCCATAGGCATTGGGTCGACCGCCAACGGTCGAGTCATAGGCCGAAATCTGCGCGCTGATCTGACCCGAGAAACCCGGAACGATAGAGAAGCCTATCGTATCTGAACTCCCGTAATTGTAGGTATAGACTGACCACAAGGTCGTCACGTACTGCCGAAAAACTTGGGGATTCACCGGACCATATGGTTGAGGGATGGCCCAAAGGCCACCAAGTTCCAGGCCTAAGTCGTAGAGCAGCCGTGGATTGGCTCCCGGCACTGAATTCAGAGACTGATAGATCAACTGGCGGGTTTGCCAAATCAGATTCCAGTTCGATTGAAACTGAGCTTCATCCCAGGAACTCCATCCCATGGGATCGCTGATATCCATAGACGCAAAGCGAAAATTGATTTGAGTAAACCCAATCGTCTTGATCGTCGCGATCAAGGCCGAAAGATTGGCCTGGTGTCTGCTTGTAAGGACGCCGTTGGCCACCACCATCTCACAATACGTGTTCAGATAGGTCGTCTGCGGCGGGGCATAGCTATACTGATTGAAAAAGTGCCAAAGGACCAAAGAGATTTTTCTTTGGCCCGCGGCATACAAAGAGCGCAATTTGGCGTCGATAGCCGCCTTGGCCACGTCATAGACTGCGATGACTGATCTCGCATCCCCCATCGCGTAGGCGGAACAATTGCCCTTCTCCGCCGAGCCAAGCGGCAAAGGGGTATATTCGTGTTGACCTATAAAAACAAAATTTGAGCCGCCAGGCTCGCTGAGAAAGTCGGCCCCCGCTGGACCAGAATCACCTAAAAAGCCAAAACTTACCCCTGCGATCGTCACATAGATGGTTCGCTTTAATAGCTCTGGCAACGAACGCAACACGACTATCCCCCTTTGCCTACAGTTGGGCTAGACTGCCGTCGATTTGCTCCATCCAAGGCGATAATAGGACTAAAAAGTGACGGTTGTCCACTGCCGTACGCACGATCTCCGAACAAGCGCGAGTGAATGGCGGTTAGCCTTCGGCAGGCCGATCTAACGAATGGCGCCGATTGGTCCGATCACGTGAGAGACTGCACAGCGCCATCGAGCTTCGTGACCGCCGCGGCGGGACTTGCTCCGATAGCTGACGTGCCGGGCGGCTACTCAGACCCACCGATCACGCCTCCGGTGCGTCCGGTGTCTATCCGACTCCGGAAGCGCCGGCGAGCCGCACGTGGGTAGCGCTGCGCCAGCTTCGCCAATGTGCTATATAGCGCCGTGGATGCGCTTGCCGCTGGCCCCGGTGGGGGCCCCCCCCCGCGCGGCCCCGGAGCGGCCGGCCCTTTTGCGCGCATCCTCGGCGTTGCGGCGGGCGCTCTCGGGGCATTGCATTGCGAGCCGAGAAGCGATGCCGAGGTTCGAATCCTGGCGCCCCAGCCAAGAGTCAACGCGTTGAATTCTTTACCGAAACGGCTTTGTCCTCACGCGGTTTTCGGGCGCATTTGGAAATGGACTCCGCGGAGGTTGGCTGGAGGAGGAGCGGGCAACAAGAAATGAAGCTTCGCGGGCGACTGAGAGAGGCCAGCCACATCTGGGGAGATGTCCGGGCGAATCCTGACATGGAAGAGGCAGAGTTGCTCGCGTTGAACCGCAGGGAA
>WNFS01003725.1_pt1 | contig 11601 bp, 8 predicted proteins | sample 5400141 | NCBI WGS metagenome assembly WNFS01 (sample SAMN13153358, study PRJNA577476) | soil metagenome | isolation source: 60 cm saprolite under Madrone tree | place: USA:California | collected 2016-06-14 | reverse complement strand
GGGGGGGCTTGCTCGAGGCACCGGGAGTCGCGGCGGCGGCGCCGCCCGCGCTGGCGCAGCTGCGCGGCGCGGCACCACTCGAAGCGCCCGGGCGGGCCCTCTCCGAGGTGCTGCACGCCGTGGCGGACGAGCAGCCGGTTGTCGTGTTCGTGGATGACGCGCACTGGCTCGATCGGGAGTCCCTGCTCGCGCTCGCAGCAGCGGCGCGTGACCTGACGGGTTCACCCGTGCTCTACCTAATCGCGGCGGCGCTGCATCCCGCGCGCCCCGAGCTGGACGAGCTGCGAGCACGGGCGGGCCGGGAGGTCGCCGGGACCGCCGTGAAACTCGGACCGCTCGGAGGCGGCGACGTGCGCGAGCTCGCGCGTTGTGCGCTCCCCTCGTACCGTCCGGACCAGCTGGATCGCGTCGCGCGGCGCGTGCTGTCGGACTCCGCGGGCATCCCGCTGCTCGCCGCCGCGTTGCTGGACGCGGTCGCGGCGGGCCTGGATCTCAGCGAGGGCCCGACCGCCTGGCCCGAGCCATCCCGCACGCTGGACCAAACCTTGCCGGGCGAGCTTCCGGACAACGTCGTGGCCGCCATTCGGATCAACTTCCGACGGTTGTCGAGCGATGCGCAGGCGGTGCTGGTGGCCGCGGCCGTGCTGGGCGACCGCACCGGCCGGGAGCTCCTGGGGCGCGTGTCCGGCGTCGCCGGGGATCCGCTGGCAGGCGCGCTGGACGAGCTCGAGTGGCAGGGTTGGTTGGCGGCCGAGCGCCGCGGCTACGCGTTCGTCGCGCCGATCGTGCGGGCGGTGATCGTTCGCGACATGGTCAAGCCGGGCCAGCGGCAGCGGATGCTCGAGCTGGCGGGCCGGTCCCCTTGACCGGTCCTTGACCGGAAGGGGGAAACTTTCCCCAGTGCTAGCGAGGAGGACTGTATGAAACGGTATACGCCGTTGATGCTACTGGTTGCTGTCGCGTGCGATGCGCCCGGCCGGATCGCGGCGCCACTCGTGCCTTCCGCCGATCTGAGCGGGCGGCCCGGCGTCATCGTGCATGCGGGCGGGTCGATTCAGGCGGCGGTGGACGCCGCGGCTCCGGGCACCGTCATCCAGATCGAGCCGGCGACGTACGCCGAGGCGATTCACGTTTCGGTCCCCGGCCTGGCGCTCGTCGGGCAACGGCGCCAGGACGGCCGCGGCGTGGTGATCGAGAACCCGGGTGGGGAGGATAACGGCATCCGCGTCGATCCCGGGAGCGATCGCTTCGTGCTGCTCAACGTCACGGTCCGCGGATTTGCGGACAACGGCGTCCTGTTAAGCGGCGTAGACGGGTTTCTGCTGGCGGGCGTCACGGCACAGGACAACGGCGAATACGGGCTCTTCCCGGTGCACTCGTCTCACGGTCTCATCGAGCGCTGCCGCGCCTCGGGGCACAACGACACGGGGATCTACGTCGGGCAGTCGCACGACGTCACGGTTCGCCACAGCGTCGCGTTCGCGAATGTGAACGGGATCGAGTTCGAGAACTCACAGCGTGTGCAGGGCGTCGCCAATGAGACGTACGACAACGTGGTGGGCATCCTCGTGGTGGTGTTGCCCGGGCTGGACGTGAAAACCACGAGCGATGTGCTCGTCGCCAGGAACAGCGTCCATGACAACAACCACCCCAACTTCGCGCCGCCCGGCGACCTGGCGTCGTTCGTGCCCAGCGGCTCAGGGATTCTCATCGTCGGCGCGGATCGCGCGACCGTCGAGGGCAACACGGTTTCGGGCAACCAGTTCACGGGGATCGCGGTGGGCAGCACGCTATTGCTGGGCACGCTGGCCGGCCTGCCGCCGGAGGCATTCGCAGACATCGAGCCCAACCCGGACCACGCGGTGATCCGCGGCAACCAGGCCATGGGCAACGGCACGGCGTCGCCGATCCCATTCCTCCCCGCAGTGGATCTGTTGTGGGACGGGTCGGGCGAGGGAAACTGCTGGGGCCGCAACCGCTTTGGTAGCAGCGTTCCCGACCGGCTGCCGGCGTGCGGACGCTGAACAGATCTCGACCGTCTCGCGTCCTCAGCTCGTGGGCGTCGCCTGGCACAGCCGCCGCATCTCTGGCTGGACGACTTGATCCACGTAGCCCATCAGCGTCTCGAACGATCGGCAGGCGCGTGCGGCGATGGCGCTGTCGCGCTGTGCCAGCGCGACCCGCGCCATGTCGAGTCGCAGCGGCCAGAGCGACGCGACCAGCTCGAGCGGCACGCTGAGCACGGCGTAGCGCCGCGTCGCGCCATCCCAGAGCTGCAGCGCCCGTGCCGTGTCACGGCGTGCCAGGGCATCGCGAGCTTCGAGGTCGGCGGCGAGGCTAGCGGGCAGGGGACCTCGCTTCGCGGCCGCGAGCCGGACCAGGGCGGCGGCGTGACGGGAGCGCTCGAACCCGAGGCGCGCCAGCAGCCAGTGGGCGACCGCGTCGGTGTCGGGCGCGGCGCCAAGCCGTCCGCGCACGCGCGCCGCCGCGCTCGGCCAGTCGCCCAAGGCGGGCAGCCCGGTGGCGCGTGCCAGCAGGACCCATAGGTCTCGCTCCCGCGCGGCCGCGCCTCCCACCGTCCGCTGGAGCCGGAGACGGGCGCTGTCTGCCCACCCCGCCGCGAGATCCGCGCCGACGCCCATACGGAGGATGCGGGCCCGCTCCGCGTCGCTGGCGGCGCGCTGCTCGAGGCAACGGAGCACCACGCGCGCCGGTCCCGTGCGCTGCACCGGAGTTCCGAATTCCGCCGCCTGGAAGGCGAGGTACTGTAGCGCGAGGAAGCTGTGCCGGCACACGCCGCGCAGCAGGGCGAGCTGCGCCGGGGCTGAGCCGAGAATGAGTGTGTCGGCGATCCCGACCGCCTCCGCGACGACGGAGGTCGAGTCGATGCGCAGGTAGCGGTGAATCAGGTCCGCCGTCTCGCGCCGATCGCCCGCCTGGTGCGCCAGCGAGATCAGGTGTCCGATGGCGGGGGAGAACCGCGGATCGAGGTCGAGGACGCGATTGAACGCGACCCCGGCCTCGCTGACCGTCTCGTCGAACAGGCCGGCGAAGTGATAGTAGAACTCACCGAGCACGTACCAGGCCTGGGGATAGCTCGGTGCCTGCTCGGTAGCGCGCTTGAATCGATCGAGCGCCACCAGCCCGTCGCCCTCGGCGAGCAGCCGGGTGAACCCGTCGAGCAGCAGGCTGTCGGCCGGCGACAGTCCTCCTTGGTGGACTAGCGCTCCCCGCAGCGCGGCGCCGAACCCCTGTTCCGTCGGGTCAACTTGCGCGGCGACGAGCGCGAGCCGCAGCCGCCCGATCGCGAACCCGGTGTCCGCGCGGATGACCCGGGTGTACTCGTCGCGTGCCGTCCGGTAGTCGCCGCGGCGGAACGCCGCTTCGGCGTTCAAGTACGCGGCCAAGGCCTCGGGGCCGCCGTTCGGAAGCGTCGCGTCCGAGCCGGGCGTGAACTCGGGATACAGCTCGGCCCAGACGCGGTCCATCACCTCCGATTCTTCGGCGCCGACGCGTCCCTCTGCCTTGGCGCTGCGTCGGGCGCGGCCGCCCTCGTACAGGGTCGCTTGGAGCGTGACCGTCGGTCCCACATAAGCGACGCTCCCCTGCACGAAGAACTTCGCCCCGAGGCGGCAGGCGAGGGCCTGCGCCTCCTCGTTCGACGGGTGCTCGCTGGCGATCTGCGCGGCCACCCGGCCGAACGAGACGACCTCGCTGAGGCGCTCCACGGGGCGGAATCGGGAGATGAAGTACTCCGGGAGCTGGCTCGCCGGATACGGTGGCGTGCCCAGGACGGCGAACGGCATCACTGCGAGGCGTGCCGGTGCGTCGCGCGGCAACCGGCAGGCGCCCTGCGAGCCGACCAGGAGGCGAAGGGCCACGGCACCCACGACCACCACGACTCCCGCTACCGCCCACGGGCGCCACGGCCGGACCTCGGCCCGCTCGAGCGCGGCGAGCCATGCTGCGGCCGTAGCCGGTCGATCGTCCGGCTGCTGCGCCAGCGGGGCCGCGAGCGCCGTGGCGAGACGAGCCGACAGGTCGGGCCGGGCGGCGCGCAACGCGCGCCCCAGCGCGATCCGATCGGCGTTGAACGCCACCGGTCCGCCGCTGAGCGCCTCGAACGCGACCGCGGCGAGACTGTGCAGATCGGCGCGCCCGTCTACGCGCCCGCTCGCCGCCTGCTCGGGCGCCATGTAGCCGGGCGTGCCGATCGCGGCTCCGGGCTGCGTGAGCGATGACTCCCCCGCGCCTTCCACGCGGGCGATGCCGAAATCGGCGAGCAGGGCCCGACCGCTGTCCTCGTCGAGCAGGATGTTGGAGGGCTTCACATCGCGGTGCACGATGCCCCGGCGATGGGCGTACCCCAGCCCGTCGGCAATCTCGCGCACCAGGCGCAGGATCAGGTCGGTGGGAACGTGTGCCTCGGTCCGGAGTCGCTCCTCGAGGGTGTCGCCCCGTACGAACGTCATGATGAGGAAGCTGATCCCCTCCCGTGTGTCGAAGTCGTAGACGCGCACGATGTTGGGGTGGTCGAGCGATGCGCCCAGGGTCGCCTCGCGGCGGAACCGCTCGTGCCGCATCGCGCTCGCCGCGACGTCGGGGGGGAGCACCTTCACCGCCACGATATGCCCGAGCGTGCGGTGGCGCGCGCGGAACACCGCGCCCATGCCGCCGACACCGGCGAGGCTCAGTACCTCGTAGCGGTCGCCGACGGCGCGCTGCACGGCCTCGAGGTCGGGCGTCTGCATAAGAGCAGGAGAATGTACGTGCGCTTGCCCACGGCCGCAGCGTGCCCGATACTCGGGGGCGCCATGCCACCTGTCTTCTGTCGCGTGCTCGGTCCCCTGCGTGTCACCGTCGCGGGCGCCGACGCCCCTGCGGAGCTCCTGTGGCGTAAACACGTCGCGCTGCTCGTGTACCTGGCGCGGAGTCCGCGCAAGAGCCGCACGCGCGAGCACCTGATCGGCCTGTTGTGGAGTGACCGCGACGAGCGCCAGGCCCGACACTCGCTGAGCGAGGCGCTCCGCGTGCTGCGGCGCGCCCTCGGGGAAGAGGGAGTGGTCGCTGACGTCGATCAGGTCCGGCTGACGCCGGACGCCGTGGCGCTCGACTGCGACCGGTTCACCGAGCTGTGCCGGGGGGGCGACTGGATAGCTGCCGCCGCGCTGGTCGATGGCGAGTTTCTCGAGGGCCTGGCGATCCCGGAGGCGAACGATTTCGAGAACTGGCTGGCCGCCGAGCGGGCGCTGTGGCGGGCACAGACGCTCGACGCCCTGGTGCAGGGGGTCGCCGCGGATCTCGCGCGCGGTGACGCGGCGTCGGCGGCTCGAGTGGGACTCCGCGCGGTTGCGCTCGACGGCACGTCCGAGCCGGCGGCCCGCGCCGCGATGCGCGCGCTGACCCTGGCGGGTGATCGCGCCGCCGCTCTGCGCGTGGCCGCCAAGCTGGCACAGGCCCTGCGCGAGTCACTCAACGCGGAGGTGAGCGAGGAGACCGCGCGCCTGGCTGCCAGGATCCGGGACACTCGCGTCGGGCGTCGCGTGGTCGCCGCCCCACCGGATGCTCGCCCGCGCCCGCCGCTGGTGGGCCGGAGCGTCGAGCTGGCGTCGCTACTGGCCGCGTGGCAACGGGCGCGCGGCGGGCGTGGGCAGGTCGTGATCGTCGAGGGTGAGCCCGGGGAAGGGAAGACCCGACTCATCGAAGAGGTGGTGGCCAATGCGCGGCTGGACGAGGTGAGTGTCGCCGCGGCTCGGGCCGTGCCTGCCGAACAGCAAGCCGCGTGGAGCGCGCTGTCGGGGCTCCTCGCCGGGGGGCTGGGCGATGCGCCGGGACTCGCGGGGGCACCACCGGGGGCCCTCGCGGGGCTCGCCGTGCTTGATGGTGACCTGCGAACCAGGTTCCGTGCGGCCGCGCCAGCCGTCCCACTCGCCGAGGCGCTCGGGGCCGTCGTTCGCGCCGTAGCGGCAGAGCGGCCTCTCCTCATCGCACTCGATGACGTTCAGTGGGCGGACGCGGCCACGCTGACTGCGTTCCCCGCCCTGGCTCGCGACACGGCAGCGCGACCGGTGCTCCTCCTGCTGGGCGTTTCTCGCGGGTCGCCCGAGGGCGAACGGCTGAATGATCTGCGGGCCCGGCTGGGCCGCGATCTCGAAGGCACGGTCGTCCGGTTGGGACGACTCGACGCGGCGGCGCTGCGGGAGCTCGTGGGGTGGGCGCTTCCCCGATACGACGCCGCCGACGCGGCGCGTCTGACCCGCCGCGTGGAACGCGACACGGGCGGGCTCCCCCTTCTCGTGGTGGCGATGCTCGAGGCCGTGGCCGCGGGATTCACGCCGGCGCCCGATGCCCCAGCCTGGCCGTCCCCGAACCGAACATTGATCGACTCGCTTCCCGGGGATCTTCCGCCGACCATTATCGGCGTCGTGTGCCGGCGATACCGCGCGCTTTCGGAGATCGCGCAGCAGGCCCTCGCGGCGGCGGCGGCCCTCGAAGAGCGTGTGGACGCGGCTCGACTGGTCCGTGCCACGGGGCTCGACCGTACGGCGCTTGAGCGGGCACTCGATGCGTTGGAATGGGAGCGGTGGCTGGTGGCGGACGCGCGCGGATACGTGTTCACGGCGCCGATCGAGCGAGCCGTCCTGCTGCAGGAGATGATCACCCCCGGTCAGGCACGACGCTACCGGACGAACGCAGTCGCTTGAGATCGGCTTGATGCCATGGGCCGAACGTGTCCCCGGATCCTCCACCGGGAGACACCATGCAGTTCGGGCACGTCGGCATCGCACTCGCGATCGCATCGCTTGACCCGCGCCCAGAGACGTTCGTTGTGGTCGGGGCGGCGCAATTCCTTCCAAACGCCGATTCACTGATCATCCGGGCCGGTTGGGCGAAGCCCGACTTCCACGGCACATGGAGTCACAGTCTCCTGTTCTGCGGCGTCGTGGGAGCGCTCGCGGTCGCGCTGTTCGGCCCTTGGCTCGGGGGACTCGCGTTCTCGAGCATCGTCGCGCACGTGGTCGCCGATTTGCCGACCGACACCGGCCTCCCGCTGTTGCTGCCGTTCAGCCGGCGGCGCTGGTCGCTCAACCTGTGGAAGAACACGGGATACTGGGGGCGCGCGATGTACGTCGGGTACTATCGGCAGCCGTGGGCGTGGATCCTCGAGAGCGCGGTGTTCGCCGTCGTGGCGTGGCGCTACACGGGGCTCCTGGCGTGAAGCTCGTCACCTTCTTCGCACTCGCGCTCCTGGTGCACGGACCCCTGTCGCCGTTCCTGCCGACCGCGTTCGAGGCGACCCTGCTCTATTACGCGCGCCTGTATCCCGCGTGGCTGCTCGCCCTGGTGGGCACGCTCGGCGCGTCGATAGCGGAAAGCGTGAACTACCGACTGGTCGATTGGGCAGCAGAGCTCCCGAAGCTGGCGCGGCTGACGGACCGGCGCTGGGTGCGCTGGAGCGTCGCGGCATTCCGGCGCGCCCCCTTCTGGACCACCGTGATCGTGATTTTCTCGCCCATACCCGACACGGCGGTGCGCGTACTGGCGCCGCTGGCGCGATATCCCTTGCCCAGATTCCTCGGGGCGGTGGCTCTGGGACGCTTCCCTCGCGTGCTCCTGATCGCCGGAGTGGGTGGGATCGTCGTCGTACCGACGTGGGCGTTGCTGGGCAGCGGTGTCGTCCTTGTCGGAATTGCCGTGGGCCGCCAGCGCGTGGCGTCCGCATTCCGGTGGTTGCGGGGGCGGTACGCGACCTCTACGCCGTGTCCGTCGCAGGATTTCGTCTCTGGAACCGGAGTGGACCATGTGGCTCCTCGCCCTCGCCTTGGTCGCCGATACGATTCACTCGTTCTCCCTCGCGCTCACACCCGCCGAGTCGGTCGCAGTCACGGTGACGGGAACGGGTGACCCGGTGGTCCTGGTGCCGGGCCTGTTCGGGTCGGCCTTTGGATATCGCACGCTGATCCCGCTCCTCAGGGACGCCGGTTACCGGGCGATTGTCGTGGAACCGCTCGGCGTCGGCGGGTCGGCGCGCCCGGAGCGCGCGGACTATTCCCTCACCGCTCAGGCCGACCGGATTGCCGCGGCACTCGACCGGCTGGACGTGCGCAATGCGGTCGTCATCGCGCATTCGCTCGGGGCCTCGATGGCGTTTCGCCTCGCCTATCGGCGACCCGATCTGGTCGCGGGCATCGTTTCGCTCGAAGGAGGGCCGGCCGAGCGGGCTTCCACGCGCGCGTTTCGGCGTGCCATGAAGTTCGCGCCCTGGATCAGGCTGTTCGGTGGCGTGAACCTGGTGCGGAAGAAGATCCGCGGGCAGCTGATCAGAGCGTCTGGGGACTCATCGTGGGTGACCGATGGCGTAGTCGACGGTTACACGGCGGGCGCGGCGCACGATCTGAACGCGACGCTCAAGGCGTTTCTGGCCATGGCCGAACGGCGCGAGCCCGAGCGGTTGCGGCCGCATCTCCCCCAAGTGCGGTGTCCCGTCCGTCTGCTCCTCGGGACCGCGATCCACGAGGGCGGAGTCAGTGAGGAGGAAGTCGCGGTCCTCGCGGCCGCGCTGCCGGCATTCGCCGTGGACAGCGTAGCCGGGGCGGGGCACTTCATCTACGAGGAGCAGCCCGCCGTCGTGGTCGCGGCGGTGCGACGGTTGCGGTCGTCGTAGGGTCCGTTGCCCCGGGCCGTGGGGGGTGGTTACAATTCCCCGCGACATGACCAGTCGCTTGCTGTTGAGCCTGATGCTCGTCGTCGCGACGGGCGATGTACCCGCTTCGGGGCGTTCGGCGGACGCGACCGGCGCCCGCATTTTTCGGGACGACCGCGCCGGCACGCTGGTCCTCGACCTGGCGCCGATGGACCTGCCCGCCAACACGCCGCACCATGGGATTGCACAGCCGCCGGTCGCGACGCTCGAGATCCCGGAGAGCGGATCCATCTACGGCTTCCGGGTGCAGGTGGTGGACAGCGCCGGGCACGAGCTTCCCGACGAGCTGATCCATCACTTCAATCTCATCGACCCGGACCACCGCGAGCTGTTTCTTCCGATCTCACGCCGCCTGCTCGCGGCCGGCCACGAGACCGGCGCGATCCGCCTGCCCCGTCTGTTGTTCGGCGTGCCACTCAAGCGTGGCGAGCACGTCGTCGCGAGCGCCATGGTCGAAAACCTCACGCCGGCCGCGTATCGCGGGGCCCGAGTGCGGCTGGTGATGAGTTTCACGCCCGAGAAGCGGCCCTGGCCGTTGTTCTCCGCGTCACCGTGGCAGATGGATGTCGCCTTCCCCGTGGGAGACAAGTCGTTCACGCTCCCCCCGGGTCGCTCGTCGCGCGCGTACGAGGGCAGCCCGGCGGTGCCCGGAAAGATCGTCGGTTTGGGTGGGCACATGCATGACTACGGGCGCGTGATCGAGTTTGCCGACGTGACGACCGGCGAGGAGATCTACCGGGCCGCGCCCGTGGCGGACTCGAGCGGACGCATCGCGTCCATCCCGATCGCGCTGCTGTACGGCTGGACGCGCCTGGGCGTGCACATCGTTCCGGAGCACCGCTACCGCATCGCCGTCTCCTACGACAACCCGACCGGCGCGCCGATCCCCGATGGGGGCATGGGCGTGGTCGGGGGGCTGTTCGTGCCCGACCGGGGCGTGACGTGGCCGGCGGCGGAGCCGGGGGACTCGCTCTATCAACAGGATTACCGGCACTACATGCGGCTCGAGGCAGGCGGCGGTCATCACATGATGGAAATGGGGAAGCCCATGTCCATGCCCATGAAGATGGGCGCGCACGACCACGGCTCGCACGCCCGCCCCTGAGCCGCCGGCCGACGTCGTCCTCTTCGACTTCGGCGGCACGCTCGAAGCCGACGGCCTGCACTGGAGTCCGCGCTTTCACGCCGCCTATCGTGCGGTGGGCGGCGGGCTCGACTTCGCCGAGTTCGATCCCTTCTTCAAGACCGCCGACGAAACGCTCGGGCGTATGCCGGGCATTCAGACGCTCGGATTCCGCGCCACCATCGAAGCGGCGGCTCGGCTCGTCGTCGGGCTCCTGCCCGACCGTGTGGACGCCGCCGCAGTCGCGCACCGGCTGCACACCGAGGCGACGGACATCGTGGCACGCAACCTCCCGATTCTGGAGCGACTCGCGGGACGCTACCGTCTCGGGGTTGTGTCCAATTTCACCGGCAACTTGCGGCCTTGTTTGACGGAGCTCGGCCTGGCGAGATTCTTCTCCGTGCTTAGTGACTCCGCGCTGGTCGGGTGGAGCAAGCCCGACCGTCGCATCTTCGAGCACACGTTGGCCGAGCTCAAAGTGTCGCCGCAGCGGGCGTGGATGGTGGGCGACAACTTCGAGGCGGACATCCGCGGAGCCGCTGGGCTGGGCATCCGCACCTGCTGGCTCGCGCCATCCGACCGCACGGCGCCCCCAGGTGCCGGGCGCGTTCCCACGGCGCGGATCAGCCGTCTTCCCGAAGTCGAAAGGGTGCTCGAGTAGCATGCACGGGTTGATCCTCGCCGGGGGAGAAGGGTCGCGCCTCGCCGCAGGCGGCATCCGAGTGCCCAAGCCGCTGGTCGAAGTGGCGGGGCGGCCTCAGATCGTGGGTTTGCTCGAGACCTTCGCGGCGTTGGGATGTCAGAGCCTCACATGCGCAGTTCGTGCAGATTTCCCGGCGGTGGCCCGCGTGCTTGACGGGAGGAGCTTCGGGCCCCTCCTTACGCTGGTGGAGTGTCGCACGCCGTCTTCGCTGCACACCCTCGTCGAGGGGCTGCGGGCGGTGCCGCCGGGCCCCGTATTCTGCAGCATGGTGGATACGGTGATGCGCCCGGTCGACTGGCGGGCGGTCTTCGGGGCGACGGAGCGGCACCTCGAGAGGGGCGCGGACATGGTGCTCGCTGTGACGCCGTACGTGGACGACGAGTCTCCAGTGTACGTTACCCGCGGGGTGGGTGGGGAGGTTCGGGCCGTGAGCGACGAGCCGGTCCATCCTCCGTGCGTCACCGGGGGGGTGTACGGGCTGAGCGCCGGAATACGCCACGCCGCCGCGGACGCCGTGACCGGCGGCGGGCACAAGATGCGAGGCTTCCTGAGAGTCGTTGTCGCGGACGGGCGGCGCGTCGCGTCGGTGGAAGTGCCGCGCATCATCGACATCGATCGACCATCAGATCTCCAGCATGCCAACGCGTGGCTCGCCACGCGCGAAACGTAGACATCGGACTCGAGGAGCGACGTCGCCTTGGCCCCATTGGTCGCTATTTACCGCAACCCCTCGTATTCACCGCTGCAGCACGGCGTGAACGACACGGCGATCCTGGATGCGACCGTCGCGCGGCTCGAAGCCAAGGGCTGGCAGGCGATCAAGACTACCGAGCGCGAAGTCGAGCAGGGCCGGCTTCCAGCGGCGGGGTTGTACCTCAACATGTGCCAGGGCTCGCTCGCGGCGGAGCAGCTGATGCCGCTGGAGCTCGATGGGGCAGTCGTGGTGAATCGCCCGTCGAGCGCGCTGAACTGCCACCGCCACCGTCTCGTGAAGCGGCTGGCCGACAGCACGGTGCCGTTCCCCCGCACGCTGATTCACGCCAGCTCCGCGCCGCTCCCGCCCACGGCGCA
>WNFS01007965.1_pt1 | contig 11603 bp, 9 predicted proteins | sample 5400141 | NCBI WGS metagenome assembly WNFS01 (sample SAMN13153358, study PRJNA577476) | soil metagenome | isolation source: 60 cm saprolite under Madrone tree | place: USA:California | collected 2016-06-14 | reverse complement strand
GGGCCATGGCCCTCAAGACCGCTCTCGCGCTCGTCCTCGTGTTGGTGGCCGCGGCGCCGGCCGGCGCTGCCTGGGAGCCGACGAAACCGATCGAGTTCGTCGTGCCCGCCGGGACGGGGGGCGGGGCTGACCAGATGGCGCGCCTGATCTCGGGCATCGCCGAGAAGCACAAGCTCTCGCCACGACCGCTCATCGTCGTCAACAAGTCCGGCGGCGCCGGCGCCGAGGGCTTCCTCGACGTCAAGGGAAAGAAGGGCGACGCCCACACCCTGATCATCACGCTCTCCAACCTCTTCACGACGCCCCTCCACACGGGCATCCCGTTCAACTGGCGCGACCTCACCCCGATCGCCCGGATGGCGCTCGACCAGTTCATCCTCTGGGTGAACGCGGAGACGCCGTACAAGGCGGCCAAGGAATACATCGCCGCGGTGAAGGCGAAGCCCACCTCCTTCAAGATGGGCGGTACGGGCTCGGCCCAAGAGGATCAGATCCTCACGATCCAGCTCGAGCAGGCGCTGGGCCTCAAGTTCATCTACGTGCCGTTCAAGGGCGGCGGCGAGGTGTGCGTGAACCTGGTCGGCACGCACGTGGACTCGACGGTGAACAACCCGATCGAGTGCGCGAGCCACTGGAAGGCGGGACGGGTCCGCCCGCTCGCCGTCTTCGACACGGCGCGCATCGCCGTCGCTGAGTGGAAGGACATCCCGACGGTCAAGGAGTCGCTGGGCGTGGACGTGCACTACCTGATGCTGCGCGGGATCTTCGGGCCGCCGAGCATGCCGAAGGACGCCGTGGACTGGTACGTCGGGTTCCTCAAGAAGGTCTACGACACCCCCGACTTCCAGAAGTACCTCGGCGAGGGGGCGTTGAAGCCGTCGTTCGCCGCGGGGGCCGAGTACGTCAAGTGGGTGGAGGAGAACGAGCAGCTCCACAAGGACCTGATGGCCACGGGCGGACTGCTGAAGAAGTAGCTTTCACGCCATGCGCGTCGCCGACCTCGTCACCGCGTCCGTCCTTCTCCTGGTGGGCGGCGTCGTGGTTTTCGACGCCGTCGGGATCGGCATCGGCTGGGGCACCGACGGCCCCAAGAGCGGCTTCTTCCCGTTCTGGCTCGGCATGCTACTGATCGCCGCCTGTGCCCTGATCCTGGGCCAGGCGGCGCGCAGGGTCGACGCCAAACCGTTCGTCAGGCGCGAGCAGCTCGGTCCCGTGCTCAAGGTGCTCTGGCCCGCGGTGGCGCTCGTCGTCCTCACGCTGTCGCTCGGGCTCTACGTCTCGGCGGCGCTCTACACCGGCTTCTACATGCGCTGGATCGGTCGGCACTCCTGGCTCGCCGTGCTGGCGGTCGCCGTCCTCTTCCCACTCGCGACGTTCTTCATCTTCGAGAAGTGGTTCCTGGTGCCGATGCCCAAGGGCCCGCTCGAGGCGTGGCTCGGGCAGTAGGCGATGGGAATCGAGAACCTCCTTCTCGGCTTCCACATCGCGATCACCCCGTACAACCTCTTCGTCGCGGTCATCGGCATCACCCTCGGCACCATCATTGGCGTCCTGCCCGGCCTCGGCGGCGCCAACGGCGTGGCGATCCTGCTGCCGCTCACGTTCACGATGCCGCCCACGTCGGCGATAATTTTATTGACGTCGCTCTACTGGGGAGCGCTCTTCGGCGGCGCGATCACCTCGATCCTGTTCAACATCCCGGGCGAGCCGTGGTCGGTCGCGACCACGTTCGACGGCTACCCGCTCGCTCGCCAGGGAAAAGGGGGCCAGGCGCTCACGGCAGCGTTCACCTCGTCGTTCGTCGGTGCGCTCTTCTCGATCGTGCTGATCACGTTCTTCGCCCCGCTCCTCGCGGAGATCGCGCTCAAGTTCGGCCCGCCCGAGTTCTTCGCGATCCAGCTCCTGACCTTCTCGAGCTTCGTCGGCCTCGGCGGCGGCAACCCGCTCAAGTCACTGGTCTCGATCCTGCTCGGATTCATCCTCGCTGCGGTGGGGCTCGACATCGTCACGGGCCAGCTCCGGATGACGTTCGGGTTCGTGGACTTGATGAAGGGGTTCGACTTCATCGTCGCCGTTATCGGGCTCTTCGGGATCGGCGAGATCCTCCTCTCCGTCGAGGAGGGGCTGAGCTTCAAGGGCGTCCGGACGGGAATGAACCTCCGGGTCGTGCTCGACACGTGGCGGATTCTACCGCGCTATGCGCGCACATTCGTGCGCGGCTCGTTCATCGGCTTCTGGATGGGCTTCAAGCCGGGCGGCGCCACGCCCGCGTCCTTCATGAGCTACGCCTTCGCGAAGCGCTTCTCTCGGCACCCGGAGCGGTTCGGCAAGGGCGAGCTGGAGGGCGTCGTGGCGCCAGAGACGGCGGCTCACGCCGCCGGGGTCGCGGCCATGCTCCCCATGCTCACGCTGGGAATCCCGGGCTCGCCCACGGCGGCCGTCATGCTGGGCGGGCTCATCATCTGGGGGCTCCAGCCGGGGCCGCTCCTGTTCAAGGAGAAGCCGGAGTTCGTCTGGGGTCTCATCGCGAGCATGTACACCGGCAACGTCATCGGCGTGCTGATGGTGCTGGCGTTCGTCCCGCTCTTCGCGGCGATCCTCCGGATTCCGTTCGCCATCCTGACCCCGGTCATCGTGGTCGTGTGCGCGGTCGGCTCGTACGCGGTCCACAACAACATGATCGATATCTGGTATATGGTGATCTTCGGCGTCGTGGGCTACGTCTTCAAGAAGCTCGACTACCCGCTCGCGCCGCTCGTGCTGGCGCTCGTCCTCGGTGACCTCGCCGAGAACGCGCTCCGCCAGAGCCTGATCATGTCGCAGGGCTCACTCGCGATCTTCGTCGCGCGACCCATCTCCGGCGCGATCACCGCCGTCGCGATCCTGTTCTTCGCCCTGCCCGTGCTGACGCCGTGGTGGCGGCGGCTGCGCGGGGTACCGGCGGTTCGGCGACCGGCCCGGGAGGTCTAGGTGGCCGCGATCGCCGATGCCGAGTTCTGGCTCCGCCTCTTCTCCATCGGAGTCCTGAACCTCCTCCTCTCGGGTGACAACGCCCTCGTCATCGCGCTGGCGGTGCGCGCGTTGCCGAAGCGCAAGCGGGTGCTGGGACAGGTCTGGGGCGCGCTCGGCGCCGTCGTGCTCCGGCTCGTGTTCGTCGCGATCGTGAGCCTGCTGCTGCAGGTGCCGCTGCTGCAGTTGCTCGGCGGCGCGCTCCTCGTCTGGATCGCAGTCAGGCTCGTGCGGGCGGACACCGGCGGCGACGGCCGCGCCCGGCACGGCGGATCCCTCTGGGAGGCGATCTGGATCATCATCGTCGCCGACGTGACGATGAGCCTCGACAACGTGCTGGCGATCGCCGCGGCGTCGCACGGCGACCTCGTGCTCGTCATGTTCGGCGTCGGGCTCTCGCTCCCCATCGTCGTCTGGGGGGCCGGCCTGCTCGCCCATCTCATGAACCGTTTCGCCTGGGTCGTCTGGCTCGGCGGCGGCCTGCTCGGCTATGTGGCCGGCGAGATGTTCATGGAGGACCCCCTCGTGAAGCGCGGGCTCGGCGAGGCCGAGGGCGCCCTCCACTATCCGGTGCCACTCGCCATCGGCCTCGTCGTCACCGCGTGCGGCTGGTGGTTCGCGCGCGAGCACCGCCACCGCGTCAAGGTGCCGGAGAACCTGTGAGACACCCGGGGCCATCGAAGCCGGAGCGGACGGACGAGCCGTCGGGAGAGCGGGCGATGGAGGTCGCCCCGATCAAGTCGACGCGGATCTACGAGGAGATCGTTCGCCAGGTCAAGCAGATGATCGCCGAGGGTCGGCTCAAGAGCGGCGACCGGCTCCCGCCCGAGCGCGATCTCGCCGAGAAGTTCGTCGTGAGTCGCTCCTCGGTTCGCGAGGCGCTGCGGGCGCTGGAGAGCCTCGGCCTGGTCGAGATCCGGGCGGGCGAGGGCACGTTCGTTCGCGAGGTCTCGGTCGAGTCGCTGATCGAGCCGCTCGCGCTCATGATGGTCGCGCAGCGCGAGGCGATCGCCGAGCTCTTCGAGGCGCGCCGCCTCCTCGAGCCCGGCATCGCGGCCCTCGCCGCGAGCCGCGCGACCCTCGAGGAGGTCGCCGAGATGGAGCGGATCCTCGAAGAGCAGGCGAAAGAGATCGCCGAGGGCCGGACGGGCCTCGTCCAGGACGCCGCCTTCCACGGGGCGATCGGCGCCGCCGCGCACAACCGTGCGATCACGCGGCTCGCGCACGCGATCATGGACCTTCTGACCCAGAGCCGGGAGGAGTCGCTCAACACACCGGGCCGGCCGCAACGCTCCCACCAGGACCACCGCCGGATCCTCGAGGCGATCCGCGCGCGCGACGAGCACGCCGCGCAGCAGGCGATGCTCGATCATCTCGATTCGGTCGAAAGCCTCGTGCTGGGGCGGGACGCGGGCCGCCGCGTGAAGAAGACGCTGTCTTGACCCGATCGGATCAGGCGCCTATACTTGCCGCACTATGACGTCGGTCACAGTGCGGGTGCTGCCGCGGGAGATGATCCTCCTGGCGCTGCCGGGCCTGCCCGGAGCATCCGCGAAGTAGTCCAACGTCGGATGCCGCGGGCAGGGTGGATGCCCGTGGCGCGGTCGATTCCGAGGGCCACGGGTTGCTCGACCCGTGGCCCTCGTTTTTTCGGGCGAGGCGGCGGGCGGACGGGAGTCGGAGAGCTTGAGAAAGATTGACACGAATGCGCTCTATCCTATAACCTTGAAAGACTTTTTCGGCGTTCAGGACGGAGACCTGAGGCCATGACGAAATACGTCTACTTCTTCGGTGCGGGAAAGGCGGAAGGCTCTTCCCTGATGCGGAACCTTCTCGGCGGCAAGGGGTGCGAGCTCGCCGAGATGACCAACCTCGGGATTCCCGTGCCGCCGGGCTTCACGATCACCACGCAGGCGTGGTCCCGGTACAACAAGGCCGGCCGCCAGTGGCCCGAGGGGCTCTGGGAGCAGGTGCTCGAGCACCTCGCCAAGCTCGAGGCCACCGCGGGCATGACCTTCGGCGACGCCCAGCGTCCGCTGCTCGTCTCCGTCCGCTCGGGCGCGCGGACGTCCATGCCGGGCATGATGGAAACCGTCCTCAACCTCGGCCTCAACGACGCGACGGTGCTCGGGCTCGCCGCGTGGACCAAGAACGACCGCTTCGCGTGGGACTGCTACCGGCGGTTCATCACGATGTTCGGGAGCGTCGTGCTCGGCATCAAGCGCGAGACCTTCGACGCCGAGCTCGACGCGGTGAAGCGGCGTCTCGGCGTGGCGAGCGACCCCGACGTGTCCCCGGACGAGCTCCGGAAGCTCACCCAGACGCTCAAGGACATCGTGAGCGCGCGCACCGGGGCGCCGTTCCCGCAGGATCCGAGGGAGCAGCTGCGGCTCGCGATCGACGCGGTGTTCGACTCCTGGTTCGCCAAGAAAGCCACCGAGTACCGGCGCATCCACGGGATCCCGGCCGACTGGGGCACCGCCGTCACGGTGATGGCGATGGTCTTCGGCAATCTCGGCGAGACCTCCGGGACCGGGGTCGGGTTCACGCGGGACCCCCGCACGGGAGATCGCCACTTCTACGCCGAGTTTCTCGCCAACGCCCAGGGCGAGGACATCGTGGCCGGCATCCGCACTCCCGAGCACATCGACGACCTCAGGCGCCGGATGCCCGTGATCTACGACGAGCTGCTCGGCATCGCCGATCGCCTCGAGCGCCACTACAAGGACATGCAGGATATCGAGTTCACCATCCAGGAGGGCAAGCTCTACCTCTTGCAGACGCGCTCGGGTAAGCGCGCGGCCGCCGCCGCGGTGGGCGTCGCCGTGGACCTCGTGCGCGAGAGCGTGATCGACCAGCACACCGCACTGCTCCGCGTGCCGCCGCGTGAGCTCGGCAAGATCTTTCTGCCGGTGCTGGACCCGAAGGACAAGGAGCAGGCGCTCGCGAAGGGACGCCTGCTCGCCCGTGGGCTGCCCGCCGCGCCCGGGGGGGCCGTCGGGCACGTGGTCTTCAACGCCGACCGGGCGGTGGAGACGGCCCGGAACGGCCAGCACGTCATCCTGGTGCGTCCGGAGACGTCCCCCGAGGACGTGGCCGGCATGTACGCCTCCGATGGCATCGTCACCGCCCGTGGCGGGCGGACCTCGCACGCGGCGGTCGTCGCCGTGGGGATGGGGAAGTGCTGTGTCGTCGGGGCGAACGGCATCGTCGTCGACGAGGAGCGACGGGTGTTCGACGCGGGCGGACGCACGATCCGCGAGGGTGACCTGATCTCGATCGACGGCGACACCGGCGAAGTCATCGTGGACGCGGTGAAGCTGATCCCGCCCCAGCTCACCGACAAGGTGCGGGAATTCCTCGATTGGGCGGACCGGGTCCGCACGCTGGGCGTGCGCGCGAACGCGGACACGCCCGAGGATGCGCGGAAGGCGCGAGAGTTCGGCGCCGAGGGCATCGGGCTCGTCCGCACCGAGCACATGTTCTTCGCTCCCGAGCGGATCCCGATCGTGCGCGAGATGATCATGGCGGCCGACGCGGCGTCACGCCACGTGGCCGTGAAGAAGCTGCTCCCGTTCCAGCGCGAAGACTTCGTCGGGATCTTCCGCGCGATGGACGGGCTGCCCGTCACGATCCGCCTCCTCGACCCGCCGCTCCACGAGTTCCTCACGACGCCGAAGGAATACAAAGAGATGCTCGAGGAGCGCGCCCGTCTCGACGCGCTCGGCGTGAACCCCGAGCGCCAGCGCGCTCTCGACGCGAAGATCGCGAAGATCGAAACGCTGCGCGAGGCCAACCCGATGCTGGGCCATCGCGGCTGCCGCCTCGGGATCACGTACCCCGAGATCTACGGGATGCAGGTGCGCGCGATTATGGAGGCGGCGTGCACCGTGGCGGCCGCGGGCGTGACGGTCGAGCCCGAGATCATGATTCCGCTCACCGGTACCGTCGGCGAGATGCAGCTCACCTACGCCCAGACGAAGAAGGTCGCCGACGGCATCATCGCGGAGATGGGCGTCCCGCTGAAGTACTCGATCGGGACCATGATCGAGGTGCCGCGGGCGGCGCTGCTCGCCGACAAGATCGCGCGGACCGCGGAGTTCTTCTCGTTCGGCACCAACGACCTCACGCAGATGACGTTCGGGTACAGCCGTGACGATGTGGCGAAATTCCTCCCGGAATATCTTCAGAAGGGGCTTCTGCCGTTCGACCCCTTCTCCGTCCTCGATCAGGAGGGCGTCGGAGAGCTCATCAAGATCGGTATCGAGCGTGGTCGCCGGGCGCGGCCCGACCTCAAGATCGGCATCTGCGGTGAGCACGGCGGCGAGCCCTCGTCGGTCGAGTTCTGCCACAAGGTGGGCATGACGTACGTGTCGTGCTCGCCGTTCATGATCCCGATCGCGCGGCTCAGCGCCGCGCAGGCCCGCATCAAGGCGCGACAGGCGTCGGAAGGGACCCCCAATGCCTAACCTCGACGGCGTCTTCATCCCGGTCACGACCCCGTTCCGCGGCGATGACGTGGCGCCGGAGCGGCTCCAGGCGAACCTCCAGAAGTGGAACGCGACCGCGCTCGCGGGCTACGTCGTGCTCGGCTCGACGGGGGAGTTCCCGATGCTCAGCGAGGCCGAGCGCGACCGGATCCTCGTGGCCGCACGCGAGGCAATTCCAAAGACGAAGGCGTTCATCGCGGGCACCGGCACCAACTCCACGCTCCACACGATTCGACAGTCGCGGCGGGCCGCCGAGGTCGGCGCGGACGCGGCGATCGTGATCACGCCGCACTACTTCACGAAGGGGTTCTCGCAGGGCGCGGCGCAGGTCCGCCACTACCTGGCCGTGGCGGACGCGTCGCCGATCCCGATCATGATCTACAACTTTCCGCTCAACACGGGGATCAATCTCGAGGCCGAGACCGTCGCGAAAATCGCCCAGCACCCGAACGTGTGCGGGATCAAGGACTCGTCGGGGAACATCCCACAGGCCGCCCAGATCATCGATCAGACGCCGAAGACCCCGGGGCGCTACGGGATCGGAGGTCTCAAGGCGGCGCTCGATCTCCAGGGGTTCTACGGTGGCCCGTGCCGGATGCCGCTCGGGACGCCGGACGGCGACGCGATCGAAGACATCAAGGAAGTCCTGGCGACCGCCGGGCTCCTGTAGGAGGACGCGCCGGTGAAAATGTCCGGAGCGCGGATCGTTCTCGAGTGCCTGAAGCGTGAGGGGGTCGACGTCGTCTTCGGGCTCCCCGGGGGCGCGGTGCTGCCGATCTACGACGCCCTCTACGACTTCCAGGGGCTCCGCCACATCCTCGTCCGCCAGGAAGCCGCCGCGGGCCATGCCGCGGAGGGCTACGCGCGGACGACGGGCAAGGTCGGCGTGTGCCTCGTGACGTCGGGGCCCGCGGCGACCAACCTCGTGACCGCGTTGCAGGACGCCTATATGGACTCGATCCCGATCGTCGCGTTCACCGGGCAGGTCCCCACGCACCTGATCGGCAACGACGCCTTTCAGGAAGCGGACAACGTCGGCATCACGCGCTCGTGCACCAAGCACAACTTCCTCGTGAAGGACGGCAAGGACCTCGGGCCGATCATCCGCGAGGCGTTCCACATCGCGTCCACCGGCCGGCCCGGGCCGGTCCACGTGGACCTGCCGAAGGACATCCTCGTCAAAGAGTGGGAGCTCGTCTGGCCCGAGAAGATCCAGCTGCGGTCGTACAACCCGACCTACGACGGCCACCCTGGCCAGATCAAGCGCGCGGCGAAGCTGCTCGTCCGCGCGCGGAAGCCCGTGCTCTACGTGGGCGGCGGCGTGATCTCGTCGAACGCGAGCGCCGAGCTCTACGAGCTCGCCGAGCTGACCCAGATCCCGGTGACGCAGACGCTGATGGGCCTGGGGGCGTTTCCGATGGAGCACCCGCTCTCCCTCGACATGCTCGGCATGCACGGCAGCTACTACGCGAACATGGCCGTGCACCACTCCGACGTGCTCGTCGCCGTGGGCGCGCGATTCGACGACCGGGTGACGGGCCGCGTGGACGCCTTCGCGCCGCACGCGGAGATCGTGCACATCGACATCGACCCGTCGTCGATCTCGAAGAACATCCAGGTGCACGTCCCGATCGTCGGCGACTGCCGGCGCGTGCTCCAGGCTCTCATCGAGGCGGTGCGCGACGAGCTGCCCGACGACGGACCGCCGGAGGCGCGGGAGGCACGCAAGCAGTGGCTCGCCGAGATCGCCGAGTGGAAGGCCCGGCACCCGCTCCGCTACGAGTGGGACGACGAGCTGATCAAGCCCCAGTACGTGATGCAGGAGATCTCGAACCTCACTCGTGGGGAGGCGATGGTCGTCACGGGCGTCGGCCAGCACCAGATGTGGGCGGCACAATACTACAAGTTCAAGCACCCGCGGCGGTGGTGCACCTCTGGCGGGCTGGGCACGATGGGCTACGGCCTGCCCACGGCGATGGGGGTCGCCGCCGCCCACCCGGACCGGCTCGTGGTGAACGTCGACGGCGACGGCTCGTTCGTGATGAACAGCCAGGAGCTGGCCACCTGCCACGACAACAACCTCGCCGTGAAGACGATCATCATCAACAACGGCGGTCACGGCATGGTCCGGCAGTGGCAGGGCATCATCTACAAGGGCCGGTTCTGCGCCATCGACTTCGGGCCGAGCCCCGACTTCGTGAAGCTGGCCGAGGCGTACGGCTGCGTCGGGATCCGCGCGACCAAGCCCTCCGAGGTGGTGCCCGCGCTCGAGAAGGCGTTCTCCACGCCGGGGCCGGTGGTCGTGGACGTCTTGGTGGACAAGTGGGAGTACGTGTTCCCGATGGTCCCGGCCGGCGGGGCCAACACCGACATGATCCTCGAAAACCCGACCGCGGTCGTGAGGGAGAAGGCCGCGAAGTCGCAGACGGGGTTCTAGATGCAGAACGGGAGCGGGCCCCGGAAGCACACGATCGCGGTCCTGGTCGAGAACAAGTTCGGCGTCCTCTCGCGCGTCGCCGGCCTCTTCTCGGCGCGCGGCTACAACATCGAGAGCCTCTCGGTCGGCGAGACGCTCGATCCGTCCGTCTCCCGGATGACGATCGTCGTGACCGGCGACGAGTTCGTGATCGAGCAGGTGACGAAGCAGCTCCACAAGCTCATCGACGTCATCAAAGTGTCGGATCTCACCGACGACGACCACGTCGAGCGCGAGTTGATGCTGATCCGGGTCAACGCCGAGCCGCAGCACCGGGAGGAGATCCTGCGAACGGCCGACATCTTCCGTGCGAAGGTGGTCGACGTGACGCCGGTCTCGTTCACGCTCGAGGCGACCGGTGACGAACCGAAGCTCGAGGCGCTCGTCGAGCTGCTCCGCCCGATGGGGATTCAGGAGCTGGTGCGGACTGGCAAGGTGGCGATCGCCCGCGGCCCGAAGACGCGGGCGCGGAAGGCCGAGGCGCCGAAGAGGGCCCGCGTCTCGGAGGACCCGAAGGTGATCGGGTTCGCGGACTAACGCAACGGTCGACGACGGAAAGGAACGTCAGGGATGCCGGCGAAAATCTACTACGACGCGGACGCCGATCTCGGCCTGCTCAAGGGCCGGAAGATCGCGATCATCGGCTACGGCAGCCAGGGCCACGCCCACGCGCTGAACCTCAAGGACTCCGGCCAGGACGTCGTGGTGGGGCTCTACAAGGGCTCCAAGAGCTGGGCGAAGGCCGAGAAGGACGGGCTCCGCGTGGCGACCGTCAACGAGGCCGCCCAGATGGCGAGCGTGATCATGATCCTGCTGCCCGACCAGAGCCAGCGCCAGGTGTTCGAGAGCGAGATCAAGGGCGGACTCGGCCGTGGCAAGATGCTCATGTTCGCCCACGGCTTCAACATCCACTTCAACCAGGTGGTGCCGCCGCCCGACGTGGACGTGACCATGATCGCGCCCAAGGCGCCGGGCCACGTCATGCGCGACCTCTTCACGCAGGGGCCCGGCGTCCCCGCGCTGCTCGCCGTCTACCAGGACGTCTCCGGCCGGGCGCGGGACGCGGCGCTCGCGTACGGGAAGGGCGTGGGATGCACCCGAGCGGGCGTGATCGAAACCACGTTCAAAGAAGAGACCGAGACGGATCTTTTCGGCGAGCAGACGACATTGTGCGGCGGGATCTCGCACCTCATCAAGGCGGCGTTCGAGACGCTCGTCGAGGCTGGCTACCAGCCGGAGGTCGCCTACTTCGAGTGCATGCACGAGATGAAGCTGATCGTCGACCTCTTCTACCAGGGCGGCCTCGCATACATGCGCTACTCGGTGTCCGATACTGCGGAGTACGGCGACTACACCCGCGGCCCGCGCGTCGTGAGCGCGGAGACCAAGGCCGAGATGAAGCGGATCCTTGCCGAGATCCAATCCGGCCAGTTCGCCCGTGAGTGGGTGCTGGAGAACCAGGCCAACCGGGCGGGGTTCCTCGCGATGCGCCGGCGCGACGCCGAGCACCCGATCGAAGACGTCGGCAAGCGGCTGCGCGCCATGATGTCGTGGATCAAGCCGCCACGGATGGGCTGACGCGTGAAGGTCTCCGTCGCGCGCGAAGGCTGGCCATTCGTCGCGGTCCC
>WNFS01004030.1_pt1 | contig 11603 bp, 8 predicted proteins | sample 5400141 | NCBI WGS metagenome assembly WNFS01 (sample SAMN13153358, study PRJNA577476) | soil metagenome | isolation source: 60 cm saprolite under Madrone tree | place: USA:California | collected 2016-06-14 | reverse complement strand
TAACTCCCGCGAATCATTTTCTTGCCAGCGTTCAAATGCAACTCGGCTCGCGCACCGCCGGCATGCTGCGCGTGCCGACCCTCTTTTGGATCGGCATTTCCGATCACGCGATGTCGATCTTCGCCTGGGTCGGGTTCGCGCTTTCTGTCGTTGTCGTGGCTGGATACGCAAACGCGATCATCCTCAGCATTCTTTGGGCGATGTACATGTCGATCGTTCACGTCGGGCAGATTTGGTACGGTTACGGTTGGGAGATTCAGCTGCTTGAGACTGGCTTCTTATCTATCTTTCTCTGCCCATTATTCGATGGGCGGCCATTCCCAAAGTCCAGGCCGCCGATCCTGGTAATCTGGCTTTTTCGCTGGCTCGGATTCCGAATCATGATTGGCGCCGGTCTGATCAAACTCCGCGGCGACCCGTGCTGGCGCGATCTCACTTGCCTTTCCTATCACTACGAAACCCAGCCGATACCTAGCCCGATCAGTCGTTATCTTCACTTTGCGCCGCTGTGGTTCCACAAACTTGAGACCGCATGGAACCATTTCATCGAACTGGTCGTGCCGTGGTTTTCGTTTGGACCGCGACAGGCGAGGCACATCGCCGGCGTCTTACTTGTCACTTTCCAAATATTTCTCATCGTCAGCGGCAATCTTTCGTTCCTCAATTACCTCACAATCATTCCATTCCTAGCGTGCTTTGACGATACCTTCCTGCGCCATTTCTTACCGAGAGCATTAGTTCAGCGCGCCGAACGAGCGGCTGAAGAATCGGAGCCGTCGCGAATCAACAACACGATCGCGGTGGCGTTATCAATTGTGGTTGTTTATCTGAGCGTCGCGCCCGTTCTGAATCTCTTTTCCGGCCGTCAACTCATGAACTACTCCTACGATCCGCTTGATCTCGTGAATACTTACGGCGCGTTTGGATCTGTCGGACGTGAGCGCGACGAAATTATTTTTGAGGGAACGGACGACGCGCTAATTACCGGCGATACACAATGGAGGGAATATGAATTCAAAGCCAAACCCGGTGATCCGAATCGCAGACCGCCTTTCGTTGCCCCATACCAACCGCGGATTGACTGGCAAATCTGGTTCGCCGCGATGGCTTCACCAGCCGATTATCCGTGGACGCTGCATTTTGTCTGGAAACTTCTGCACAACGATCGCGGCACACTCTCGCTCCTGGCGAATAATCCCTTTCCGAATGCACCGCCTCATTATGTCCGCGCACGGCTTTACCGTTATCAGTTTGCGGCGATTGGTGACCAGGCGTGGTGGAAGCGCGAACGAATCGGCGAATGGTTGCCCGCGCTCGATGCAAACGATCCTCAGTTCCGGCGTTTGCTCGATGCTATGGATTGGCTCGATTGAAGATCTACAATCGCAAGGGAAAAGCTGATTATGAAATCTGCTTCGGTGATTAGCTCAAATTTTCTAGAGCGAATCGCTGATCCCGCATCGCGATTTCACCCAGCTTACTTGTTGTATCGAGACCGCAAGATCACGCAACATGAGGTGGTCGCGCGGTTGCCACACGTTGCCATGCTCGGCGACAGCGTCTGCATGGATATCTACATCTCGTCACCCTGGAGCACGTTCTGGCGCGCGCACACCCGCCGCGGGAGGAACTGGTTTGTCAACACTGGTTCTCCGCACCTGGGTATTCGCAGCATTTCCAAACGGCTGGAAGAGATCACGCCTTTCGTTGCGATCCAATATGTCGGCATCGGCGCGTTGGTTGAACGTGAGGACGGCCGCTTAAATTTTTTTCGCCACATCCTTGGAACGCGCAATCTCTCCGGACAAGTCAGTCAGCTGCTGCGAGCGCCCCGTTTTCCCGATCTGATTTTGATTTCAATTGGGCATAACAATGTCGATTGGGCATGGCGATGTCCGCCTGATGAGTTGAATGCGCCGGAGCGCCGCTTGAACGATCAATGCCAGGAGTTCCGCCAAAATTACGCGCGTGAGCTGCGCCGTTTGCTTGGACGCGCGCGAACTGAAAAGCATCGCGTGGCCGTTCTCGTGTTCGGCCTGGTAAATTTCGAATCGTATTTTAAAGGCCGCGAGATAGCCGAACGTCTTCGAGAATCGGACAGACGGCTGTATCCGCGCTTGGAAACCACTTACAAATACTTGGTCTCGTTTCATCCAGCTTACCGGTGCAATTTGATCCGCCTCGCCGCAATGATGAACGAAGGACTGCGCACACTGCTGAAAGAGATGAATCGCGACGTTGAGGACGCGGAAAATATCCAGTTGCGGTATTCGCACGCGCTAGCGACAGCGGACCTTGGCCGCGTTGAATTACTCCATCCGATCGATGGCTGGCACGCGTCGGCGGAGGGACATGGCGTTCTTGCAGAAGCTGCGTTTGCCGATCTTGGACCAAGTTTGGAATTTCTTGGAATCCAATAACCGTCATTAACACCGTGTTTTAGCGTGGTGTTAACGCTGACGTATTTCTTAAAAGCCGTTTAAACGGCTTAGTGCTGATGCACATCGACACGGCACCCGGCTAAAGCCGTGTGTTAATGAGATCAGGATCGAAGAAGACGGCTGATTACAAATCGCCGCGCTCTTTCAGCTGCGCCATCGTTTCGCGCATCATACGATAGCCGAAATGGCCCTGGCGCACGCGCAGCAGTTCCGAGCCGCGCCATTTTTGGTGAATCGCCTCGATTTGCTCAGCTGGCGCGATCAAATCGAATTCGCCGGTTACGAACAGAAGGCGAGCAGAATCACAAAGCGGGTCATTATGCAGCGGTGAGCTCAGATGAAAATGGCGAGCGACGAGAGACGGCTCGACATTCGCGCGATGCAACTCGCGTCGCATGAATCGCGACGCCGGGCTCCCCCAGATTGCGTGCTCAACATTCACGATCGGTGCCATCAGCGCGACGAAACGAAAATCCGGCTCAACCATCGCCAAAAGGGCACCGATCCATCCGCCGTAACTTGCTCCAAGCACACCGAACTCTTCGCACCCACGCTCGCGCAATCTCGCCATCAATTGCCGCGTCTCGATTACCCCCTGACGCAACCCCTCCGCGTTGCGAATGAGATCGGCAGTGATCGCGAGCTCACCGTTCCAATAGCCGCGCGGTACCCGTGAGTAATGGTACGGGAGGTGCACGAAGCACGCATTCCAACCGAGCGCATTAAAGCGCGCAGCGCAACGACGATACCCGATGTGGCTTGCGGACATAAGCGCGTGCAAGAGAAATACCGTCGGTGCGCTGGTGCCTTTTCCGCACGGAAAAAAATCTGATCGCGCGATGTTGTTAGCGGGGAATTGTGTCTCGATTGGACTGCGCCATGTGACGGTCGCACGACCGTCCTCGAACTGTTTGGCAAGATCGACGTCATCCGGAGCGACGTAATATTCCTGCGCGGTAAGCCGTTCGCATCCAGCCAGGTAATGCTCCATATCCTGACGGCTGCGCCCGTTCAGCCGGTGGCGCGACTGGAGGAGATTCATCGACGCGCATAGAAGTCCATCGATTCCGCTCGCGGCGAAACGTGCAATTTTGGTGTGCGGCGATGCGGCAGCTACCGGACCGCTTTTTAAAGCGCGAACGCGGCGGCGCTCTCCAAAACGCTCTCGCGGCGGGTGCGGCAAGTCGTCCGTTGTTAGGCGAAATTTTTGTTGCAGTTCGGCGTAAAGATTCTTGAATGCCGCCGCCAGCTCGTATTCGATCCGCTCGCGCGCCTCTGATTTTTGCAGCTCTGGGAAATGTGAGATTGGATTCCCAAATGCGATCCAGATTGGCGTGCGACGCAGTCCCGAAAGCTTTCGGGATTTCATCGAATAAAGCCGATCGCTGCCGAGGATGACGCAGGGTAAAATCGGAACCCGAGCGATGTGCGCAAGCGTCGCAGCACCCGGCCGCAACGGCGCGCCTTGGAGCAGCGAGTGTGCGCCATCGCGAATCCCGCCCTCGGGAAAAATACCGACGACGCGGCTGGCTTTCAGTCGCTCGATTGCAGTCCGAATGGTTTTTCGATCAGCGCGATCTCGATCTGCCGGAAATGCATCTACCGCACGCAAAAAAAATCCCACAACGGGAGACCGAAAAAATTCCGCCATCGTCATCCAGTCGATTTTTCGTCCGACTACTGATGAAATGATGAATGGATCGAAATGACTGATGTGATTTGCCGCCAGCAAAAATCCACCGGGGCGATTTGCATTTTCGCGTCTCAGCACGTGAACACGCGCGACGCAGCCAAACAGCAGTTTCATCGACAGCGCCGTGCCTCGGTTCGTGAATTGGGAAAAATGCGAGCCCATCGAATCGTCAATTATTAGCAGTGATTTTGGCGTTGGGTTTTCGTGAATGCTTCGAGATTCGGGAATTCATCGTTTGACAAAACTCAGATGCGGATGCGACGAAGGATGCGGGCAAGCCTGCTACTTCTCTTAGTTTTTTCCTTCAGGTAAGATGCTACCCATTCGCTTGAAATTTTGGTGGCTTGCTTTTGAAACACCGGCGGCGCGATCTCAATTGCTGGCGGACATGGTAATCCTAGAAATTCCAGGACGCGTTTAGCGGCGTCACGCCCGGACTCGACCACATCTTCGTAAAAAAGAATAACAGGCTCGATCTGATTTTCAGAAAAATAATTTCCCCAGCCCGTTTCATGCTCGGCGATGCGGTTGCACCATTCATCGATCACCTTAAAATCGAACTCACGTATTGCGCGCGGTTTTGTTTGTGCCCCCGTTTTTTGGGCCCATACACCTGTCTGGCATGCTATTGCCCAGGAGACAGCTTGCTCAACTCGGCTGCGGCGGCGCATCCAGATGTACTTTGGTTCGTTGAAAACAGCGGCCAAAAGGCGCGCTCCAGTGAGATCCCTGTATGTCGGAATTTGTTGCAACATCTGGAGCATTCGGTCGAGATAACTCCACATTACGACAGTGCCGAAGACGCCGGTGGTGGTCGTGTTTTGCTCCAGCACGCCTTCCACATATGCGGCCTGCGATGAAGTGCCCCAGCGTTCTTCCCACGTTTCCCCAGGCTTGCATAAAAAAAACTCACCAGGCGAGCCGGCGACTCCGGTGCTTCGGAGAATGCTGCAAAGCAAATGCGTACCGCTGCGCTGAACAGAAGCAATGATGTAAGTGGTGACAGGTTTCATCCTGATGGCTACTGCGGCAGAGCTGGGTCGTCCGAGTTGCCTTCGCTGGAACGTTTCGCTGGCCTGCCGGCCTCTAAATGTAATTTTTTCAGGCTGATTCCTTTCCTTAACGTGTTATCATAATTGCTAGTCCCACCCCGAATTGTGGGCCAGAACTATGAAACCGAGGAGTCCTTCTACGGGCAAGAGGCGATTTCCGCAGACAGACTACTTTTTCCATTCCGGTTTCGGCCAATGGCGCGGTGGGTATTTCTTTCCTTATGATGGAGATGATAGGTCGGAGTTCAGGAATTTTTACAACTTAGGACGCGAATATCGTATCGAAGCCGCGCGCGAACGGGCGAAGGAGATGGCGGCATTTGCCGCGATTATTCTGACCTCCGCGTGGCCAGTGCTCTACATGGTTGTCACGGTGGTGAAGTTGCTAAGCAAGGGACGTCCGTAGTCATCTGGTCGAGCATCGAACCGCGCCGCATTTAGATCTGCGCGACTAATACGGCAAGACTATTACGGCTTTGGCCAGAGAAATTCGTCGCGATATTCTGGCGTTTGCTCTGGCGCGAAGCCGTGGCGCGTGGTGTTTTCAGTCACCACGCGAGGGATGAGAAAATTCAGGAGATAATCTTCGCCACCGGCCTTCGTGCCGCTGCCGCTCATTTTGAATCCACCAAAGGGATGGCGTCCAACAATCGCGCCAGTGCACGAACGATTGATATAGACATTTCCCGCCTCCAGTTGCGCTTTTACGCGCTCGATGTTGTCCGGGCTGCGCGATATAAACCCGCCGGTTAACGCGTAATCCGTGCCGTTCGCTACTTCGAGCGCTTCGTCGAGATCGCGCACTTTTAGCACGCTCAACACCGGGCCAAAAATTTCTTCCCGCGCGATGCGCATGTTTGGTTTTACGTCTGTAAAGATCGTGGGGGGGATGAAATAACCTTTCGGCGGCAAATCTTTCGCTTGATAAGCGAGCGTCGCCTCACTTTTGCCTATCTCGATGTAATCCAGAATGCGCCGGTAAGCGGCCTCATCGATCACCGGCCCCACCATAATCCCGGATTCTTCAGGATTACCAACACGCAGACTTGCCGCGGCCGGAATCAGACGTTCCATCACGCGATCATAATTTTCCTCAAGAAGAATCAAACGGGACAGCGCAGAGCACTTTTGTCCCTGAAAACCGAACGCGGAATAGATGGAATAGCCGATTGCTTCACCAACATCGGCGTCGGAGTCCACGATAATCGCATTTTTGCCGCCCATCTCGCAAATGACTCGCTTTAGCTCGCGTTGGCCGGGTCGAGTAATACCAGCTGACTCCCAAATTTTTAATCCCACTTCACGCGATCCGGTGAACGCGATCAAATCGACATCTTTATGATCGACCAGGTGGGCTCCGATCACAGAGCCGTGCCCGGACAGAAAATTCAAAACGCCTGGCGGAACACCCGCTTCCTCGAACACCTGCATCAGCATGGCACCGCAGACGATCGATTGCTCGGATGGTTTCATGATCACGGTGTTACCCGTTACGACGCCGGCCGACGCCATTCCGCAGAGAATCGCCATTGGAAAATTCCATGGAGCAATCACGAACGCGACACCGCGTGGCCAATAGTGATGATAGCTATCCTCCCCGGGAACACGTTGTGTGAGCTTTGGGCGTCCAAGACGTCGCATTTGCTGTGCGTAGAACCGGCAAAAATCTATCGCCTCGCGAATATCGGCATCGGCTTCATTCCACGGCTTGCCAACCTCGAAGACTTCGACTGCGGAGAGTTCGTACCGCCGACGTTCCATGATGTCCGCCGCGCGCTCCAGCAAGCGCGCCCGCTCTTCGACCGGCGTCCGACTCCATTTGTCAAATGCCTCGCGCGCAGCTTTGACGGCGCGCTCCGCTTCGGCAATCCCTGCTTCGCTTCCGTAACCGACAATCTCGTCTGGAACGCTGGGATTAACCGAAGGCGTCAATTCATCGGTCCAGACCTTTTCGCCCCCGATGACAAGCGGATACTTTTCGCCGAAGCGTTTGCGCACTTCTCGCAATGCGCTTCGCATCTTGTCCTGGCTATCTTTGTAAACGAAATTCACAAGCGGCGAATTTCGGTAAACATCGCTCGGCGCGCTGTCAAGGGAAGCGTAATTTTTGCGATCCTGATCTTGCATAGTAACTGCGCTTGCTAACGGCGCCGGATTCGCTCCGTCTGGTTTTATCAATTCCCTTGGATCGCGAAGCAATTCGTTCACGGAGACGTTCTCGGCGAATTTTGCGCGCAGAAATCCTTCATTCGATGTGTTCTCGAGCAAACGCCGAACCAAATATGCCATGCCGGGAAGCAGTTCGCCGACCGGGCAATATTCGCGAACACGGTAACCCATTTCCACGAGTGCCCGCTTGATTGGTCCTGCCATGCCGTAGAGCAGTTGAAACTCGAAGCGGCTGGCATCGATCCCAAGCTCGTCCGCAAACGCCTGCGCGTGCGCGATGCTGCGAACGTTGTGCGATCCGAAAGCAGCGGTCACGATCGATTCATTTTCCAGAAGCACCCTGGTGAGCATCTCGAAATTCGCGTCGCTCTCCGGCTTCTGAAAATAAACGGGACAATCCCAGCCGTTCTGGAGCGATTTCGTGGTTTCATAATCCCAGTATGCACCTTTGACCAAGCGTACGGCGAAGCGCGTGCCTCGTTTGCGGCCCCAGTTGATCAAGTCGCGCAAATCCGCCTCCGAATCTCGCAAATACGCCTGGATGACGATCCCGGCATGCGGCCAATCTTTGAACTCCGCCTCGGCGAAAATGCTTTTGAACAGCTCGAGAGTGGTATTTTTGTGCGCATAGCTTTCCATGTCGAAATTGATAAAAGCACCAACCTCTCGTGCGCGGCGAAGAAGCACTCGCAGCTTGGGCGCGAGATGGGCAATTGCATCCGCCGGATCGGCTGGATTCATTTGCGAATAGAGCGCAGAAATTTTGACCGACAGATTTACAACTGGAAAGAGCTCCGAATTTTTGCCCAGCGGGTCTGTCCAATTTTTTGTTTCCCGCGCGAGTTTCTCCAGCAAATCCGAATAACGCGCTGCATATTCATCCGCGTCCGCTTCGCTGACGACTGCTTCTCCCAAAAGGTCGACAGTAAAGCCAATTTTTTGCGCACGGCGCTTGCGCAATGTTGCGATTACGTCGTCTGGATTTTTTCCGGCAATAAACTGCCGCGCCATTCCCGAAACGTTCCAGCGTAAGATTGGGCCGCTCACCCAGGGAACGATGCGTGCCAGACGAACACCGGCGTCAACAAGCGGCCCGAAGCCGTCATCGGAGAAATACTCGTTGAGATGCCCAACAATTTCGCCGGAGCGGCGCAGCGAGGGCAGAACATCGACAAACCGAAACAGTTGCACCTTGAACCGCTCGTCGCGCATGGATAGCGCCATCAACCGCTGATAAAATCCTGCTTTGCTGAAAAGCGGCTCTGGATGCTTATCGACGAGCTCGAAGATGCGCCTGCCGCGCTGCTCAATTTCGCCTTGGAGCGCCTTCATTTGCGAAGCTAGTCCGCCCCCGTGCGTTAGGCAAAAAGGGAACCAGGCGTCTCTCGGAAACGTAAATATTTTCCTTGGCGACACGATCACTTGGCCACCTGTCTCCGAAATAAGAATGAGACTGCTGCACGCAATTTCGAAGAGCAAATCGAACGAGATTTGCCTGGCAGAGTTCGGAGGCCCAGGGCTCTGAGCTGTCAGGCAATCTCTTTTGGGCTGATTTGATCCTGCGCAAAACTCGGGTAGCAAAAGGACGAGATGATCGTCGAGCGCCATGAATTTGCGAGCGATAACGTCGCACCCATTTGCCCGGAGGCTTGGGCCGCACTGCAGGAAGCAAACGTGCATTACGCGCCATCATATGGCGAGGACCGTTGGACCGCGCGCGTGTGCGGTCGGGTTCGTGAAATCTTCGAGACCGATTGCGATGTCTATTTTGTTTTCACCGGCACGGCAGCAAATGCGCTGTCGCTCGCGCAGCTGTGTAAGTCGTTTCAGAGCGTGATCTGTCACCAGTATTCTCACATGCAGACGGACGAATGCGGCGCGCCTGAATTTTTCACTGGAGGATCCAAATTGCTTCTGGTTGGCGGCGCCGGTGGCAAGATCGACATCGGCCAGGTGGAAGCCCTGCTGGCCCGCCACAACGACTTGCATTCGCATAAGCCGGGCGCGATCAGCATTGCACAAGCGACGGAGTTCGGAACGGTTTATGCGCGCGACGAAATTGCGGCAATCGCTCACCTGGCACGCACGCACCAACTGTTTCTCCACGTGGATGGCGCGCGTTTCGCCAATGCAATCGTATCACTTAACTGCGCGCCCAAAGCGATCACATGGGAGGCTGGGGTTGACGTTCTGTGTTTTGGGGGAACAAAAAATGGAGCGGCTGTCGGCGAGTTGCTGATTTTTTTCGATAAGAAAATCTCCCGCGAATTTGATTATCGAGCGAAACAAGCCGGGCAGCTCGGATCGAAGATGCGTTTTCTCGCTGCGCCCTGGCTCGGACTTTTGACTGGGGACGCCTGGCTATGCAACGCGCAGCATGCCAACCGTGCGGCACGCAGCCTTGCGAGCCATCTGCGAAAGGAGGCAGGGATGGAGAGCGTATTTCCAGTCGAGGCAAACGCGGTGTTTGTGTCGATGAATGAGCGACTCGCCAGCGGTCTCCACGCGCGCGGCTGGCGTTTTTATAAATTTGCCGAGCCCGACGTTTGTCGTCTGATGTGTTCGTGGTCAACGACCGAGGAGGAGATCTCAAGTCTGCTCGCCGATGTTGTCGCGATTAAATGATTGAACAGATCGCGGTGACGGCACATCTGTTACAAGCGACATGAAAATATTGGAACCACCTTTGCTGTTTGCGGCAGTTTTACTTGGGGGGTGTGGAACGACCAAGAACGTTGCAGTGACTTCTTACCATGTGACGCGGGATGTTGCCGTCGGGTCGTATCGTGTCGCAACCGCGCCAGTGCATTACGCTTTGGGGCGCCGCGGCGAACCAAAAATGGTTGGCACGACAGAGGCAACGTCATCCGATGTGACTGAGCCTGGGCGACCTGTTTCATCACAACAGGTGACCGCCGCGCCGCCGCGCCGCTCGAAGCTTCAGGCCGAAAGCAGTCAAAGCTCGTCCCGAACAACTCCGCGTACCGATTCGAGCGAAACAACACAGGCACATCCAAAATCATCCTCAGCGCAGGCGTCATATCCCCAGTCGGCGTTCCCAACTGCGAAAGCAGTGCCTGACAAGCCTGGCTACGTGTTTAGTCCGTTTGATACCAGCGGAAGATATGTCGATGTGAGCGGTTACGCCTCCGGGACGAAAGTAAAGGATCCGTGGACCGACAAAATTTTTGTCGTGCCCTAGGTTACGTGACGTGCTTCTGGGGAGCACAGGCTGCCAGCCTGTAGGTCTCGGCAGCTTGCCGAGACGGGCAAAGTTCGTGCGATTCAAAATTGCGTGTCTACCAAGATGTTGCCGGCAGGGCTGCCGACAACTGCAGGCTGGCAGCCTGTGCTCCCAGACATTGCCGCAGACGCGCGCGAATGTTAACTAATAACATGAGACTGGCATCGAGACTCGTGCTCTGCGCGTTCATCTGCTGGTCAGTCCTCGCGTTTGCCCAGCACGGCCTCGGCCAGACGTATCAAGGAAAGCAACTCGTCAAGGCGGAGCTCCTGGCCGACACAAGCGCTGTTGTCCCAGGAAAGCCGTTTACCGTTGGGCTGCTGCTGCGAATGGCTCCCGGCTGGCATACCTACTGGAAATTTTCCGGTGACGCTGGTCTTCCTACAGAATTGAAATGGAAGCTGCCACCGGGCTGGAAAATCGGTGAGATTCATGGCCGATTCCATTAAAAACAATCGATCCGGGCGATATTCAAACCTACGGATACGTAGATGAAGTCCTGCTGATGCAGGAAATGACTCCACCGCCGAAGATTGGTGATTCGTCCGTCAAGCTTTCCGCTGACGCAAGTTGGTTGATCTGCGAGAAAATCTGCATCCCCGGGGGCGCAACGTTGCAGTTGGAACTGCCGACATCGGCAAATAGCCAGCCTGCGAACACCGAGCTTTTCGTACGTTACCGGCATCTACTGCCACATAACTGGCCCAGACCAAACGTGGCTACTGCCGAATGGAGTCGAGTTGGGTCCGATCTTCGCCTGAAAGTCACGAGCGAAACCCTGGCAAAGTATCCGGCGGTCGATTTTTTTCCGTTGCCGGACGAAGGCACCGTTGTTGGCCATCCAAAAGTCGAATCGCGCAAAAACAATGAAGTTGTCTTTCGGATTCCGATTGAGTCGTCAGGGAAGAATCTGTCGTCCATGGCGGGCCTTGTGGTTTTTTCCCAGCAGCCAAACGGCGCAGATCGCGCCGCGTGGCAGATTACGACTGCGCCGGTTGTTTCGA